>Ga0307373_10006638_pt1 | contig 18327 bp, 21 predicted proteins | sample OX2MG_FD_202534 | JGI IMG/M metagenome (GOLD analysis project Ga0307373, IMG submission 202534) | Soil microbial communities from Risofladan, Vaasa, Finland - OX-2 | ecosystem: Environmental > Terrestrial > Soil > Coastal area > Acid sulfate soil | place: Finland: Risofladan, Vaasa | collected...
GGGGCGCGCTGCGGGCCGCGGCCGCCAGGGCCGGCCTGGCCGAGATCTCGCCGCATATGCTGCGCCATTCCTTCGCCACTCACCTGCTGGACGGCGGTGCCGACGTGCGGGTGGTGCAGGAACTGCTCGGCCACGCCTCGGTCAGCACGACCCAGGTCTACACCCTGGTCACGGTGGACAAGCTGCGCGAGGTGTACGCGGCATCCCATCCCCGCGCACTCGGCTGAAGCCGGGCGGTATCGCTATCAGACACCCACGCCCAGACCAGGGCAGATGAGCGAACCCGTTTCCACGCAAAGGGTGAGTCGGCTTGCCGCGACCCGATGCAGGCTCTAAAGTCCGGAAGTCAGCGGCCCGCAGCGTGCGTGGTCGCCGGGGAGGTGCTTGTAACCGTGTCAGCGTCAGGGACCACGGAAGCCAGTGCCGGCACCATCGGCCCCACTGGCCGCCCGCTACCGGTCTTCCCCGATCCAGAGCCGCTGCTCAAGCATGGTCCAGCCCGGGTCGTCGCCGTCTGCAACCAGAAAGGCGGCGTCGGCAAGACGACGACCACGATCAGCCTCGGCGCCGCCCTGGCCGAAATCGGGCGGCGCGTTCTCCTGGTCGACTTCGACCCGCAGGGCGCGCTGTCGGTCGGCCTCGGCTTCCAGCCGCACGAACTCGATGCCACCGTCTACAACGTGCTGGTGGAAGCCGGCGTCACGGCCAGGGACGTCCTCTTCCCGACCAAGGTCGACGGGATGGACCTGCTGCCCAGCAATATCGACCTGTCCGGTGCCGAGGTTCAGCTCGTGCACGAGGTCGGCCGGGAGTTCGTACTCGGCCGGGTGCTCGGCCCGCTCCTCCCCGAGTACGACATTGTCCTCATCGACTGCCAGCCCTCCCTCGGGCTGCTCACGGTCAACGCGCTGGCGTGCTCCGACGGCGTCCTGGTGCCGCTGGAGTGCGAGTACTTCGCGATGCGCGGCGTGGCCCTGCTGATGGAGACGATCGACAAGGTATCGACCAGGCTCAGCCCCAAGCTGACCATGGACGGGCTGCTCGCCACCATGTACGACTCGCGTACCCTGCATACACGTGAGGTACTTGCCGGCGTCGTCGCCGGATTCGGCGACAAGGTGTTCCACACCGTCATTAACCGGACGGTCAGGTTCCCTGATGCCTCCGTCGCCGGAGAGCCGATCACGATTTTCGATCCCTCATCGGCTGGAGCGGCTTCCTACCGGGAGCTCGCCAGGGAGGTGCTTGACCGGTGGCACAAGGCCGAGCTCGCAGGTCGGGTCAGCGCCGGGTAAGAGTTCCCGGCATCGCCGAGCTGCTTCGCCCGGCGGCCCAGCCTCCTGTCGGTTCCGGTCAGCGCCAGGCCAGCGGCCGGGAAAGCCATAGCCATAAGATCACCGTGTACCTATCCGAAGCTGAGCTGCTTGAGCTGGAACGAGCCCGGCTGACCCTGCGCGGCTACCAGATACCGGCCGACCGGGGCCGGATCGTCAGGGAGGCCCTCGCTGTCATGCTGGCAGACCTGGATGCCGAGGGCGCAGAGAGCCTGATGGCCCGCCGCCTGCGGGATGGACGTTGACCACGATCATGACCGAAGGATCGGGGGATCCCGCGCGAGGTTCGGCTGCCCCCGGCTTCGAGGTGCATCTCGACGTCTTCGAGGGTCCGTTCGATCTGCTGCTCGGGCTGATTTCCAGGCACAAGCTCGACATCACCGAGATCGCGCTCTCGGCCGTCACCGAAGAGTTCATCAGCTACATCGGGGCCCTGGCCGGACGCTGGGACCTCGACCAGGCCAGTTACTTCCTCGTCGTGGCCGCCACCCTGCTCGACCTGAAGGCCGCCAGGCTGCTTCCGTCCGGCGAGGTAGACGACGAGGAGGACCTGGCGCTGCTAGAAGCCAGGGACCTGCTCTTCGCCAGGCTGCTGCAGTACCGCGCCTACAAGCAGGCAGCCGCCATCCTGGCCGCCCAGATGACCGATCAGGGCCGCAGGTTCCCGCGCCGGGTGCCGATGGAGCCGGGCTTCGCCGACCTGCTGCCGGAAGTGCTGCTCGGTCTTACCGCGGACCAGTTCGCGGCGATTGCCGCTGCCGCGCTCGCGCCGCGCGCGGTTCCCGTGGTCTCCACCGCGCACCTGCACGTCCCCAGAACCACGGTCAGGGAACAGGCGGGCATCCTTACCCGCTTGCTGCGCGCGGCCGGGCGGGCCTCGTTCGGCGAGCTCTCGGCCGACTGCGAAGATACCTACGAGGTCGTCGCGCGCTTCCTGGCCGTGCTTGACCTGTACCGGGACAAGTGCGTCTCGTTCGAGCAGGAGACTCCGCTCGGCGAGCTGTATATCACCTGGGTCGCGCCGGAGGGGGCCAGCCCCGATCTCGCCGCCGGCCCCCGGCCGGCTGGCATCGAGCCCGGTCAGCCGGGCGGAGCAGACTACGACAGGCAGAGATGATCGAAGAGCCGCTGCCAGGTACTGGCGAGTCACCTTCCGGGCTGTCGTCCGCCCTGGAGGCCATCCTGCTCGTCGCCGACGAGCCGGTCGCGGAGAACATGCTGGCCCAGGTACTTGAGGTGGCCCAGGCCGATGTCGCTGCGGCGCTGCACGGCCTGGCCGCCTCCTACACCGAGCAGGGCCGGGGATTCGAGCTGCGCGAGGTCGCCGGCGGCTGGCGCTATTACACCAGGGCGGAGTTCGCGCCGGTCGTGGAGAAGTTCGTCCGCGACGGTCAGGAGGTGCGGCTGACCCAGGCGGCCCTGGAGACGCTGGCCGTGGTCGCCTACCGCCAGCCGGTTGGCCGGGCCCAGGTGTCCGCGGTGCGCGGCGTCAACTGCGACGGCGTGATGCGGACGCTGACGCTGCGCGGGCTCGTGGAGGAAGCGGGAAACGACCCGGAGACCGGGGCGATCCTGTTCCGGACCACGTCGTACTTCCTGGAAAGGCTCGGCCTGGCCGGCCTCGAGCAGCTGCCCGAGCTCGCGCCCTTCCTGCCCGATCACCTCGACGACGAACAGGATCCTGGGCATGTCCGGCCGTCGTGACGGCCGGCGCGGCAGCGCCCGGTCACCCGCCCCCAGGTCGGCAAGCCCGAGGCCAGCCAGCCCTGGGCCGGGCACCGCCCGGCCGCCGGCCGCCGCCGGATCGGGCAGGGATTACGACGACGATGACGACGACTGGGGCTTCGAGCCGGGCGAGCGTGACTCGCTCACCGACGTCCCGGGCGGCGTCAGGCTGCAGAAGGTGCTCGCCGCCGCGGGCGTCGGCAGCCGCCGCAGCTGCGAGGAGCTGATCGGGGCCGGCCGGGTCGAGGTCGACGGAGAGATCGTCCGCCGGTTCGGGGCACGGGTCGACCCGAGGACCCAGGTCATCCGGGTGGACGGGAAGCGGATTCCGGCCAGCGAGGACCTCGTCTACCTCGCGCTGAACAAGCCGGCCGGCGTGCTGAGCACCATGTCCGATGACCGGGGCAGGCGGACCATCGCCGACCTGGTCGCCGACCGTAGCGAGCGGCTGTTCCACGTTGGCCGGCTTGACTACGAGACCGAGGGCCTGATCTTGCTGACCAACGATGGTGAGCTGGCGCATCGGCTGGCTCATCCTCGCTACGGCGTGCTGAAGACCTACCTCGCCGAAGTGCGCGGGCCGGTGCCCAGGGACCTGGCCCGCCGGCTGACCACCGGAGTGGAGCTCGAGGACGGGACGGTCACCGCCGACAGGTTCCGGGTGGTCGAGCAGGCCGGATCGCGGGTCCTGGTCGAGATCACCCTGCACGAGGGGCGCAAGCACGTGGTCAGGCGGATGCTGGCCGAGGCCGGTCATCCGGTCAGCCGCCTGGTCAGGACCCGGGTCGGGCCGGTGAGCCTCGGATCGCTGCGGCCAGGCACGTCGAGGCGGCTCTCCACGGCGGAGGTCGGGAACTTGTATGCCGCCGTCGGGATGTAGCTGGCGGCGGAATGCCGCCGCCCGCAGGGCGGATAGGGTCACGGGAAGGAGCCGCGGGGGAGAGGAGCGATCGTGGCGGTCAGGGCCATCAGGGGCGCCATCCAGGTTGCGGCGGACGACCGTCAGGAGATACTGGACGGCACCGCCGAGCTTGTGACCCAGGTGATGGAGCGGAACGGGCTGAGCACCGACGAGGTGATCAGCGTGATCTTCTCGGCTACGCCCGATCTGGCGGCCGAGTTTCCCGCGCTGGCGGCCCGCTCGCTTGGCTTTCAGGAGGTTCCCCTGCTGTGCTGCACGGAGATCCGGGTCCCCGGTGCCATGCCGCGGGTGGTACGGCTCATGATGCACGTCGAGACGGCCCTGAGCCGGGCCCAGATCCAGCATGTCTACCTGCGCGGCGCCGCCGCCCTGCGGCTGGACATCGCCCAGTGAGTCGCCCGGCCAGCGGGCTAGCGTCTGCCGTTGTCGTCGGCACGGGCCTGATCGGCACGTCGATCGCGCTCGCGCTGCGCGAGCGCGGCACCGACGTCTGGCTGAGCGACACCGACCAGGCCGCGGCGCGGCTGGCGGCCGAGCTAGGCGCCGGCCAGGTACTTCCGGCGGCCGGCCTGCCCGGCGGCCCGGCCGAGATCGCGGTACTCGCCGTGCCGCCCGCCGCCGTGGCGCGCTCGCTCGCCGCGGCTCAGCGGCAGGGGCTGGCCAGGTGTTACACCGACGTCGCGAGCGTGAAGGAACTACCGCTGCGCGAGGCCGCCGAGCTTGGCTGCGACCTCGCATCGTTCGTGCCAGGCCATCCGATGTCCGGCCGGGAGCGGTCGGGCCCCGCTGCCGCTCGCGCGGACCTGTTCGCTGGCCAGTCCTGGGTGATCTGCCCGTCCGGCGAGACGGCGGCATGGTGCGTCACCGCCGTCACGGAGCTGGCCAGGGCCTGCGGTGCCCAGCCGGTCCGGCTGCCGGCGGCCGAGCACGACAGGTGGGTGGCCCTGATCTCGCACGTCCCGCACCTGGTGGCCGGTGCCATGGCCGTGCAGTGCGCCGACGCGCCCCGTGATGCCCTGGCCCTGGCGGGGCCAGGGCTACGTGACGTGACGAGGATCGCCGCGGGCGATCCGAGCCTGTGGACCGAGATCCTGGCCGCGAACGCTATTCCGGTCCGCGAGATACTCCTGGCCGTCGCCCGCCAGCTTGGCACGGCGGCCGACGTGCTGGCCGCCGTCGCCGCCGGCGACGACGACGCGGTCAAGCAGCTGACCGCCCTGCTCGAGGCTAGCCGCGAGGGCGTGGCGAGGATTCCCGGCAAGCAGGGCGGGCCCGCGCCGCAGTACGCGGTGGTGCAGGTGGTCATCAGCGACAAGCCAGGAGAGCTGGCCAGGCTCTTCGCGGCCGCCGGGGCCGCTGGCACCAACATCGAGGACGTCAGGATCGAGCATTCGCCAGGACTGCCGGTCGGCGTGGCCGAGCTCTCGGTTCGCCCGGAGGCCGCCGAACCGCTGTCGGCCGCTCTGGCCGCTGGCGGCTGGCCGGTAGCATCGCCAGCGTGACAAATTCGGTGGCTGGCGTCCGGAGCCCGGAAGCCGGGGATGCGGCGGGCGGACGCGATCTCGTCATCGCCGTCGACGGCCCGTCGGGATCGGGCAAGTCGAGTGCCGCGCGGGGGACCGCGACGGCCCTCGGGCTGCGTTATCTCGACACCGGCGCGATGTACCGGGCAGTGACGTGGTGGATGCTCGAGCACAATGTCGAGCTGGCCGACACCAGCTCGGTGATCGAGCACGCGCTCGGCCTGACCATCGAGGTCAGCACCGATCCGTCTGAGCAGCACATCCGGGTGGACGGCATCGACGTCACGGCGCAGATCAGGAACCGCCGGGTGTCGAATGTGGTCAGCCTGGTCGCCGCGGTGCCGGACGTCCGCAGCCAGCTGATCGCGCAGCAGCAGGCGATCATCGCCGATGCCGTCGCGGCCGCCGGCGGGATCGTGGCCGAGGGACGGGATATCGGCACGGTCGTCGCCCCCGGTGCGCCCGTGAAGGTCTTCCTGACGGCCAGCGAGCAGGTCAGGGCCGAGCGCCGCGCGGCTGAGCTGGCTGGCCGCCAGGTCGCCGCCCCTCCCGTGGCCGCGGCCACGTCCACGGCCGAGGAACCGCCGCCGGGCACCGACCTGACCAGGGCCGATCAGGCGCAGCGTGACCGGCGCGACGCGGCGCAGAGCCAGATGGCCGCCGACGCTATCGAGATCGATGCCACTGAGCTGGGCCTCGACGACGTCATCGGACGCATCGTCGGCCTGGCCAGGGCGAAACGAGCAGGTGAATGATGGACGAGGAGAACGCGCAGGCCGCTGCGGTCAATGCGCCGGTCCTAGCGGTGGTCGGCCGGCCGAACGTCGGTAAGTCGACATTGGTCAACCGGATACTCGGCAGCCGGCAGGCCGTCGTCGAGGACACTCCCGGAGTCACCAGGGACCGGGTCACCTACGACGCGACCTGGCGGGGACGAGCGTTCACGCTCGTGGACACCGGCGGCTGGGAGCCCGCCATCGAGGGATCACCGGTCCTCGCCGCCCGGGTCGCCGCTCAGGCGCGGGTCGCCGTCGACGCCGCTGACGCGGTGCTGTTCGTGACCGACGCCGTGGTCGGCGTGACCGACGCCGACGCGGCCGTAGCCGCTGTGCTCCGGCGCTCCCGCAAGCCGGTGGTACTCGCCGCCAACAAGGTCGACGACGCGCCCGCCGAGGCCGGCGCGCACTCACTGTGGTCGCTGGGCCTCGGTGAGCCTTACGCGGTGAGCGCGCTGCATGGCCGGGGCAGCGGCGACCTGCTCGACGCGATTCTGGGGGCGCTGCCTGAAACGCCGGCCGAGCGGCTGGAGGCGGAGTCCGGCCCGCGCCGGGTGGCGCTGATCGGCCGGCCGAACGTGGGGAAGTCGAGCTTGCTCAACAAGCTGGCCGGGTCCGACCGGGTGCTGGTCGACTCCGTCGCCGGCACGACCAGGGACCCGGTGGACGAGCTGATCGACCTCGGCGGGATCACCTGGCGGTTCGTCGACACGGCCGGGATCAGGCGGCGGTTCAGGGAAACCCAGGGCGCCGACTACTTCGCCGCGCTGCGGACCGAGCGGGCGCTGGAGCGCGCCGAGGTCGCCGTCGTGCTCGTCGACGCCAGCGAGCCGCTAGCCGAGCAGGATCTGCGGATCATCTCGATGGTGATCGATGCGGGCCGGGCGCTCGTGATCGCCTACAACAAGTGGGACCTGGTCGACGAGGACCGCAGGCACTTCCTGGACCGCGAGATCGACCGCCAGCTGTACACGGCGCGCTGGGCGCCGCGGGTGAACCTCTCAGCGGCGACTGGCTGGCACGTGGACCGGCTCGTTCCCGCGCTGGAGACGGCGCTGGCCGGCTGGGAGACCCGGATCCCCACCGGCAGGCTCAACGCCTGGCTGTCGGCCCTGGTTGCCGCGACTCCGCCGCCGGTACGCGGCGGCAAGCAGCCGAAGATCATGTTCGCGACGCAGGCAGGTATCCAGCCACCGCATTTCGTCCTCTTCACGTCGGGATTCCTCCAGGCCGGTTACCGCCGGTTCATCGAGCGCAGGCTCCGCGAGGAATTCGGCTTCGACGGCACGCCCGTGCACCTGTCGATGCGGCTGCGGGAGAAGCGGGCGGTGGCATCCGGCCGCGGTTCCCGCGGCGCCCGGCACGGCTAGCAGGCCGCCGCGCTTCCCGGCGTCCGTCGTCATCGCGCACCTCCGAGGCACGAGCCACATATTGACAAATGGGCTATTTTGTCTCACAATAAGATACAGCATTAAACTCCGGAAGCCAGCCGTCTATCCATGAGTGTCACTCACGATCCAGGATCGGACCCTGCTTGAAAGGAGCATGATGAAATCGATTTCCGGTGTTTTAACCCTTCTGCTCGCCGTTCTCGGGTTCGCCGTCACCCAGGCCGCTCCGGTAAGTGCCGCCGCGAAACCACTGCCCGCGATATGCACGACCAGCGGACCGATCTCCGCTCGCTCCGCTCCAGCCAAGATCAGTCTGCGTTCCTGTCCTATCCAGGGCCGCCTGCTCGTGCTCAAGCTGAGCAACGGCAAACTCGGACCGGGGCTGCACATTCCTGGTCCAGGGCAGGGCACCGGCGGCTCCGAACTGACCACGCACGGCGAGTACGACCTGTCGGCCGTGAATGTCAGGGGCTGGGTCACAATACGGTGGTCGGTCCCCGCAAAGCCCGCTCACGCGGCGACACCAGCCGCCACGGACCCGGCCTGCAGCGAGAATGCCTACAACTGGGAAGGCCCGTTCTGGGCTAACACCGGCACGCCGACTGATGCCTGGTACTACAACGAATCCACAGCCAGCCGTGCGGGCCTGACGGTATCGGCGACGGAAAGTGATATCAGGCAAGCGAACACCAACCTGACAAGGGGAATCAACAACTGCGGTTGGTCGGAGGGCGCCTTCGGCGTTCGCGGCGCATTCCAGGGAAACACCAGTAAGTACGCGAACATCAACAGCGCGTCCGCCTGCACGTCCAACTTCCCTGACGGGCAGAACACCGTGAGCTGGGGATCTTTTGACAGTAACCACTCCGGCGCGCTCGCCTATACCTGTTACAACTGGCATACGGACGCCAATGGCTATCCGGTCATGACCGAAGCGGATACCTACCTTGGCTCGAATCGCAATATCGTCGATACGTTTCCTGCGAACTGCAGCAACCGCTACGACCTGCAGTCGGTCATGACTCATGAGTGGGGCCACGCATACGGCATGGCACATGAATCCAGCGGTGGGGACGAGGTCATGTATCCGTATGAGTCCCCGTGCCATCTACGGCGTCATCTGGGCGGCGGCGACTACAGCGGGATGGCCGGCCTGTATCCCTAGCCCTACGCCAGTGCGCTGGCGAGGACCTGGTGGACGCGGTCACGGCATTCCGCGAGTCCGATCTTCCTGGCCGCAATAACGCGCGGGCCGGGCTGGTCGTCGGCCGCTCCGTCGGGCAGAGCCTGAACCAGACCATCGTGCGCCCCTGGCCATGCCGGTAACCCCAGGCGTCCGCGAGGGTCTCGACCAGCAGCAGGCCGTTTCCGCTCTCCGCGCCGGGGCTGTTCCTGATCACGGGAACGTTCGAGTCCGAGCCGTTGTCGGTGACGGCAACGACCAGACCGTGGATGCCAGTCGCCACGACCACGTCGACCGTCCCGTCTGGCCGCCGTGACCTGCTGTGCGTGACCGCGTTGGTGACCAGTTCCGAGGTCAGCAGGAGCGCGGCGTCGGCTCGCGGGTGGTCGGCGCCGATGGCGCTCGCGACAAGTCTCCTGGCCTCGCGGACATAAGCGGCGCGTCCTGGCAGCGTCGCGCTGCCGAGGATCAGCCAGTGCGGCAGTAATGCCGGGTCAGCGATCCGGTCGCTGGTGTCGGTGGCCTCTGCTGGCATCGATGACTCCTTTCGGGCTCTCGCATCATGCCCCATCCTCAATGGGAATGCAAGAAACGCAAGTGCATCGAGAATGTCGGCGTGGCGAGATTGCAGATGGGATGTCATGAAGCCGGTCGCGCTGTATCGTGGCCGTCAGATCCCCGAGCTAGGAGGCGAGCACCCGTGCTGGCAGGACCGACCATCCGCCGCCGCAGGCTCGGCACCGATTTAAGGCGGCTGCGCGAGCAGAGCTCGCTCAGGCTGGAAGAAGTTGCCCAGCATCTGGGCGTCGCACCCTCCACGCTGTCCAGGATCGAGACGGGCAAGGCGCCGACCAGGACCAGCTATCTCGCGCTCATGCTCGACCTGTACGGGGTCGACGATCCTGAGCAGCGCCGGCTGTTCATGGACAGCGCCAGGGAAGGCCAGCGCAAGGGCTGGTGGGCGGGGTCGGACGAGCTGCTGCCGGCCGGCACGGGCACCTACCTGGGCCTGGAGGCCGAGGCGCGCGCACTCCGCGCGTTCCAGGCTCAGGTCGTGCCGGAGCTGATGCGGACCGAGGCCTACGCGCGGGCGGTGGTCACCGCCAGCCGGCCCGAGCTAGCGCCCGAGCAGGTCGACCGGGTGGTCGCCGTCCAGCTGCGTCGTCAGGAAGTGCTGCAGGGCAGCGACCCGATCCAGCTCCGGCTGGTCCTCGACGAGTCCGTGCTGCTCCGATCGCTCGGACCGGCCAGCGTCATGCGGGAGCAGCTTGAGCGCCTGATCAGGGCGGGCAGCCAGCCGATGGCGACCATCCAGGTGCTGGGTCTCGCGGCTGCCGAGCGGCCCGTGCTCGCTGGCTCGTTCGGCATCCTCAGCTTCGCCGAGCCAGACGACCACGACGTGGCGTACGCGGAGGGCATCCGCGGTCAGGTCCTCCTTGAGCAGCGCGAATCCGAGGTGCACGCGATGCGCCTGATGTTCGACGCGCTCAGCCGGTCAGCCAGGTCGCCGCGGGAATCAGCCAGGCTGATCAGGGAGCTGGCCCCGAGCCTGTGACCAGGCACGGGGTCGCTGTCCGCGGGCTAGTCCGGGGCGGGCCCTGCGGTCCGGCTAGCCGGGCTCGGCCAGCACGGTATCGATGCTCGCCGCGGTCTGGCTGGCTGGCCGGCTGCTCTCCCGCAGCATCTCCATCGCGGCGGCATAACGGGCCACGTCCGCTGGCCGGTCCAGGTAGCTGGCGCTCGTCAGCTGCTCGGTGTAGACGGCGTCGGGCAGCTCGCTGCCGGCGAAGCGCAGGATCGTGAACCCGGCCGGGCTGAGCGGCGCCCCGGCGGTCAGCGGCCTGATCCGCACGGTCACGCCCGGCCACCCGGCCGCGTCCCGCAGCTGCTCGAGCTGGGCAGCGAAGTCGGCCTGGGGACCGACCGGCCGGTGCAGCACGGCCTCGTCGATCACGGCATCGAGGCGCCAGCCGCCGGCCGCGAACCGCTCGACCCGCTCGGCGCGCACCTGGAGCAGCCTGGCGGCCTCGTCGGCGGCGAAGTCCGCCCGTGCGAGCAGCCCGGCCGCATACGCGCTGGTCTGGAGCAGGCCAGGAACGAAGTGCGTGTCGTAGCTCTGTACCGACTCCGCTACCTCTTCGACTCCCAGGTAGGCCTGGAACCAGGGCGGCAGGATGTCGGCGTTGCGCTGCCACCACGGCGGTGCGAGCGCCTGACTGGCCAGGCCCAGCAGCGCCTCGCGCTCGTCGGGATCGGTCACGCCGTAGAGCGTCAGCAGGTCCGAGACGTCGATCTCCCTCGCCGCGTGGCGCCCGAGTTCGATGCGGCTGATCTTGGAGTCCGATCCTCTGATCGCCTTGGCGGCCTGCTGCGCGGTGATACCGCGTGATTCGCGCAGGCGGCGGAGCTTGACCCCGAGCCTGATCCTTAGGACCCCAGGTCCTGGCGTCTGGGACTCTCGCATGGTGCGGCACAGGATATCGCGCCACTGCGCCGCGCTCGGGCTGGTTCGGCGGGGTCGGTACGATCTGATCGGCACAGGCACACGGCGATAGCGAAGGCGGGATCATGCGCTACAGGGCACTCGGCAATTCTGGTCTCGCCGTCTCGGTCGTCGGCCTTGGCTGCAACAACTTCGGCGGCAGGCTCGACCTGGACGGCACCAGGGCGGTGGTGGACGCGGCCATCGACCGCGGCATCACGCTGCTCGACACGGCCGACATCTACGGCGGCGGGGGCGGGTCAGAGAAGCTGCTCGGCGAGGTCCTGGCCGGCCGGCGCGATCAGGTCGTGCTCGCGACCAAGTTCGGTCATCAGGGCGCGGACATGGACTACGGCCCGGCAGCCGGTGCCAAGGGCGGCCGAGGCTACATCAGGCGAGCGGTCGAGCAGTCGCTGCGCAGGCTGAAGACCGACTACATCGACTTGTACCAGATTCACACCCCCGATCCGCAGACGCCGATCGCTGAGACGCTCGGCGCGCTCAACGAACTGGTCGCCGAGGGCAAGGTCCGCTACCTCGGCAACTCCAACTTCAGCGGCTGGCAGATTGCCGAGGCCGCCAGCGTGGCCGACAGGCACGGCCTCGTCCCGTTTGTCTCGGCCCAGAACCACTGGTCGCTGCTGGAGCGCGACGCCGAGGCGGAGGTCGTTCCGGCCGCCAGGCACTTCGGTCTCGGCGTGCTGCCTTACTTCCCGCTGGCCAACGGCCTGCTCACCGGCAAGATCCGGCGCGGCCAGCCGGCCAGGGAGGGCACCAGGCTAGCTGGCCGGGACAGCTACGTGACCGACGCGAAGCTGGACATCGTCGAGGCTCTGATCGCCTGGGGCGAGGCGCACGGCGTCTCGCTGCTCACGATCGCGATCGCCTGCCTGGCCGAGCGGGCGGGCTGCGGCAGCGTCATCGCCGGGGCCATGTCACCCGAGCAGGTCAAGGCCAACGCCGACGCCGCCGACTGGGTCCCGTCCGCCGAGGAACTCGCCGAAATCGACGCGATCACGCTCGGGCTGACAGGCTGACCGGCCGCCGCTCGCCCTTGCCGCCGCGGTTGTCCCCGGCGCCAGCAGCGTCGCGGTCTGGCAACAGAACAAGTCGGGCAAATGCACCGCACCCAGCTGATCGACGTCCCGTCAGAGCCCGGAAGGTCCCGGTTGATCACGGAAGTCTCTCGGCAGCACGTGCTGACAGACTTCCGTGATCATGAGCTGGGGACTAGGGCGTGAGGCGGTGCAGGTCGCGCGGGAACAGGGTGACCTCGCGGACGTTGGCCGCGCCGGTCAGCCGCGCCGTCCAGCGCTCGAGACCGATCGCGAAGCCGCCGTGCGGCGGCATCCCGTGCCTGAACACCTGCAGGAAGCTGGAGTAGGTCGCCGGGTCTTCGCCGCGGGCGGCGAGCGCGGCCAGGTAGCCGGCGTGGTTGTGCAGCCGCTGGCCGCCCGTGACCAGCTCCATGCCGCGGAAGAGCAGGTCGAAGCTGCGTGAGCCGGCCGGCCGGTCCGGGTCGGGGTGAGTGTAGAACGGCCGCTTGACCATCGGGTACCCGGTCACGAAGAGCAGCTCGGTGCCGTGCTCGCGGACCGCCCATTCGCCCAGCCAGCGCTCGTCGGCGGGGGAGAGGTCGGGCTCACCGCGCGGGTCCCAGCCAGCGTGTGCCGCGATGAGTTCCTGGGCATCGGCGAAATGCAGCGCGGGAAGCTGCTCGGGAACCTCGGGCAGCCTGACCTTCAGGGCCGGCGGCTCTCTCGGCTCGCGGTACCAGGTGATACTTGTCTCCGTCAGCGCGTTGACGCCAGTTTACCGGCGCCCTGCCACCAGCCGCCTTCGGTCCTGGCGCGCTACAGTTACTTCTGGTGCCACGTGAAAGGCGGCGCAGGACCCATGGCAGGCAACTCTCAGCCTCCGGTCGAAGCTTTCCCGGCGGGCGGCCTGCAAGGGTACGGTCCGGCAGGGCCGTCCGATGACCAGCTCTGGGCGCTGCTTGCCTACCTGCTGACGTTCGTGGCCAGCATCATCGCGCCGCTGGTCATCTACCTCGCCAAGATGAACGAGTCCCGCTATGTGCGGTTCCACGCGGCTCAGTCGCTCAACATGGGAATCACGGCCGTGATCTACGCCCTGGGCGGCACGATCGCCGGGATTATCCTGACGATCGTCACTCACGGCTGGGCACTGCTTCTGCTCGTCCCCCTGCTTATCGCGTTCGCCATCGCTCACCTGGTGTTTCTGATCCTCGCGGCGGTGGGCGCCAACCGCGGCGAGCTCTACCGGGTGCCGGCGATCCTGTGCCTTCCGCTGGTGCGCTAGCGGACTGCGTCAGGGCTCCGCCCGTTACTGCGCTATGATCTGTGCGTCCGACAGGGCGACGGGACGTGGCCCAGCTTGGTTAAGGCGCTGGTCTGGGGGACCAGAGAGCCCGGGTTCAAATCCCGGCGTCCCGACTGAATCTCCGGGTGGGCTGGTCCTGGCACGATGGGACTGGCCGGCACGTTGCGTTAGCAGTGGATATGTCAGAACTCGCACAGCCCGGCTGGCAGGGATACCCGGACGAACCGTCGATGGCAGACGGACCCGTGCCGCGATCAGCGCGCGGGCGGCGCTGGTTGCGTCGCGCGGTGCAGGCGGTGCTGACGCTGTTCGCTGTCTTCGTCCTCGCGACCGCGGCGATCCTGCTCGCGACCCCGTCCGTCGGTAACGCGTGGTCGCTGGCGAGGGCGCAGGCCCGGTCTCATCACGCCGCGTTCCCTGGCCCGCCGGTGGCGGCCAGGTTCGCGGCCGCCCTGATTTCGACCGAGGACCACAGGTTCGCCTCCGAGCCGGGTTTCGATCCGTTCGCGCTCCCGCGGATCGCGCTGTCGGTGCTGACGGGCAAGGACCAAGGGGGGGCGACGCTGTACCAGCAGCTGGCGAAGCTGCTTTACGGCACGGAAAAGGGCAGCCTTCAGCTCGAGGTCCACGAGGTGGCGCTCGGCATCAAGCTGAAGTTCACCTACTCCCGCGAGCAGATCCTGCGGATGTACGGCGACGTGGCGTATTTCGGGCACGGCTACTACGGCGTGGCCCGGGCCAGTTGCGGCTACTTCGGGCGGCCGCCTGGTCGGCTCTCCTGGCCGCAATCAGCGGTCCTGGCCGGGCTGGTTCAGGCGCCGTCCGCTTACGACCCGCTCGAGCATCCGGCCCTGGCCCGCTCACGCGAGGGGCACGTGATCAGCAGGCTGGTCGCCACCGGCGTGCTCACGCCGCGGCAGGCGGCCGCCGCGCTGGCGGTTCCGATGGATGTGCTGCTCGCCGGCGGGCGCGGCTGCCGCGGCCGTTAATGCTGCCTGCTCCGATCCTGGGTGACCGGCCGCCTGACAGCGGTTACCTCGGGCTCGGACGGTCCTGATTCAGCCTCGGCACGGCCCTTGCGATGGCGGCCGACCCGGAGCCGGGCCAGGCGGACTTCGGGCGGCACCCACACCCACTTGCGGTATGACCAGAACCGGAACAACGTGCCGATCCCGATGCCGATATTGACCGCGATGATGTTCTCGACCTTGGTCGTCAGGCCAAGGGCGTAGTTGCTGAACCCGAGGACGGCGTACTGGATCAGCAGGCCGACGCCGTTCAGGATGAAGAACGTCACGCCTTCGCGCGCCGTGCCCCCACCCTGCCGGTCGCGGAAGCTCCAGTACCGGTTCCCGAGGAAGGTGACGACCGTCGCCACGACCGTCGCGATCGTGACGGAGGTCAGCGGGCCGAGCCCGAGCGCATGGAGCGGGATGAAGACGAGATTGGTGACGCCGATTCCGATCAGGCCCACGGTCAGGAACTTGGCGCCCTCGTGGAGGAGCTGCCCTGAGCGCCGATAGATGCCAGCGAGCTGCTGGAGCGGCCGGAACGGAGAACGGGTACTGCTCAACTCGGCTTTCCGGCCCCATCTCCGGTCGAAGGGGCGTCGTCCGGCAGGCCTGGTGCCACGGTCAGGGCGGGCTCAAGCGCCTCGTGCCCGGCCGGTGCCGGCCGCGGTGCTGCCCAGACCCACTTGCGGTACGACCAGAACCGGAACAGCGTGCCCAGCACGATGCCGACGTTGTTCGCGACGAGGTTCGCCAGCTTGCCGGTCTCGCCGAGGCCGTAGGTGGTGAAGCCGACGACCGCCCACTGGATCAGCAGCCCGACTCCGTTGAGCGCGAAGAACATCACGGTCTCGCGCGGGACGGTGGTGCGCTCGCGGTGCCGGAAGCTCCAGTACCGGTTGGCGACATAGCTCGTGATCGTCGTCACGATGACCGCGGCCGTGGCCGAGGTCAGCGCACCCAGGTGGAGCTGGAAATGCAGCCAGCCGTTGACGAGGTTGTAGACGACAACACCGATCGCGCCGATGATGCCGAACTTAGCGCCCTCGTGGATGAGCAGCCGGAATCGCTCGTAGAGCCTTCTCACACCGCTCACCGAGGCGGCCCTCCGTTCGATCGCATTACCCCGCCGTGCTACCCGCATCGCCGGACCTCAAAGCACTGTCGGCAAGATTACCGCCTCAGCCGGCACCCGGAGCCGAGAGCGCGAATACCCCATCTCGGTGTGGCACACCTATCGCGGCCCGTTCTTCGTTCGGTACTGTCGGCAGCGCCAGGTAGGGTCGCGGACGTGGCTGATCCTGACATCCTGATTCGCGCCAGGCGGCTCACGAAGACGTTTGGCGACTTCACCGCCGTGGACGGGATCGACTTCGAGCTCAGCCGCGGCGAGGTATTCGGCTTCCTCGGCCCGAACGGCGCGGGGAAATCATCGACGATGCGGATGATTGGCTGTGTCTCGCCGCCCTCAGGCGGCGAGCTGACCATCCTGGGCCTCGATCCGGTCAGGGACGGGCCGGCGATCAGGGCCAGACTGGGCGTCGTCCCGCAGGAGGACACGCTCGACGTCGAGCTGACCGTGCGCGAGAACCTGCTGATCTACGGGCGGTACTTCGGGCTGCGCCGCGACGTGATCAGGGAGCGCACCGCCAGACTGCTGGACTTCGTCCAGCTCACCGAGCGGGCCGGCGATCAGGTGGAGCCGCTGTCCGGCGGGATGAAACGCCGCCTCACGATCGCCAGGTCGCTGATCAGCGAGCCGGAGATCCTGCTGCTCGACGAGCCGACGACCGGACTTGACCCGCAGGCCAGGCATGTCGTCTGGGACCGGCTCTACCGGCTGAAGCAGCAGGGCGTGACGCTGGTCCTGACTACGCACTACATGGACGAGGCGGAGCAGCTCTGCGACCGGCTCGTGGTCATGGACGGCGGCAAGTTCGCGGCCGAGGGGTCGCCGCGGCAGCTGATCGAGACCTACTCCACCCCCGAGGTGCTCGAGCTGCGCTTCGCGCTCGACGAGCAGGAGCAGGCGGCCGAGAAGCTCGCCGACGTGGCCGCAGACCGGCTCGAGGTGCTCGCCGACCGGATCCTGCTCTACACGGCCAACGGGGACCAGGCACTCGAGGCTGTCCGCGCTCGCGGCATCGAGCCGGCTACGTCGCTGGTGCGCAGGAGCACGCTGGAGGACGTCTTCCTGCGGCTGACCGGCCGGCGGCTGGGGGACTGATGGCGCAGTCCTTCGCCGTCAGGCAGTTCAGGTTCTGGCTGACGAACTACCGGCGTACCTGGCAGGGCTCGATCTACTCCGGGGTGCTCAACCCGGTCCTGTACCTCGGCGCGATGGGGCTTGGCCTGGGCAAGCTGGTCGATGCGCACGGCACGTCGAGCATCGGCGGGGTCAGCTACCTCGCGTTCCTGGCGCCTGGCCTGATGGCCGCGGCTGCCATGCAGACCGCGATGGGGGAGTCGACCTACCCGGTCTACGGCTCGGTGAAGTGGCTGAAGACCTACCAGGCGGCGATCTCCTCACCGCTGCGCCCGGCGGATCTCTTCCATGGCCACCTGCTCTGGACGACGCTGCGGCTGACCATGAACTCGGCCATCTTCCTCGTCGTCATGGCGGCGTTCGGCGCCGTGCAGTCGGCGTGGGTGCTCGCCTGCCTGCCCGCGGCAGTCCTCACCGGGCTCGCGTTCGCTACCCCGATCGAGGCCTATGCGATGACGTGCACCAAGGACACGTCGTTCGCCATGCTGTTCCGGTTCGGCATCATCCCGCTGTTCCTGTTCTCCGGTACTTTCTTCCCGATCGGCCAGCTGCCGGCCTACGTGCGGCCGCTGGCCTACGTGACGCCGCTGTGGCACGGGGTGGCACTGTGCCGGTCGCTCAGCTTCGGCACCGCCCAGCTGGGCGGCTCAGCCGTGCACGTCGCGTATCTGGTCGCGGTGACGGTGCTCGGCATCGTCGCCGGGAACCGCACCTACCGGCGGAGGCTCTATGCCTGAGCTGGACCTCCCGCTGCGGATCCTGCCGGTCGCGATGCTGCGCACCAGGCGGTCCGGCTTCGGCGGCCGGGGCAGCGCGCACCTGATCGAGCGGCACGCCAGGGTCTACCGGCACACCTGGAGCGTCCTGATCTCCGGGTTCTTCGAGCCGCTGTTCTACCTGCTGTCGATCGGAGTGGGGCTGGGCAAGCTCGTCGGCACCGTGATCGGGCCCGACGGCCGGGTCGGGTTCACCAGCTTCGTGGCTCCCGCGCTGCTCGCCACCTCGGCCATGAACGGCGCGGTAATGGATTCCACCTTCAACGTCTTCTTCCGGATGAAATACGCCAAGCTCTACGACGCCGCGCTCGCCACGCCGATGCGCGCCGATGAGATCGCGCTCGGCGAGATCGGCTGGGCGCTGATCAGAGGCGGCATCTACGCGGTGGCGTTCATGCTGGTCATGCTGGCGATGGGTCTGGTGCACTCGGTCTGGGCCGTCCTGGCCGTGCCCGCCGCGCTGCTGATCGGGTTCGCCTTCGCCGGCGCCGGGATGGCCGCGACGACGTATATGAAGAGCTGGCAGCACTTTGAGTTCGTCATGCTGGCGACGCTGCCGATGTTCCTGTTCTCCACGACCTTCTATCCGCTCAGCG
>Ga0307373_10006641_pt1 | contig 18317 bp, 15 predicted proteins | sample OX2MG_FD_202534 | JGI IMG/M metagenome (GOLD analysis project Ga0307373, IMG submission 202534) | Soil microbial communities from Risofladan, Vaasa, Finland - OX-2 | ecosystem: Environmental > Terrestrial > Soil > Coastal area > Acid sulfate soil | place: Finland: Risofladan, Vaasa | collected...
TGCCGTGCAGATCAAGACCTTCATCCTTCTTGAACTCCTCGATCAGCCATTCCACGATGCGCTGATCGATGTTATCGCCGCCGAGGTGAGTGTCGCCGTTCGTGGCCTTCACTTCGATCACGCCCTCTCCGACTTCCAGGATAGAAATGTCGAATGTGCCGCCGCCGAAATCGTAAACGGCGATCGTTTCGTCCTTCTTTTTGTCGAGGCCGTAGGCGAGCGCCGCCGCGGTGGGTTCGTTGATGATGCGCTTTACGTCCAGACCGGCGATCTTGCCCGCATCCTTGGTGGCCGTGCGCTGGGCATCGTTGAAGTACGCCGGAACCGTGATGACCGCTTCGGACACTTTCTCGCCGAGGAAGTCTTCGGCGGCATTCTTGAGCTTCTGCAGAATCATCGCGGAGATTTCCGGCGGGCTATATTCCTTGCCGTGCCCCAAGGCTGCGACGTGTTCACCCTGGCGGACGACCTTATAGGGCACCATCTTCATCTCTTCGCTCACTTCGTCGTAGCGGCGGCCCATGAACCGCTTGATGGAGTAAATCGTGTTTTCGGGGTTTGTAATCGCCTGGCGCTTGGCCACCTGCCCGACAAGCCGTTCGCCACTCTTCGTGATTCCGACCACGGACGGAGTGGTTCGCGCCCCTTCTTGGTTTGGAATGACAACTGGTTCGCCGCCCTGCATCACCGCGACCACGGAATTAGTAGTGCCCAGATCGATACCGATGATCTTGCTCATAGAATCCGCTCCTGTAAGTCCAACTAGCTTCAGTTGGGGACAAGCCCGACTGAAGTACCATGATACACATTGAGTGTGTTACTGTCAAGTTTCTTATGTGCCTCCATTACGCAGAATACGAATGACTTAATGTAGGTGCCTCGCCCTTTTCGTCTCCAGGCCAGGCTTTACCTTGCAACAAACCGCACCTGCGGGATTTGACGCAGATTTGAGGTAGAAATGATGGCAGATTGCATCCGGGTTGTTGTCTCACCTTTGGATAGTCGATCAATTGGAAGTCTTCGATCTAGAACGCAATTCGCGCTACAATAACCGGCTTGCGTGCGTCTAAACGGGTAAGGAGGCGGCATTGAAATATGAAGCGCAATCTTGGTGTGGCTCCAATACGTTGAACCGTGCGAGGGCACGATGGGCGAAGTCGGCTGCGTGGCCTTTGATATTGGCGTCGGTTCTCGTACTGGGGCTGATCCCACACGCGTCCGCCCGCACAACGCGCAGCGCCGCGAAGGCGACCGAGACAATCCCGGCGCCGATTAAGGCGTACGGGTCCAAGAATGCTCCGATCACACTGGAAGTATTTGCGGATTACGAGTGCCCTTCCTGCGGCAACTTTTACGAAGAGACATTGCGGCCGATGATCAACGATTACGTGGCCGCCGGCAAAGTCTACTTGGTCCACTGTGACTTCCCTCTATCCATGCACAAGTACGGTTATGAGGCGGCGCGCTGGGCGAATGCCGCAGCCATCATCGGAAGATTTGGAGAGGCAGAGGGGGCGCTATACGGTAATCAAAATTACTGGGCGGAATCGGGCAATATCGAGAAGTATATGGCCGCGGCGCTGTCTCCCACAGACCTCAAGAGGGTGGAGAAACTGATGGACGGCTGCGATATGAGCGTGGCGCCAGGCAGCCATACTTGCCCGCTCGATGCGTATATCGAACAGGACCGGGCTCTCGGCAGCCAGATTCCGGTGCAGGCGACACCCACGTTTGTGATCTATCATAAAGGCCAGAAATTTCCCGCCGCGTCCGGCGTGGTGACGTGGCCGGTGCTGAAACAGTTCTTCGATCAGCTCCTCAGTCAATAAAACGATATGAATGCCGTTGCCGAACCCGTTCCCAGGGCCCCCGTTTCACGTGCGAGCACAGGCCGCATCCTGGTATTGATCGGGCGGCTGGCGCTGGCGGCCGTTTTCCTGGTGGCCGCCTACGCGAAGCTAAAGCCCCAAGTGGCCATGCCATGGTCAACCGTTTCGGTGAAGACTTCTCTCGCGATGTTCGCCATGGAAGTGGACTCCTATCAGTTGCTGCCGCCATCGTATGTGAGCTTGGTAGCGCACGCGTTGCCACCGTTTGAGCTTTTCCTCGGGCTTTGGCTGTTGAGCGGAATCGCGCAGAGGTTTTCCGCACTCGCGAGCACCCTGCTGATTGCGGGCCTTTTTACGGTGGTAGTGCGGACCTATGCGTTGGGCTTGTCGATCAACTGCGGCTGTTTTGGCCCCGGCGAACAGCTTGGGACAACGACGCTCCTCCGCGACGGATCGCTGCTGGCGCTGTCGGCAGCCGTGACGATCGGAGCGTTCTTGTTGCGCAGGAAGCAGGGGGAGGCTGCTTCAAGTGCCGTTGTGGCGCCGCAACGAGCGGAATAGCCCGAGCGTGCCAACCTCGCCTCAGGCAATGGCACGACTTCCTTCGATCCGCCGGGAACGCAATCGTTCCACACACTCTTCTCATACCGCACGAACATATTAAAGCCGATTCAAGGAGGAAGAAATGCATCGCATCTCGCCTTCCACAGTCGCTCGGTGCTTTTTTGCGGCGTTCCTTATCGCGTTCGCATCCGCACCGGCATTGGCACAGAGCGGGGTGGGCAGGGATCTGACGGTTGAAAGGATCTACAGCGCGCCGAGCCTGAACGGACACCTGACGCGCGGAATCGAATGGGCTCCAGACGGAAAACGAATTTCTTATCTGGCAAGCGGTGCGCAAGACGGCGACGGCGCGACTGAACTCTGGACCATGGATGCCGGGACCGGCGAACGAAAGGTGCTGGTGAACGTGGATACGCTCGCGGCGGTGATGCAACCGAAAAAGGCCAAAGCCATTCAGGCCACGGGCCTAGGCCGCATCCAGCCGGAAAGCTATTTTTGGTCACCCAAAGGGGATTCGCTGCTTTTTACCGGCAGCGACAACCTCGTACTCCTCGATTTGAAGACGATGGTGCCTAAGACGCTCGTGAGCGGCGAGAGGGAGTTGGAAAATCCAAAATTTTCGCCCGATGGCCGATGGGTGAGCTTCGTGCGCGATTCGAACCTCTGGCTCGTGAACGTGGCAAATGGCAGTGAGAAGGCGCTGACGACGGGCGGAAGCGAGGAAGTTCTCAAGGGAAAGCTCGACTGGGTGTATCCCGAAGAGCTCGATGCAACGACGGCATACTGGTGGTCGCCCGATTCGTCGAAAATCGCGTATTACGAAATGGATGAGCGCCCCGTAACCCGGTATCCGCTTTTCGACATGAGCTCACCGGCCGGCGCGATCGAGTACACCCGCTATCCCCAGGCTGGCGAAGCAAATCCGATCGTGCGAGTCGGCGTGGTATCCATAACGGGCGGCGAAACCACATGGATGGATAGCGGAGCGGATAGCGATGTCTATCTGGCGCGAGTGGATTGGCTGCGGGATAGCCGGCGCGTTGCGATCCAACGGCTGAACCGCGCGCAAAACCGGCTGGACCTGCTCTTTTGCGATGCCTCTACCGGGAAGTCCAATACGATCCTCACCGAGCATGACAAATACTGGATCAACATCAGCGACGATCTCTACTTCTTCTCCGATGGTAATCGCTTCTTGTGGTCGAGCGAGCGCACCGGCTTTCGCCATTACTATCTCTACGATCTTTCCGGCAAGCAACTCGAGCAATTGACGAGTGGGGATTGGGGAATCACCGGCACGAGCGGTTTTGGCCCTGGCGCCGCGAGCCATCCGGCCGTGGATGAAGCGAGAGGCTATATTTACTTCCTGTCGAACAAAGACGACGCGCGGGACACGGAACTCTACCGGGTGTCGATCGGGGACCGGAGCATCACGCGAATCACGCGCGAACCGGGAACGCACGATGTGATCGTCGCTCCCGACAGCTCCGGCTTCGTGGATACTTTTTCCAACGCCATGACCCCGCCGCGGCAGGACCTTTTCCGCAGCGACGGATCTCGCATTGCGGTGATCAATGCGGATAAGGTTCCCGAACTGAGCCAGTACGCCCTTTCGCCCGTGGAGTTTTTGAACGTGCCGGCGGATGACGGGACGAAGCTCTACGCCATGATGATGAAGCCTTCGCATTTCGACGCGTCGAAAAAATATCCGGTGCTCGTCAACGTGTATGGCGGGCCCCAGGTGCAGATCGTGAGGGACGCATGGGGCGGAAGCGATTTTTTGTGGCTCGAAATGATGGCGCAGAAGGGTTACATCATTTTCACGCTCGATAACCGGGGATCCTTCAACCGCGGCCATGCGTTTGAAACTCCGATTTATCACCACTTCGGGAAAGTCGAACTCGAAGACCAGTTGTCGGGAGTAAGGTATCTGAAGACACTGCCTTATGTGGATGGGACGCGCATCGGGATTTGGGGCTGGAGCTACGGCGCGTACATGACGCTCGAAGCCATGTTCCGCGCGCCGGACATTTTTAAAGCAGGCGTTTCGGTCGCGCCGGTAAGCGACTGGCGCCTGTACGATACGATTTACACCGAGCGCTATATGGGGCGCCCCCAGGACAATCCAGATGGCTACAGGGATTCATCTCCGGTAAACCAGGTGTCGCAGATGAAAGGCAAGTTGCTCCTTGCCCACGGCACAGGAGACGACAACGTCCACTTCGCGAACACATCCGAAATTATCAACGAGTTGATTTTAAACGGAAGCTACCCCGCCGATCTTGTGATTTTCCCGGGGCGGGGGCATTCCATCGGAGACCCTCCGGCGCGTATTCAGCTCTTCGAGCAAATTACTGAATTCCTGGAACATAACCTGTAGGAAACAGGGCTTCCTGCAACCCACCGACCCTGTGTACAGTCGAATATGATAGGGTGAAGGTTCGTTGCCGGGCACGCATGTTTTCTCCGCGGAGCACCAGCGGGATTGTGTGGCGAATAGAATGAGACAAAAACGCTTGATCGCGTGGGCTGCCGCCACCTTCCTATCGTGTGCGACGCTTTGCGGTGTCGCACAGGGCGCTCCACGAGGGATTGGGGCCGCGGAGCCGAACTCCGCCATGCTCGAGACGGGCTTCGAGAATCTCTACGAGCTGAATTTCCAAGAGGCTCGCGCGGATTTTCGGGCCTACCAGACCGCAAGACCGAACGATCCACTCGGCAAAACCGCTGAAGCGGCGAGTTATCTTTACGCAGAGTTCAATGCCAAAGGCGTCTTCTCGTCGAAATTTTTCTTGAACGATTCCAAGCTGCTCGGAGGAGTGGATGGGAAGCCGTCGCAGAATCGCAATCAAGCGTTTCTCGATGTGAACGATCAGGCCCGCCAAATGGCCAAGAAAATTCTGCAATCGAATCCGCGGGATGTGAACGGACTGCTCGCGCTGACCATTGCGGACGGAATGGAATCCGATTACGATGCGCTGATCGAAAAAAAACAGATGGACGGCCTGACTTTGATGCGCCGCGCGGAGAGCGAAGCCAATACTCTGCTGGCGATTGACCCCACGGCCCAGGACGCATATGTCGCGCTTGGCGCGAGCAATTATATTATCGGCTGCCTGCCAGCATATAAGCGCTTATTCTTGCGCATCGGTGGAATCCACGGGGACAAGGCTCGCGGGATGCAGGAAATGGAAATTGCCGCCGAACATGGGCGTTACCTCCGGCCGTTCGCGAAGATTTTGCTGGCACTCGCCTACGAACGCGAGCACCAAATGGATCGTGCTCGATCGCTACTTGCCGAGCTGACAACCCAATTCCCCGCGAACCCCCTGTTCGCGCGAGAACTGGCCCTGACCGAACAATATCCTTCGCGAAAGCGATAGAAATCCCCCCCCCCAAATCCCAAACCGCATTTCTTTTCCATGGTGTGGGTCTTCAGGACAATACCGGGATATGGTCCACGCCCATGTAGGGACGCAGCGCCTCGGGGATAACGATCGAGCCGTCGGCCCGCTGATAATTCTCGACAATGGCGATCCACGTCCGGCCCACGGCGAGCCCGGAACCGTTCAGCGTATGCACGAACTCGCTTTTTCCGCCTTTTAGCTTGAAGCGGATACCGGACCGGCGGGCTTGAAATGCTTCCGTGTTCGAGCAGGAAGAAATCTCCATAAACTCGCGCGAGGAAGGGAGCCAGACTTCCAGATCGTACGTTTTTGCCGAAGCAAAGCCCATATCCGCGGTGCAGAGCTGCACGACGCGATGATGCAATCCCAGGCGCTGCAAAACCGTTTCCACGTTTCGCACGAGCGATTCGAGCTCGTCATAGCTTCGCTCGGGCCGGGTAAATTTGAATAATTCGACCTTTTGAAATTGGTGCTGGCGTTTGATGCCCCGTGTGTCCTTGCCCGCGGCGCCGGCTTCGGCGCGAAAGCAGGCGGTCCAGGCGCACACCTTCATGGGGAGCGCGCCGGCATCGAGCGTTTCCTCGCGGTGCAGGCTGGTGAGCTCGACCTCCGCAGTAGGCGTGAGCCAAAGATCGGTTCCTTCCAGATGAAACATGTCGGCGGCGAATTTCGGGAGCTGGCCGACGCCGGTCAGCGAAGCCGTGTTGACGAGAAACGGAGGAAGAATTTCTGTGTATCCATGCTCGCGCGTGTGGATGTCGAGAAAGAAATTGGCGAGGGCGCGCTCCAGCCGCGCTCCCAATCCCTTATAAACGGCGAACCGGGCGCCCGCGATTTTGACCGCCGCCGGCAAATCCAGGATGCCAGTTCCCTCGCCCACTTCCCAGTGGGGCCGTGGCGTGAAGCCAAATTCCGGAGGCACGCCCCAGCGGCGCACTTCGACGTTGTCGGCCGCGCCCTTCCCAGTGGGAACGCTGGAATGCGGGACGTTGGGGACGGTTAGCAAGAATTGCTTCAAACTCTCGTCGAGTTCCGCAATGCGTTCATCGTCGCGCTTGATCTGCTCGGAGACTTCCTTCATGCGGGCGAGAATGGCGGCCGCATCCTGGCCGGACTTCTTGAGCGCAACGATTTCGTCGCTCGCCTTGTTGCGCTCGGCTTTCAAACGCTCGGTTGCAGTGATGAGCTGGCGTCGTTCCTGGTCAATGGCGCGGAAGGGCGCGAGATCGAGAGCGATGCAACGGTCTCGCGCCATCTTTTCAACAACGTCCAAGTGATCTCGCACATAGGCAAGTTCCAGCATAGGACAAGCAGAATAACCGAAAGCGGTGGCAAGTGAGAAGCGGCAATGGCTCTCCAGGACAAAGGACGATGGAGAAACAGAAATGGCCGCGCGAGCACGGGCCGAAGGGACAGGAGGAGATTCTCCGGCTCGTGTGTTACCTGGCCGGAAGGGGGGCTTGCCGGATTGGGTGCATCACGCGGTATCGGCGGTGGCGAGGCCAAATGAAAGCGTCTAGGCTCGTAAGTCTGGAGCAACGTCGATGGCCAATAACGGCCGCAGTGCGGAAGTGCTGGGCACTCTCAGCTTCGTGCCGCCGAAGCTGGCTGAGTTTCAATATGTGAAGTTCCGCAGCGAAGGCGCCGTTGGCTGGCTCACGCTCGACCGTCCGGAGCACAACCTGCTGAACGAGCGGATGCTGGCCGAAATAGCGGCGGGGATCAACTCGCTCGGCGAGCACAGCGAGATCAAGCTCATCGTTCTCAATTCGGCGGCGAAAGCGTTCTGCGGCGGCATTGAGATCGGAGAATATACGCAGCGCCGTGTATTTCAGCTTCTCGACGCATTTCATGGCGCATTCTTAGCGATGTTGGATACGTCGAAGCCTCTCCTGGTAGTGGTCAATGGCCCCGCCTTTGGAGGCGGCGCTGAGCTGGCGGCGCTCGGCGACCTGGTGATTGCGACTCCCAAAGCGCGGTTCGCGCAGCCGGAGATCAAGCTGGGAGTTTTTCCGCCGCTAGCCGCCGCGGTTCTTCCATACATCGTCGGGCCGAAATTGGCGCTCGAACTTGTGCTCACGGGCGAAACCATGAGCGCGGAACGCGCTCGCGAGCTGGGGCTGGTGAACTGGGTCGTTCCCCAGGACCAACTGAACGACAAGGTCAACGAAGTGATCGCCAAGGTGACGGCGCAATCCGGCCCGGTTCTTACCATGGCGAAAAAGGCGATTCTCGGCAGCCTGGGCTTGCCGCTGCGGGATGGCGTGCGCAACTCGATGAAGGTCTTTCTGAATGAATTGGCGGACCTCGAAGACTCTCAAGAGGGCCTGCGTGCGCTGGTGGAAAAGCGCGCCCCGAAGTGGAAAAATCGCTAGGGTTGTTCTGCGCAGGCGGATTCGTGCTACAGCAAGCTCGTTCGGACGCACCCTCTTGGCTCTGTGATGTCCTGAGAAGCTCGTGTCGTGGTGGTGGTGCGGTTTTACTGCTTCCGCCGACCCGCGTGATAAAGCGCACCGGGCGGCCATTCAGTCAGGCACATCGGTTGAAGCCGGACAGCGAAAAACCTTCTTCTGTCGCCTCCGTAGGAACTTCCAAGATATACTCGCCGGGCGTCCATTGAGCGCAGCAGAAAGACGGCGAGTCCGAAATTTCGTTTATCTTCCATGGCCAAAACCAAGGGGAACGTGATTACGGTGGGGGTGACTGGCGCGAGCGGCGCGGTCTACGCGCAAACGATTCTCCGACTCCTTAACGCAGATTCCCGCGTGGAGCACGTTTTTTTCGTTGCCAGCGACGCCGCGCTGCGGCTGCTCGCCACGGAGCTTCGCATCGTCGCATCCGATGCAAAAAAACTCCCGTCGCTTCTGGTAGGCGGCTCGACGAAGAAAATCGAGTGCCTGCCGAATAAGGACATTGGGGCAAGCATCGCTTCGGGAAGCGCGATTGTGGACGCCATGGTCGTCGCGCCCTGCTCGGCGGGGGCCATGGGCTCCATCGCCGCGGGCATTGCTGACGATCTTCTTACGCGGGCGGCCGACGTGTGCCTGAAGGAGCGCCGTCCGCTGGTGCTATGCCTGCGGGAGACACCGCTGAATCGCGTGCAACTTGAAAACATGCTGCGCGTACACGACGCCGGCGCCGTAGTAATGCCAGCCATGCCTGCGTTTTATTACGGTCCCAAGAGCATTGACGATATCGTCGAGCAATTCGCCTATCGGGTGCTCGCTCAGCTTGGACTGCCGCAGGAGAAGCAGTATCGCTGGCAGGGCGCACGCGGGAAGCGCGAAAGGTAGCCAGCCGATATGACCAAGAGCCGAATCCGCGTGGTGCTTGAAATGATCAAGTTCGAGCATTCCGTGTTTGCGCTGCCTTTCGCGCTGGTGGGGGCGCTTCTGGCGGCGCGCGCGGGAGGAAGTCTGCCAACCTGGCGCCAGATTGTGTGGATTATTGTGGCTATGGTCGGAGCGCGCTCAGCCGCCATGACCATCAATCGAATTGCCGATCTCGAATATGACCGGCGCAACCCACGGACCGCGAACCGCGCTCTTCCGGCAGGGCAGCTTTCGGTCGGCTTCGCCTGGGCTTTCACTTTGGCTGCCTCCGCGGTACTGGTGATTGCGGCCTGGCAATTGAATCCGCTCGCGCTGACGCTGTCTCCCGTGGCTCTCGCCATCCTGTTTTTCTATTCCTATACAAAGCGGTTCACGGCGTGGTCGCATTTTGTTCTCGGATTCTGTCTCGGGATTTCTCCGGCGGCGGCCTGGATCGCCATTCGCGGCTCGCTCGACGGGCGCATGCTGATTCTTTGCGCGGCAGTCACGCTGTGGGTGGGGGGCTTCGACGTGCTCTACGCCTGCCAGGACGTCGACTTCGACAAGGCCGCCGGCCTCTACTCGATTCCGAAAAAATTCGGCATTGTCCGGGCCCTGGAAATGGCGCGCGCCATGCACGTAGTGATGGCCGGCTTGCTGGGCTGGCTTGCCTGGAGTTTTCATCTCGCGTGGCCGGCCTGGGCGGGTATTGGCGTGGTGGCGGTACTGTTGGTCTACGAGCACTCGCTAGTGAAGCCGAACGACCTCAGCAAAATGAATGCTGCGTTTTTTACCGTGAATGGCTATATTAGTATACTGTTCCTGCTTTTCTGGGGCGCTGCCGCCCTTGTGATGCACCCTTAGGAAGAGGGGCGTTTCTTTCCCAGAGGAATTCACTGGATTATGGCGACCGGACTTCAAATCACCGACGCGCGGCTCGAACCGATCGCGCAGAAAGTTCTCGCCGGAGAGCGGCTCACGGGCGACGACGGCCTGGCGCTCTATCAATCGCACGATTTGCTGGCCGTCGGCTGGCTGGCTAACCACGTGCGCGAAAAGCGCCATGGGAACATCTGCTATTTTAACGTCAACCGGCACATCAATCCAACCAACGTCTGCGTGGCGCATTGCAAGCTGTGCGCCTTTGGCCGCTCGCCGAATGCGCCAGGCGCTTACACCTTCGCGTTGGAGGAGATCTGGTCGCGCGCAGCGCTGGGCGTAGCCGAAGGCGCCACGGAATTCCATATTGTCGGCGGCCTTCACCCGGATCTGTCGTTCGAGTATTACCTGGACCTGATTCGGGGTCTCAAGCAGCGATTTCCTCAGGTGCACCTCAAGGCGTTCACGATGGTCGAGGTGCATTACTATGCGCGCCTTTCCAAGCTCTCGATCCGAGACACGCTACTCAAGATGAAAGAAGCCGGTGTGGATTCGCTTCCGGGCGGAGGCGCGGAGATTTTTCATCCCCGCGTGCGCAGGATGATCTGCGACCACAAAGTCAGCGGGCGAATGTGGCTGCAAATCGCGCGGACCGCGCACGATGTGGGTCTGCACTCGAATGCCACCATGCTGTTCGGCCACGTGGAAACCCTGGAAGAGCGGGTGGACCATCTCCTGCAGTTGCGCGAATCGCAGGATCAGACGCGCGGGTTCGTCACCTTCATCCCGCTCGAGTTTCATCCAGCCAACACCGCGCTGGCGCACCTGCCCAAGCCGACCGGCATCGACGATCTCAAGACGATTGCCGTCGCCCGCCTGATCCTCGATAATTTCGATCACATCAAGGCCTATTGGATCATGCTCACGCCGCGGATCGCGCAGGTCGCGCTGCGCTTTGGCGCGGACGATATCGATGGAACGGTCGTCGAAGAAAAAATTTATCACGATGCCGGCGCCACCACCCCCGAACACCTGACCCGTGCAGAACTTGAACGCATCATTCGCGCCGCGGGATGCGTTCCGGTGGAGCGCGACACTCTGTACAACCGCGTCGACCGCTCCAAAATGCCGCTTCCCGAGGCACCTGCTCGCCTCAACGGCTCGGACGGATTCGTTCCCGAGACTTCGCTGACCCTCAACGTCTAGCGCCGTTGTAACTCCTCGAATTGCCATGAACCTCTACGCTGCTCCGGGTGTTTCCCGCGACGTTTAGCATCAGAAATTGATTTGATTATCCAGGGTCATTTCCGCGATGAGGTGGCCGGTCGAGCGAGGCACACCTGCCCAAGGCAGAAGTTGGTTTTCATTGTGGCTCGATGTTCAATTCGATGGCGTGGAAAATGGTGCTGGTGCTCAAAGATCGGCAGGAGTTGGAGATTTGCCCGATGGTGGACGGCCTTCGAGCGCGCGCAAATCATGCGATGAGGCTGCCCTACAGCGCAGGCAGGCCACAAAAGCACACGCGTGCGTCAGGCATGCGGGTGAGCCTTGTCGTATACGTCCATCAACTGCTGCACGCTCGTTTGCGTATAGCGCTGCGTGGTAGAAAGCGAAACGTGGCCAAGGAGATCCTGGATGGCGCGAAGATCCGCGCCGTCGGCAAGCAGATGTGTTGCAAAAGCGTGCCGCAGCGAATGCGGGTGCAAGTTCCAGTTGATGTTGCTCAGCCGGGCATATTTTTTCACCAGCACGCGAACCGATTTGGTTGTCAGTCGACCTCCGCGGTAATTCACGAATGTCGCTTCCGGGTCACACTTCACGCGAGAGTGGGCCAGAATTTCGGCTCGCACAGGCCAGTACGCTTCGAGCGCCAGATGAGCCTTCGCGCCAAATGGCACTACCCGCTCTTTGCGACCCTTGCCGAGGACTCGGACCATGTGTCCTTGGCGGTCCACGTTGCCGATGTTCAAACCCACCAGTTCACTGACGCGCAGCCCAGAAGCATATAGAAGCTCGAGAATGGCTAGGTCCCGCTTCAGAATAAGTCGTTCATTCTTCTCGAATTGCGGCGTTATCCGGTGCTTGCGCTTCGCTCGCGATGCGCCAGAGGCGCTCGCGAGACTGTCGAGAAAGCCATTCAACTCCTCGGCGGTGAGAACGCGCGGCACCCGCTTTGGCAGTTTGGGAGTGCTAATCAGCCGAGCAGGGTTCTGCTTTGCGATGCGTTCCCGCACGCAGAATTTGAAGAACGTGCGTAGTACGGCCAGCTTCCGGGCGACCGATGCTTTCTCCAACCTCCGGTCGTAGAGCGAGCCCACGAACTCGCGGATGATGCGGTGGTCCACCTGATCCAGTGCGAGGGTGGGCTCTCCCGGAGGAGTCAGAAAATCGCGAAACTGTTCGACGTCGCATCGGTAGTCGCCGACGGTAGCAGGCGAAGCGTTGCGTTCATACTGCAAATATTGGATGAATTTTTCGATGACGGCTTGCATGGAATCCTGCCTGTTCGCACGATTATAAAACGCTTCGTTGGCAACAGATGGACAAATCGCGCCATCGTTCCTTGCCCGGCAACCTGCGTTATGGTCGTGGGAAGCTTTCGCACAGCTTGCGCCCAGTTGCGGAGAGAGCCGGCGACGCGCGGCGGATGGAATCGGCGCGCCATGACGATTGTCGCGCTGTATTTCGATCTGGTGCGTGATCCACAGGATGGCCCTCTGGTCTGCTTTTCACGTCCCGCGCCCGGCTCCATCAACCCCATCAGACTCCCGCTGACCGGGAGTCCCAGTTCATCGAGGCTGAGCAATGCCGGTTATGCGCAGTCCTTTAGTTTCTTCTGGAGAGCTTTCAGGTCTGGAATGATCACTTTGCGTGCTTCGAGGTGAATCAGGCCCTCTGCCTGCAAGCGGCTGATATTGCGAGATACCAACTCTCGGACGGTCCCGATTCGCGCAGCGAGTTCCTGATTGTTGGCAGGAAGCGTTACTACGATTCCCTGCGACGTTTGTTCCCCTTGACGAGCCATTCGGACCAGGAGAGCGATCAACCGGTGACGTACCGTGCTGAAGGAAAGCTCTTCGATCATCGCGACCAGTCCCCTGAGACGCCGCCCTACGATCCGCAATACTTTTAGCGCGACCTGGGGGTGTTTCAGACAGAGGGACTGAAAATCGCCCTTGCTGACGAATAGCAGCGTCGCTTCATCGACAGAAGCAGCCGAGGCCGGATAGTTGCCCCCGTCGAATACAGGCAGTTCAGCCACCGAACTGCCTGGGCCTTCGACCGCCAAGACCTGCTCACGTCCGCCCGGTGAACTCTTGGAGATTCGGACTCTCCCCTTCTCGATCACCCACAAACCCGGACAGGCATCTCCTTCGGAGAAGATGACCTGGCCTGCATCGAAGCGGCGAACGGCCGCCCGTTCAGCAATGTAAGTGAGTTCATCTCTATCCAGTTCGGCAAACAGGGGAGCTTTTTTGAGAGTCGAGAATTTGTCGGAAGCGGTAGCAAGCATGCCGAGATTATACTCGTCCGCCGGAAGATCGGCTTGCCGCCCTATCACCATTACCACTCGGGAACTGAATATGGCCCGGCAATACAAGATCACGGGGATCAGCGACCGGCGGGAAATCGAGGAGCGATTCGGCCGCTATTGGACGAACCAACCTCTCACGAGGCGGTTCCTATCCGCTCTCGAAAAACAACTCGTTCTAGGATGTCTAATCCCGTGGTTCGGGAGTCCGTTAGTTACGATCTGGAGATAATTCGGACGCGTGGCGCTCAAGCTCCTCCGTCAGCCGGCGCAGAAACCGCGCAATTACATGGCGTTCGTCCGGAGCCGCCTCGCCGAGAGCGGCAATAATCGATCCTTCGCGGTCGCTCCACAGCCGGCTACTGATAACAGTGGCTCGTTCCGTGAGACGCAGTTGAACGATGCGGCGGTCTCGGTCGTCGCGAACCCGATTGAGAAGGCCAGCGATAACCAGTTCGTCCGCCACGCGGCTAGCCCAGCCAAGGGACACTCCCAGTCCCTCCGCCATCTCGCCAACCGTCATCGAGCAGCCGCCACGTTGCGCGAGATAAAGCAGCGCCCGTACAAGCTTGGGAGAAATTTTCGATGGAACGCCCGAGGGAGGGCCAGCGCGCATTACCGCAACGTCGGCCAGCATGGCATTCACAAAAAGGCCGAACATCTCCCAGCTCTCTTCATGACGCACCGGGTATTTCAGCGAGAGCGTCTTTTCAGCATCGGCGCCTGTTAGTTTCGCTCCCGGAACACTGTTGGGGGCTTGCCGAACCGCCTGTCCGCGACGGTATGTCTGTGCCGCCATATCCAGTTTCCGTGGCACAGTTCCCACACCAACAGCCGGAGCTAGAACCTGATTGGCTGGCCGTGACTTTTGCTCGGCATGGTCCAGGACTTGACGTTGCTCGGCCATAATTACCTCCAAGCTCATTAGACCCGCGCGCGAGCGCCGTTGTGAAGCGGTCCGCAAATCAACCGCTACGACACGCCTAAGTTCTCAGCCGATCGCAAGCTGTCTGGGCCATAAAATATAAAATCAAATTAGCCGCCGAACATGAAAATCACCTGAAATTCTCCTAGCCCTTTCAGGAGATGGTTCGCGTGGCATGAATTTGGTGACAGCTTCGGCCTGCCGACATGCGAAAGGGATTGCCGGGTAGTGTTCCCACACCCGATTGGGCCTTTTAGAGCATCTGTCTCGCCGGTACTACAGGAAGGCCATCGACTCGGAGATTCGGTCGTAAATGTAATGCAGGTCATCCGGGGAAATCGCATAGGGTGGCAGGATATAGACGATATTGCCCAGTGGGCGGAGAAGAATGCCCGCATCAAGGAAAAACTTGTATAGCTTCGGGCGGAGTTTCGAGGCGTATCCAGGATCATCCGCAAGGAGCTCCACGGCGGCGAGTGTGCCAATGTGGCGAACGTCTCCCACGGCTGGGTGATTTTTGATGGCGGCGAGGCGCTCTCGATGAATCTGCGCGATCTTATCGATGCGTTCGAATACCGGCTCGTTTTCAAAAATCTTGAAGCTGGCGACCGCGGCGGCAGCCGCCAGGGAGTTCCCCGTAAAGGAATGGCCATGGTAGAATGTGCGCGCCCGGTCCTCGCTGACAAACGCGTCGTGAATTGTGCCGGTGCAAACCGTGGCGCCCATCGGCAGAACACCCCCGGTCAGCCCCTTCGACAGGCACATCAGATCGGGAACCACGTTCGCCAATTCACAGGCGAACATCTTTCCGCAACGCCCGAAGCCCGTGAGCACTTCATCGGCAATGAGCAGGACATCGTGTTTGCTGCACAATTGACGCACGCGCTGGAGGAACTCCACGGGATGGACGATCATGCCTCCCGCTCCCTGAAGCAGGGGTTCGGCGATCACGGCGGCAATTTGGCCATGGCTCTCCTCCAGCAGCCGGGCTAATTTGTCGACGCAATCGATCTTGCACGACGAGCGTTTCTTGCCTACCGGGCATCGGTAGCAATAAGCGGAATGAACACGGTGTACGGGAAATCGGAGGTCACGGAACGGATCGGTAAAGCTGCAATCCTCGCTCACCGACATGGCCCCAACCGTGTCTCCGTGATACGCATGTTCCAGGGCAACAATTGCTTTTTTCTCCGGATGCCCGGAATTTTGCCAGTACTGGACGGCCATCTTGAGCGCCACTTCGACAGCCGTCGAACCGTCGTCGGAGAAAAAGATGTGGGTTAAATCGCCCGGCAACACCTTGCGCAGGCACGCAGAAAGCACTTCCACGCCTTCGTGCGTGAATCCGGCCAACAAGACGTGGTCGATTTTCGCGGCCTGCTCGCTAATCGCGGCCGTGATGGCAGGGTGACAATGGCCGTGCAGATTCACCCACCACGAGGAAATACCGTCGATCAGCCGGCGACCGTCCTCGGTATATATGTATGCTCCTTGCGCCTTGGTGATGCGCAGGGGCCGGGGATCCAGGGCTTCTTGCGTGTAGGGATGCCAGACGTGCAACGGATTCGCCAGGTTCGTCATTGCGCAAACACCGTGCGATCGAACGTCGCTCGAAATACCTCGAGCATCGCTCTTTTGTCGAGTTTCGGGAGAATCGGGACGGTCCCAATCACCTGCACTGCACCATAGTGTTCAATAGCCTTTCGGTTTTCGCTATTCGGCTTGCCAACCATGATTACGCCCTGAACCGGGAGCCTGGCAGATCGCAGGGCCGCGAGCGACAGCAAGGTGTGATTGATCGTACCCAGCGAACTGCGCGCGATCAGCAGCACAGGCAACTTGAGATGCTTCATAAGGTCTCGCATGAGCTGCTTCTCGTTGATGGGAACCAGCACGCCCCCGGCACCCTCCGCAATGAGGCTCTCCGTCGTTGCAACCTTCGGGATTGCGATCTTCCGAAGCTCGATGCGGACCCCGGCACGCCTTGCAGCGAGGTGCGGCGACACCGGAGGAGAGAAACGATAGCTTTCGGGGCGCGTCCGGGCCAGCGGAAGCTGCACCAGCAATCTTACGGTGCTCCGGTCCGTGCCCTCTCGAGTTCCGGTCTGAATGGGCTTCCAATAAACCGCATCGAGTGCGGCGCAGAGCAAAGCCGACACCACGGTCTTGCCTACCCCGGTGTCCGTGCCCGTGATGAAAAAACGGCTAGGCATGCGCGGGAGTGACCGAAGAGAGTTGCGGCAACGATTGGCACGCCGCGCGCAGCACGGAGACGAGCCGATGAATATCTTCCAGTGTGATTTTGCAGGTCAGAGATAAACGCACGCGCGCGGCATCCGGAGGAACCGTGGGCGGCCGAATCGCTTTGACCGCAAACCCGTTTGCCTGGAGTTGCCCGGCGACGTGCAAAGCCGCCTCGTTGCTCCCGAGAAGCACGGGAACGATATGCGTGGTGCTGGAACCGAAGCGGAGGCCGGCGGCAGAGAGACCTTCGCGCAACGCGGCCGCGATCCCGCAAAGATGATCTCGCTCAGCATCCGCATTACGGGCCAGCTCAAGCGCCGTGCGGATCTGACCGGCGAAGTATGGAGGCATCGCCGTGCTGAAAACGAAGGTCCTGGCCCGGTTTACAAGGAACTGTCTCAAGGCGTTCGCGCCACATACAAATGCTCCCGCGCTTGCCAATGCCTTTCCGCAGGTGTGAACGATGGCAAGAATGTCTCGCTCGCAGTCGTATTCGGCGGCAATTCCCCGCCCTTGCGGACCGCATACTCCGGTTGCATGGGCTTCGTCGACGACCAGTTCGGCATCGTACGCGCGAGCCAGTTCGATTAGCCTCTGAATGGGCGCCACATCGCCTTCCATGCTGAACACGCTTTCAGTGACGATCACCCGCGCACCCGCGGCGCCGGCATGCTCGCGCAGCGCCTTCTCCAGAAACCGCAAATCGCAGTGGGGATAGATGATTTTGGGGGCACGCGACAGACGGATTCCGTCGATCAAACTTGCGTGATTGCACTCATCCGAGAAAACAACATCGCCGGGTTTCAGGATGGCGCTCAGCAAGCCTACATTAGCGGCATAGCCGGAGCCAAAGTAGAGCGCTGCTTCGGTGCCGGCAAAGCCGGCAAACTCCGATTCCAATTCCTCCCATTCCTCCCTATTTCCCGAGAGCAGGCGCGATCCCGTCGAGCCCACCGTACGGGTTTTCGCAACCGATTGCATAACCGCTCGCTTGAACGTGGGATCGGTGGCGAGCCCTAGATAATCATTCGAGGAGAGATCGATGCCGGCGGGAGTCTCGAGGGTGCGGAGTTGCGCTTCCCCGCGGAGGATCTCCAGTTCTTCTTCCATACGCTCCGCAACATTACGTTGGTTGGGCTTACGCACGCTGCATCGCCTTCATGCCCAGGGTCTTCAGCAGCTTGTGGTCTTCGTCAGCGGCGGGATTCGGCGTGGTTAGCAGCTTCTCGCCGGTGAAAATGGAGTTGGCGCCGGCCAGGAAGCAAAGCGTCACGGCCTCCGGCGACATTTGCTGGCGTCCGGCCGCGAGTCGCACTCGGGAGGCCGGCATCAAGATCCGCGCAGTCGCGATGGTGCGCACCATGACCATCGGATCCAGTTCCCCGGCGTTTCCCAGCGGCGTTCCTTCCGCACGGACCAGCATGTTGATGGGCACGCTTTCCGGATGCGGATCGAGCTTCGCAAGCTGCTCCAGCAACCCTAGGCGGTCTTCCTCGGATTCGCCCATTCCCAGAATCCCTCCGCAGCAGACCGTGATTCCGGCCTTGCGCACGCGGGAAATCGTTTGCAAACGCTCTTCGTACACCCGGGTGGTGATGATATTTCCGTAGAATTCAGGCGATGTAT
>Ga0307373_10006642_pt1 | contig 18317 bp, 17 predicted proteins | sample OX2MG_FD_202534 | JGI IMG/M metagenome (GOLD analysis project Ga0307373, IMG submission 202534) | Soil microbial communities from Risofladan, Vaasa, Finland - OX-2 | ecosystem: Environmental > Terrestrial > Soil > Coastal area > Acid sulfate soil | place: Finland: Risofladan, Vaasa | collected...
CATCCAGTTCCCCATGCCGACCGAGATCTTCGACGACCTGGGCTTCGCCACCTGTCCCATCTACGAGCCCGAGATCCAGTCGGCCGCCATCGGAGCAGCCGGTGAACCGCCGATCCTGCTCTACAGCGATCCCGACCGCCTCCTCGAGCATCTGAGCGACGTACTCGGCCTCGAGGCGGTACTGGGCATGGCCGAGGTCGCCGGCTGGGCCAAGGCGCCGGCGCGGGCCATCGGAAGGCTGGACGTGCGGAAGCCGCCGAAGTCGCTCGACGAGATGTGGGCCAGCGCCACCAACGAGAAGGAGCGCCAGGCCATCCGCACCGCAATGTTCGGCAGCGTGATGGATGTGGTCGACCAGTTCCTCCCCGACCGCGAGAAGCACGCCCAGGTCCGCAGCATGCTGGCCTTTCTGGCCGTCAACTCCACCTACCGGGGCCCCTACTCGCCGGGCAGCGCCCTCTGCCTCGCCTTCGCCCTCGCCTCCCCCGGCGACGCCACGATGTCCAAGGTGCAGGGGGGCATCGGCACCATGTCCGACCACTTGCTGGGACTGTTCGAACAGCACGGAGGCGAACTCCGCCGTCATGTCAAGGTGTCCCGGATCGTCACCGCCGGAAGGCGGGTGGAGGGAGTGGAACTGGCCGACGGCGAGACGGTGACCGCACCGGTCGTGGTGTCCAATCTCGACCCCACCGCCACCTTCATGCAGTTGCTCGACCGCGAGGCGCTGCCGGAGACCTTCGCCCGTCGGGTCGATGCCATCGACCATCGTGCGCTCTACTTCCAGATGCACTTCGCCCTCAGCGGCCTACCCGAGTATGCCGGCCCGTACGAGGAGCTCAACGGGGGGGACCTTCGCCACAACGTGACCTTCTTCGGGACGGCCGAGGACATGCAGCGGGACTTCGAAGCATGCGTCGAGGGCCTGGTCCCCGACTCGCCGTCCTTCAACCTGTCCATCCCGAGCCTGCGCGACCCGGGCCTGGCTCCGCCGGGCAAGCATGTGGCCAGCAGCTTCGCCTTCTACTTCCCGATCGGGTCGACCCACGCCGAGCAGGCCCGGCTTCGGGACGAGATGGCCCTCCGCATCGTGGAGAAGATCACCTCGAGGGCGCCCGACTTCCCGGACCTCATCGAACGCCAGTTCAACTACCCCGCCTACACCTACGAGCTGATGTTCGGGTGCACCGGCGGTGACTTCACCCACGGGCTGCTGCAACCGGAGCTCATGGGACCGTTCCGCCCGGGCCCCCGGGGCTGGCCCGACGCGCCCGTGCCGATCGAGGGTCTCTACCTCTGCGGTGCCGGGTGTCACGGCGGGCCCGGTGTGACGTTCATCCCCGGCTACAACTGCGGGTACGAGGTCCTCGAGTCGGCGGGCTCATCCCCCCGATAGCGGATCTGCCGCTCCACGAAGGCCAGGTAGAACGCCACGGCGAAGGCCAGGCTGGTGAAGAGGCTCATCACGAAGAAGATCCACGGGAGCCGTAGCCCCCGTCGCCGGCCGTCGGTGATCGACCACAAAGGGAACAGCACCACGTTGACCATGATGTAGTCCTGCGCCGCCGAGTCGGCCGCCCAGTTCGAGAAGAGCGCCTTGGTGTAGCCGACGTAGGTCGCCGTGTGGCCGTACTGGTGGACGTAGCGGACATTGAAGTACCAGCCGAGACCGAGCGACGCCACACCGAAGAAGTAGTACAGGGCCTCGAGGACCGAGACGCGACCGGCACCACCGTCACCGAAGAGCCGGCGGTTGACGACGAACGCCACCACCGTGGTGGCGATGCCGAGGGCGCCGTAGAACACGAGCGAAGTAGTCATGACCCTCCTTGGATTCCCGTTCGATGGGACAGTGGAGCATTGTAAGTGTCAATTTTGACAATTGGGGGAGCCACGGCCGGCTCGACACGATGCCGCTCGCGTCGCGTGGCCCGACCCGGGTCGAAGGCCGGCCCGTACGCTGGGTTCCGTGGCCGCCCCCGTGCTCGACTACAGGCGCCACTTCCACCTTCCCCTGGAGCCCGATCGGCTGTGGGATCGGATCGGGGAGTTCGACCAGTTCGAGCAGTGGTGGCCCTGGCTCACCGGCTTCAGGGTCGAAGGCTGCGGCCTCGCCAACGGCTCCGTCCTCCATGGCATCGTCAGTCCCCCACTTCCCTATCGGATGCGCCTCCGGGTCGAACTCGTCGATTGCCACCGGCCCCGGTCCATCGAGGCCGTCGTCGACGGTGATCTCACCGGGGAGGCATCCCTTCGGTTGTACCCCGACGACGGGGCCACCCGGGCCGAGGTGGCCTGGACGGTCGAGATGCACCAACCGGCAATGCGCCTGGCCAGCCGGTTCGGTCATCCACTCCTGCAGTGGGGGCACGATCGCGTCGTCGAGATGACGGTTGCGGGCTTCCGCCGGGGGATCGCCCGCTCCTAATGCAACCGGGCCACGGCCAGCCCGGTGGCGAGCAGCACCACGGCCCATGACATGGCCCGTAACGCTCCCTCGAGCGGGGCCAACAAGCGGGCGGCGTCGACGGGGATCGCCGCGCCGTCGGACAGGTTGATCGAGCCCGACACCCGGTCGGCTCGGCGCCTGAGCATCCGGGCCGGGGTGCTCAGGGCTCGCTGGGCCAGCGAAAGCGCGAACGCCCCGAGGGCGGCGATGGCCGGGGCGAGGGCCAGACGACCGGTCTGGGCCACGTAGGCGGTCAACACCGGAAAGGCACCCCAACTGGCGGCGAACCCGACGTCATTGTGGAGGACCCCGCCCCACAGCTCGAAGTTGTAGGCCACCACCAGCACCGGCCCGATGACCAGAACGGGAACCAGTGCCCACCCGACCTGGGCCACGCCGGCCACCCCGAGGGCCAGCGCACCGGCCAGGCCGATCACGGCCACGGCCACGAGGGCCTGCGACGGTAGGTGGGTCCGCAGTGGTCGACCGTGCAGTTCGTCGAGGGCGTGGGCCGACAGCCCCACCGCACAGAAGAAGGCCAGCAGCGTGGCCAGCAGACGGGTGGTGTTGACCAGCGGTGCCAGGCACGCGCCGATGACCACATAGGCCAGGTGCCATGCCGTGTAGGGGGGATGGAGCAGCGTCCACCAGTCCCGCCAGCGGCCGGGCCGGGCCGCGTAGAAGGCGACGCGCCGCTCCGACGGCTGGTCCGAACCCGCGTCTTCCATGGGCCCGGTGTCACCCATCGGCCCGGCGCCCCCACATGACGAGCCCGCCGCCCAGGCTCATCCGCCGCACACCGACACCGACGAACCCCGCGGTGCGCCACGCCTCGACCGTCCAGTCCAGCGGGTAGCGACGGTAGTGACCCGAGATGTTCGGACCGAGGAACCGCCCGACCTCGTACCACTCCATCCCCCCGGTCACCCAACCGCCGGCCGGTAGGAGGAGCCGGGTGTACCCCCACCACCAGAACCTCCAGAACCGGCTGCGGGGGAGGAGGAACTCCATGTTGGCCACCATGGCGCCCGGTTTCACCACCCGAGCCAGCTCGGCCAGCGTGGCCTGGGGGTCGTCGACGTAGCGGAGGAGGTAGGTGAAGGTGAGGGCGTCGAAGGTGGCGTCGGCGAACGGCATCTGCTCGGCGCGTCCGGCCAGCAGGCGGACCTGAGCGTCCCGACCGCTCTGGGCAACGGCCTCCCGGCCCTGGCGCAGCATCTCGAAGGTCAGGTCGATCCCGATCACGTCGGCCGAGGTGCGCTCCGCCAGCTGCAGGGCCACGCCGGCCGGCCCGCAGGCCACGTCGAGCACCAGGTCGGGGCGGTCGGGGACGATGTGATCGACCATGGCCCGGCGCCACCGGCTGTTCTGGCCCAGCGAGAGCAGCTCAGCCAGGCGTTCGTACCGTCGGGGGAGCGGTGCGAACAGACGCTGAGCGAATCGGTTCGGGTCCTTGGCGTACGGGGCGTCCATCAAGCCTCCTCGGATGCGAAGATCTCACCGTATGCGTTCGGCGCCCCCAGGACCTCGGTGAGCCCCGGACCATTCGATGCCCTGGTGGTCGGAGCCGGCCCGGCGGGAAGCATCGCCGCCCTGGTGCTGGCACGAGCCGGGGCCCGGGTGGCCCTGCTCGACAAAGCCGACTTTCCACGGGACAAGGCCTGCGGCGACTTCGTCGGCCCGCGCGGCCTGCAGGTACTGGCGGATCTCGGCGTGCCCGAGCCTCCGGGCCTCGACGTCGGCGACATGGTGGTGGTCGGCCCGACCGGGCGCCGGGTGCTGCTGCCCTGTTTCGACGGGCTCACCTACCCCGGTCGTGCCCGGTCGGTGACCCGGACCGTCTTCGACGACGCGCTCCGGACCGCAGCGCTCGATGCCGGGGCCATCGCCTACCAGGGGCGGGCCGATGGCCCGATCCGGTCCGGCGCCGACACCGTCGGGTACACCGTGGACCGGAGCGGGGCCCGCGGCGCCGAGGAGCTCCGGGCGGACTTCGTGGTGGGGGCCGACGGTGCCACCAGCCGGGTGGCCGAACAAACCGGCCTGGTCGACGCCGGTCAGGTGTTGTGGGGCTTCGCCGTCCGGTGCTACCTCGACCAACCCGTCGATCTCCCGGTCATCACGCTGTGGGAGCAGGCGCGGTGGCGGGCCTTCCCCGGCTACGGATGGATCTTCCCGAGCCCGGGGGGCGGCGCCAATGTGGGGATCGGCATCGGGACCCGCTCGGACCGCCAGGGCGGAGCCGAGGCGGTCCGGGTGCTGCCCGCCTACCTCGACCATCTGGCCACCCTCGGACTCGTCGACCCGGGGAGGGCCGATCCAACGTCCCGGCGAACCGGCGGATGGTTGAAGATGGGCATGGTGGGGACCACCCCGGCCTCGGGGCGCGTGCTGCTGGTGGGCGATGCGGCGGGATTGGTCAACCCCCTGCAGGGCGAAGGCATCGCCCAGGCCATGACCAGCGGCCGGGCCGCCGCCGACGCCATCCTGGGCGGTCCGGAGCAGGCGGCGAACCGGTACCTCGCCCAGTTGGCCCGCGCCCACTTCCCCTACCAGCGCGTCACCGCCGCCGCCCACGCTGCGCTGGTGGGCCACCCGCGTGCGGTTGCCGCCGTGGGTCGCCTGATCACCGCACCCGTACTCGGTGACGCCGTGGCCGGCGGGTGGGGGATCTTCTGGAACGAGTTGACCGACGGCGCGGCGCCTGGCGGCCCGCGCCGGCTGGCGCGGGCGTCGACCCGCATCGGTGAGGCTGCCACCGGCGGTACCCGCGTGGCGCGCTGGTTCCGCGCCACCTACGGGGGGCTCGAACGCTACGGTCCGGGCGCGAAGTAGGTCTCGCGCAGCTCGCGCTTCAAGATCTTGCCCGAAGGATTGCGCGGGAGCCGCACGTCGCTGAAGGCGATCCGGCTCGGGATCTTGAATGCCGCCAGCGATGCGGCGAGAAAGTCCGTCAGCTCGTCGTCGCTCAGCGTCGACTCCGCCTTCCGGTGGACGACGCACGCCACCTCCTCGCCCAGACGCTCGTTGGGAATGCCGAACACCGCCGCCTCGTAGACGCCGGGGTGGTCGTAGACGGCACTCTCCACCTCGGCGCAGTAGACGTTCTCGCCGGCCCGCAGCACCATGTCCTTGGCCCGGTCCTCGATGTAGAGAAAACCCTCGTCGTCGATCCGGCCCAGGTCCCCCGAGGCCAGCCAGCCGTTGACGATGGACTCGGCCGTGGCCTCAGGCTTGTTCCAGTACCCCCGGATGACATTTGGTCCCTTCATCCAGATCTGGCCGCGACTCCCGACGGGAAGACTCGTCCCGTGCTCGTCGCGGATCTCGACGTCCATGATGGTGGTCCGGGCCCGCCCGGTCGATGTCGGGTGGGTCACGTAGTCGTCGCCGTTGTTGCCGGGCCCGAAGGCATTGGTCTCGGTCATGCCGTAGCCGATGTTGGGACGGCCGCGGGAGAAGCCCTTCTCCACCCGGTCGACCAGCTTGACCGGAGCGGGGGCCCCGCCTCCACCCACCGTGACCAAGGACGACGTGTCGTAGCGGTCGAAGGCCGGGCTCTCGAGCATGTCCCAGCTCTGGGTGGGCACCCCGACGAAGGCGGTGACCCGTTCGGCCTCGATCAGGCGCAGGGCGGTCTCGGGGTCCCAGTGGTGCATCATGACCAGCTTCAGCTTGGTCCCGAAGCACGAGAGCATGACCGGAATACAACCGGTGACGTGGAAGAGCGGGACGATGAGGATGAAGCAGGGGGCATGGCCCCCGCCAAGGACGTCTTCGCCCTTCCGGGCGGATTGGATGGTGGCGCCGGCCCCGAAGGCCATCAGCGCCTGGACCACGGCGCGGTGCGTCGAGACCGCCCCTTTGGGGAATCCGGTGGTTCCCGAGGTGTAGAGGATGGTGGCGTCGTCTTCCGGACCGACCTCGATGGCAGGGGCGGGAATGCCCGGCGCAACGACGTCCTCGTACCGCTCGACGCCCGTCGGCGGCGGCTCGATGGCATCGGCCCGCACCACGATCATCGGGATCTGCCGCGAGTGGGCCGGCAGGTGGGCCCGGTCGATCCGCTCGGGATCGGCGATCAGCAGCGAGAGCCCCGAGTCGTCGATGGCGTAGTCGACCTCCGTCTCGGTCCACCAGGCGTTCAGCGAGACCGACACCGCCCCCACCGACAGGATCGCCGCGAACGACACGATCCACTCGGGGAGGTTGCGCATGGCGATGCCCACCCGGTCGCCCTTGGTGATGCCGTAGGTGTGTACGAGGGTATGGGCCAGGGCGTCGACGTGGCGCATGGTCTTGGCGAAGGTCCACCGTTCGTCCTCGTAGACGAGGAACGTCGACTCGTCGCCCCGGGCCCCGGCAAATAGGTGGCCGAGGGTCGGCGGCGCGTGCTTGAACAGTCGGTAGTCGATGCCACCGACGGTGTCATCGACGAGTTCGAAGATCTGTCCCGGGCCGGTGACCTGCGTATAGGCCTCGTCGTAACTCAGCGCCATCCCTGCCACCCCTCTCGCCCCGGTCCGGTGCTCCCTTGCACGGGCCAACCGTGGGTGCCGGCCTGTGTGACCGGCGATCTTAGGCTGGTGCCACACAACATTCACGGGAAGTTCAGCCGTTCAGGGGTCGATGGCGTGACGTCGTGGACGACCATGGCGGGTGGGACCGAACGGAGGGGTGGCTAGGTTGCGCGTGCTCATCACCAACGACGACGGCATCGAGGGGCCCGGGCTCAGGGCCCTGGCCGAGATGGCACGGGGCCGGGGCCACGACGTGATGGTGGCCGCGCCGTGGTGGGACAGCAGCGGGGCGAGCTCCTCGGTGACCGGCGTCCGCAGCTTCGGCGAGGTGGTGACGGAACACCGGGCCTGGCCCGGCTGGGCCGATGGCTCGGTGCTCGCCGTCGATGCGACACCGGCGTTGATCGCGCTGATCGCCCTACGCGACCGATGGGGGCCGCATCCCGACATCGTGCTGTCCGGCATCAACCGCGGCGCCAACACCGGACGGGCGATCCTCCACTCCGGAACGGTCGGCGCGGCCTTCACCGCCTACCAACACGGTTGCCCGGCGCTGGCCGTGTCGTTGGACGTCCTCGATGCCGCTGCGGCCGACACCCATTGGGACACCGCCTCGGCCGTAGCCGGGCGCCTCTTCGACTGGATGGCTCCCGACCCGCGGCGCGCCGTCATCAACTGCAACGTCCCCAATGTGCCCCTCGAGAGGTTGCTCGGGGTGCGCAGCGGACGGCTCGATCTCATCGGGACCTTCCAGACATCGATGACCGAGCAGTCCGGCAGGTCGGTACCGATGACCGTCACCGAGTCCGGTAGCCGCGGGGGCCACACGGACACGGATCTTGTCAAGCAGGGGTTCGCCTCGGTGACCGCCCTCGTCCCGGTGGTCGAGGACACCGGCATCGATTTCGGTCCGCTGGTCGACTGACCGCACCCGGTGTCATGCCGGGCGCCCACCATCAAAAGACGTGGTTGACCACTTTCGTCAGGTAGGCCGGCAGGGCCGCCTCGATCGTGGTGGCCCGGTCCGACGTGATCTTCTTGTTCGTCACGGCTTGGGCGATCTTGGCATCGGCGGCAGTGACCAGGTCGTTGACCACGGTCTGGGCGGTCACGTTGTGCTCGGCGGCCACCTGGGCGATCGACTTGCCGGACTTCAGTTCGGTGCGGAGATCGGTCGGCGTGACGCCGATGGCCTTGGCACTGACGGCCAGGACGCCCTTGCGCATCGCACGCCGATGGGCCTTGAGCCAGGACCGGAGCGGGCTGCCCGAGTGTGGGGCGGTGGTGGCGGGTGTGGTCGCCGTGGTGGTGGGAGCCGTGGTGGGAGCGGCGGCGAAGGCGGTACCGGTCGACGCCAGGCCTCCCAGCAGTGCTCCGCCGACGACGACGGGGGCGATGATCTTTCTGAGCAACATGGAACTTCCTTTGGATGGGGACTGTGTAGGCAAGATGGTGGCCGGACGACCTTACGAATCGATGGTGGAAGTGTGAGGATTCTGTGATGCGGAGTGAGTGTCCCGTGTCCTGTGTGGTGGAAGTATTCTCTGACACCTCGAACCACCTCGAGCCTGGCGAACGGAGGAGGACGGTCCATTGGCCCCACGACTTGCCACCGACAGCGAGGTCGACCAATGGCGTAAGCACGGCTGGGTGTTGCTGGAAGGCCTGGTGGGCGCCGAGGAGATCGACAACGCCGCCGACGACCTGCATCAGATGTTCCCCACCGCCGAGGAGTACTTCGCCGACCCCGAGGGCGCCACGCTGAAGTGGAGGGGATCGACGCCTGACCCCGGGGAGCAGTTCATCTGGCCGGAGGAAGGGCCCGGGTTCCGGGGGGAGCAGCATCGGTGGTCATCGGCGTTTCCCTTTCCGGGATCGGGCTCGCTCAACCTCCTCTGCGTGCACCCCTCCATCGTCGACTTCGCCGAGCGGGCCCTGGGCACGCCGGACGTCCGCATCTACCAGACCCATGCCAACGCGTCGTACTCCGGCATCACCAACTACGAACAGCCCATGCACGTCGATCGGAACCATTCGTGGCTCCCGGCCTCCGGCGAGGCGCCCTGGTGGAATCTCGAGGGATTCCTCTATCTCTCCGATGTGACGGAGCAAGACAACGCCACCCGTGTGGTGTCGGTACGCGACTCGGTCCACGTGAAGGACACCAGACCGGTGGTCATGCCCGACCGCGATCCCGAGCTGTACCGGGCGGAGCACCGGGCGACCGGCGTTCGCGGCTCGTATCTGGCCTACCGCTCGGACGTCTTTCACCGAGGGGCCCCGTTCGGCGGCGCCGAGCGAGCCCGCTTCCTGCTGGCCCTGGCGTTCAAGTGCGCCGGACAGGACTGGATCGGCTACACCCAGGCCCACTCCCAGTCCACCGAGCCGGACTGGATCGCCCTCGCCGAGCGCCTGACCCCGCGCCAACTGGAGACGTTCGGCTTCCCACCCCCGGGCCATCCGATCTGGACCGACCTGCTTCTGGAGCGGACGGCCCTCCGCTATCCGAAGCTCGACCTCGAGCCGTGGCGGGCCGCACTGGATCCCGCGTAGTCCATGGAGTTCGTCGACCTTCCCGACTTCGGTCCCGACGACTACGCACAGATCGTGGACGGGGAGGTCGACCCCTTCCAGACCGACCACATGGCCATCGAATGGTGCGCGAAGACCGTGCACGTGGGGATCCGCGATCACGGGCGCCTCATCGCCCAGGCCGGGTGGGTGCCCGCCCGGGTGCAGGCGGACGGACCGGTCATCGACGTGCTCGGGCTCGGAGGCGTGATCGTCCACCAGGCCCGCCGGGGCCAGGGGGTGGGCGAACAACTGGTGTCCGGCGCCATGCGGAGAATGGGCGAACTGGGTGGGTCGCTCGGCATGCTGTTCTGTCGCACGGAGCGGGTGCCCTTCTACGGGCGCCTCGGTTGGGTGACCATCGAGCAGGCCGTCACCGTGGATCAGCCGGACGGATCCATCACGCTGCCCTTCCATGCGTGTTGGGCACCACTCATCGAAGGCGCCGGCCTGCCCGATGGCGATCTCCACGTGGTGGGCCTGCCGTTCTAGTAGCCAGCCGCGCTCGTCCCCACTAGGTTCGCGGCCGTGGACCTCGACTACGCCACCGCCACCGAGCTGGCCCTGGCCCTGCGGGACCGGTCGCTGTCGAGCCGAGAGCTGTTCGACCATGTGCTCGCCCGCGTGGAACAGCACAATCCCGCACTCAACGCCGTCGTGACGCTCGATGTCGAGCGGGCCCGGACCGCGGCAGAGGGCGCTGACGCCGCCACCGCCCGAGGCCACTCCTCCGGCCCGTTGCACGGCCTCCCGATGACGGTGAAGGACGTGTGGGAGACCCAGGGCCTGCTCACGACCTCGGGTGCTCTTGAGCTGCAGAACCATGTTCCGGCCACTGACGCGCTGGCCGTCGGTCGGTTGAGGGAGGCGGGCGCCATCATCTTCGGCAAGACCAACACCCCGATCTACGCCGGCGATTTCCAGACCCACAACGACGTCTTCGGAGTGACCAACAACCCCTGGGACGTCACGCGGACCGCCGGAGGATCGTCGGGCGGGGCCGCCGCCGCGGTGGCGGCCGGACTCACGCCGCTCGAGCTGGGGAGCGACATCGGCGGCTCGATCCGCAATCCGGCCCACTTCAACGGGGTCTACGGGCTGAAGCCTTCGTGGGGCGTGGTTCCCGGCCGGGGGCACATCCCGGGACCGCCAGGCAACCTCATCGAAGCCGATGTCAACTGCAACGGCCCGCTGGCGCGGAGTATCGACGATCTCCGCCTGGCGCTCGGCGTTGTCGCCGGCCCCCTTCCCGAGGACGCCGCCGCATGGCGCCTCGAGCTCGACGAGGGACCCGTGATAAACGACGTATCCGAGCTCCGTGTGGCCACGGTGTTCGACGAGGGGAGCGAGCTCCTCCCGCTGGCCGCCGACCTCCGGGCGTGCCTCGACCGCTTCGCCGACGGGATCGCGCAGGCCGGAGCGCGGGTCGATGCGGTGACCATGCCGGTTTCCCTCGCCGACGGGCTCCGTTCGTGGCAGGAGCTGGTCATCCCGATCATCGGGATGGGGCTGCCCGACGACGACTACGAGACGTTCACCGCATTCGAGTCGTTGCCCGGCGACGACCCCGCCATGGTGGCGGCGCGCTCCCTCGCCGGCCGGTACCGGACCTGGGCCCGAGCCGACGGGGTCCGACAGCACCAGCGCGCCGCATGGGCCACCCTCTTCGAGCAGTACGACGTGGTACTGGCCCCGGTGATGCCGACGGCAGCGTTCGCCCACGACATCGATCGGCCCCTCACCGACCGCGTGCTCGACGTCGACGGTGTCGCTGTTCCGCACCTGCTGGCCATGGGATGGTGCGGCACCATCGGGTCGGTGCTGCTGCCGGTGGTGACGCTTCCTACCGGACGCACACCGGCCGGGCTCCCAGTGGGTGTCCAGGTCATCGGTCCCTTCCTGTCCGATCTGCGTCTGCTCCGGATGGGCGGCCTGCTCGACGAGGCCGCCGGGCCCGGGTTCACCCCGCCCTTCCCCTGAACGGGATCCGTCCCGCCGGCGCAGTTCAGCCGGGTGGCGACCCGGGCACGCCCACGGTGACCGTGTCGGTGCCTGAGCGAAGGACCCGCCCGGGTACGGCCCCCGTGAGCTCCCCTCCGTCGACCACCCCGGTCCCGTTTACCAGTACGTGCTCGATGCCGGTGGCGTCGGCGTAGAGGCGGGGAGCCCCGGCCGGGAGATCCCGGCGGGTCTGGAGGGCGACGTGTCCCACGGTGTCGGGATCGAACACGACCAGGTCGGCCCAGTACCCTTCCGCCACCCGGCCCCGGTCCACCAGTCCGTACAGTTGGGCCGGCACGTCGGTCAGCAGCCGGACCGCCTCCTCGAACGACAGCAGCTGTCGCCGGCGCACGCCGTCGCCGAGCAGTGAGGTCGAGTACATCGCGCCGCACATGGTGTCGAGGTGGGCCCCGGCGTCCGATCCGCCGACCACCGCCCTCGGGTCGCGCCACACCTCGGCGCGGGCCTTCCAATCGGCATCGGACTCCGGAATGGGCACGGCAAACCCGGTCTGCAACCGGTCCGCCACCACCACCTGGCACAGTGTGTCCCAGGCACTGATCCCGCGCTCAGCCGCCACGTCATCGATGCGGCGGCCCTCGAGGCCCCGGTTCTCCGGACTGAACGTCTCATCGATGACCAGTTGGCCCCAGTTGGCCAGGTACCGGAGGATGCCCGCCTCGTCCGACTGGGCCCGGTCGTCCATGGGCCCCCGGACGGCAGGATCACCCAGGGCGGCCATCCGCTCGTCGATCGAGGTGGCGAAGAACTCCCGCCAGCCGGGTAGGCCGTCGAGGATGGCACCGTGCTCGAAGGAGAGTCGGAGGGACATGGTGTGGGGCAGGGTGAGGGCGACGACCCGGGCGCCGGAATCTGCTGCCGCCGACGACGCCGCCAGTTGGCGAACCGTGCCCTCGGGGTTGGAGGCGGACACCCCGAGCACGTTCCAGTTCACCGGACGTTGCGCCAGCAGCGAGATCCGGGTCATGAGCGCCACCTCCTCGTCGCTGAACCCGTTGAGGCAGCCGGGCAGGATCAGTTCGATGGTGGTCCCCGGGTGGCCGGCCACCACCGCGGCCAACCGCTCCAGCTCATCGACGGCGGCGGCCCGCGACGGGACGGGCTGGCCGTCCCCGTCGTTGTGGGTGGGTGCCCGTGAGGTGGAGAACCCCATGGCCCCCTCGGACAGCGCCCGGTGCAGCTCGACCTCGAGTCGGGCCAGCTGCTCCCCGGTGGCTTCGGCCCGCACGGCGCCGTCTCCCATGACCAAGCGGCGGAGGGTGGAGTGGCCGACCAAAAAGCCGGCGTTCACGCCCACCGCCCCGTCCAGCCGGGACAGCCACTCGCCGAACGACCGCCAGGACCAGTCGAGTCCGGCCTCGAGCGCGGCCAACGGCATCCCTTCCACCCGGGCCATCATCCTGGTGAGGTACTCGGCGTGCTCGGGAGCGGTCGGGGCCAGTGAGAACCCGCAGTTGCCGCCGAACACCGTGGTGACCCCGTGCAGCGGTGACGGGCTGGCGCTCGGATCCCAGAAGAGCTGGGCGTCGTAGTGGGTATGGAGGTCGACGAACCCGGGGGCCACCATGCGACCGTCCGCCTCGATCACCCGGGTGGCCCGCTCGGTGGTGGCGCCGATCGACACCACCCGCCCGTCACGGACGCCCACGTCGGCGTGCCGGGCCGGGGCACCGGTGCCGTCGACGACCTGGCCGCCCCGGATCAGCAGGTCGATCACAATGCGCCCCGGCGGAGGACCCGCGGCCGGGTGAAGGTACGCATCCCCTCGTCGCCCATCTCGAGACCGAGCCCCGAATCGCCCCATCCGCCCATCGGCGCCAGATGGTCCATGGCCGCCATGCCGTGGGCGTTGACCCACACCGTGCCGGCGGAGAGTTGTCGGGCCACGGTGTCGGCCAGGTCGGTGTCGCCGCTCCACACCGAGGCACACAGGCCGAACCTGGTGTCGTTGGCTGCCGCCACCGCCTGGTCGATTCCCTGGTACGGGAGCAGGGGCAGGGCCGGAGCGAACTGCTCGTCCATCACCAGTGCCGAGCCGGGATCGGGGGCCACCACCAGGGCGGGCGCCACCACCCAGCCCTGGCCCGGCTGGGTGACCGTGGCCGGGCGGACCACCTCGGCGGCACCGACGGCGGCCTCGGCGATCATGGCCTCCACCCGGTCCCGGGCACCCTCGGTGTGGACCGGCCCCATGGTCACCCCCTCGTCGAGACCGTCGCCGACGACGGTGCGGGACAGGCACTCGACCATGGCGTCTCGCCACTCGTGCAACCGCTCGGCCGGCAGGTACAGGCGCTTGATGGCCATGCACACCTGTCCCGAAGTGGCGAAGGCCGCCTCGAGCAGCCGTTCGGCCAGCGCCTCGGTGGGCTCGAGATCGGGCCCGATGATGGCCGGATCGTTGCCTCCCAGCTCGAGCACGGCGGGCCGGAGACGCGGCGCGCACGCACCGAGCACCGCCCGGCCGGTGGCCACCCCGCCGGTGAAGGACACCATGTCGATACCCGGATGGGCCACCACCGCGGCACCGAACGCCGCGCCCGGGCCGTTGAGCGCGTTGAGCACCCCGGCCGGGAGCCCGGTGGCGATGGCGCCGGCCAGGTCCAACACCGCCCCCGGACAGCTGGGCGGCGTCTTGACCACGACCGTGTTGCCGGCGAGCAGTGCCGGCAGGATCTTGTTGCCCATCACCGCGGCCGGCCAGTTGAACGGGAGGATCGCCGCCACCACCCCGTGCGGCACGCGTTCGATCACCGAGCTCCCCGCCGGGCGGGGCTCCAGGGACCCACCCACCAACGGGCCGAGCGCCTCCAACATGCCCGCCGTGGTGGCCACATCGAACAGGGCCTCGACAAACACCTTGCCGTGCTCGCGGGTCAGCAGCGCGGCCGTGGCCTCCAGGTCGATCTGCTCGTTGGCCCGCGCGCAGGCGAACCGGAGCGAGGACAGCCGGCCTTCGAATCCGAGGGCGTCCCACGGTGGTTGGGCCCGACGGGCGGCGGCGACGGCCTGATCCAACTGGCCGAGCGAGGCCGCCGGAGCCTCCAGCACGGTCTCGTCGGGACGGGCCGGGTTCATGACGGGATAGGTCCCATCGGCGCCTGCTGCCAGCGCTCCCCCGATGGTCAGGCGCACCGTTCCCACCCGCGTCTGCGTCGTGCTCATGCGCTTCCCCCAACGTCCTCGCGCCCGTCGCGGCTCTCGACGCTACTCTCCAACACCGTGGGAAGCACCCTGCTGCCGGACCCGGAGCCACGGACGATCTTCGATCCGTTGATCTCCGTCGACGACCACCTGATCGAGCCGCCCGACCTGTTCGAAGGACGGATGCCGGCCGCGCTGGCCACCGGGGCACCCCGCATCCACGAGGACGACCGGGGCAACCAATTCTGGCGCTTCGAGAGCCGGGACTACCCGAACATCGGGCTCAACGCCGTCGCCGGCCGGCCCCGCGACCAGTGGAGCATGGACCCGGCCCGGTTCGAGGACATGAGGCCGGGCTGCTTCGACATCGATGCCCGGATCGCCGACATGGACCTGGCCGGCATCTGGGCCTCGCTCTGCTTCCCCTCGCTGGTGGCGGGCTTCTGCGGCTCGGTCTTCTCGCGGGCCGAGGACAAGGCCCTCGGGTTGGCCTGCGCCCGGGCCTGGAACAGCTGGCACCACGAAGTCTGGGCCGGCACCCGTCCCGAGCGGATCATTCCGCTCCAGCTCCCGTGGCTCGAGGACGTGGCCGTCGGAGCTGACGAGATCCGGGCCAACGCGTCACGGGGCTTCCGGGCGGTGAGCTTTCCCGAGTTCCCCGGGCAGCTCGGCTACCCGTCGATCTTCACCGATCACTGGGACCCCATGTTGGCCGCCTGCGAGGAGACCGACACCGTGGTCTGCCTGCACACCGGCGCCTCGGCGTGGGCCCCCCTCCCTTCGTCGGACCCCCCGTTCGAGTTGCTGCCCACCGTCTTTCCGGTCAATGCACTGCTGGCCGCCGGCGAGTGGGTGTGGTCGGGTGTTGCCGTGCGCTTCCCGCGCCTCAAAGTGGCGCTCTCGGAGGGAGGCATGGGTTGGGTGCCCATGCTGATGGACCGGATGGACTACGTGCTCGACCACTCGGCTTCGGGGACGGAAAGCTCCACCTGGCGATCGGATCTGCGCCCGAGCGAGCTCCTCGGCCGCAACTTCTGGTTCTGCACCATCGACGATCCTTCGGTGACGCCGCTCCTCGACCGGATCGGGCTCTCGCACATCATGATCGAGAGTGACTACCCCCACGCCGACTCGACCTGGCCCGACACCCAGGCGGTGGTCCACTCGACGTTCGGGCACCTCCCCGACGACCAGCGACGGATGGTGACGGCGGGCAATGCCGCGGCACTGTTCCGCCACCCCCTCCCCACCCGCGGCGACTGGCGCCAGGACTGAGACCCACCGGGTGAGGCCGGTCTGATCGAGGGGACGGTCGCCGCCGTCACCCCGTCGGGATGGTGGCGAGGTGGCGCTCGAAGGCCTCGTCCACCCCGGCCTCGTCGCCGGTGGCCAACAGGTCCAGCAACAGACCGCGCACCACAGCCAGGCCCAGCCGGGCCTCGGCCCGGGCCTCCGCCTCCGACAGCCCGGCGGCCATCAGCGCAGGAAGGGCCGGCTCGATCCACGAGTCGACGACCCCGGCCAGAAAGGGCTGGGCGTAGGCGCGGCCCTGCAGCCCCTGTCCGTAGAGCTCGAAGAACAGCCGTTCGAGCGGAGCCAGCTCGGGAGAGCGAAGGTGCCGCCAGAACTGTCGGACCAGGTCGGGGAGGGTTCCGTCGGACTCGTCGAACAGCTCGGTCAGCGCCTGCTGCTGCCGGCGTTCTGCCGCCCGGGCCACCTCCACGAACAACCCTTCCCGCGAACCGAAGTGGTAGTTGAGCATGCGGTGGCTGGTCCCGATGGCGGACGCCAGCTCCCGGAGCGAGATGTCGCTGAGGCCGCGTTCGGTCAGATGGTCGGTGGCCCGCTCCACGATCCGCTCTTTGGGGCTGAGTGGTGGTCCGGGGTCGTCAGGGTTGGACATGATCCAAATGGTACATGTACCGTTTGGATCAACGCCCGCACCCACCAGGAGGAGCCATGCACTTCGAGACCACAGTCGAGATCCACGCCCCGCACGACCAGGTGTGGGCCACGCTGGTGGAGGTGGAGCGGTGGCCGGAGTGGACCGCCTCCATGCGAGAGGTCACTGCCCTCGACGGGATGCCACTGGCACGGGGGAGCCGGGTGCGCGTCAAGCAACCCCGGATGCCCTCGACGGTGTGGGATGTCACCGACCTCGACACCGGCGCCTCGTTCGCCTGGCGAAGTGCCAGCCCGGGTGTGGCCACCGTCGCTACCCACCTCGTCGAGGAGACGGCCAAGGACACCGTGACGGTGACCCTCGGCATCGACCAGTCCGGGCCCATAGCTCCGATCGTCGGACTCCTCACCGGCTCGAGGTCCAAGCGGTACGTGCAGATGGAAGCAGAGGGTCTCAAGCAGCGGGCCGAACGCACCGCGTGAGCATCCGGCTTCTTGTCAACCGGGGTACGGGCGCTGATGTGCCACCCGTCGGGAGATGGGGTCGAAGGCGTAGTAGATGGCCAGCGCCCCTTGGAGCGCCAGGCACAGGTACGGCAAGAACAGCGCCACCACGATGGTGAGGGAGTAGAACACCGGGCCGATGATGAACGACACCGTGGCGGTGGTCCGCTGCGACTCGGGGAACTCGGGGCTCAGGAGGCGACGCCCGATCGACGCATAGAGCCAGAGGGCCACCCAGGCGAAGGCGTTGACGGTCATGGCGAGGCTGTAGAAGACGGCCGCCGTCGTCTCACCTTTCCCTTGACCGAGCGCCTCGCCGAACACCTCGGTCGGATAGGGGATGAACACGATGGTCATGAGGAGGAGAAGGTTCAGATAGAACACTCCGCGATCGAGCTCACGGAGGTGGGTGAAGACCGTGTGATGGTTCACCCACATGATCCCGATGACCAGGAAGCTGACCACGTAGGCCGCCAGCGACGGCCACCGTTGGGTCAGCTGATGTTGGAGCTGGTCGTAGTTGGTGGGCTGGGCGATGGTCAGGATCAACAGGGTGATGGCGATGGCGAAGACGCCGTCGCTGAACGCCTCCACCCGCGCCTTGTTCATCGACCCCCGGCCGGTTCATGGACGGCGGGGTAACCGGTGGACGACGAGCCGGCCTTCATGCCCGCGTGTCTAGCACCGCCGTTGCGGTCGCGGTCCAGCTCACGGTGCAGACTGGTTCACCGTGCGGGCCGCACCCGCCACGCAGGCGGTGCCGACGATCGCGGCGCCCAGTCCGATCACCATCAACCCTCCGGCCACCAACAGGGGCGGGGGTAGGACATTCGACGTCGACCAGGCCCCGCTTCCCAAGAACTGCGGTGCGTCGAGGGCCACGACGACCCACCAGGTGACCGTGCCCACGAGGATCGCTGCCATCAGGGCCGTGAGGGTCACCGCCATCGCGGCCAGCACGCGTAGTGACCGACGGGACAGTTCGAGGCGGCGGGCCACCGATACGGCACCGACGGTGGCGGTGGCCAGGGCGGCGACGACGACCACTCCCCACGTGAGGGCGACCACCCGGAACCCGGGCAGGGCGCGAGTTCGATCGTTGGGGCCGAGATGGTGCGACCACTCCACGATGCCCGTCGTCGCGGCTGCGACCACCACTCCCATCATCACCGCGGCGAGCACCGGTCGGCGGACGGTGGACCACT
>Ga0307373_10006644_pt1 | contig 18313 bp, 15 predicted proteins | sample OX2MG_FD_202534 | JGI IMG/M metagenome (GOLD analysis project Ga0307373, IMG submission 202534) | Soil microbial communities from Risofladan, Vaasa, Finland - OX-2 | ecosystem: Environmental > Terrestrial > Soil > Coastal area > Acid sulfate soil | place: Finland: Risofladan, Vaasa | collected...
GGGGCTTTCCAGCGGGCATTTGGTCGGCTTTCCGGACTCCGGGGTCCCTAATGCTGTCTAGTTGGGCAACGCGCACATCGCCCGCAGCCCTTCGGGAGCCAGCCAATATTACGAGCCGGCTTTCTTGAGTGGCTTCACCACCACGTTCAGCTCGTCGAGCTGCGAAGCGTCGACCTCCGCAGGCGCGCCGAGCATGAGGTCCGACATGGACTGGGTCTTCGGGAAGGCGATCACATCCCTGATGTTGTCAGTGCCGCCGAGCATCATCACGATCCGGTCGATTCCGGGCGCGATCCCGCCGTGGGGCGGCACGCCGTAGGTGAAAGCCTGGAGCAGAGTGCCAAACCGCTCGCGGATGGTATCCAGGGGCATGCCGAGCAGCTGAAAGACCCTTTCCTGCATCGCCGGGTCGTAGATCCTGAGGCTCCCGCCGCCCAGCTCATAGCCGTTGCAGACGATGTCGTACGCGTGGGCCCTAACGTCATACGGACGCTCCTCGACAAACGACATGTCCTCCTGGAACGGTCGCGTGAACGGGTGGTGCGCATACGTCAGCTTGCCCTCGTCGTCCTCTTCGAAGAGATAGGTGGGGTTGATCCAGAGGAACTTCCACTCGTCCTCTCTGATGAGCTTGCGCCGCCGCGCCACCTCCTGGCGGATCAGGCCCATCACGGTCTCTGCCTTTCGCTTTCGATCCGCCACCAGGAGCACGATGTCTTCAACGCCGGCGCCGGTCGCCAGCCGGATGCCGGAGAGCTCGTCCTCGCTGAGGAACTTGTCAATCGAGCTTCCAGGCAGCCACGCCATTCCCTTGCCACCCGCGCCTCTGGCGACGGTGACCAGGTCGTCGAGGTCGCGACGAGCCATGTCTCGACCTCCCGGGACTCGCATGCCGCGCACGACGCCTCCCGCATCGAGCGCGCCGCGGAAGATCTGCGCTTTCGTCCCGGCGAGAACCTGGCCCAGGTCGACGATCTCGAGATCGTGGCGAAGGTCGGGCTTGTCGGAGCCGTAGCGAAGCAGCGATTCCTTGATGTCGAGGCGCGGAAACGGAGTGGACAGCTCCACCCCGAGCACGTCACGCCACAGCTTGCTGAACAGCCCCTCGATCAAACCGAAGACGTCCTCCTCGTCGCAGAAGGACATCTCGAGATCCAGCTGGGTGAACTCCGGTTGCCTGTCTGCGCGCAGGTTCTCGTCCCGGAAGCAGCGCGCGATCTGGTAGTAGCGCTGCACGCCCGAGACCATCAGCAGCTGCTTGAGCATCTGCGGCGCCTGGGGCAGCGCGTAGAAGCTTCCAGGGTGAAGGCGCGACGGCACGAGGAAGTCTCTTGCGCCTGATGGTGAGCTGCGGGTGAGGATGGGCGTTTCGACCTCGATGAACTCTTTGCCGTCCATGAAATCCCGGATGATCTTGTTGACTCGACTCCGAAGCTCGAGCATTTGCATCATCCGGGGGCGGCGCAGGTCCAGGTAGCGGTACTCGAGGCGCGTCTTTTCGTCCGGCTCCTCCGGGTCCACGATCGGAAACGGCGTGGTGTCCGAGGTGTTGATGACCTCGACGTCGGAGGCGGCGACCTCGACGTCGCCAGTCGGCATGCGCGGGTTCTCGGACCCCGCGGGGCGCCGCCCGACCGTCCCCTTGATCCGCACCACGTACTCAGATCTCAGCTCCGACGCCACGCCATGCGCCTGCGGCGATTTGGCCGGGTTGAAGACGACCTGCACCGCCCCCCAGCGGTCGCGCAGGTCGATGAAGATGAGCCCGCCGTGGTCGCGGCGCCGGGCGACCCAGCCGTAAAGCTCCACCTCGCCGCCCTCGTCGGCGACGCGCAGCGACCCGCAGTGACGGGCGCCGAATCCGCTCACGCCAGCCGCCCGGGCAGGTCCACCCACTCCACCTGAGCCTGCTCGCCGCTGGCCATCTCTTTCAACTGCGCCGTCCGGCGCGCCGCATCCTCGGCCGACAGCAGGACGACCCAGCGGGCGCCGAGCCGGTTGGCGCCTCGCAGCTTGGCCCGCAGGCTCTTCGCCTCGTAATCGACCGCGACCGAGCGCACCGTGCGGCAGATGCGGGCGACCTCCGCGGCCGCCAGATCGAGGTCGCCGTCGGCCAGCACGACCACTTCGGCGGCCGGACTTGCGATCACCTCCTCCCCGCTCGCCGCCATCAGCTCGGTGACGCGGTCGAGACCGCCGGCGAATCCGACCCCAGGCGTCGAAGGACGTCCCATCGCAGCGGCGAGACCGTCATACCGGCCGCCCGACGCCAGCGCATCTTGCTGGCCGGCCGCCCCCACCGGGTAGAACTCGAAGACGGTTCGGGTGTAGTAGTCGAGCCCGCGCACGAGGTGCGGGTTGAGCTGGTACTCGATGGAGGCGCCATCCAGCAGGCGAAGCACGGCAGCCCAGTGCTGCGAGCATTCGTCGCAGAGGTGGTCGGTCACCTTGGGAGCGTGCTCCTTGAAGGGTTGGCAGATGTCGACCTTGCAGTCGAGCAACCGCAGCGGATTGCGCTCAAGCCGGAGCTGGCAGTCGCCGTGCAGCTTTGATTTCAGCGGCCGGTAGTACTCCTTCAAAAGCTCGAGATATGCGGGCCGGCATTTGGCGTCGCCGATCGTGTTGAGCTCCACGCGCAGGTGGCGCAGCCCGACCTCGACCAGCCAGTCGTTGGCAAGCTCGATCACCTCCGCGTCGAGGGCGGGCTGGGCGCTGCCGATCGCCTCGATGTCCAATTGATAGAACTGGCGGTATCGACCCTTTTGAGGGCGGTCATAGCGGAACATCGCTCCGATCAGGTACAGGCGGGACGGCGGCGGCGCCTGGTTGAGCCCGCCTTCGAAGTAGGCACGCACAACGCCCGCGGTGGCCTCGGGTCGGAGGGCCAGGTTGCGACCTCCCCGGTCGTCGAACCGGTACAGCTCCTTGGCGACCGCGTCGGTGTCCTCGCCCACACGCTCGATGAGCTCTGCCGACTCGATGATGGGCGTAAGGATCTCCTCGTAGCCATAGCGCCGAGCGACATCGACCGCCGCCTTCTCCGCGGCGCGCCACAACGGCCGGTCGCCCGGAAGGATGTCGCGCATGCCGCGGACTGAATTGATGGGCTCGGAGCGGGGCATTGGAGTGTTCGATTGTAAGAACCGTGGGTTTTCACCATCCGGACCGAGTGCCGAGTTTGCCGCGCCGCTTCAGGCATCCGCAGCGATTGGGGTTAATATCTGGCGCCGGTGACCACCGCCCTGATCCAGCTCATCTCACTGGTCCTTGCCGCGCTGGCGTTGATCACCGGCGCCTACCTGCTGATCATCGGAAAGCGGCCGTGGCGGGGAGGCGACAACCAGGAGGTCGCGCCGCGTGTGCGCCTGCTCGGGTTGAGCTACATCCTCGTCTTCGGTGCGGCGATGGTCCAGATCATCGTGCAGCCACGCGGCGTCGAGGCCGAAGCCCTCGGCGGGTTCATGGTTCTGGGCGGGATGCTCGTGATCGTGGTCGTCTATCTCGAAGCCCGGGCTTCACGTCGCTCGACCCACGAGGAAACCGTGGACTCCAGGCTCCGCCACTAGGTCCAGGCCCGCTTTAGAGCGCCGTCCGCTCCCGGCTGGTGCGATAGCCCGCCGCCGCCCTCAGCGCCTCGACCAGGTCGGCGAGGTGGACCGGCTTGCTCATGTAGTCGTCGAAGCCGGCTTTGATGCATCGCTCCTGGTCGCCCGGGCCGGCGAGCGCCGTGAGGGCGATCAGTCGCGGCCGGTTGCCGCGCGGCCAGCGGCGGCAGATCGCTTCCGCGGCCGCGAGCCCGTCCATCTCGGGCATCAACACGTCCATCAGCACCGCGTCATATGGCTGCTGTGCGATAGCCGCCACGGCCTCGCGCCCGTTGGACACGACGTCGGCGCTGTGACCGAGCTTGGTCACGAGACGGCGCAGGAGGTTCTGGTTCAGGGCGTTGTCGTCGGCGATCAGCACGCTGAGGCCGCCGGGCATGGCGTCCTTCGCTACTTGGGGAGGCACCTCACCGTGCGCTCCGACCTGGACCATCACATCGTGCAGGGTGCGCGGCACGACCGGCTTGGTGAGGGTCGCCTGGATCACCCCGTTGTCCGCGGCCTCGGCTTCCTGGGGTCCTGGGGACGCGACCGAGATGAGGACGATCGGAAGCTGGTCGGGCCGCCGCAGCGCACGGATCTGGGTCGAAAGCGCCAACCCGTCGATGGCCGGCGGCCGGTGCTCGACCAGCGCGATGTCGAAGGGCCTGCCCTCCTTGACTATGCCCAGCGCTTCCTCCGGCGACACCGCCGTGGCGCCGGCCCCCCACTGTTCCGCCTGGAGGGCGAGCACCCGCTTGTCCGTCGCGTCGGCCGACACCACCAGGACACGCATCCCGTCTAGGGTCAGCTGACCGGTCGCGACCGAAGCCGGGAGAGCCTGGGCCAGGATCGTGAAATCGAATGCCGTTCCGGCGTCCGGGCCGGCCTCGACTCCGCCCTGCTCGACGCGCAGGTCCCCGTCCATCATCTCGACGAGCTGTTTGGTGGTGCCCAAGCTCAGCACCGCGAGCCGGTCACCAGGCTCCATGTGCTCGTGCTGGGCCGGGGTCCCGTCCAGACCGCCGCGCAGGATCCGGGCGGGCACGCCACGGCCTGTGTCGCGGATCGTGAAGTGCAGGGCGACCAGCCCACCGCGGTCCTCGCTGCTGAGCTCGATGCCCACGCCCCCACGAAAAGTGCGATCGATCGCGCCGTGCAGCAGGGTGAGCAGGATCTGCTCCAACCGCCTCGAGTCGCCGACCACGATGCTCGGCACGTCCGGCTGCGCGCCGAACGACAGGTCGAGGCTCTTCACGCCGGCATCGTCCGCGACCAAGGCGATGCACATCTCGACGCACGACCTCAGGTCGAAGGGGTGCAGCGCGAGCTCGAGCTCGCCGCTCTGCATGATCGCCGCGTCCAACACGTCGTCGATCAGCCTGGCCACCTGCTCGGCACCGACCTCGACGATCGACGCGAGCTCGCGCTCCTCTCCCGATTCCGCGCCGCCCGAGAGCAGCCCGGCGGCGCCGAGGACCGCGTTGAGCTGGTTGCGCAGCTGGTGGCCGATGTCCGCCATCAGCTCCGAGTCGATGACCACGCGCCCGGCCGCGCCGTTTACGCCTGCACCCGGCACCATGTCCTTGTCCGGCTTCTCGTCGACGTCTTGGAATTGACCCATCAGTAAAGCTGCTCCGCCGGCGGCTGCTCTGTCGGCTCGAACATCGATTCAGGCAGCTGGACCCCGTTCGACCGGAAATGCGCGTCGAAGTTCGAACGCGTCCCGGTCGCGGTGTGATACCCGACTGCGCGCCCGTCCGGCGTAACACCGATCTGTCGAAACGCGAACACCTCCTGCAGCACGAGCTCTCCTTCGACGATTCCGAGCACCTCGGCCACGCTCGTGACCTTCCGGCCTCCGCCGCGCGTCCGCTCAGTCTGGACGATGACGTTGATCGCGGATGCGATCTGGCTGCGAATGGCTCGGGAAGGTAGCTCCGTGCCCGCGAGCAAGACCAGGGTCTCCAGGCGGTTCAGCGCGTCGCGCGGGTTGTTGGCGTGAAGTGTGCTCATCGATCCGTCATGCCCGGTGTTCATGGCCTGCAGCATGTCGAGCGCCTCACCGCCGCGACACTCGCCCACGATGATCCGGTCAGGTCTCATGCGCAGGGAGTTGCGCACGAGGTCGCGGATCGAGATGAGGCCGCGGCCCTCCACGTTCGCGGGCTTCGACTCCAGGCTGACGACGTGCACCTGTCGAAGGCGAAGCTCGGCGGCGTCTTCGCAGGTCACGATCCGTTCGGTGGCCGGGATGAACCCCGACAGGACGTTCAACAGCGTCGTCTTGCCGGACCCGGTGCCACCCGACACGATGATGTTCAAGCGGGTCTTCACCGCCGCGTCGAGGTACTCGAAGATGGCTTCGCTCGATCCACCGCTGTTGATGATCTTCTCCGGCGTCAGCACCTCGCGACCGAATTTGCGGATGGTCAGGCAGGGTCCGTAGATCGCCACCGGTGGGATGACCACGTTGACGCGAGAGCCATCTTTCAAACGCGCGTCACACATCGGCTCCGATTCGTCAACGCGCCGTCCTATGGTCGAGACGATGCGGTCGATCACTCGGCGAAGGCTGTCCTCGTCGGCGAAGGCCAGAGTGGTCAGCTCGATTCGCCCTGCCCGCTCGACGAAGATCTGCTCCGGCCGGTTGACCATGATCTCCGTGACCCCTGGGTCTCGAAGCAGCGACTCCAGCGGCCCGAGCCCGATGACGTCGTCGAAAAGGATCTCGACGAGCCTCTCGCGGTCGGCGGCCGTGATCAGGACCGCAGGAGGCTTGGCGCGGAAGTGGTCCTCCGTGAGCTGCGTGAGCAGGCGCCTGATGCCGGCGCGGTTGTTGATGTCGATGGCTCCGGCATGGCGGGCCAGGAGCAGCGCGTGGATCTCCGTTTTGGCCGCCGCCAGGGCGGGGCTCAGCTGCCCTCCCTGGTCTGAGCGGGCGGGCGCCTCGGCCGGCGCGGCGACAGGGGCGGACGCGACCGGTTCTCGGGCGACCGTCCTGCGCTCCAGCGGTGCCACGGTGGCCGAGCCGTTGGCGGCGGGCGGCTCGGCCGGAGCAGGACCGCTCGGAGCCGGCGCGGGCGCCTGCTGGTAGCGGCGGTCGAACCGCTCCGAGAGCTTCACAGCTTCTTCCGCACGGCCGTCTTCAAAAGGCGTCGATGGGCGCGCGACGCGACCGCTTTCACGGCCGGGTCCGGGTCGTCGGTCGCCAGCTGGTTCAAGCCGTCGGTGGCCCCGGCGTCGCCGATCATCGCCAGAGCCTTGCAGGCCGCGAGGCGCACCTGCTTGGGCCAGCGGCGGTCGTGCGCGATGCCCAGCAGCGGCGCCACCCGAAGTGTGTCCTTTCGCAGGCCGCACGCCAGGACCGTCGCCACCGCCGCCTTCTCGGACGGCGGCTGCCTCATCAGGGCTTCGATGTCGAGGTCGGAAGCTGCCCGCGACAGGGCGAGCGCAAGGCGGTGCAAGGGCACCTTTTCGGCCATCGCCATCAGGATCTCCACTGCCCGGCGGCCGCCGAGCTGCCCGAGGGCGCGGAGGGCCGTCCACCGGACGAGCGGGTCAGGGTCACCCGCGAGGTCGCCGATCCACGGCACCGACTCGGTCAGACGCATCGCGCCACAGAGCCGGCAGGCGGCCGACCTGACTGCCGGGTCGCCGGCCGCGAGCGCGTCGAGCATCTGGTCGGTGAGGCCTGAGTGCCGGAACGCCTCTGTGACCCGCCAGTGGCCTGATAGCCCGCTGCCAGGGCGGGCGAGCGCGGCCGAGATCACGTTGGCCACCGGGGTGGACTCTTCGAGAAGGTCGGCGGCGCTGATGTTGGCGATCACCGCCGGCTCGCCGGCAAGCGCTCCGTTAAGCACCCGGTCAATGCGCTCGGCAAGCTTTGACCGGCTGGCGGGCACTCGTACCGCCGTCTGAGGTGTGGGCCTCGTATTCGAGCCATTACTGCGATGCGGGGAGTCGATCTGGGGGGACGTTGGTACATTATCGACGTTTTGAGTGCCCGTGAGGTTCGCGAAACCTTACCTCGGGCGCGGGAGGAAGATCCACTTTACGTGGCTGGCAGCTCGGGACCTGGCGCCGCCGACCCCCCCTCCGCCCTGCAGGGCAGGGTGCGGATCCTGGAAATGTCATCGGTGTTCGCGGAGCTTGGGGACGGCCCGCTCCGAGCGGTCGCGCGCCGGATGAGGTCTCTCGGCCTCAAGGCCCGCGATACGCTCCGTCTCGGCGGGACAGGCGGAGACGTGGTCGTCTTTCTGGCCTCCGGCCAGGTCGAGGAGTCGATCGCGGACGGGACGGGCAAGGTGCTGTTGACCCGCCGCCCAGCGCCGGGCGACCTGGTGATCCTGCCCGCCCCGCGGACGGGGGACCGGTACGTCACCAGCATCTTCGGTCTCACCGACGCGGCGCTGCTCACGCTGGACCGGGACGGCCTCCTGGAGGGGCTCGGCAGCGAGGTCGAGGCCGTGGCCGTGACCCTCGAGAAGCTCTGGGAGCAGGAGCTCTCCGCCGCGCGGGCGGCGGAGACTCAGGTCAAGTCGCGCTCCGTGGCGCCGATCATCGCCTTCTTTTCGGCCAAGGGCGGCTCCGGGACCACCACGCTGGCGATCAACACCACTGCAGCCCTGGCCAAGAAGTTCCCGCACCAGGTCCTGCTGGTCGACCTGGCGGTACCCTTCGGCCACGCGGCGCTGTTCGCCGACCTGATCGCCACGGGGTCGATCGCCAGCGCCTCCCGGACCGCGGCGACCGACTTCGAGTCCGTCCTCAGGGGCAACATCGTCAACCACCGTTCCGGGATGGGCGTCCTCCCGGGAACGCTGCGGCCGGAAGAGGTCGACACCGTAACGGGCGACCTCACCGGGCGGGTCCTGGATGTCGTGGTCGACTGGCAGAAGCTCGTCGTCGCCGACCTGGGCACGTCGCTCGGAGAAGCCGCCCTCGCGGTCATCGAGCGGGCCGAATGCCTGGTCGTGGTCACGCCGCCCGAGATCGCCGCGATGACCGATGCGCGGCGCGCGCTCGCGGTGTTCCGCGACATCATGAACGTGCCCGACAACAGGATCGTGCTGGTGCTCAACCAGCGGTCTCCCCACCCGCCGCTCGATCGCGCCGCGGTCGAGTCGATCCTCGGTCGCAAGATGTCGGTGGTCGTCGGTTTCGACGATTCCAGACCGGAGGACTCGACCCTGGCCGGGGGGCTGGTCCTCTTGCGCGACCCCTCATCGCTGGTCTCACGCGGAGCCACCGAACTTGCTCGCGTGATCCTGGCGAGCTTGAAGCTAGATGCATGACGCCACGCTCAGACGGCGTGGCCAGGCCCTGGTCGAGCTCGCGATCGCTCTGCCCGTGCTCATGTTCCTCGCCGCCGGCACCATGGAGATGGGCCGGGGATATTCCTTCGCCATCGCAACCTCGGATGCGGCGAGAGACGGCGCGAGATACCTAGCCGGCAAGACCGCCTCCACCAACGGCCCAGGAGCGGCCGCGGTGTGCAATCTCGTGACCGCGGACCTGGCGGCGGTGACCTCCAACGTCAGCTGCCCAGCCGTTGTGGCGACCAAGCCCGCCGCAGGTTCGGTCACTCCGGCGGCGGGCCAGGCGATCGTGGTCGTCTGGTGCGGGAGCCCGGTCGACTGCACGGGCTCCCCCACCCTGCTCTCTCAGAAAGAGGTCGACGTGTACGTGTACTACGGCTTCAGCGATTTGAATCTACTGGGAGGCGGAATCACCATCTCGGGGGCGAGCCGCGCCACGACGTCTTGGTGAGATCCGTCAGCCGCCACGTCTCGGCCGCCGGCCAGGCGCTGGTCGAATTCGTCCTCGTGGCGCCTATCGTCCTGTTGCTGATCGGCGCCACCGTCGACATCGGGCGCGGCCTGCTCCTCTACACGCTCCTTCAAGGGGCTTCGCGCGATACGGCGCGCCAGGCCACGCTCGCCTACTACAACGGCTCGAACTCGCTTCCGCCGGACTGCACTGCGCTCGCCACGCCGTGCTCTCTCAGCTCAGCCATCAACGGAGCTCACGCGCTCGATTCGCTTGGCGTCTCGGTCGTCTACCTCGACTCTGCCGCGACCAACACACCTCCCACGTACGGCACCTATGTCGCCAATGCCGACCCGACGCAGCCGGGCGCGATCACGCTGCTCCCCGGCGACGCGAGCAACACCGTGTACGTCTTCATCTACGAGCTGGACTCGAGCGCCAGCCCAGTCACGGAATGGGGTTGTTCCGCATGCGGTCCAGTGCGCACCGGCGGTCACCAGCGGGTGGTCGTCGACCTCAAGCTCAAATGGCAGCCGGTCCTGGCTCGGTTCCTCGGCATCCCGGCGACCGTGACGTTCGACTCTCAGACAGTCGACCGGCTCGAGTTCTGATGCGCGCTCGAAGCCAATCCGGCCAGGTCATCGTGCTGGTGGCATTCGCGTTGCTCGCGCTCATCGGGTCCGCCGCCCTCGTGCTGCTGGCGGGCTCGGTCGAATGGCAGAAGAACCAGCTGCAACAGATCGCCGACCAGGCCGCGCTCGACTCCGCCATGAAGATTGGGATCGGCTGCAGCGCCGCGAGCGCGAACACCGTCATCACAGAGGCAGACAACTTCATCGCCAGCCAGCGAGCTCGCACGGGCGCTCTCGGCATCGCCGCCGGCACCTGCGCCACGCCCTACACCGGCACCGACACCTTCGCTGGGGGGCTCAGCGAGACGATTCACTATCCATATCGCGCACACCAGCAGCAGGTCGAGGTCGTTCTCACGCTGACCCTCCCGATCTCATTCGGGACCCAGCTCGGCCAGACGAGTACCACGGTGGTGCGACGTGCAGTCGGCCAGCAGCTGGCGGGTTCCACCACCGCCCTTTCCGCGACGTCGCTGTCCTGCACCGGCGGCCAGGTCAACATCGCCGGTTCGGTGCTGACGCAGAACGCCATCGCCCTCAGCGGAGGCTGCGCCCTGTACGCGCACATGCGCTTCGACGCAGCGTCGGGCACCTACTCGGACCTCGGGGATGTCTCCGTCTACACGGGTGGCCAGAGCTGGACCGCCGCCGGAGGCTCGTGCACCGCAGGGGCCAACTCCGGGAGCTCCAGCGCCATCTGCTCCGACGGTTCTGAGGTCTCCGGACACGTCCCCGTGGCCTGCGGGACGAGCGGAACCAACGCGTTTCTTTCAGCAGGCGACGTGGCGGTCAACCCCAACCCGTGCGCCGCCGGTGTCGCGCCACAACCGGAGGCGCCTTTGTCCTCAGCGCAGCCACCGGAACCGGACACCGACGCGGCCGCGATCGCGACTCTCCAGAACAGCGCCGGCGGCCTGCTCGGCGCGGCCTGCACGACGGCGGGCACGTACACGACGCCCATCATCGTCAGCGGCGCGACCGTCGCCACGGGCCTGGGCCCGACCCCGGCCAAGGATGCCACCGGGATCTATCACTTCAAACCCAGCTGCTACGGCTACATCGACCTCACGAGCTTCAGCGGTGGCATCACCAATCGCCAGGTCGGGCCGGACGCCGGCGCCCAGAAGCACTTCGTGACCGCGACCATGCCCGCCGCGAGCCTGCAGCACACGCTGCTGGTCGTGACCATCAACTCCCTGGAGACCCCGAACCGGTTTGTCGCACCGGCGGGCTGGGTCTCGGCGGCCCAGGTGGATGAGGCCGGGGCGGGCCGCAGCGAGGTCTGGTACTACCCGGACAACCCGGGCGGCATCTCCAGCGTCACGTTCACCATCAACCCGGCCAACATCAACACGGTGGCCCAGCTGAGCGAGTGGAACGGCGTCGCGCTGGCCGCACCACTCGACCGGACCGGCACGGCGGTGAACGCCGGCTCGACCAGCGCGACCGTGTCGACCACCGGCGCCACGGCCCAGGCGGGTGAGCTGGTCATCACCTCAGACGGATTCAACAAGGGCGTCCTGGGGCAGACCTTCGCGGCTGGCGCGGGCTGGACGAGCCTGGACAGCAACCTGCCCGACGGCTTCGCGTCCGAGTATCGGCTCGACCTCCCGGCCGCGGTCGCCAGCGAAACGGTGACCGGCAACCCCGCGACCGCGTGGTCCCTGACCATGGCCACGTTCAAGGCGGCCGGCACGGGCTCGGGTGCGGTCCTGGACCCTGGCTTCTACTACTTCAACGGCTCGGGGTCCGCCGGGGTCGGGGGCATCTGCCTCAACGGCAGCCGGCTGATGGCCCGGGACGTCACCCTGGAGTTCGTCAACCAGGCGAGCTTCTCGTCGGGGACCTGCGCCGCCGGCGGTGGTGCGGCGTGCGCGGGCGCGTGCTCGTTCGGCTCGACCCCATGCTCGATGTCGGCCTGTCCCCCCAACGCGGCTTTCGACTCCGCGTCCGGGGGCGGGTACACGTGGTTTGCCGCCCCCTGCTCGTCTGCGCCCACGGGCGACAGCAGCTGCGCCGCGGTGTCTTGGTGCCCCACGGGGGACCGCGCGTGCTGGAACACGCTCATCTGGGAAGCCCCGGGCAGCACCGGCCAGATCGCGATCAAGGGATCGTCGGTGACCCACTGGCTGCTCGGCTCGGTGTTCTGGGCGGGCGCGTGCACCGACTCGGTCAACGGGGCGTCGATGATCGAGGGTACCGTGCAGTGCGGGACCCTTTCGATCTCGGCCGGCGCCGGGGCCGGCACCGCGATCGGCGGGGACTACGGAGTCAGCACGGCGCTGGTGGAGGCCGTTCTTGTCGAATGAGTTGCGCCCGGGGGCGCATCGTGGCAGGCTTGCGGCCTATTCATGTCGATAACCAGCCCCACCGCGGGGCGGCCGCGGCGCGGGCGCCTCTACATCGTGATCGGCGCCGTGCTTGCCGTCATCGCCTTCGGGACCGCCGCCCTGCTGGCGAGCCTGCCGCTGATCCAGGGCAACACCGCCGGCACGAAGATCGTCGTGGCCAAGAACGGCATCGCCGCCCGGACGGTCATCCTGGCGTCCGACCTGGAGCTGAAGAGCTACAGCCCGGTGCCGCCGCAGGCCTACTTTTCGATCACGGACCTGGCCGGCAAGGGAGCCCGGGTCGACATACCTCCAGGGTATCCGGTCACCGCAAACCTCGTGGCTGCTTCCGGTGACCTCCTGAGCAACAGCGACGTGGCCTTCCTCCCGATCCCGTCCGGCTACGTGGCGGTGACGGTGCCGGCCGGCGAGCAGCTCGGCGTGGGCGGATACGTGCAGGTTGGCGACCGGATCACGATGCTCGCCACGATCAACACCAGCGAGTTCGGCGGCAGCCCCGGCGTGCCGGTCGTGCGCACCGTGTTTCGCGACCTTGACGTGATCAGGGTCGGCCCGGCCACCGCCGGCACTACAGGGGCGGCTGCCGTGACGAGCAGCCTGACCCTGCTCATGACGAGCTGCGACTCCGAGTTCCTGTTCTGGCTCCTGAACAACTCGACGATGAAATACACGCTCGAGTCGTTCAACGACTACGCCGCCACGCCGTCTCAACCGGACCCTTCGTGCCCCAAGCTCACGTCGGCGGCCGGAGTTGGCCCCAAGGAAGTGGACGCGCGCTGGCACTTCACCACCCCCTGAGCGTCTCGCGGCGCTGATGCCAACCATCGTATTCCTGGTCGCGATCGCGGCCGCTCTGGGCGTCGGCCTGGTCGTGTACGGCCTCGTCGCCCCGCAACGTGTCGCCGACGGCGTTGACGCGAGCAGCAGGGTCACGTATCGCTCGCTGGCCGACGTCCGCGAGCAGCTTCGGCGCCGATTCGAACCTAGCGGCGCCCCGGTCTGGATCGCAGCCAGCGAGAGGGGCAGCTCGCTGGCGCGAGACCTGGCCAGCGCGGACCTCGACCTGCGCCCATACGAGTTTAGGATCCTGCAGGCCGCAAGCGCCGTGGTGCTCGCGCTGGTCGGTCTTCTGAGGTTTGGCGTCGGTCTTCCCTTTGTGGTCATGGCGGTAATCGGCTATGTCGCGCCGGCCCTTTACCTGCGCAACCGTCGGGGGCATCGCCAGCAGCTGTTCGATGCCGGCCTGCCCCGAGCCATGGAACTGATCGCCAACTCGATGAAGGCCGGACAATCGGTCACGCAGGCGCTCAGCTCCGTGACCGACAACGCAGGGCCGCCGGTCTCGGACGAGTTCGGCCTCGCGCGCCGCGAGATCGAGCTTGGCGCATCCATCGAAAGCGCGCTCAACAACATGGTCAAGCGAATCGGGAGCGACGACCTCCGACTGATGGTCATGGTGATCACGATTCAGCACTCGTTCGGAGGCGACCTGCCGGCCGTTCTGATCACCCTGTCGGACACGATGAGGCAGCGCTCCGAGATGCGAGCCGAGGTCCTGGCGGCGACCGCGCAGTCGCGCGCCTCCGCGCTCATCGTGACGCTGCTGCCCATCGTCGCCGCGGCGTTCCTGTACCTCGTGGTCCCCAACTACTTCCGACCGATGTTCACCAATCCCCTGGGTTGGGGGCTATTTGGACTGGCCGCCATCCTGCTCGTGATCGGTAACTTCTTGATCCGGCGCCTCACGGCGATCTCATGAACATCCTGCCCATCTTGCTGGGGATCCTGGCCGCGCTCGGCGTGTATCTGCTCGCCGTCGGCATCGTGGCGGCAAGGGCGAGCGATGCAGCCTCGCTCGCCCGCGAGCGCCTGGCCAGGCAGGAGATAGGGCTTGGCCAGAGCGCCGTCGCCCTCAAGCTGGAGAGGCCGCTGAGCGAGCGCCTCACCGCGCCGCTCCGCCGCTGGCTGGCGCGGCAGATCAACCGCTTCACGCCCGCCGCACAGGCGGAACACTTCCGTCGTCAGCTCGACTTCGTGGGCAACCCGCTCGGACTCGATCCCGCGGGCGTCCAGACGGTGAGGATCGCGGCGGCCGCTGCGCTCGGCACCGCCGGTACCGCGCTGGGGGTGCTCATCGGCGCGCCCGTGGCGATCGGCCTCGCCCTGGTGATCGGGGTGGCGCTCGGGTTCTACCTGCCGGTGCTGTGGCTGGACCAGCTCGTGCGCGACCGCCGGACCGAGCTGCTCGCCGCCCTGCCGAACGCCCTCGACGTGGTCGCGATCAGCATGGAGGCGGGCCTCGGGCTGGACCGCGCCCTTGAGCAGCTGGTGCGACACCAGGAGGGACCGCTCACGCTCCTGGTCGCCCGCGCGCTGCACGAGATCGAGCTCGGGCGCCCCCGCGCCGAGGCACTCGAGGAGATGGCCGAGCTGACGGGCATCGACGACTTCACCTCGCTGGTCAAGGGCATCCTGCATGCCGAGCGCACCGGCGTGCCGATCGCGCGGACCATCACGGCGCATTCGGCGCAGATGCGCGTCAAGCGGCGGCTGAAGATCAGGACCGAGGCGTCGCAAGCCTCCCTGAAGATCCTCCTGCCGACCGTCGGCTGCGTCTTCCCCACCCTGTGGCTGGTCCTTCTCGGGCCGGCCCTCATCGTCGTCCTGACGATCGGCCACTGCTGACGCCGCGCTAGCTGAGAAAGGGGTTCGTCCGCCGCTCACGGCCGATCGTGGTGGCCGGTCCGTGGCCGCTGTAAACGAGAAGGTCGTCCGGTAGCGGGAGCAGCCTGGCCCGGATTCCCTCGAGCAGCGCCGCCCCGTCCGAGTTGGCGAAGTCCGAGCGCCCTACCGACCCCGCGAACAGAGCGTCGCCGGTGAACAGGCAGTCTCCAATCTTGAGGGTCACGCCGCCCGGGCTGTGGCCGGGCGTGTGCAGCACCTCGAACGAAAGGGAGCCCGCAGGGAAGATCTCGCCGTCAACCAGGCTGACCACGTTCTCGACCCGGGTCGCGATGGGCCCGAACTCCCGGCGCAGCGGTTTGCCCTCGGCCAGGACGGCCCGTTCCGCATCGTGGACCGCGACCGGCACCAGACCGAACGCTTCGCGCAGCTCGTGTAGCCCCGCGATGTGGTCGAGGTCTGTGTGGGTGAGCAGGATCGCCTTGACGTTCGCGTGACGCCGGCGCACCAGCTCGACCATGACCTCCGGTTCCAGGTTGGCGTCGATCACCACCGCGTCGTGGGTCGCGTCGTCCTCGACTAGGTACGAGTTGGTCCCAAAGCGCCGGTCAGCCGTGACCTCGACGTGCAGCGTCACGACGCTTCGCGCGCCACGGTGTGCACGTCTCGTACTCCTTCGAGCTTCTCCATCAGGCGAGAGAGCTGAGCCAGCGAGTCGATCTCGACCGTGGCCGACACGACGGCGGTCTTGTCGTCGTAGACGTGGACCTCGAGCGCCGACATGTTGACTCGGTTCTCGGCCACGACCGTGGCGATGTCGCGCAGCAGTCCCTGGCGGTCCCAGGCCTCGATCTTGATCGCGACCGGGTAGAGGTGCGTCGCTTCCGCATCCCAGTCGACCGGCACCACGCGCGCCGCATCCTGAGCGTTGACCGCGTTGATGCAGTCAGCGCGGTGCACGGTCACGCCCTTGCCGCGTGTCGTGTAACCGACGATCGCATCGCCAGGCACGGGCTGGCAGCAGGGCGCGATCTTCGTGAGGACACCTTTCTCGCCGTGAACCAGGACGCGTGGCGTGGGATGGACGTTGGGAACGAGGGGAATCGCCCGGAGGTCGCCCCCCGGCGCGTCGAGGCTGGGGGCCATGCGCATCACGACCGCGTGCGGCGACAGGTCGCCGTAACCGATGGCCGCCAGGAAGTCGTCGGTCGTGTTCAGCTTGTGCAGCGTCGCGATCTCGAGAAGCTTTGACTCGGGCAGGTCGGCAAGGTTCACCCGGTGCATGCGGTGCAGCTCTTTGTCGAGCAGGTCACGGCCCTTGGCCACGTTTTCCTCGCGCCGCTGGCCTTTGAACCACTTGCGGATGCGCTCCTTCGCGGAAGCGCTCTTGACGAAGTTGAGCCAATCGCGGCTCGGGCCGTGCGGCCCCTTCGAGGTCAGAATCTCGACGATCTCGCCGTTCTGGAGCGCGTAATCGAGCGGGACCATGCGCCCGTTGACCTTGGCGCCGATGCAGTGGTGGCCGACCTCCGTGTGGATGCGGTACGCGAAATCCACGGGTGTTGAATCGGCAGGCAGGTTGAGGACGTCGCCCTTAGGCGTGAACACGTACACCTCGTCCTGAAAGAGGTCCACCTTGACGGTGTCGAGGAACGACTCCGCGTCCCCCACCTCGTTCTGCCACTCGAGGAGGCTGCGCAGCCAGGAGAGCTTCTGGTCGAAGCTCGAATCCTTGCCGCCCTTTTCCTTATAGGTCCAGTGAGCCGCGACCCCGAACTCGGCCACGCGGTGCATCTCATGCGTGCGGATCTGGATCTCGATCGGCTCGCCCGTGTGCGTGATCACAGTCGTGTGCAGCGACTGGTATCCGTTGGATTTCGGCATCGCGATGTAGTCCTTGAACCGCCCCGGCATCGGTTTCCACAACGAGTGGACAACGCCCAGCACCCCGTAGCAGTCGCGGACCGAGTCGACCTGCACGCGGATGGCGGACAGGTCGTAGATCTCGGAGAAGTCCTTGTTCTCCCTTGTCATCTTCTGCCACACGGAGTAGATGTGCTTCGGCCGGCCCGTGATATCGGCCTGGATGCCGACCTTCTCCAGCTCGCGGGCAAGGATCTCGCGCAGGTCTGAGACCAGGGTTTCGCGCTCGTGCCTCTTGCGCGCGATGCGCTTGACCACGTCGTCGTAGGCCTCGGGCTCGAGGTTCCGAAAAGCGAGGTCCTCGAGCTCCCACTTGATCTGCCCGATGCCCAGGCGGTGGGCCAGCGGCGCGTAGATGTCGAGCGTCTCGCGCGAGATCTTGCGCCGCTTGACCTCCGGCAGCGGGTCGAGGGTGCGCATGTTGTGGAGGCGGTCGGCGAGCTTGATGAGGACGACCCGCAGGTCCTCCGCCATCGCGACCATCATCTTCCGGATGTTCTCTGCCTGCTGCTGCTGATCTGAGCGCAGGGCGATCCGGCCCAGCTTCGTCACCCCGTCGACGAGCCGGGCGACCTCCGGGCCGAACTCCCGCTGGACCTCTTCGGCCGTGAGGTTCGTGTCCTCGACGGTGTCATGCAGGAGCGCGGCCGCGATCGTCTCGGCATCGAGCTCGAGGTCGGCGAGGATCGCCGCGACCTCGAGGGGGTGGTTGACGTACTCCTCGCCCGACAGCCGGCGCTGACCGGTGTGCGCCGTCGCGGCACGGTCGTATGCCTTCCTGACCACCTGCTGGCCCTTGGGGTCCAGGTGGTCGGCGATCCTCAGGAGCTCGGATACCGTCAATTTGCTTTCGGCGTGAAGTTTAGGGGGGACCCTCCGGCCACTCTTCATAACCAAGTCCCGGGCGGCGAACACGCACCTAGACTTACCCATCGCCTGATGAACTCAGACAGGGCGACTTTTGCGCTCAGGATCGGCTTCTCCGCGGCCGCCGCCGCGCTCATCCTGGTCGGGGCCCCGCTGAACGCGGGCGGGCGCGTGGGATGGGCTGCGGTGCTGGCCGCCGTGGCCGGTGTGCTTTCGTTCGCCGCGGGCGTCGCATACTCGAGGTGGCGATTCGCGCTCCCGCCCGCCGCTGCCGCCCTGGTCGTAAGCCTGGTGATCGCCCAGTTCAACCCGGTGCAGAGCGACCTGCTGATGCAGCTCGGCGGCCTGCTGCTCCTCGGGCTGGCGGGCGTCGTTGGCGGAATCGCCTACCGCAGCTTCACCGGCACCCTCAAACGGCACCTCAACGAGGCCGACATCCTGCGCAGCCAGCTCGAGCAGAAGCACCGCAGGTTCATGGCTGCGACCTCGGATGCGGACGGCC
>Ga0307373_10006645_pt1 | contig 18312 bp, 16 predicted proteins | sample OX2MG_FD_202534 | JGI IMG/M metagenome (GOLD analysis project Ga0307373, IMG submission 202534) | Soil microbial communities from Risofladan, Vaasa, Finland - OX-2 | ecosystem: Environmental > Terrestrial > Soil > Coastal area > Acid sulfate soil | place: Finland: Risofladan, Vaasa | collected...
CGGGTTCCTGTCGGCGATGGCTTTGTAGATCCATCGCAGAGCGGCACCATCCAGTTTGGGCGGGCGACCGCCACGCTTGTGCGCGGTCAACCGATCCCATCCGCCGCGTCGATACTCCGCCAGCCAAAGACGGTGTCGCGCAAGCTCGATCCGGAGACGCAGGCGGCGTTCATCAAGGCCTACGAAGACCTGCTGAACCAGCTTGAGGCCGATGAAGTGGTGCTGTTCGCTGACGCGGTGCACCCGACGCATGCGGTGCGTCCGGTAGGCTGCTGGGCACCGAAGGACACGCCGATCGCGGTGGCGCAGACCAGCGGGCGGCAGCGCCTGAACATCCATGGTGCGATCAACCTGGAGACCGGCCACACCCGGATGCTGGAGGTGGAAACGGTTGATGCCAACAGCACAATCAAGCTGATGATCGCACTGCTGGCGCTATCTCCGCGCAAGCGGGTGATTCACCTGTTCCTGGACAACGCCAGGTACCATCACGCGAAGCTGGTGCAGGCCTGGCTGGCGCGGCCGGGCTGCCGGATCAAGCTGCACTTCATCCCGACCTGCTGCCCTCACCTGGACCCGATCGAACGGCTGTGGGGGTTGATGCACAAGCACATCACCCACAACAAGTGCCACGGGACCTTCAAGGATTTCAGCGACGCGATCCTGACGTTCCTGCGGGAGGAGGTGCCCAGGAACTGGCGGATCTACTGCGATGACGTAATCGACAACTTCCGCATCATCTCGCCCAAGGATTTTCGGATTCTGGCGTGAGCGGGGTATACTATGGCACGACAGAAGAACCTGAGTAGCCCGATTACGAGGGCAAGATAAAGGCCTGCAGCACCACTACGCGCGATCCACAGTGATTTCAGTGTCTGCACATTGTGTTGTCGACCCCGACCACCGTGCCACCGGTTGGCAACGCGGCACGGCCCTATTCCCGCGGATCGGTCGTGCGTCTTGCTTTTCGGCGGTGCCAACCTAATCGTCGGACCACGATGTATGCGCTGCGCTATGGCGTGCTGCCGGTTACCCGCCCGGTGGGCGGGCTGGCGGATACGGTGACCGATATCGACACCGCGCATCCCGGGCGGGCGGGGGCACCGGTTTCACCTTCGACGATCGCACCGCGAGGCGCTGGTTGGCTGCGTGCGCCGCGCGCCGCGACGAGTCGCGATTTGGGCCGGGAGCTGTGGGCTCGCCGCTATCTGGCGCCGTATGGCCATCGCGGCGCTGACGGCCGATCCGATCTTCACCGCCGTCGTTGCGGCGATCGCCGCAGCCCGCGCCGGTCCGGCCGACACCGAGTCCTGACCGTCCGGGCGCCGCCGGTGAAGTTTTGGCAGCATTTTGTTCATGTGGTGCGATGCTGCGAAGTTGACCCACGTCAACGACATCGCCCCCGTTGCCGACTACCCAACCCCTGAGCTGGTGACACCGGACCGGGGGGAGAGAGGGGATGGACGCCGCGCAACTCGACCCGCCAGGCCATCGCCTACGGGTGCTGTTTGCCACGTCCGAGCTTTATCCGCTGGCCAAGACCGGGGGCCTCGGCGATGCCTGCGCCGCACTGCCGGCCGCGCTTGCCGCGCTCGGGGCGGATATCCGGCCGATCCTGCCGGGCTACGTCTCCGCGCTGGACACGGCGGTCCATAAGCGAATCCTGGGGCCGCTGCCGGGCGGCGGGCTGCTGCTGCTGGGGCGCACGCCCGATACCTTCCTGCCGGTGTATCTGCTCGACTGGCCGGAGCTTTTCCGTCGCTCCGACGGCCCGTATCAGGACCCCGACAAGCGCGACTGGCTCGACAATCTGCGCCGGTTCGCTGCCTTCTCCGCCGCCGCCGCGCAGTTGGCCCTGCACGGCGACGGCCACGGCTGGCAGCCCGACCTGGTGCACGCCAACGACTGGCACACCGGGCTGCTTGCGGCGTTCCTGGCGCTGCACGACGGGCCGCACCCACCCAGCGTGTTCACGATCCACAACCTCGCCTACCAGGGAAACTTTCCCTTGGCGGAGGCGCGCGCGCTCGGCCTGCCCGACGCGCTGCTGGCGCCGGACGGCGCCGACTTCCATGGCCAGCTCTCCTGTCTCAAGGCTGGGATCCGTTACGCCGACCGGCTGACCACGGTAAGCCCGACCTATGCGCGGGAAATCCTGACCCCGGAATTCGGCGCTGGGCTGGACGGGCTGCTGCGCGCCCGCGCCGGCGATCTGATGGGGATCCTGAACGGCATCGACACCGAATTGTGGAACCCCGCCGCCGACCTTGCCCTTCCGGTGCCGTACGACGCCGACCATCTCGCCGGCAAGCAGGCAGCCAAGGCGGCGCTGCGCCACCAACTGGGACTCGATCCCGCGGCGGAGGGGCCGCTGCTGGTCGCCGTCAATCGCCTGACGCAACAGAAGATGGCCGATGTGGTGCTGGAAGCGCTGCCGGCGCTGCTCGACCAGGGCGTGCAGGTGGCGCTGCACGGGGAGGGCGATCCGGGGCTGGAGGCCGCCTTCCGCGCCGCCGCCATCGGCCGGGAGTCGCGGCTCGCGGTGCGGATCGGCTACCAGGAGACGCTGGCGCACCGGCTGAACGCCGCCGCCGACCTCGCGCTCACTCCCTCGCGCTTCGAACCCTGCGGCCTGACCACGATGTATGCGATGCGCTACGGCGCGCTGCCGGTCACCCGCCCGGTGGGCGGACTGGCGGACACGGTGACCGACATCGACACCGCGCATCCGGAGGCGGCGGCCGGCACCGGCTTCACCTTCGACGATCCCACCGCCGAGGCGCTGGCCGGCTGCGTGCGCTGCGCCGGCAACCTGTTTCGCGATCCGGTCGCGTGGCGCCGGGTGCAGCGCGCCGCGATGGGCCGCGATTTCGGCTGGGAGGTGTCGGCCCGCCGCTACCTGGCGCTGTATGGCGATCTGGTGGCGCCGGGGGTGCAGACCCGCCCGCGGTTCCTGATGCTGCCGGCGGCGGGCGATCCGCCGCCGCCTGCGGTGCGGCTTCCCGAGCCGGTTCTCCGGGAGGCGGCGGAGTGATGGCGGCGGCAGCGCCCCGGACTCCCGCCGCCGCGGCGGCGCCGTGCTGGGGCGTAACGCTGCCGCCGCCGCTTGCCGCGTTGCGCGACCTCGCGCTCGATCTGCGCTGGACCTGGAGCCACCGCGCCGACGCGCTATGGGCGCAGATGGACGCCGAGCCGTGGCGGCGCACGCACAATCCCTGGACCCTGCTCGAGGACGTGCCCGCCAGCAGGCTCGCCGCCGATCCGGGCCTCCTCGCGCATCTCGAAGACCTCGCCGCCGAGCGGGCCGCCTATCTGCGGACCCCGGGCTGGTTCGCCGAGACCCACGGCGCGGCGGCGCTCGCCGGCGTGGCGTATTTCTGCATGGAATTCGGCCTCGGCGAGGCGCTGCCGCTTTATGCCGGCGGCCTCGGCATCCTCGCGGGGGACTACCTGAAGACGGCGAGCGATCTCGGCGTGCCGGCGATCGGCGTCGGGCTGCTGTACCAGGAAGGCTATCGCCGGCAGATGATCGATGCCGCTGTCTGGCAGCAGGAAGCCTATCCCTTCAACGAGCCGGCGATGATGCCGGTGCAGCCGGTGCTGGATCAGGCCGGGGCGCGGCTGCACATCGTGCTGGACCTGCCCGGCCGTGGCCTGCGCCTGCGCATCTGGCGCGCCGCGGTCGGCCGCGGCACGCTCTATCTGCTCGAAACCAACGACCCGCTGAACACCCCGGTCGATCGCGGCATCACCGGCACGCTATATGGCGGTGGCACCGAAATGCGCCTGCTGCAGGAGATCGTGCTCGGCGTCGGCGGCTGGCGGCTGGTGGAGGCGGTGCATCCCGAGATCGAGGTGTGCCATCTGAACGAGGGTCACGCCGCCTTCGCGCTGCTGGAGCGCGCCCGCAGCGTGGCCGCGCGGCTCGGGATCGGGTTCGAGGAGGCGCTGTGGATCTGCCGCGCCGGCACCGTCTTCACCACCCACACGCCGGTGGCGGCCGGGTTCCACCGCTACCCGGTCGCGTTGCTCGCGCAGTACCGCCACGCGGCAATGGGGCCGGCGGCCGACAGCATCGCCGCCACCGCGCTCTCGCTCGCGCGCGTCGATCCGGGCGCGCCGCTCGACATGGCCTTCCTCGCGCTGCGCGGGTCCTTCGTCAGCCTGGGTGTGAGCGCACTGCACGGCGCGGTCAGCCGGCGTATCTTTCAGCCGCTGTTCCCGCGCTGGCCGGAACGCGAGGTGCCGGTCGGGCACGTGACCAACGGCGTGCACATGCCGTCGTGGGATTCGCCCGAGGCCGACGCGATCTTCACCGCCGCCGGCGGCAAGGAGCGCTGGCCGCGCATGGCCCAGCCGTTGCAGGACGCCATCGGGGCGGTGGACGACGCGGCGTTGTGGGAGATGAGCGGCTGGTCCCGCGCACGGCTGGAACGGATGCTCACCGACCCGCATCGTCCGGTACAGCTCGTGGCGGCCGGCAAGGCGCATCCCGCCGACGAGGAAGGCAAGCGGATGATCACGGAATGGATGGCCTTCATCGCGCAGCCGCGGCTGCGCGAGCGGGTGGCGTTCCTGGAGGATTACGACATCGCCCTGGCCCAGGAACTGGTCCAGGGCGTCGATGTGTGGATCAACACGCCGCGCCGGCCATGGGGGGGCTGCGGGACCAGCGGCATGAAAGTGCTGGCGAACGGCGGGCTGAACCTGTCCGAGCGCGACGGCTGGTGGGCGGAGGCCGATGCCCCCGATCTCGGCTGGGCGATGGATGGCACGGGGCAGGGCTCCGACGCGGCGCAGGACGCCGCCGACGCCGAGGAACTCTACGCCGCGCTGGAACGGGAGGTGCTGCCCGCGTTCTACGACCGCGACGCGACCGGCATCCCGCGCGCCTGGCTGGCGCGAATCCGCCGCAGCATGGCGGTGCTGTCGCCGCGCTTCAGCGCCACCCGCATGCTGCGCGACTGCCTGGACCAGGCCTATCTGCCGGCGGCGGCGCTACGCCGGCGGCTGGCGGACGGGGCGGCGGTGGCGCGGTCGCTGCGCGCCTGGGAGCACCCGCTGCGCCGCGGCTGGAAGAGCCTGCATATCGGCACGCCCGACATGATCGCCGAGGCGGACGGGTGGGCGTGCCATGTGCCGGTCTATCGCGGCGAGATCGCCGCCGAGGACGTCGGGTGGAGCTGTATGCCGACCCCGCGGGCACCGCGCCGGCCCTGGCTCTGGCGCTTGCCCGCGGCGCGCCGGTGCTCGGCGCGGTGAATGGGTTCGCCTACACCGGCCGGGTCGCCGCCGCGCGCTCGCGCACGGATTTTTTGGTTCGGATTCTGCCCTGTCATCCCGATGCCCGGGTGCCGGCCGAACTGCCGCTGATCCGCTGGTAGGAGTAGAACCGATCGCCATGCCCCCGACCGCGCCCCCCGACCCCGATCCGCCCGCCGCGCCGCCGGTCGCGCCGGTCCTGCTCGATCGCGCCGGGTTGCAGGCGCTGCTCGACGCGCTGGCCGCCCGCGGCTTCGACGTGATCGGGCCCACCCTGCGCGACGGCGCTATCGTCTATGACCGCATCGCCCGCATCGAGGAGCTTCCGGTCGGCTGGACCGATCGCCAGGATGCCGGCCGCTACCGGCTGGAGCGCCGCGCCGACGCCGCCCTGTTCGGTTATGCGGTCGGCCCGCAATCCTGGAAGCGCTTCCTGCACCCACCGGAGGAACTTCTGTGGCGCGCGCGCCGCCAGGCCGACGGCTTCACCATCGCGCCGGCACCGCCGCCGCCGGCGCCCTTCGCCTTCATTGGCGTGCGCGCCTGCGAGCTGCACGCGATCGCCATCCAGGACCGCGTGTTCCTGGGCGGAGCGCATCAGGACCCAGGCTACGCAGCGCGGCGCCAGGGCGCGTTCCTGGTCGCGCTGAACTGCGGCACCGCCGGGGGCACGTGCTTCTGCGCCTCCATGGGCACCGGTCCGCGCGCGGAGGCTGGGTTCGATCTCGTGTTGACCGAGGTGATCGACGCCACAAGCCACGATTTCCTGGCCGTCCCCGGCAGCGACGCAGGCGCCGCGCTGCTCGCCGCCTTGCCCACCCGCCCGGCCGGACCGGAGGCCGCGGCGGCGGCAGATGCGGTGGTGGCGCACACCGAAGCCAGCATGGGACGGCAGCTGGACACCGTCGGGTTGAAGGAGCTGCTGCAAGCCAATCCCGAGCATCCGCGCTGGGACGCGGTGGCGGCGCACTGCCTGGCCTGCGCCAACTGCACCATGGTCTGCCCGACCTGCTTCTGCACCTCCGTCGCTGACCACACCGACCTGACCGGGACCGAGGCGGAACGGGTGAAGCGGTGGGATTCCTGCTTCACCGCCGATTTCTCCTTCATCCACGGCGGATCGGTGCGTGCCAGCGGAAAATCCCGCTACCGGCAATGGATGACGCATAAGCTGGCGCATTGGATCGACCAGTTCGGCAGCTCCGGCTGCGTCGGCTGCGGGCGCTGCATCGCCTGGTGCCCGGTCGGCATCGACATCACGGCGGAGGCCGCGGCGATCCGCGCTACGCCGGGGAAGGGGCCGCATGGAAACGCTTGAACGCCTGCTGCTGGGCCATAAGTTCCTGGCCGGGATCGACCCGGCGTTCGGCCGTCTGCTGGTCGGTTGCACCCGCAACCTGCGCTTCGCGCCCGGGCAGTATCTGTTCCGCGAGGGCGGGCCGGCCGACGAATTCTATCTGATCCGCGAGGGAAGGGTCGCGCTGGAACTGCACGCCCCGGCCCGCCCGCCGATCATCATCGCCACCCTGGGCGCGGGCGAGCTGGTCGGTGCGTCGTGGCTGGTGCCGCCCTATCGCTGGGGGTTCGACGCCAAGGCGACCACAGACACCCGCGCCTTCGGCCTCGATGCAACCTGCCTACGCGAGAAATGCGACGCCGACCACCACCTCGGTTACGAGATGATGCGGCGGCTGCTGCCGGTGATGGTGCGGCGGATGCAGGCGGCGCGGCAACAGATGCTCGACGTCTACGGGCACACATCGGCATGAGCGCCGCGCAGCAATCGTCGCCGGCCGATCCGATGCGTCCGGCGCCGTGGCGGGTGCGCGCGGTGCGGCGGGAGACGGCGGACGTGGCCACCCTCGACCTGGAGCCGCTGGAAGGCGGCGTGCCGGGCTTCGCGCCGGGCCAGTTCAACATGATCTATGCGTTCGGCATCGGCGAGGTGCCGATCAGCCTCAGCGGCGATCCGGCCGATCCGACCCGCTTCATGCACACCGTGCGCGCGGTGGGTGCGGCGAGCGCGGCGATCGTGGCCGCCGCGCCGGGCAGCGTGCTCGGGCTGCGCGGGCCGTTCGGCAGCGCCTGGCCGGTGGATGCGGCGGAAGGTCTCGATCTGCTGATCGTCGCCGGCGGCCTCGGGTTGGCGCCATTGCGCCCGGCGATCTACCAGGTGCTGGCGGCAAGCGAGCGGTTCGGCCGCATCGCGGTGCTGTATGGCGGACGCGGGCCGGCGGAGCTGCTGTTCCGCGACGAACTCGCCGCCTGGGGCGCGCGCGCCGACGTAACGGTGACGGTCACGGTCGATCATGCCGATCCCTCCTGGCATGGCCATGTCGGCGTGGTGCCGGCGCTGATCGAGCACGTGGGCTTCGATCCGTCCAACACGTTGGCGCTGCTGTGCGGGCCGGAGGTGATGCTGCGCTTCACCGCCACCGCCCTGCGCGGCGCCGGGGTGGCGGCCGAGCGCATCTTCCTTTCGATGGAGCGCAACATGAAATGCGCGATCGGCCTGTGCGGGCACTGCCAGTTCGGCGCCGATTTCGTCTGCAAGGACGGGCCGGTGCTGCCCTACGATCGCATCGCCGCGCGCCTGGCCGTGCGGGAGATCTGAGGCCATGGACGCGCGCCCCCGTCCCACCCTGGCGGTGTGGAAATTCGCTTCCTGCGATGGTTGCCAGTTGTCCTTGCTCGACTGCGAAGACGAACTTCTGGCGGTGGCCGGCGCGCTGGATATCGCCTCGTTCGCCGAGGCGTCCAGCACACTGCGCCCGGGACCGTACGACCTGTCGCTGGTCGAAGGCTCGATCACCACGGCGCACGACGCGGAACGCATCCGCGCGGTGCGCGCGGCCTCGAAGCGCCTCATCACCATCGGCGCCTGCGCCACCGCCGGCGGCATCCAGGCGCTGCGCAATTTCGCCGACGTGACCGACTATATCGCCGCGGTCTATGCCACCCCCGCCTATATCAACACGCTTGCGACTTCGACGCCGATTTCGGCGCATGTGAAGGTCGATTTCGCGCTGCACGGCTGCCCGATCAACAAGACGCAGCTCCTGGAAGTGATCTCCGCCCTGCTGGCCGGGCGCAAGCCGGACATTCCGAACGAGAGCGTCTGCGTCGCCTGCAAGCGGCGCGGCACGCCCTGCGTGATGGTGGCGCAGGGCACGCCCTGCCTCGGCCCGGTGACGCAGGCCGGTTGCGGCGCGATCTGCCCGGCGTACGGGCGCGGCTGCTACGGCTGCTTCGGCCCGGCCGAGGCGGCCAACACCGCTGCGCTGGCCGCCGCCTGGACCGCGCTCGGGGCCGACCGGCGCAGCATCCACCGGGCCTTCCGCACCTTCAACGCGGCCGCCGAACCGTTTCGGAAGGAGAGCGACGCCCATGGCGACGAAAACCATCCGGGTTGACACCCTCACCCGCGTCGAGGGCGAGGGCGCGCTGGAGCTCGACATCGCGGACGGCGCGGTCGCCGGCGTGCGGCTGTCGATCTTCGAGCCGCCGCGTTTCTTCGAAGCACTGCTGCGCGGGCGCGCCGGCGCCGAAGCGCCCGACATCACCGCGCGCATTTGCGGCATCTGCCCGGTCGCCTACCAGATGAGCGCGGTGCACGCGATCGAGGACGCCTGGGGCATCACCGTCGATGGTCAGCTGCGCGCGCTACGCCGGCTGCTCTATTGCGGCGAATGGATCGAAAGCCACGCGCTGCACATCGTGCTGCTGCACGCGCCGGATTTCCTGGGCTTCCCCGATGCGATCAGCATGGCGGCGGCGCATGGGGAGGCGGTGCAGCGCGGGCTGGCGCTCAAGAAGGCCGGCAACGAGGTGCTGCGTCTGCTGGGCGGGCGCGAGATCCATCCGGTGAACGTGCGCGTGGGCGGATTCTACCGGGTGCCGACCCGGGCCGAACTGGCGCCGCTGGCCGCGACGCTGGAAGCGGCGCACGCGCGGGCGATCGCGCTCGCCCGCTGGGTGGCCGGTTTTCCGTTCCCCGAATTCGCGCGCGACTACGAGTTCGTCGCCCTGCGCCACCCGGACGAATACCCGCTGAACGCCGGGCGCATCGTCTCGAACCGCGGCCTCGACATCGCGGTGGCGGACTACGAAGCGGCGTTCGCGGAACGTCACGTGGCGCACTCGACCGCCTTGCAGTCGGGCTTGCGCGCACGCGGCAGCTACCTGGTCGGGCCGCTGGCGCGGTTCAACCTGAACCACGACCGGCTGGGCCCGTCGGTGCAGGCGCTGGCGGCCGAACTCGGCCTGGCGCCCGGCTGCACCAATCCGTTCCGCAGCATCGTCGTGCGCGCCATCGAGGTGGTCTATGCCTGCGAGGAGGCGCTGCGCCTGATCGCCGCCTACACGCCGCCGCCTGCCCCCGCCGTGCCGGTGGTGCCGCGCGCCGGCGTGGGCACGGCCTGCACCGAGGCGCCGCGCGGCATCCTGTTCCACCGCTACCGGCTGGACGCGGAGGGCAGCATTCTGGAGGCGCGGATCGTGCCGCCCACCTCGCAGAACCAATCGACGATCGAGGACGACCTGCGGATCATCGCCACCCGCGACCTTGAGCTCCCGGACCAAGAACTGCGCGATCACTGCGAACAGGCGATCCGCAACTACGATCCCTGCATCTCCTGCTCCACCCATTTCCTCCGCCTGGAGGTGCGGCGGCAATGAGCGCGCGGGCGCTGGTGATCGGTCTTGGCAATCCCGATCGCGGCGACGACGCGGTGGGGCTGCAGGTCGCGCGCCGGGTCGCCACGCTCGGCCTGCCGGATGTGGCCGTGGAGGCGGCCGGGAGCGACACGCTGGCCCTGCTGGACCGTTGGGCGGGGGTGGGGCGCGTGGTGCTGGTCGATGCCGCGGCGGTGATCGCGCGGCCGGGACGCATCCACCGGCTCGATCCGCTGGCCGGTCCGCTGCCGCGCGACCTCGCGCTGGGCTCGACCCACGCCTTCGGCTTGGCCGAGGCGGTGGAACTGGCGCGTACGCTCGGGCTTCTGCCGCGGCGGATGACGATCTACGCCATCGAGGCGGCGTGCTTCGACCCCGGCGCCGCGCTCTCCCCGGCGGTGGCGGCGGCGGTGGTGCCGGTGGCGGGACGGATCGCGGCGGAACTGGCGGAGGGACAGGGCGATGCATGAAACCGGTCTGGTGCGCGACCTGATCCGGCGGATCGATCAGGCGGCGGCGGCGAACGGCGCGGCGCGGGTGTCCGGCGTGCGGGTGTGGCTGGGCGCGCTCAGTCATCTGTCGGCGGCGCATTTCCGCGAGCATTTCGAGATCGAATCTCGTGGCAGCGCCGCCGAAGGGGCGAGCCTGACGATCACCGAGTCCACCGACCCCGCCGATCCGGACGCGCAGCACCTGCGGCTGGAAAGCCTGGACCTGGAGGTCTGAGCAGGGGAATGGACGCCGCCGCACCGCACCGGCTGCGGATCGCGATCGCTGGCGCGGTGCAGGGCGTCGGCTTCCGTCCCTTCGTCTATCGGCTGGCACGGGAGGCCGGGCTCTCCGGCTCCGTCTGCAACAGCGGTGCCGGCGTGCTGATCGAGGCGGAGGGCGCGGTGCCGGCGCTGACGCATTTTCTCGAGCGCCTGGCGGCGGAAGCGCCGGCAAACGCCGTGGTGACCGACCGGCAAGTGGTCCGGCTCCAGGCGCGCCTCACGCATGGCTTCACGGTGGCGCCGAGCGCCGCGGACGGCCCCTGTTCCGCCGTCATCATGGCCGATCTCGCCACCTGCGCGGCCTGCCGCGACGAGCTCCGCGATCCCGCCGACCGCCGCTACCGCTACCCGTTCACCACCTGCGTCGCCTGCGGCCCACGCTACAGCGTGATCGCGGCGCTGCCCTACGACCGCGCGCGCACCACGCTCAGCCGGTTTCCGCTGTGTCCCGCCTGTGCTGCGGAGTATGCCGATCCCGGATCACGCCGATTCCATGCCGAATCGATCTGTTGTCCGGCCTGCGGCCCGCAGCTTGCGTTGTGGGACGCGGACGGCAGCGTGCTGGCGACGCGGGAGGCGGCGCTGGCGGGCGCGGTGGCGGCGCTGCGCGCCGGGTGGGTCGTGGCGGTGAAGGGATTGGGCGGGTTCCAACTTCTGGTCGATGCGCGCAACGACGCGGCGGTGGCCGCGCTGCGTGCGCGCAAACACCGGCCGCGTAAGCCCTTCGCGCTGATGGTGGCGGATCTCGGCGTCGCGATCGGGCTTGCCGAGGTCTCGGCGGCGGAGCGCGCGCCGTTGACCTCCCCGGCCGCGCCGATCGTGCTGCTGGCCCCGAGGCCCGACGCGGTGCAGGTGCTGGCGCAAGCGGTCGCGCCCGGTGCGCCGTGTCTCGGCATCATGCTGCCCACGACCCCGCTGCATCATCTGCTGCTGCGGGAGCTGGGGTTTCCGGTGGTCGCCACCAGCGGCAATCACGCCGGCGCGCCGATCCTGATCGACGAACACGCCGCGCGGCGCGCGCTGGCGGGCGTGGCGGACCTGTTCCTGGTGCATGATCGGCCGATCGCCCACGCGGTGGATGATTCGGTGGTCCGCGTCATCGCCGGCGGCGTGACGGTGCTGCGCCGGGCACGCGGCTACGCCCCGTTGCCGCTGGTCTGGCCGGCGGTCAACGCGCCGCTCCTGGCGCTCGGCGGGCAGCAGAAGAACGCCGTCGCCACCGGTTTCGCCGGCCGGATCTTCCTCGGCCCCCATGGCGGCGACCTGGACGGGGCGGCGGCGCAGGACGCCTTCGCGCGCGCCGCCGACAGCCTGCCCGCGCTGCACCGGTTGCGGCCCGCGCGCGTGGCCTGCGACCGCCACCCCGACTACGCCTCGACCCGCCATGCCGAAGCCCACCATGCAGAAACCCTGGGCCTGCCGGTCGTGCGCGTGCCACACCATCTGGCGCATGCGCTGTCCGGCATGGTCGATCGCGGGCTGGACGGCTCCCTGCTCGCGGTCGCCTGGGACGGCACGGGCTACGGCGGCGACGGCACCATCCGGGGCGGCGAGTTCCTGGCGATCGATCCGCCGCGCTGGCGCCGCGCCGCGTATCTGCTTCCCTTCCGCCTGCCGGGCGGCGAGGCGGCGGCGCGCGAACCCCGCCGCGCCGCGCTTGGCGTGCTGCATGCGCTGCATGGCGCGGCGGCGGCGGAGATGACGGGATTGCCGCCGGTCGCCGCCTTCACCCAGGCCGAACGCCGCGTGCTCGCCACCATGCTGGCGCGCGGCGTGGCCGCCCCGCTCGCCAGCAGCGTCGGGCGGCTGTTCGATGCGGTCGCCGCGCTGCTCGATCTCTGCCAGCGCGCAAGTTTCGAGGGCGAGGCGGCGATGGCGCTGGAAGCCGCCGCCACGGGGGTCGAGGCTGCGCCGCTGCCAGCCCCGATGGTGAGCGGCGATCGCCCGCTGGTGGTCGATTGGCGGCCGACGCTCGCCACCTTGCTCGCCGCCCGCGCGGGCGGGGTGTCCGTGGGTGCACTTGCCGCCGGCTTTCATGTCGCGCTGGCGGCGGCGATCGTCGCGGTCGCGCGGGCAACCGACGCGCGCCAGGTTCTGCTCACCGGCGGCTGCTTCCAGAACGCGCGGCTGACCGAGCTTGCGGTGGCCGGGCTGCGCGCGGCCGGGATCACCCCGTTCTGCCATCGCCAGGTGCCGCCGAACGACGGCGGGCTGGCGGTCGGCCAGATCGCCTTCGCCGCCGCCCCGCTGATCGAGGAGAACGCCTGATGTGCCTCGCGGTTCCCGGCCAGGTCCTCGCCATCGCCGGCGACGATCCGCTGACCCGCTCCGCCCGGGTGGCGTTCGGCGGCATCGTCAAGCAGATTGCGCTCGCCTTCGCGCCGGAAGCGCGCGTGGGCGATTACGTGCTGGTGCATGCCGGCGTGGCGATCGCGGTGCTGGACGCGGAGGAAGCCGCGCGCACGCTCGCCTGCCTGGCGACGCTGGAGGAGGACGCGGAATGAAATACGTCGATGAATACCGCGATCCCGCCGCCGCGCGGCGCCTGGCGGGCGCGATCCGCGCGCTGGTCACGCGGCCCTGGACGATCATGGAAATCTGCGGCGGGCAGACGCATTCTCTGTTGCGACATGGCATCGACCAGATGCTGCCCGAGGGCGTGACGCTGCTGCACGGCCCGGGCTGCCCGGTCTGCGTCACCGCCGCCGAGGTCATCGACCAGGCGATCGCGCTCGCGGCCACGCCGGGCGTGATCCTCTGTTCCTTCGGCGACATGCTGCGCGTGCCGGGGGAGACCGGCAGCCTGCTGGCGGCGAAAGCGCGGGGGGCGGACGTGCGCATGGTCTATTCGCCGCTGGACGCGGTGGCGCTCGCCAGGGCGCAGCCGGAGCGGGAAGTGGTGTTCCTCGCCGTCGGGTTCGAGACCACCGCCCCGGCCAGCGCCATGGCGGTGTTGGCCGCGGCGGAAGCGGGGTTGCAAAATTTCAGCCTGCTCGTCGCGCATGTCCTGGTCCCCCCGGCGATCGCGGCGCTGCTCGCCGCGCCGGACAACCGGGTGCAGGGGTTTCTCGCCGCCGGGCATGTCTGCACCGTGATGGGATATAACGAATACGGACCGATCGCGCGGCGCTACGGCGTGCCGATCGTGGTGACCGGGTTCGAGCCGGTCGATCTGTTGCAGGGCATCCTGTCCTGCCTGCGGCAGCTGGAGGCAGGGCGGGCGGAGGTGGAGAATGCCTATGGGCGCTCCGTCCGCGCGGGTGGCAACGCGCCCGCGCAGGCGGCACTCCGCCAGGTGTTCGCGGTCGTGCCGCGCATCTGGCGGGGCATGGGCGAAATCCCCGCCAGCGGCCTTGATCTTGCGCCTGCCTATGCACGGTTCGACGCGCGGGCGCGATTCCGGTCCGCCGTCGGCACGCCGGCGTCTGCCGGTCCCTGCATCAGCGGCGAGATCCTGCGCGGGCGCAGCCGGCCCACCGCCTGCCCCGCCTTCGGCACCGGATGCACGCCCGAGCATCCGCTCGGTGCCACCATGGTTTCCTCCGAAGGTGCCTGCGCCGCCTACTACCGCTACCGTCGGGCGGCAGCATGAACGCCCCGGTCTGTCCCCTGCCGGCGGCGGCGGAGGGGGTGATCGAACGCGGCCACGGCGGCGGCGGCGCGTTGACCGGGCGGCTGATCGCCGGGCTGTTCCGCCCCTGCTTCGGCGCGCCGCCGGACGAGCCGCTGCACGACGGCGCGACCCTTGCGGTGGACGGCAGCCGGCTCGCTTTCACCACAGATTGCTTCGTCGTCACCCCGCTGGAATTCCCCGGCGGGGACATCGGTGCGCTGGCGGTGATAGGCACGGTGAACGATCTGGCGATGTGCGGGGCGAAGCCGCTCTCCCTCAGTGCCGGATTCATCCTGGAGGAGGGGCTGGACATCGCGCGGCTCCGGCGCATCGCCACCTCCATGGGCCAGGTTGCGGCGGCGGCCGGCGTGCGGGTGGTCACCGGCGATACCAAGGTGGTCGAGCGCGGCAAGGGCGACGGGATCTACATCACCACCGCCGGCGTCGGGCTGATCCCGCCCGGCGTGACGATCGGCCCGCAATGCGTCCGGCCGGGCGATGCCGTGCTGCTCAGCGGGGATGTCGGCCGGCACGGCATCGCCATCATGGCCGCGCGCGAGGGGCTGGGGTTCGAGACCGAGATCGTGAGCGACCTTGCCTCGCTCGTGCCCGCGGTGGCGGGGCTGATCGCGGCGGGCGTGACGCTGCACTGCCTGCGCGACCTCACGCGCGGCGGGCTGGCGACCGCGCTGGTGGAGATCGCGACCGGTGCCGGGGTCGAGCTGCGGCTGGACCCGGCTGCGGTTCCCGTGGGCGAGGCGGTGCGCGGAGCATGCGAGATCCTCGGTCTCGATCCCTGGTACGTGGCGAACGAGGGTCGGCTGGTGGCGTTCGTTCCGGAACCGGAGGCGGCGCGGGCGCTGGCGATCCTGCGAAGCCATCCCGGCGGGGCGGAAGCGGCGGTGATCGGCCGGGTCGCCGCCACTTCCGGGCGCGGGCGCGTGCTGGCGGAGACGATCGGCGGGGTCCGGGTGCTCGAGCTGCTGAGCGGGGAGCAACTGCCGCGGATCTGCTGACGGGCGCTGGCCGTCTGCGGATCCTACCCCATTCGCGTGCGTGTCCACTTCGGCGGCGTGCGCGACGTTGACGCAGGTCAATGATGGCTCCGACGGAAGGGCGCTTATCTTCTCACGCTCCCGCCGGAAGGATGTCCCGCCCGCGCGATCCGTGCCGCGAGGAGATGATTGCACCCGCGTCTGCTGCAACTCCGGGTCGGTGGAGACGGGCGAAAGGATATGCAGCATGCCAGCCGAACCACCGCCGGAGACCGGCTTGCTGATCTACCAGTCCCGTGAGGCCGTCGCCGTGTTCGCCGATCCCGACGCGCTGGAAGCGGCGGTGAGCGCGCTCGAAATCGCCGGCTTCGACCACGCCGCGATCTCCGTGCTCGGTGCCGCCGACAAGATGCGCGACCGGATCGGGCGGCTCTATGAGACGGTGCGCGCGATCGAGGACGATCCGCTTGTCCCGCGCGCTGCCTTCATCTCGCGGGGCTCGCGGCTGGAGGGGGCGGCGGCGGCGGTGATCGCGCCGTTCTACCTGGGCGGGCTGACCGGGGCTGCCGCCATCGTCGCCGCCGGCGGCGCGCTGGCCGCGGCGATCGCCGGGACCATCCTGGCCGGTGCGGTGGGCGGTGGCCTCGGCGCCCTGCTGATCTTTGCCGTCGCCCGGCATCACGCCGCGCAGATCGCCGACCAGGTGGCACATGGCGGACTGGTGTTGTGGGTCCGCGCGCGCACCGAGACGGCCGCGGCGCGCGCGCTCGACATCCTGCGCCGATCTGGCGGGACGGACGTGCACCTCCATCACCTCAGCAAGACCTGGAGCGCGGCGGACCGACCGCTGTCGGAGGCACGGGTGGATCCGTTCCTGGAAGCCGAACCACGCGCCGCGCCGCGGGACTGAGCGGTCGCGCCACCGACGCACCGGCCAACCAAGCGGAACCCCGCGATGATCCAGCCTGCTGGTGGTGCATCGCATCAACGCGGTGCCGGTGCTCGATGCCGCCGGCGCGCCGCTGGGCATGGTGAGCGAGGGCGATCTGCTCGGGCGCGGCGAGGACGACCGCCTGGCGGGACGGGAGTGGTGGCTCGCCCTGCTGGCTGAGCCGGGCGAAGGAACGACCTCGATTCCGGCGACCGCTGCCGCCTGCAAGGTAGAGGAGGTGATGCACGCGCCGGTGCTCACCGTCGTCGCGGACGCGCCGCTGGCAGAGGTGGCGGAGCTGCTGCGGGCGCATGCGATCAAGCGGCTGCCGGTCATGCAGGACGGCCGGATGGTCGGCATCGTCAGTCGCGCCGACCTGATGCGCGTGGCCGCGGGGATGCGGCTGCCCGCGGCGGCGGAGGCGCGGACCCGGAGCTTCGCCCAGTTCATCATGAGCCTGGTCGGAGATCCGGCGCATCTGGCGCCCGCGCCTGGCGCGACCCCGGGTCTCCCGCAGGCTGGCCCGCGGGCGCCGGCGGCTGTGGCCGCCACAAACTTCCGGGGCCTGGTGGAAGCCTTCCGGCACGGGCGAGCGGACGCAACCGAGCATGCCCGCCGGGCGGCGGAACTGGACCGCCCGCGCCAGGTCACGACCCTGCTGCGCGCGCATCTCGACGCGGAATTGTGGCAGGCGCTGCTCGACCATGCCCACACGGCGGCCGAACACGGGGCAAAGGAGTTCCTGTTGCTGCGATTCCCCTCTGGACTTTGCGGCGACGGGGGGCGGAAGATCGGCGTGGCGGAAGCCGGATGGGAAACGACCCTGCGCGGCGAGGCGGCCGAGCTGTACGACCGCTGGGAGCGCGCGCTGAAGCCGGGCGGCGTCGGTCTCGAGGCAAGGATCCTGGACTATCCGGGCGGCAAGCCGGGCGATGTCGGCCTGTTCCTGATCTGGGGCGGCTGAAGCCGGGGATGCAGGTGGTCGGGTTGCGCGGATCGGCCCCGCCGGCCGAATATCCGGGCGGGCGCGCCTCGAACGCCCCGCTGTTGCGAACGAGGACCGCCGTTGCCGCTCGATTTCCTGATCTATCTGCTTGCCGGCGCGGCTGCGGGGTTCCTGGGCGGTCTGCTCGGGGTCGGTGGCGGATTGCTGGTCGTTGCCGCCCTCAGCGTCACCTTGCCGGCCTCGGGCATCCCGCCCAGCCAGGTCATCCATGTCGCGGTCGCGACCGCGCTGGCCGGCATGGTGGTGACCTTCGCCTCCGCCACCGTGGCGCATCTGCGCAAGGGCGGCATCCTCGGGCCGACCTGGCTGCGGCTGGCCCCGGGCCTGGCGCTGGGGAGCGTCGTCGGGTCCCGCCTCGCGCATCTGATGAGCGGTCCCACGCTGCGCCTTGTCGTCGCCGGATTCTGCGTGCTGGTCGCCGGGCAGGTGGTGTTCGGCCGGACCGGCGCGCGCGGCGAGGCCGATCATGTGCCGCGTTCGCTCTGGCTGCTGGCAGGAGGTTTCGCGATCGCCGCGGTCTCGGCGGTGGTGGGGATCGGCGGCGGGTCGCTCACGGTGCCGCTGCTGGTGGGCCTCGGCGTCAGGCCGGTGCGCGCCGTGGCCACCAGCGCCGCCTGCGGGCTGGTCATCGCCCTGGCCAGCGCGGCGAGCAACGTCCTGAGCGTGCCGCCGCCGCTGCATCCGGCGCCTTGGGGCATGGCCGGGCTCGTCTATCTGCCGGTCGCCGCGGCCACCGCCGTCGCGGCGCTGACCGCGGCCCCGTTCGGCGTGTCGGTGGCGAACCGCATCTCCGGCAAGGCGCTGCGGAAAGTGTTCGCGCTGTTCCTGCTGAGCGTGGGTGGCGTCATCGCGGCGGGCGGCTGACCGTGTGGCCGCCCGTATGAGCACCCTCCCTGATCTGCTGTCAGGCAAGTCCCGCCTTGCGGTCCTGCCTTAGAGTCCGACTCGAATCTCAACCCCAACGAGCCAGCCGCCTGACGAGCAGCATGACGCAGGCGGCATGGAGGAAAGCGGTAGCAGAGGCGATGGTGGCCTCGAAATCCTTGGCGAGGCGGCGG
>Ga0307373_10006648_pt1 | contig 18311 bp, 17 predicted proteins | sample OX2MG_FD_202534 | JGI IMG/M metagenome (GOLD analysis project Ga0307373, IMG submission 202534) | Soil microbial communities from Risofladan, Vaasa, Finland - OX-2 | ecosystem: Environmental > Terrestrial > Soil > Coastal area > Acid sulfate soil | place: Finland: Risofladan, Vaasa | collected...
CGGGCGCGCGTCATCAGGTCGGAGGCTTTGAGGGAGAGCTGTTGTAGCTCTTCCAGTCCGACGGGTGGAAAGCGAACGGGTCTTCGATCTAACATAGTCTGGACGTGGCCGATCCCCAAAAACACTTTTCTTAAGTACAGCAAACAGTTGCGATCAGGGGTATATTACGTCCGACGTCGGGTATGACGCAACTCATCGGGTATTTTGGCGGATATTGGTCAGAATAGGCGCGGAATCTCCGCCTAGACGTTCGAATGATTCCATCTCCTAATTATGGCATTGAACTCATATGGCGTTAAGAGCATAATCCTTGATGACTTGGACGGTTCGGTTTGCCGATGAGTTCGAGCCAGAATTTGCACAGCTGACAGCGGCAGTGCAAACCGAACTCCTGGCGCAGGCTCGGGTCGTCGAACAGTTCGGGCCACACACCGGACGGCCGCGTGTGGATACGTTGAATGGCTCCAAGCACGCCAACATGAAAGAGTTGCGGTTCGATGCGGACGGCGGCGTATGGCGGGTGGCGTTTGCGTTTGATCCGAAGCGAGCGGCGATCCTGCTGGTGGCGGGTGATAAATCCGGCGGCAGCGAAGCACGGTTTTATCGCGCACTGATTGAGAAAGCCGACGTTCGTTTCGATGCGCATCTGGCGCGTCACGCGCGACGTGAAGCCAAAGCGACCAAGAGTAAGGCGAAGGCCAAGCCTAAGCAGCCTAAATGATGGAGAAGGCAATGGGTCGGACGTTAAAAGAAGTGATCGAGAGTCTCCCCGCCGTGCAGCGCGCCGCTGTGGAAGCGCGAGCGGCTGAGTTGATCGACGAGGAGCTGTCGCTGCGGGATCTGCGCAAGAAGCTCGATTTTACGCAAGTGGATGTCGCCCGCCGTTTGAAAAAAGGGCAGGACGTCGTCTCGCGCATCGAACAGCGTGGTGATCTGCTCCTGTCGACCCTCAACGACTATATCCATTCGCTCGGCGGCGAGCTCGAACTCGTCTGCCGCTTCAAGGATCGTCCTGCGGTTCGCATCGCGAGTGCCCCGGCGGGGCGTTCCGGCGATAAGCGCAAATCGAAGCGCGTGGCCGCGTAGATACCCAAATCGCCCAAATGACTGCTCGTGAGGTAATTTCCCGTCTTGCGAGGGTCACTCGAGGCCGATGCCGGTCAATCCCGTGGTGCGAGTTAAGGGGCGGTTTTCACGCCGGCTGCGCGACGGCCACTGCGAGCTGCGGCGTGAACGCTAGCTCGCCTGCACACGGTACGGCTTCGTTATGACCGCACCCTCCAAAGGACTCGGTCGGGGACTGCAATCGCTTTTGAGCGCGCAGCCACGCAACGCTCACCGAGCGGGCGGCATTCCGGTCGCCGCCATTCGTCCGGGGAGCCTGCAGCCGCGAAAAATCATTCACGAAGCACCGCTCGAAGAGCTCGCTGCCTCCATCAAGGCGAACGGCGTCATTCAACCGATCGTGGTGCGCGCCGTCCCGGGGTTTCCCCATCAGTTCGAAATCGTCGCCGGCGAGCGCCGTTGGCAGGCCGCGAAATTAGCGGGTCTTGCCGAGATTCCGGCGCTGGTTCGGGAATTGTCGGATCAAGAGGCGCTCGCGGTCGCGCTGATTGAAAATATCCAACGCGAAGAGTTGACGCCGGCGGAGGAGGCGAGGGCGTTCAAGCGCTTGATTAGCGAATTTTCGCTGACGCACGATGAGGTCGGCAAGGCGGTCGGGCGATCGCGCGCGGCGGTGACCAATCTGCTGCGGCTGTTGGATCTGCCGGAGTCGGTACTGGCGCTCCTCGACTCCAAGCGCCTCGGCATGGGGCATGCGCGCGCGTTGCTGGGGCTCGAGCACGATGTCGACCGCGCGCGGCTCGGCGCGCTGGTGGCGGAGCGGGGTTATTCGGTGCGGGAGACCGAAAATCTCGTGCGCAAGGCGCTGAAAGGGGAGGGGGACGCTATTCGCAAGCCGCCCGAATTGTCGGTGGTGAGCGAGGTGCTGCGGACGAAATCGGTGCGCGTCGAGTTGCAGCAGAAGGTGAGCGGGGCGGGGAAATTGATCGTCGAGTTCGCGGATTCGGCGGCACGGGATGCGGTCATCGAGGGGATCAAGGGCGCCGTGGAAGGGCAGGAAAGTCGCCATAGGCATGCGATACCTCCAATAATTGCCACCTAGACCTATATGGGTATACTGTGACGGCTAAACCACTACCGCCAAAGCCTCTGATCTGGATGGGTAGATGAAAGAGAGCAAGGCATGAAAACTAGAACCGCCAAGAGTGCTAGCCACCAACAAGACAGCACGAACGTGTACGCCGACCTCGGCGACAAGTCCGCTGACCAAATGCTCGTCAAGGCGCAGCTCGTCACTACGATTGCGGAGATTCTTGCCGACCGCGGCTATACCCAGACCAAGGCCGCCGCGCTGCTTGGCATTCCGCAGCCGAAGTTATCCAAGATGCTGCGCGGCCAGTTCCGGGGATTCTCAGAGCGTAAATTGATGGACTGCTTGACGCTGCTAGGCCGCGATATCGACATCGTCGTTCGCGCGACGCCGAAGCGCAAAGGGCAGGGCGCCGTCTCGGTATCATTCGCGTAGTAATTGAGGACGTTCCTTTTCCACACTGAGCCATTGAGTATTCCCATGATCAAATTAGCTGAAATAGAAGCGGCCGCCGACGCGTTGCCGCCAGAGCAAAAACAGGAACTGTTTTTGTTTCTGGCCGCGCGATTGCGCGCCGGTTCGACACAACTTCCCGCGCCGCGCGAATTCAGTCGCGAACAAATGAACGCGTGGATTGCGGATGACGAGGAAGGCATGCGGCGATTCAAGGCCGGTGCATGAGACTCTTTCTGGACGCGAGTGTCCTGCTGGCGTCCGCCGGGTCAGCAAATGGCGCCTCGCGTGCAATATTCTCTTACGCCGCGGCGCAGAAGTGGTCGCTCGTCAGCAGCCCTTACGCGGTGAACGAAGTTCTGCGCAACCTCGGCAAGTTGTCACCCGAGGCCACAATGGCGTGGCTGCGACTACGCCCTCAATTGGTGGTCGTCGACGATATTGTGTCCATGGATCGGCCGGTCATCTTCGCGGCAACCAAGGATCGCCCCATCCTGTTCACCGCCTTGGCCTGGACAAACGCGTTACTGACGCTGGATAAAGCGGACTTCGTCGACGTGTTAGGCGGACGATTCTACGAGCTGGATGTGCTGTTGCCGTACGACTTCCTCGAACGTGAACGGGCAGCGGGGCGATTGAGCAACGATGCAATTCAAAAGCGCTGAAGCCACCGCTGGCGTTGTTGGGGTACGTCGTCCGGACGTGACGGTTCTGTAGATGACCACGCCGACGGGTACGGATGGCCTATTTCTGAGCCTCATCCAGTTGCTTGTCATAACCGTAAACATCGAGTACGGGATGAGACCAAAGCAATGACCAACGAGGCATTCTCCCGGGTCAAAATTGACGCCCAGCTCAAGGACCAGGGCTGGGAGACTCAAAACCCCAATGCGGTGCGGTTCGAGTATCCGCTCGCGGATGGAACCCGCGCGGACTATGTGCTGTGCGATCGAAACGGGCGGTCGCTCGCGGTCGTCGAGGCGAAACGCAGCGCGATCAACCCCGCCGATGCGGCAGCTCAGGCGAAGACGTACGCGGAACAATTGAATGTGCCGTTCATCTTCCTGAGCAACGGCGATGAGGCGCGATTCTGGGATTGGCAGATCGAGGCCCATCCGCGCGCCGTCAAGACGTTCTTTGGACCTGCGGACCTCGAGCGGCGGTACGCGACGCGCATTGTCCGGCGGGATCCACGCTCGGTGCCGATCGATCATCGGATCGTCGAGCGGGATTACCAAACCGACTGTATCGAGATTCTGACCGCCGAATTCCATCGTGGACGGCGCAAGATGTTGGTCGAAATGGCGACGGGAACCGGTAAAACACGCACCGCCGCGGCGTTTATCAAGCGGCTATTCGAAGCCAACGCCATCACGCGGGTCCTGTTTCTGGTCGATCGCAATACGCTCGCCAAGCAAACCGAGGATACTTTCGCCGAGCACCTGCCGGACTACCCGTCGTATCGACTGCAGAGCGGGCGACGCTTTCAGGACGAGAAGCGGATTACGATCACGACGCTGCAGAGCATGATCAATATCTACCGCGACTATTCGGCCGGATACTTTGATCTCGTGATCTCGGACGAATGTCACCGCAGCATCTATGGCAAATGGCGCGGGGTACTCGAACACTTCGACGGCGTGCAGATTGGCCTGACGGCAACGCCTTGTGTCGCGAATCTCGACGACGAGGCGCCGGACGAGGAGGACAAGCTCTTCGTGCGCGACACGATGCGGTTCTTCGAGGTCGCGGAACCGACCTATTCGTACAAAATGCGGGATGCGATCCGCGAGGGCTACCTGGTCCCGTACCAAATCTATAAGGCGAAGACCGTCAAGACGGCGGCAGAGGGGGGGTTCCCGGTCGCGAGAGCCGATATCGACTGGGACGCATTGGATCCAGATAGCCGCGGCGAATTCGAAAAGCTATTCGAGGGGGGCGATCCCATCACCGTGGATCCGTCGGCCCTCGAGCGCCGATTCACCGTTCCGGAGCGCAATCGCGCGATGGTCCGGGAGTTTCAGGAGGTCCTGAAGAACGGTTACGTCGATGCGAAGGGGATTCAGCGCAAGCCGCTCCTCGGCAAAACGATCGTATTCGCGGTCACCAAGCGCCACGCCGAAACGCTCGCGCAACTTCTCGATGCGGCCTTTGCCGATCAAAAGCCCTCTCCTGAGATTCGGTATGCCGATTACGTGGTGTCAGGGCTCGGTAATGACGATAGCCCGGACGGCGAGACTTTGATCAAGCGGTTCAAGAAGGAGAAATTCCCGGAAATCCTGGTGTCGGTGAACATGCTCGACACCGGCTTTGATTGCCCGGAAGTCGTCAATCTCGTGTTCGCCCGCTTCACGAAGTCCGCGATCCTCTATCAGCAGATGCGCGGCCGCGGGACGCGCAAGGCCAAAGGCAAGCCGCTATTCACGATGTTCGATTTCGTGGGGGTCTCCGACTATCACGGCGACGACGATGCGGTCGGGGAGGGCGGCTACGTCGCGGAGCCCCGTGCAAAGAAGACCTATCAGCAGCGCCGGCTCCTGGTCGTCGATGTCGAGGATCACATCGACCCGATGACCCGCGCGTGGATCACGGTCGATGAGGATGGCCGGTTGGTGTTTCCGCAGGTCTCGGAAGCCAGAGCACAAGCGCTCGGCGCGCGTTTCGAGGCCTGGTTGTTAACCCAAACGCTGACCGCCGATCAGACGCGCTGGTTGGGGCTCGTGGGTAGTCAAATCCGCGCCAATGCCGATACGTGGACTGAAGTCTCCGCGGGGAACTTTGCGTTTGCGCCGTTCTCGAACCTGGGCGGCGTGGGTCAGGCGATTCGGCTCTTTGGGGGCGAAAAGGCGCTCGAAGCCACGTTGAAGTCCCTGAATGCATCTGTCTTTGCGGACCCCACGTTCGTGGAGGCTCGGGATCGCGGGAAGGACTATCCGGACGGCGATCGTACGATACCCTAGCGTTCAGACCAAAAGCCGACCCCCAATAGAAGAGCAAGACCGATGCCGTTGAATGCCGATATGCGCCGTCAGATTGATCAGATCCGCGACTACCTGTTCGGCGGCGGATACCCCAATCCGATGGCGAATGCCGAGCAGCTGTCATTCCTGTTCTTCTTCTATCTCATCGAAGGGATCGACGCCGAGAATGCGCAGCGTGCCAAGGTCCTCAAAACACCCTATGAGAGCGTCTTCGCCGGCGAGTGGGAGCTCAAAAATCCGCTGAATGCGCCCGTGAAGGGCCACGCGAGCATCCCGCGCGATCGGTTTCGGTGGTCAGTCTGGGCTCGGGGCCTGTCGGGTGAGGCATTGGTGCGCTTCGTCCAGGATGAAGTATTCGCCTTCTTTGAAGAAATCGCGACCCGATCGGCGACCAATTTCATGCGCGGCGCGCGGCTCAACATTACCGAGCCCACCGTTCTCACCCAGGTTGTCACCTTGGTCGATGGGCTGAAGCTCGACCGCGAGGATTCGGACACCAAAGGCGACTTATTCGAGTACGTCCTCAAGCAGATCAAACAGGCGGGCGAGTTGGGGCAGTTCCGCACGCCGCGGCACATCATCCGCGCGATCGTCGAGATGATCGATCCCAAGATCGGCGAGACTATTTATGACCCTGCGGCCGGCACGGCCGGGTTCCTGGTCGCTGCCTATAACCACATCCGGCTCGCGAATTCCTCGCCGGCCGGAACCCAGGACGTCGAGATCGACGGCAAGACCCAGCGCCGCGGCATCGGCGACAAGCTCTCATCGGCGCAGGCCTCGACGCTGCAGTCCAAAACGTTCTACGGGAACGACGTCGACCCGCAGATGGTACGGCTCGCGACGATGAACTTGACGCTCCGCGGGCTGCCGAACGTCAGAATCCTGTTGCGCAATGTGTTGACCACGAGTCTCGATGCCGAAAGGAAGGCGGAGCTGCAGCTACCCGACGAGGGCTATCACGTCGTCCTCGCAAATCCCCCGTTTGCCGGAAAGATCGACAATGACCGGGTTGTCGATGACGTTAAGGTCGGGAATTCGAAGGCGACCGAGGTGCTTTTCCTCAAATACATGATGGAAAGCCTGCGAACGGGCGGCCGCTGCGGAGTCATCGTGCCGGAGGGCTTACTGTTCGGCTCGACCGGCGCCCACAAAGAAATTCGCCGACAGTTGATCGAGAATAACCGTGTCGAAGCGGTGATGTCCTTGCCGGGTGGTGTCTTCCAGCCGTATTCCGGGGTCAAGACGTCGGTGCTGCTCTTCAAGAAGGGCGGCAGTACGGAGCGCGTGCTTTTTCTGCACGTCGACAATGACGGGTACAAGCTCGACGCCAAACACGACACACCGATCGAGGCGGATGATTTGCCGGAATTGACAGCCGCGTACCGGAATCGCGAAGCAAAAGCCATGGAATGGGCGAAACGCGACTCAAAGGCGCCTTGGCACGAGAAATGGTGGTTTTCGGATGCGGCGGAGCTGCGCGCCAACGAGTTCAATCTGTCAGCGGGGCGATATCGGCCAGTAAACGCCTCGACGGCGGTGCACCGCGATCCGCGAGAGTTGTTGGATGAGCTCGCCGAGCTCGAGCGGGAGATCGCGGCGGAGGTGGCATCTCTGCGTGAAGCACTGGCGGAGAGAGCGTGACTCGACTTTCTGACTTCGCGGCCGTGGAATCCGGAAGCGGATTTCCCATTGCGGATCAAGGCGTCTCCGGCTCCGAGCTTCCGTTTCTCAAAGTTAGCGACATGAATCTTCCAGGGAACGAGATCGAGATCAGGTGCTGGAACAACTCCGTCTCAGATGCTGTGCGGCGGCGATTGCGTGCAAAGGCCTTCCAGGCAGGGACAGTGATCTTCCCGAAAATCGGCGCCGCAATTGCGACGAACAAAAAGCGACTCCTGACACGATCCTGCAGCATTGACAACAACTGTATGGGGGTCACTGGTGACCCAACACGTGTCGATCCCTGGTTTCTCTACTATCTGTTCCGGGCAAAGAATCTCTCCGATTTCGCCAGCGACTCAAATCCCCCGTCGATTCGGAAAACAGAGGTCGAAGCATGGGATGTCCCGCTTCCGTCCTTGAATGAGCAGCGTCGCGTCGCCGATGTGCTGTCGCGCGCCGAGAATATCGTGCGGATGCGTCGGGAGGCGGAACAGAAGGCCAAGGAGATCATTCCGGCGCTGTTTCTGGATATGTTCGGGGATCCGGCGACGAATCCGAAGGGGTGGTGTGTTCGCAGGCTAGACGAGATTGCGGACGTTCGGGACGGTACGCACGAGACACCACAATATGTACCAGCTGGAATACCCTTCATAACATCAAAGCATCTGAGAGGCACATCAATTGACTTTGTGTCCGCGGAACATATTAGCGCGGAAGATCACGCAGACTATTCTCGACGTTCAGCTGTGGATGATGGAGATGTTCTTTTCGGAATGATTGGCACCATCGGTAAGGCCACTATGGTCCACAAGCAGCAAGAATTTAGCATCAAGAATGTTGCGCTCATTAAGCCACGAACTGCCGTGTCAGAGTACCTATGGGCCTATTTGGGCTTGGATGGTACCGTTAATCGTCTACTGAATACCCGCGCTAAAGGTGGCAATCAGAAGTTTGTATCCCTGGGAATACTTCGATCGGAGCTGGTTCCAGACCCGCCGAGTGAGCTCCAGCATCGATTCAAAGAGCACGTGGATCAGGCGATTGCGCTGGAGGCGCGACAGTCCGAAGCTTTGGCGCAGGTTGGTGCGGCGTTTCAGTCTTTGCTGGCGGGGGTGTTTGGGGAGGGAGAGAAATGATCACTTCGACTGTGCGCGTGTCAGTTCCGATCCACTTTCCCACAGTCGGGGAAATTGGGGGCTCAGAGCCGATCGTGGTTATCGGGCCGAACGGCGTCGGAAAATCGCGAATGATGCGTGGACTTGCTGGCGCGACAAGTCGATATATCTCTGCACAGCGTCGTACCTACTTGGAGGATCAAATTCCCGCCTACCGATCTGAGCAGTCAAAGGCTCAGGTGGCCCAACAGATTCAGCATGCTCATTCGAACCCGTGGCAATGGTCTAACGAGATTGACGTACTCTTTGGGAGAATTCTGCAAGAGCATTATGCCGCCTTGGATTCGAGCAACGAGGCAGCAAAGCTGACTGGTGGCGCCAGCCTGCCCGTCACGGAAACGACGATGGATCGTCTCAAGGATTTTTGGCAAGCGGTATTTGTAAACAGGAAGCTGTCCTTTTCAGACTTTAGTCCCACGGCACAGAGAACTGACATCGCCGGGCAGACTCCGTACCCGGCAAAAACGATGAGCGACGGCGAGCGGACCTGCCTCTACCTAGCTGCTCGAGTATTGATGGCAGAGCCTGGAATGTTGGTGGTGGACGAGCCGGAATTGCATATGCACAGGAAGCTGGCCATCGACTACTGGAACAAGCTCGAAGAGATGCGTCCAGACATCCGGTTTTTGTACGTGACGCATGACTTGCATTTCGGGCTAAGCCGGCAGGATCGGGTTCTCTTGGTCGTTCTAGACGAAGGGCGGGTAGAGCGAGCATGCATTGACGAGCTACCTCATGGCCTAACGGAGGCCCTGCTTGGCGCTGCAACACTAACCACCAATGCCCGGCGCGTAATATTCTTTGAAGGCATCAGCGGAAAGGGTCTGGCAAGTGATCTATTCAAGAAGTGGATCCGCGGCGGTAAGTCGGCCGCGGTGGGTCTTGGAAGTCGCACATTCGTGCTTGATGCTGGCGCCGCGTTCGCTCAACTCGGAATCATAAGCAACGCGAATGTCCTCGCTGTCGTCGACAGAGATCATGGTCCAGAGTCCTGGCTGGCAGCATTGAAGGCTCCAGCGTTCGTGCTGGCCCTTCACGAGCTAGAGAGTCTGTTCGCGCTACCAGAGGTTCTGCGTTTCCTGGCCGTTCACTTTGCCTACGCCGGACCGGATGTATGGCAGTCGTTTCTTGAACGGGCGAGGGAGCAGCTGGAGGCATCAATTCCCAAGATGGTCGCTGAACGTGTGCGGGCAAGGATCGGAGCTCTACTTGACGGCGCATTTTCCGGTTCGCAGATCAAGGCAACAGTTGCTGACACAGCAGAAGCGCATGCGGATTCAATGGAGGGGATTTGGTCGGGAGACACGATACGCAAAATGTTTGACGAAGAGGAGTCGTGGATCCGCACAGAGATGGCTCGCAACGATCACGGAATATTGATTCCCATGTCCGGAAAGCATGCCTTGACGGTGGCGGCCGACGTATTAGGCACGCGAAGGCACGCATATGCCAGTGTCGTACTACAGGCGATCGACAATCCGAAACACGCACTCCATGGAGCGATCGTTGCTGAATGGGAAAAGTATCTGCCGGCTAGAGAATAGACGCACATGCCTCGACAAGGAGGAATATTCGGCACGGCCGGTGTTTAAGTGCCATTGTCGATTCCAGAAAGTGGAGCGGCTATCTAGGCCATCGTTCAGAAAGTGGACTTCTAGGTTCCTTCTGGCGGCGGTGTTGTCGGAAGGATGGGCGACTACAAGATGATTCCCGATTATCAGACCCTCATGCGTCCAGTTCTCGAATGCGCCTCTTCCGGAGAGGTGAGAATCAGTGACGTTGTGGAACGGCTCGCCAATAAACTTGGATTGACCGCGGATGACCGTGCGATAGTCCTGCCGAGCGGCAAACAGACCCGGTTTGCCAATCGCGTCAATTGGGCGAAGAGCTACTTGAAGCAGGGCGGCCTTGTCGAGATCACTGGTCGCGGCCGCTTTCGCATTACCGACCGCGGACGTACCGCGCTGGCTGATAAGGCGGCGACTATCAACAACGCGTACCTTGCGCAATTTGAAGACTTCCAAAGTTTTAAGAACAAGGCAAGCGACGCCGATGTAAAGACACCAACGACGGAAGAGACGCTCGAGGCTGAATCGACTCCAGATGAAGCTCTGCGCCGCGCCCACAGCACCATCATCGGTGCGCTCTCCGCCGAGCTGCTGGATCGAGTCCGAAATGGGACTCCGGCATTTTTCGAACGCCTAATCGTCCAGCTCCTGATCGCCATGGGCTACGGCGGCACGTCAGAAGAAGCAGGACGCGCGATCGGCCAGAGTGGCGATAACGGCGTGGACGGTGTGATCGACCAAGATCCCTTGGGCGTCGATCAGATTTACGTCCAAGCCAAACGCTACGGCGAAGGCAACAATATCGCCGCAGGTGCCATCCGGGACTTTTACGGTGCGCTGAGCTTGAAGAGAGCGCATAAGGGAATTTTTGTGACTACCTCAGCGTTTAGCACGGCGGCAACCGAAACCGCGCGTGGATTGAGGTCCCGTATCGTCCTGATCGACGGACCTCACCTTGCGAGACTGATGATCCGCTATAACGTCGGGTGCCGGGACGAAGAGATTATTCATTTGAAGAAGCTCGATGAGGATTTCTTCGAACCGACGTGATCGGACGTTGGAGCGCGCTTTACGGCGTCATCTATCGGGTATGATAAAGGACGTTATCATACGCAATAATTGATGATAGGATCCTTGCCTTATATATGGTTCCCAAACCGGCGTCGTTCCAAATTTTAGTCCGCCGCGGCTCCTCCGGAGCGAATCTCGCGGCCGTGCCCGCGCTCTATGCGCCGAATCCGGAGGCGGCCAAGCGGTTCATCGAGTACTTTGCGGCCAATATCCGCAATCCAAATACCCGGCGGGCCTACCTGCATGCGGTCCGCGAGTTTGCCGATTGGTGTGCACGCCAACGATTCAACGAGATCGTCGACATCGAGCCGTTGCACGTGGCGGCCTACATTGAGGTCCTTGGAGGACGGTTAGCCAAGCCCTCGGTGAAGCAGCACCTGGCTGCCATACGAATGCTGTTCGACTGGCTGGTTGTCGGCCAGGTCATGGCCGCGAACCCAGCTGCCCCGGTCCGGGGACCTAAGTACACCGTCAAGAAAGGCAAGACCCCGGTGCTCAACCAGGATGAGGCTCGAGAGCTCCTGGACTCAATCGACATATCTACCATTGCCGGCCTGCGAGATCGGGCGCTCATTGCAACTATGATCTACACCTTCGGGCGGGTCGGCGCGGTCATCAAGATGCGGATCGAGGACTACTACACGCAGGGGCGCCGCGGTTGGGTTCGTTTACACGAGAAAGGTGGCAAGCGGCATGAGATGCCCTGCAATCACAACTTGGAAGCCTACCTGGACGCTTATATCGCCGCCGCTGGCATCAAGGACGACTACAAGGGGTATCTGTTCCGCAGTTCCCGCGGCAAGACCGGCACTCTTACCCCCAATCCCCTCGCACAGTCCAATGTGTACCGGATGATTCGGCGGCGGGCAATGATGGCGGAAATTAAGACCCGGATCGGCAATCATACGTTCCGGGCGACCGGAATCACTCAGTATCTGAAGAATGGCGGCCGTCGTGAGCTCGCGCAGCAAATGGCCGCGCACGAGTCGCCGCGGACGACGGCGCTGTATGATCGGCGGGATGATGAGGTGGCGGTGGATGAGGTTGAACGAATTCTCATCTGATCAAGTCATCTTGTCTTTTGACAATCCGATGCTGGGAACGGGCGGTCCTTGCAAGACAGTTGGTATCAAGACGTTAGCAAAGTGTATATACCTTTGTTCAAACGGTGATCCATATTGAACGGAGTCGCCATTAAGATTCGGAGGCCGTTTTATGGCTTTTCGCCTATCGCCTGATTCGCTTACCCAAGCAGTCAAGCATCTGTGCGTGTACGGAGATACAGACGTTTTTCCGCATTTGCCGGAGCTTCATTTTCTCCGGGAGTTCGAATCTGAGGCGATAAAAGCGCTCAGCTCACTTGACTTGGATACTTACAACCCTGGCGGGGCTATCGAAGCACTAGGCCCAAAGAGCCGGTACGGTTTCCGCATCGTCCATCAGTTGTCGCTTCATGACACGGTACTGCTATTGGCCGCCAGCATTGAAATTGGGCCATTAATCGAAAAGCATAGACCCACGTCTGTGGGATTTGAAGCGTTTTCATATCGATTCGCTCCTGACGGGCAGGGGGGATTATTCCGCACTGATCGCCGATACCGAGAATGGCTAAAGATGCAAATCGACTTTCTTCAGGCCAATCTGAAGATCAAGCAGGTAATAGTTACTGACATTTCTGATTTCTATGCCCGCATCAATTTTCATAGATTAGAGAATTTGCTTGATGAAGCGGCTCCGGGGCATGGGGCCGCGAAGTACATAAAAAAGCACATCAAGACTATTCGCGCGAAACAGTCATTTGGACTTCCGGTAGGCGGTAACGCTGCCCGGTTACTTGCTGAATTGGCGCTAAGCGATTCGGACCGCGCCCTCCAACAACAGGAACTAATTACAACGAGATTTGTAGATGACTACCGTATATTCCTTCGATCCGAGGACAATCCATACGACGGGCTTGCATTCTTAGCGGAGCAGCTGGGAATCAATGAGGGCTTGTCGCTGAATGCATCGAAGACAAAGGTCATTCCCCGTGCGAAATTTCTCTCCGACTTGAGAGCGCTCATCACAGACGTGTCCGATCAGGCGGCGGACGCCGCGCTTGAATCGCTAACGGCGGATCTCTATTTCGACGATGAACCCGATATAGACGAACTCGAAAAACTTCGAAGTATGAATCTTCTAGGCTTCTTGCAGGAGGCGGTGGGCGAGGATGCATTCGACATGGGTCGTATAAAGGTAATATTCCGTGCGCTAAAGATCGCTAAACCAACCGATTCAATAGCGTATTTATCGAACAACTTTGCAGAACTACTAGTATTCGCCAAGGAAATGGTACTGTTGATGGAGGTCCTTGCCGTGGAGAATGTGCGTTGTTTTGATGGGCTGAGTGACTCGGTCATAGAGTCAATTCTGACCGCGCCGGCTTCTAGCATCCAGCTAATCCGCACTTGGCTTCTTGAGCTCTTCGTACGCGGGATCGTACCAATAACGACCGCTCAGCTAAGACGACTCAACCCGCTATCCGCCGCACTCGACAAGCGACAACTACATCTAATTCGTGGACGTATCAAAGATAAAAATTTCTTTCGACGAAACAAGACTGCGTTTGGCCAATTTTCGACGCTAGAGCAGCCGTGCTTCGTGTGGGGAGCCAGCTGCCTACCAGCGGACGAATACAAGTCTTGGCTTTCGTCCATAAAACCCACGTTTATAATGCCGCTCGGCGGACTTCTTCTCGAATGGGCGGAAAAGAACAGATCGAAATTAATAAGTAAGCTGGACATTGCAGGCGACGATCAACCGGAATAGATCGTCCCCTAGATTCAACAAGAATCTTGGGTCGTTCCGGCGTGGCTCCATCGGCGTTCGACTATTGATAAAATAGGTTATGTGCGACGCGAACGAAGGAACGAAGGACCGGTTCTTCGGTGCTACAGAAGGAGATGAGGGTTGGCCCCTCGATGTCGGCCGGCAGAGACAGGCATCAAACCAGGCAGTGCGGCTGGGGTTCAAAAGACCTTGGTCGTGAGCAACTGCTGAAAAGTCAGCATTAAAGCTGGCAGGTGTGAGTTGAGAAGGTGAAGGTGATAAATCGCTGATTACGCATCGAAAATTTAAAGACGCTGTCAAAACCGTGGGCGATAACTTTTCACGGGAAGAGCTGGGGGAGGGTTCTGCAAATCGACCCAGCGGCAGCCGGTGTAGAGGCGACACGATCTCAACTTATAGGCTGTTCTGTGGAACGCGGGAACTCTGGCCTTTGGCGATTGAGGGAAATGACAAGCGGTGAAGACCGTGAGGAAGAATACCGATGCTGAAGGTCAGTTCAAGAGCCACTGATAGTAGTGTTGAAGCCTCTGTAACGGAGGTGGAGCGATGCGGTGGCGTTGTCTGGGAAATGGCATGGACCAACTTGAATAGAGGATGAGTCGATGACAAATCCCAAGCCGTATGACATATCCAAGAGGAGGGTGTTGGAAGCCTATTGGCGAGTGAAAGCCAATCGAGGCGCAGCGGGCATTGACGGAGAGAGTCTAGAGATGTTCGAGGCGGACCTTACAGGAAATCTCTACAAGCTATGGAATCGGTTAAGTTCGGGTAGTTACTTCCCGCCGCCGGTAAGGCAAGTGGAGATACCGAAGAAGAACGGAGGAGTCAGAATCTTAGGAGTGCCCACAGTTGCTGATAGGATCGCACAACAGGTAGCAGTCACGAGGATCGGAGGAGACCTCTTTGGGGTCTTTCACCCGGACTCGCACGGGTACCAGCTTGGAAAATCGGCCGTGAATGCGGTAGCCAATACCCGCAAGCGATGCTGGGAGTACGACTGGGTTGTTGAATTTGACATCCGTCGTGCTTTCGATGAACTCGACTGGGACTTGTTGAGAAAGGCGATTGCGAAGCACGTGAAGGACCCTTGGTGCTTGCTGTACATCGAACGGTGGCTGACAGCCCCAGCGGTATCGCCGGACGGGCAAGCCGTCCAGCGGACCGAAGGGGTGCCGCAAGGCTCAGTGATCGGACCCGTGCTGATGAACTTGTTCATGACGTATGCCTTCGATAAATGGATGGAGCGGGAACACCCGAATAACCCATTTTCCCGTTACGCCGATGATGCGGTAGCGCATTGCCGAAGCGAAGCTGAAGCGAAGAAGCTACTGGCTGCCATCGAGGAACGGTTGAAGGAATGCAAACTGGAAATGCATCCGGAAAAATCCGGCATCGTGTATTGCAAGGACAGCCTTCGCCGGCAGGACTATCCCAGAATAAGCCTTACGTTTCTGGGGTACGAATTTCGGCCGCGAAGTGCCAAGAGACGCGACGGGAAGATATGGACGAGCTTCCTGCCTGCGATCAGTGCATCGGCAAAGAAGCGGATCATGCAAGCGATCCGCGAATGGAAACTTCCGAGACAAACCTCTGTCAGCTTGAACGAGCTGGCCAGGCGATACAATCCCCAAATCAGGGGCTGGATGAACTACTACAGCCACTTCTACAAGTCAGCACTGCATCGGCTTTACGATCACATTGATCATAAGCTGATGCGGTGGGCCCAGCGCAAGTACCGTAAATTGTCGGGAAAGCCGACGCGGGCCGGAGACTGGCTTAAGAAAGTGGTCAACCGGGCACCCCGGCTGTTTGTTCATTGGTCCGCTCATGGGAAAGTTGCGGTACGGACAATGGGAGCCGTGTGAATCGAGAGGTTCCAGCACGGTTCTGCGAGAGGCTCTGGGTGAAATCCCCGGGGCCTACTCTCTCAAGATATAACACCAGCGCCTATGCGCGGTGAAGTGAGTTTGCGATTTGCCGCGTATTGAGCCAAGACGAAACGCCCATTTAAGTAATGGCGCCAAGGACCACCGACCGCTATCGGGCGGGTTTTGACCCAGAGCGGACATCCGGAACGGCCGCTTCCGGCAAAACCGGGCAATCAAGTTAGGACTATCGGCACCATTCCTCTCCACGGCGCATGACTGGAGCACACCCTTCGTGAGGGATAGGAAGCGCATCGCCTCGGTGCCACAGCCCGAGCCGCCGCAGGATTTCTGGCATCTCGGAATCTGATACGGAAAGCGGATTGCCATCGCCGTAGACGGTATAACTTCGATAGCGAAGAATGGAAGCGTAGCGTCCTGATGCTCCCAGTCGATAGACCTCAATCCGATAGCAACAACCGGCCGGCTCGTCGACTATCACATCTCCGCGAAGCGGTCCTTCTTCGACGAATCTAGTCTTCTGATTATTATTGCTGCCAGTAGCATTCGAAAAGACAGAGTGGAACTTGTCTGACCGTCTGTCATAGGTGAATAGCTCCGTAAAAATAGAATGGCCTCCGTCGCCTCCGTGTGCCGATCCGGCCGTTATCATGAGAAGTGGACGGGTACTGTTTGCTCCTCGAAAGACGACCTCGGCCGAATAGAGCTCGATTGGTGTCGAAAACCAGTCCATATCGTTCTTTGGTGTCGCGAATGTGCAGTGTGACGCCAAGTTATTAACGAAACACTGCGCCAATGGGCCGCCGTCAACTGGCTGTATGTCTGCACCATCAGGATGGGACCCGGGCAATATTGCTGCCACAAAAGTCCATTGCGTTCGAGCATCGAAGGGACGCGTCACATCAAGGATTGCAGTGATATGAGCGCTCTGTCCATTGGATTTTGGCAGCGAAGAAATTACGCTTTGGCGAATGTCCGTCGGGGAGATTTTCCTTGAGGATTCACTAGCTAGTGTTTCAGACGCTACCGCCATGACCAGCAGCATGCACACTAACGGTAGCTGTCCTCGGAGGTATTCAGATATGCGTGCATCTAACATCTACCCCCCCCCCCCAAGTTGGCGCTGTATAGCGCTCATGGCGTTTGCAGCGCGGCCTCTATCAATGGCATATAGATTCTGAACGTCCGCTCGTCGCCTTGGCGAATTCATGCTCGAAGGTCGGGATTTGGCCGATTGTGCATGGGAACGGCAGGTTACGGTCAAGCACAGCGGTCGCTCGGACTGCTAGTTTTACCTTTTCGAGGGGTTGGGCATTAATAGCCAGGTAGCGCAAGGCGCCGCCAATGGGTGCCGGGGCGGTTGCGACGTGGCTGTTCTTCACGCCGGTGTTCTCTGAAGCGCTCGGTAAAGTGTTACGCGACCCACGTTGAGCAGAGCTGCCACGTCCTGCACCCGCTCACCGTCGTCGATCAGCTGGCGGGCGTGTTCGACCTGGGAAGCGGAGAGCTTCGGCCGCCGGCCAAACCGGACGCCGCGCTTTTGAGCGGCCTTGACGCCCGCTCGCGTACGCTCGGTGATCAGCGAGCGCTCGAGCTCGGCGAGTACGCCGATCATTTGCCACATGGCCCGGCCCGTCGCCGTGTCGGTGTCGATGGCCTCGGTGAGGGAGCGAAACTTCACGCCCCGGCGCTTGAGTTCGTCCAGCATGTTGATGAGGTCTCGCAGGCTCCGGCCGAGCCGGTCGAGCTTCCAGACAATCAGCGTGTCGCCGGCCTGCAGGGACTTTAGGCACCGGACGAGGCCGGGGCGCGTCGTCGTGGCACCGGAGATCCCTTCATCCTTGAAAACGGTCTTGCAGCCGGCCTTCTTCAAGGCGGTGAGCTGCAGGGCCGGATTCTGGTCCTCGGTCGAGACGCGGGCGTAGCCGTATTTCACGAGGGCGCTTCCGGCCCGAGATTCCCGTTGTCCCAGAACGTATCCTCCCACCCGCCGATGCGCCCCTCATCGTGGCAGTGCGGGCAGAACCAGAGGACATCATTCGTGTCGACGTCGAAGAAGATCGTGAGCAAGGTGGCGCAAGGTTTTCGACCCGGCCGGCGCCGGCAGCGGAGTGTGGTTGGATCGTCATACTGCGTCGCCTGCGAAACGATCTCCGCCCAGTAGTTGAATAGCCGCGTGCCGCGCGGCGAGAGCGGCGCCGGCTTGCCGTCGGGCAGCAGGAAATGTCGCAGATCGACGCTCCAGTAGTTGCCCATGCCCGCCTCAGTGAACCGCCGGATCCACAGGCCGCGCCGCGCCGCAGCAACGCTTGTACTTCTTGCCGCTGCCGCAGGGACAGGGATCGTTCCGTCCAATCTTTGGATCGGCGCGCTCGTAGGGCTGGGATCGCTGTGCCACTGCCTGCGCTTGGGCCACCCGGTCTTGCTTGAAATATCGGTACGCGCGCCCCGCCCCTTCGAGAATGTCCGCGAGCATGGCCTTCGACTGCTCCTGGGTAAGCGGCTCCTTCGGCCAGGTGGGATCGACT
>Ga0307373_10006649_pt1 | contig 18306 bp, 23 predicted proteins | sample OX2MG_FD_202534 | JGI IMG/M metagenome (GOLD analysis project Ga0307373, IMG submission 202534) | Soil microbial communities from Risofladan, Vaasa, Finland - OX-2 | ecosystem: Environmental > Terrestrial > Soil > Coastal area > Acid sulfate soil | place: Finland: Risofladan, Vaasa | collected...
CCTGGTGGCGTCGAGTGCTGTGCCGTCCGACGGTCGGCCTTCTGGTCCAGTTCGACGGTGAGTGGGATCTCGCGGAGCGGGAGACGGGACTCGAACCCGCGACCGTCTGCTTGGGAACTATGCGACACCTACCGCTGTGCGGCTGAGTTCCCGGGAGGGTCTGTCCGGTGTCCAGTTATCGGCTCGCCACGACGGCCGTGCCGGACGGCCACCTGGGTTATCCCGAGTATCGAGGCACCCCGGCTCTGGCGGTCCTCGCGGCACCGTTCCGTCCGGTCGCCCTTGTGGCCGACACCCAGTGGGAGGTGGTCCTCGACGCCTACCTCGATGCGGCGGTCGACTCCCCCCACACCCGCCGAGCCTACGGGCGCGCGATCCGGCGGGCCTTCGCCGCCTTCGGGGTCCGGACCTGCGCTGAGCTGACCGGCGCCGACCTGGCCCGCTGGCGGGCCGACCTCGTCCAGACGCCGACCCAGGGGCTGGCGACCCAGGCCCAGCAGCTGTACGCGCTCCGGAGCTTCCTCACCTGGGGGCGGACGATGGGCGCCCACGCCCTCAGCGGGGACGTGCTCCACGACGCGCTCCGGGTCCCCCGGGGCTCGGTGGCGCGCCCCTACCAGGTCCTGGACGAGGAGGAGATCGCCCGGCTGCTCACGGTCGCCTCGACGCCCCGTGACCGGGCCCTCGCCATGGTGGCGCTGGGCGCCGGACTCCGGGTGGCCGAGATCGCGGCCCTCGACGTGGCCGACGTCCGGGCAGACCTGGAGGGCGGGGCGGCGCTCTACGTCCGCCATGGCAAGGGGGGCAAGGATCGCACCGTCCCCGTCCAGCCGGAGGTCTTCGGAGCGATCCGGGCCTATCTGGCCTGGGAGCGGCGCCACCTGGACTCGCCCGGAGCGCTCTTCTGGCGGCACGACCGCGGCCATGTCCCGGGTCGGCTGACCGCGGTCGGCATCCGGTACCTGCTCGCCGGGTGGGTCCGGGAGGCCGGGATCGTCGGCAAGCAGATCTCCCCCCACTCGCTGCGCCACAGCTTCGCCGTCCGCTCCCTTCGCGCCGGCGCCAACACGGTGGCGGTGCAGGCGCTCCTCGGCCACGCCAACCTGGCCACCACCGCCCGCTACCTCAGCCACCTGGAGTTGGGCGAGCTCCGTCGGGCCATCCCTCGGCTCACCGTGCCGCCCGTCGACGGGGCTGTCCCGCAGCCGCTCGCTTGGCGCCGCCCGTGACCGCCGAGTCGGCCCTCCGGATCCTGCCCGACCCGCTGACGCAGCCCCTGGCCGAGACGGTGGCGGCGTGGCTCGACGAGCTGCGCCCCCGGCGGGGTCCGCTCACGATCGGCCGATACGCGGCCGTCTGCCGGCGGGCGCTCGCGTCCTGGTCGGCGGTGGGCATCACCACGGGAGCGGAGCTCTCCCCCGCCAGCCTGCGGGCATGGCAGGGGGGTCTCTCACGCCTGCGGCCCGCCACCCGCCGGACTGAGGTCGTGATCATGCGGGCCCTCCTGCGTTGGGCCGCCGCCGAGGGCTGGGTCTCTCGTTGCGACGGTGTCCTCGCGCTGCCCCGTCTGCCCCACCCGGTGCCGCGAGCCCTCGACCGGGACGCGGTCGCGACCCTCCTCGCCACCGTGGCCGCGCCTGGAACCCGAGCCGCGCGGCGGGATGTGGCCTGGATCACGCTCCTCGTCACCACCGGGCTGCGGATCGCCGAGGCGTGCGGGATCGACCGCACGGCCCTCCGCGGCCCCGGTCCGCTGGTGATCCTGGGCAAGGGCGACCGGGAGCGGACCGTCATGATCCCCGCCGCTGCGTGGTCCGCCCTGCGGGCTCATTGGGCGGACCGCACCGACGCCCACCCGGCCGCCCTCGTCGGCTGGGATCCCGGCGTCCCCGCGGTGCGCCTGACCCCGAACACGGCGGAGAATCGCTTGCGAGCCGCCTGCAGCCGGGCGGGCCTCCCGCCGACCACCCCGCACCAGTTCCGTCACACCTTCGCCACCGAACTCCTGGCCACCATGGGCGACCTTCGACTCGTCCAGGTCGCCCTCGGCCATCGGTCCGTCGTCACGACCGAGCGGTACACGGCGGTCGCCCCCGCGCGGTTGGCCGAGGGGTCCGCCCGCACCGCGGAGCGGCTCCTCGGGGCTGATCTGCCGCGCCCGGAGCCCGTGCGCACCGGCGGGGCCCCCGAGGACCCAGGCCCCGCGTGCCCATCCTGCGGCGCTGCACCCGGGGAAGCGCCCAGGCGCCAGCCGCTCCCCTGGCGGCGACCATGACCGCGGTCAGCCGTCCGGTGGTCACCTCCAGCCGGTCCACGTCGACAGGACGCCCGCAACTCCAGGTCGTCGCGCCAAGCTCGCCGCCGCCGCTGCGGGAGGCTGCCGACGCCTGGCTGGACGATCTCGTCCCGCGCCTTCAGCCCCGGACCGTGCGCCTCTACGGGGCCATCGTGCGCCGAGCGATCCTGGCCTGGGACGTTCCCGCCGGCGCCCAGGTCACCCCGGCGGTCCTCCGGGCCTGGGAGACGGGCCAGGGGCGCCTCCAGCCCTCCACGCGGCGGCTGGAGGGCATCGTGGTCCGAGCCTTCCTCGTCTGGCTGGCAGCCCAGGGCTGGGGACCGGCCGTCGGCGGGACCATCCGCCTACCCCCGGCCCGGCTGGGCGTGCCCCGTGCCGTCCCACCCGGTCAGGTCGCCGCCCTCCTGGGGGCCTGCCCGCCTCGCACGGCCGTGGGTCGCCGGGACCGGGCGCTGGTGTGCCTCCTGGCGGCCACCGGGCTCCGCATCAGCGAGGGGTGCGCGCTGAACCGAGCCGACCTCCGGGGCCCGGGGCCGATCGTCGTCACCGGCAAGGGCCTGCGGGAGCGCGCCGTCGTCATCCCCGACGCGGTCTGGACGCCTCTCACCGCGCACTGGGCCGATCGGACGGACGCCCACCCCGCCGCCCTGGTGTCCGTCGAGCCCGGCCATCCAGCGACCCGGCTCACCCCCACCGCGGCCCGGCATCGGCTGGCCCTGGCCTGCCACCGGGCCGACCTACCGCCGATCACGCCGCACCAGCTCCGCCACACCTTCGCGACCGAACTCCTCGGCGCCACGGGCGACCTCCGGTTGGTCCAGATCGCGCTCGGCCACCGCAGCGTGAGCACGACGGAGCGCTACACGGCCGTGTCGCCGGCCCGGCTGGCGGAGGGTGCCGAGCTGACCGTCGGGCGCCTCTTCGGCCCCCAAGCGGGGCAACCCAGCCCGCCGCCCCGATCGGAGACGGTGCCCGGCCTCGTCTACGACCCCCTCCGCCACTGTCGCCGATGCGGGGGGACCGCACGCACGATCTGGCGGGATCCGGCCCTCGAACGGACCTGCGAGCGCTGCGGGTTCATCTGGGGGGAGGCGCCGCTGGGATGAGGTGCGGCGCTGAGCCCGGGTGGCTAGGTCGATCCACCACCCCTGCGGGATCACGTCCGTGCGCACGGGGCGCAGAAGCCGGTTACACTCCGACGGTCATGGCAACATTTGCATTCCCACGCATTGGCCTGACCACCCCACCCGGCCCCGAGTCCGGGTCTGAGAACATAACGACACGGCTCGCACTTGGGCAGAGGCTCTCGACCGCCGCCGAGAGTTCTCCGCCGACCTGGGAGGCGCTGGGCGCTGAAATGCTAGACCGGTTCCGCGGCGCGCTTCGAGAGCTAGCCGACGGCTGAAGTCGTCTATCTAGATTTCGACGCGGCTGCCAAAGTGATCTCCGGCCTGCGCGGACGTGCCACGGAGACAGGGGACTGGTCCGGCGTGCCGCCCTACAAACTGAGTCAGTGCTGCCGCGGGGATATCGAGAGCGCATTGGCCCAACCGCCGGTACATATGTTCGGACACGAACGTCATGTGGGCCTCTTGGCTAAGGCAGCCGCCTACCTTTACTTCGTTTCGCAGCGCCAGGCTTGCCCCGACGGAAACAAGCGGCTGGGGTTCGTGATCGCCGGAGCGTTCCTTCGCCGCAATCGCTGCGAACTCCTGGATAGCTTCAATGGATCGGCTCCCGCCATGCGTCGGATCCTTGCGAACTCAGCCCTTGGCGTGGAAGGGGCGCTCGACGCACTCGTCGAGGCAATGCGTGGGCATGTGCTTCTGCCTAGTAGCGGTAGCAACGGGGGCAATCCATCGTGAAGCTCCAGTTTGCAGTGCTGGCCAACTACGCGGAGGAAAGGGGAGGCCTGCTCAATCTAATGGGGGCGGCGTGGGACACCCTCAATGTCCACTCGGACCCTCCGCCAGCTCTCCCTGGCGTGGCTGTGCTCACAGGATTTCTTGTGGCTCGCTTTCTCGTTGAGGCTGCCGACCGCACGCGGGAACTCCGGCTCGTGGCCGAGATTGCTGGTCCCTCTGGGCAGACGATCGCGCAGCTTAGCGACGGCCCGCAACTCAACGTCGGGACGGGAGGGGACACTGACAACTGGCAATTCGGAGCCAACCTCGTCCTGGGGCTCGCGGGTGTCATCGGTCCTGAATTCGGGGCGTATGAAATCCGACTCAAAGTGGGAGGCCAATGGTTTCCACCAGTCCGATTCCGCGTCATAGACCGCCGTATGCCGGGCCAAACCGACGGCCCGGGTGAACACACCTCAGGGTCCGCTTCGTCGGAAGGGTTGGGTTAGTGGCTCGCGGTTCAGTCAGGACAGCACCATGACCCGAACCGGCGGGCGCCCGTCCGCTCGTATATCGGGGTACGCCGTCATCGCCTCGGCGCTCGTGGCCGTGCGGTGGCTCGGCAGCGGCACGCCCGACGCGCTCGGGTTCCAGATCAAGGCCGGGTGGACACACTTCTGGCAGTCGGGCTTCGCCGGCTCCCTGTACGGCGCCGGAAAGGGGCTCGTCCCCGTCTGGGGGCCGGCCCATGTGTCGGTCACGAGGACGGACGGCCGCATGGCGACCTGCACGGTCCTCCAGCGACCGGGTTAGCCGACGCAGGCCGGCTGCCGTCACCCTAGCTGGGGTCAAACCACCTGCAGGATCGGGCGTCCGGGGACGCTCTGCCCCTCCGCCTGCTGCGCCCGGGCGCGATCGGCGTCCTCTAGGGCCCGCAGCCCGGCCGCGATCTGGGCCTCCTCGGCGTCGTCGGGACGGCACTCCGGCCAGCCGAGTGATCGGCGGCAAACCTGGGTCGAGGCACCGCTCGGGTGAGGTGGCAGAGGTGGCAGCGATGAGAGGCGCCGGGGCGGCGTAGGATCGCCGTCAGCCGTCGCGGCGAAGGGCCCCGACCATCTCCGAAGGATGCTTGTGCCGGACCAACGGATCGTCGTGGAACACCGCGGGTGCCTCTCAGGCTGCGGGAACGGCTGCGGCGGGTGGATCGCGCTCATGTTCGTGATCGGGGGGCCGGCGTACCTTTGGGAGCACGCGAACGGGTCTGGGCGGGTTGCCCTCGTCGCGGTCCCACTCGCCCTCATCATCGGTGGCGTGTGGGTCACCAGCTCGGTCCGCACCGCCAATGCGCGGAAGAACGCTCAGGCTGCGGAATTGGCGCGTCGGCAGCCGTTCCACGACTTCGAGGCAGCCGAATGGGCCAAGGCAGATCGCTTGGCACGGGAGCAGGAGCAAGCTCCGACCGTCGGAGTTCCTGAGGCGACCACCGAGGTTGCCGCCACTCCGCCCCCGCCCCCGCCCCCGCCAACTCTACCAGCGGCCGGCTGGTACGCCGACCCGCTGAACGCAGGGCAAGTCCGTCGGTGGGACGGGACGAAATGGACCGACGATGCGAAGCCCGTCTCATAGCCATCGCCTGTCGGCCGTGAGTTGCGTCGCTGCCCTGGCCGTGGCCGGGTGCGGGATGGTGGGACCGCGCCATGCGAAGGCAGCGCGGTCAACTCTTTGCACCGTCGGGTTCACCCAGGCGTCGGCCGTGATCGTCGTGCGAGGCCCCGGGGCGGCCCGCGTCTGTCGATCCAGCATCGCGACCAAACCGTTGGCCGTGATCGGCAGGGGGTTCGCATTGCACACCGACCCGGACTCGCCGATCCTTTGCCGCGTCCGAGATCGTCGGAGTGGAAATACCGTCTGGATCGAGGACACAACGTCCAACGACCCGATCGGCTCAGCTCTCTGCCGCCTTGTCGAGCGGGCCGCCGCAACGCCGTCGACCGCCATCAACGGAGCCCCGGCCCACCGCAACTACCTCGCCAGCCTGGCCTCGGCCGCCAGCGGCGCCCACCCGGTGAACGGGATCACCTGCGCGGCCCCGCCCCGGCTCACCTACCACTGGCACGCCCACGTCGCCATCTACGTCGACGGCACCCTCCGCTCCATCCCGGCCGGGGTCGGGATCGGGACCCCGCGCCAGTCCATCAGCGGGGCGACCGAGGGCCCCTGCACCTACCCCGTCCACACCCACACCCCGGACGGGATCCTCCACATCGAGTCCCCCACCAGCCGCCTCTACACCCTCGGCACCTTCTTCGCGGTCTGGCACCAGCCGCTCAGCCCCACCCGGGTGGGGCCGGTGCGGGGTCCGGTCACGGTGCTGGTGAACGGCAAGCCCTACCACGGCTCCCCGGCCGGGGTGGTGCTGCGCGAGCACGAGCTGATCCAGCTCGACGTCGGCACGCCGGCGGTGCCCTTCCGCTCCTTCACCTTCCCGTCGGGGCTGTAGGGGGGCGAGCCGGCGCTGACCGTGAGTTGGCCCGATGGCCGTCTCGGCGGGACGTCGGCCGCCTGACGATCCGTAGCGGGTCCGCTCGAACCGCATCTTGCGTTCCGGCGCCCACCTCTGCGGGGGTAACCCCGCGCTGCGCGCGGCCCGCCGATCCATTCGCGCCGCCCTCGGCGCGCGCACCGCCGCGGGCCGGTCCGGGGCGCACGGAGGGTGCCGGCCGGATGCTGGCGATAAGGCGCGTTATCACTCCGGCAGCGTCCGACCGCCTGGCCTGGCTCCGGGCATATCAGTGGGATGTTCATCGGTGATTTGACCCACCAAACCTATTGACAAGCTGTGGAGACGATCGTACGGTGTGAGTGGTCGCCGCCCTGACAGGCGGCCCACAGAGGAGGATCCACCGTGATCCGCATCGCCGCAGCGTCCCCGTTGGGGGCGCCCCACACCCTGCTCCGGGACGGAGACTCGCCTCCGCTCCGGCCCTACTACGCCGCATTGCAGGCGTGCCAGGACCGCGTGCCGCCCGTGGTGGTGGTGGACCCGACCGTGGCCCTCGTAGCCGCGCTGGGCCGGCTCCAGACGGCCACGCTGCCCGAGCTGGCGTGATGGCCGGCCCCACGATCACCCGCGGCCACCTGGCCGACGTCGCCTCCCCGCTGGCAGACCATGCCACCGGCTGCGAGCCCTGCTCGCGCCAGACCCTCCTGCCCGCGGCCCGGGGCGTCGCCTACCGGCTGGCCGGCTTCTGCCCGGTGGGCCGGCGGATGGCCCGCACGGTGGCCGCCGTCATGGGCTGCCAGACCGCGGAGCGCGTCCGGGCTCTCCGCTGGGACGACAGCGCCGGGACCGTCCTGGAGGGCGGCGAGCGCTACGGGCGCGGCGGTCGTCCGACCCTCTGGCGCGTCCACTTCGACAGCGCCCCGGCCGAGACCTTCGACACCGTCTGCGAGTCCTACCTCCTGCGGGGGGACCGGGTATGACAGGCCGGCCCCGCTTCGGCATCCGCGCCACCATCTACCGCCGCCGCCCCGGCTTCCTCGTCTACAGCATCGGCGCCCCGGGCTGGCCAACGCGGATCGTCGTGCCCTCGCGGCGGGTGGCCGAGCATGTCCGCGCCCAGTGCCGGGCCGGCCGGGACATCACCCTCGCCGACTTCAAGGAGCAGCCATGACCGCCAACCCAACCCGGCCTAGCCGCCACAGCTCCGCCGTCGCTGCGATGGATAGGACCGCCGTGGCGGCCGCATGAGCCCGCAGCTCGTCAGCCAGCCAGCTCGCCCATCTCCGGGCCGGGAGCGGCCGGTCTGGGCCTACCCCGAAGGGCTGGTGGTGTGCCCCGGCTGCGCCGTTGCCTTTGCCCCCAGGCGCCGGGATCAGCTCCTCTGCTCCCGCGCGTGCCAGATGCGGGTGGCCCGGCACGGCGTCCTGCCCATGGCTCAGCTCCGCAGGCCGCGGGGCCAGCGCCGACACAGAGGCACCGGCGCGACCCCACGCGGCCCGGGACGGCGGGACGATCCCGTGCCCCAGTCCGCAGGTGCTGACACACCCCCGGACCGGCCCGAGGGTACCACCGACCTGAACGCGTCGGCGACGTCCTGACCGTCAGCTCAGCTCGGGCTGGGCCGCAATCCCAGCGGTCGCCGGCAGCTTCCACAGGGCGGTCCGCACCGTCTCGCGAGCCTCGTCGGTGGGCGAACCGGCCGGCCAGCCGTTCGGATTCAGACCATGGGCCACGACGTACGCGACGACGCGGCTGGCCTCCTCCGGCGTGAGGTGGCCGTGGTCGATCAGGTAGGTTCGCACCTCCCACTGCGCGAGCGCGAAGGTGAACCCTGGAACGGTGGGCTGTGGGCGGCTCTGCGGGACGGAGCGCTGGAGATTGTCGAGCACCCGACTCAGCGGGGCCTGTGCCAGCCGGTCGCGCATCTGGCGGATGTGGATCGCTTGGGGTCCGGAACGCTCCACCCGATCCGCCAGTAGGCTCCAGAGACGATCGCTCATCAGCTGGCCCGGACCTCCAGCGTCCGGATCTCGGCGGCGAGGCACTCGCGGAGGTAGCGGTGGTCGGCGAGCCCAGCCGCCTCCAGGGCACGCTCGACCACGGTGGTCAGGATCTCCACCTGCTTCTCAGTGACCGCGACCGACCGCTCTTCCAGCCCCAGCCGGGAGAGCGCCTCGCAGAACTTGGCCGCACGGTCCAGCGCCCGTTCGTAGAGGAGCAGCTCGGCGCGGGTCTGCTCGCCCGCCCCGGCCTGATAGCGCAGCTCCTCCAGCGCGTCGACCCGGGCCCGGAAGTAGGACTTCAGGGCCAGGGCTTCCCCTGCGAGTTGGCGCAGCGCCCGGATCGGATCGTCGACCGGCATCACCATCTGGCCGGCCACGGCCCGCGTGGCCCGTTGGAGGGCGAGGCGACGCTGCGCCGCACCCCGCGCCTGCGGCGACGCGCCCCCGTGGAGGCGGCAGCGGGTGGTCCCGGCCAGGCGGTACCGCTGGCAGACGCCGTCGGTCCGGGTCTTGGCCCCACAGACGCGCCCCGGGTCCCTCACGGGGTGCGTGGCGCCCCGAGACCCGCACGGGGTCGTGATGGATCCACAGGCCACCCCCCGGAGTGATTCGGAGCATCGGCGTCGAGCGCTGCGGCGACGGCCAAGAGCCGTTCGGCGACCTGGCGTTGGATGGGTGTGGGGACGAGCATCCGAGTCGAGGCGGTCGGATCCGCCTCGGCCAGTCCGGCCTCGGTGTCGGTCGGCAGGGAGGGCCAGGACGGGGGGGGCAGGCCGGCGGGGTCGCACCGGGCGGTGGCGACCGCGCGCCAGTGCCGGACCTGACGGAGTCCGAGCCACACCTGCATGGCCGCTCGGTTGGCGGTGTCCTCGGCGGTGCGGAGGGCGGTGGTCTGGGTGTCCAGGAGCCCGACGTAGGCCGCGTGGTCGCGGTCAGCGGCGAGGTGATCCCGGGTGGGGGTATCCGGGTCGGCGAGGATCCGGTGCAGCTCCTGGCGCTCGGCAAGGAGGCGATCCGTGTCCCGGCAGACGGTGTCGATGGCGGAGCGAGCCGTGCCCCAGGCCGCCATCGCCGCGGCGAGATCCGAGGCTTCGGTGTCGGCCAGGGCGAGGGCCTCGGCCGCAGCGGCCCGGCGACCCTCAGCATCCGCGGCTCGCTCGGGCGCTTCCTCCAGCCAGGCCGCCTCCGCCTCCAGCGGCTCCGCCGCCGCTTCTGCGTTGGCACGGAGGGCGGCCACCCGCGCGCGGAGGTGAAGAGCCCGCGCCAGGGCGGCCTCCACCGAGGGTGGGGGGACGGCGGATGGGCTGCGGCGGCGGTGCAGGCGTGGGCTCACCATGAGTCCTCTGGGGGGCGGGTCGCCCGGGCTCGGAGCGGGACGGCCGACGCGGGCATGGCGGTGAACCCAGCCATCACCGCCCGCGCCCCAGCGCGGCCTCGAGGTGGCGCGCCAGCACCGCGTCCTGCCGCTTCGACAGGTCCGGCCAGAGTTGGCGGATGCGAGTTTCGATCAATTGGACCAACTCCCCCTTCGTCTCTCCGGCGACGTGGATCTGGAGCGTCGGATTGGAGTTGATGATGACGGCCGCGCCATGCGGCGTCCCGGACTGCCGCATCACCCCTTGGGCAAAGGCCAACTGCCGCGCGTGGGCCTGCTGGGCGCCTGAGGGAGGCGTAACCCCGTGGCGGAGGATGTAGAACGACTCGCCGAGTTGGCGCGGATTCATGGCCATCGCCGCCATCGGCGAGAGGCCGCCGCGCTGGAGCGCCTCCATCTCTTGAAGGCGTACGGCCAGCGCACGAAACTGGACGGGCAACTGGCCGTGGCGTCCAACGACCGCATGGGCTCCCTGAAGGGTACGAACCATCGCTGACTCTGCCTGCCCCACCACGGCCGGGAGCAGACCCTTCGTCCACGTGATGGCCCACGTCGGGACGTTGCCCTTGTCGCCGAGCACCCGCGAGAACCGCTGGGTGAGCCCGTGGAAGGCGACTGGGTCGAGCGTGCGCAGGAACCGCTCCGCGTTCCAAGCGGCCGTGTCCCGTCCGTGCATCCCCGTGGCCGACTGGAAGAGCGACGCTCCGCCGACCATCTTCAGGAGCGGCTCAACCGCGGTGACCCAGGACGCATCCTGGGCGGCGATCGAGAGTCGGCCGCCGGCACCGCGGAGAAGGCCCAGGAAGCCGGCGTCCGCCGCCGCACCGGCAGCACCGGCAGCACCGCCCCCGCCAGCCCCTCCGCCGCCTGCCGCAGTCCCCCCGAGGATGCGTCCCAGGCTTCCCAGCCGCTTGCGGCCAAACCAGAGCGCGGCACCGCCCGAGAGGAGATCGCTGCCGATATTCTGGCCACCGATCTTGAGGTGCTCCACAAGCCCCAGGATGCGTGCCAGCGAACCGAGGATCGGGCCGGCCGCCTTCAGGAGTCCGTTCAGGACCTTGGGGAGATCTGTGGCGATCGTCGTCAGGATCGGCCCGAGCTTCGGCCAGATGGGGGCGAGGTCGTTCTTCAGGGTGGTGAGGTCGGGGCCGAGCCCCTGAGCCAGGTCGCGGAACGCGGTGATGATCCACGGGCCGGCCGGCGCGATCGCCCCATACAGCTTGCTGATGTCCCCGGCGAGGCTGCCGAGGAAGTTGCCCACCTGCGGGATCTCGGTCTGCGCGGCCCGGAGGAAACCATGCCAGCCCTTGTTGGTGCTGAGAGCCTGCGTCCCCTGGTTGAACCCGCCGGACAGGTTCCGCATCCCGACCATGAACCCGTCGATCAGCGGGGTTGACGCTTGGAGGATGTTGCCGAAGCCGATCCCGAAGTTCAGCAGCACCCGCATCGCGTCGCCCATCGCCTGCGGCGCCTGGGTCCCGGCCCACGTCATGAACTTGGTGAAGCCCCTGTTGGCGAGGACGGCGTCGAGGATGTGGAACGCATCGCCCAGTCCGGTGGCCGCGCCCTTGACCAGAGGGGCCATCCGCGGGAGGGTGTTGGCGAGCGTGTGGAAGAGGCTGCTGAGGTCGGCGACGAACGCGGGCTGGACGGACCGGGTGAGTGCCCGGAAGGCTCCCTCCATCCGCCACATCGCGTTGGCGGCTGGGGCGACGGTGTTCAGGTTCATGCCGCTCTCGGCGGCCTGAGCCTGGAGAAGGCCGACCTGCTGGCCGACCATCTGGGCCTGCTGCCCCTGGTGGTGGGCGCGGAGGTACTGCTGCTGCCACTGAAGGGCATGGATCTGGTCCGCCACGCTGAGCGCCGAGATCGTCGGCTTCAGCCCGAGGAAGGCGCCGACCCCGGCGAGTCCCAGCGTCGCCGCCGCGCCGCCCATCCCGAGGGCCACGCCGCCTGCGGCCGGCCCGAGCGCGCCGATCGCGCCGACGCCGATCCCGATCAGCGGGAGGATCCGTCCAAGACCACCACCGCCGCGTCCGCCACCGCCCGCGGCGGCCGCCGCCGCTCGGCCCAGTCCCCCGGCGCCCCCGCCTCCACCCGCCAGGTCACGCTCGACCGCGGCGAGGTCGCGGCCTTGGAGGCGGGCGATGTCCTCGGCGCCCAATCCCACGCTGCGCATGGAGCGCGCGGCATCCCTGGTCGCCCGGTCCGCCTGAAGGGCGCCCAGCCGCATGACGGCGCCCGTCCGCTCGGCGTCGGCCGCCGCCGCCGCCGCCGCGCGCGCGTACTTGCTGGTACTCCGTGCAGCCTCGCCGCTCGCGGTCCCCATCTGCTCGGTGTTCGCCGCCACGGCGCCGAAGTTCCGGTCGATCTGGACCCCCATCGCATCCAGACGGGCCGCGAGGTCGCGGCCCTTGCCCTGGAGCGCATCGATCCGTTCGAAGCCGCGGGTGAGGATGTCCTGCCGCGCCTGCGCGGCGGCCAACCGCTCCTGCCCGATCGCCGCGCTCCGCAGGGACGCTGCCTCGGCCTGAACCGCCATCGGGTCCAGAATCCGGCCGATCGCCAGAGGCGTGCGCGCCATCGCCGGCCGACTCTCGGCAGCCCGGGCCGCGTCCGTGGCGGCCCGGATCCCGGCCTGCTCCGCCGGCGCGAGGCCCTGGTACCGCAGCGCCGCCGTCGTGGCCGCCTCCGTCGTCATCCCCCGCCGGTAGGTGGCCGCGACCGCGGACTGGGCGTCCCCGCTCTTGTAGCCGAGGTTGCGGAGCGCCGAGGAGGCGGTCGCCTGCACCGCCTGGTCGGCGCTACTCACCGGGGCGCGTGCCCCGCCGACCCGACTGGCGAACCGCTCCGCCGCCATCGGGGCTGCGCTGAGCCGAGACGTCTCCCACGCGCGCCGGTCGGCCGCCAGCTGCTCCGCCTGCCGGGCCACGTCCTGCTGCATCGCGTGGACGCGCTGCTGGGCGTCCTGCGGCAACCCGCCGGTGCCGCTGCCCCGACCAAGACCGGCCTCTTCCTGCTTCGCCTTGAAGGCTTCGAGTTCCGCCTCGGCCTCCGCGAGCTTGCGCTCCAGCGGCTCGATGTCGGCCGTGATCTTGATCTCGACGTCGGGGATCAGGTTGTCACTCGGCATGGCATCGTCCCTCCAGGACCCCGGCGACGCGCGGCGGCAGCAACACGTCGGACATCAGGACCCCTCCCGCCACGATGCCATGGCCGCGGGCCGCGGCTCGGTGAAGACCACGCGAACCGGGTCGAAGTGAAGACTCAGTCGGCCGGTCGGCCCCATTCGGTTCTTCGCCAGGTGGACACGCGTCTCGCCCGAGCGGTCGTCCATCCGGCGGTCGAGGAGGAGCACGACGTCGGCGTCCTGCTCGATACTGCCGGATTCGCGCAGGTCGGCGAGCCGCGGGCCATCGTCCCCGCCGCGGCTCTCCACCTGCCGGTTCAACTGGCAGGCGGCGATGACCGGCACCCGCAGCTCCCGCGCCGTCGCCTTCAGCGCCCGGGTCACCGACCCCACCTCCTGCACCCGCCCCTCGCGCCGGTCACCCCGGATCAGCTGGAGGTAGTCGACGACGACGAGGCCGGCACCGACGGTGGCCGCGGTGGCGCGCGCCCGGGCTCGCAGGGTCTCCGCGGACAGGGCCGCCGTGTCGTCGATGATCACCGGCCGTCCCGACATTCGATCGACGGCCTGGCGGAGCCGCTCGTAGGCCGGGCTGGCCAGGTCGGGGTCGCGCACCACCCGCAGCGGCTCGTTGGCCTCGGCCGCGAGCCAGCGCTCGGTGACGGCGTCGGCGTCCATCTCCAAGGCGAAGATGACCACGGGCACCGTCGCCCGCTGGGCGATACTCAGGCAGAAGGTGCTCTTGCCGATCCCGGTGCGCGCGCCGACGACGGCCAACTCTCCAGGTCGCAGACCCCCACCCAGCAGTTGGTCGAGACCCGAGAATCCGAGCGGGAGGGGACCGGCGCGGTCGACGGCGCTCACCCGGTGCAGCCAGTCTTGGCCCAGCGTCCGAAGTGACCGTGCCGCGGGGGGCGCCCAGCCCCGTGCCTCCTCAGCGTCGAGGAGGTGGCGCACCGCCCGGAGCCGTGCCCCATGCTCCTGGGCCGCATCGCTGAGGGCCGCAGCCATCTGGGTCGCGAGCCCCGACGCCGCTCGCAGCCGGGCCAGGTCGTGAACCCGGCGCCCGTGGTAGGCGGCCCCGGCACTGCCCAGCGCGGCATTCCCCAGCTCAGCGAGCAGCCGGTGCCCACCGGCCTGCTCCAAGACGCCGTCGTGTTCCAGCCGGTCGCCCAGCGGCAGGATCCCGACGGGCTGGCCTTCAGCCCGCAACGCCCGCATCGCCGCGAAGATCTGCCGGTGCGCGGTCAGCCAGAAGTCCTCGGGCCCCAGCGTCTCCGGGAGGCGATCCAGCGCCGCCGGGTCGAAGAGACACGCCCCAAGGACCGCTCGCTCGTCGGCCCGCGAGTAGAGCGCCATGGCCACGCCGGCCGAAGGCGTCGGGCCCCCTTCCGCCGGGACGACGACAGCGAGGCTCACAACGCCACCGCCGTTGGCCGCATCGCGGCGGCTTCGACGTTGGCCTTCGCCCGCTCGTAGGCCCAGACCTCGGCCTCAGAGGCGTCGTAGGCCGGCGCCTCACCCCGCCGGACCCGCGCTTCCCAGGACTGGATGACCTCGGCCGTGATCACCTCGCCGCCAACTTCGGCGACGGAGTCGATGGATTCCGCACCGCGGCGTTCGTGGGCCTCGTCGAAGAACCCAAGGAACATCCGGGCCTTCTCGGCGTCCCGGAAAATGAGTCCAGCGTCGTGGTACCGGTGACCTCCAGTCCTCGGGTCGTCGCCGCGGTGCCACGAACTGAAGCGCCAGCCATGGGCTACCCGACAGAGTTCGTCAGGGGTGAACGGCGCGTACCGGTCCCGAAGCAGGGCGGCGACGTTGCGACGGTCCTTCGCCGTGAACCTCCGTGGCTTGGCGCGAGCCCTGCCGGTCTCGGCGCGCCACTCGGCATGGCCTGCCTGGAACTCAGCCTCGATCTGGTTGATCGTCTCGGCGAGCGACGACGGCTCGATGTCCGGCTCCAGGCGCAGCACGGATGCCTCCCCTGGCGAGGATGGAGCCGCTTCAGACGGCGAGAGAGATACAGAGAGAGAACTATCTACAGGTACAGGTGCTTCGGAGTTTGCCTCGGGGCCGACGGACGCTCCCGCCGAAGCGGCGACCGAAGCAGGTGCTTCGGCCCCGGAGGGCGGTTGGGCCGATCCGTACCGCGCCCGTCGGCTTGCGGCTGACCGACGTCCTCCAATTCGGCCGGCCGCGGCTTTGACTTCGCGGTCGGCCTCGACCTCGGCCCGGCTCCGTTGGTAGTTGAGGTAGTCATGGATGACCAGACATCCCTCGTGACGCCGACACCGTTCGAGGAGGCCCGTAGCAAGCAGCGCCGCAACCTGCTTCGGGGCTGCTTCGGAAGCACCTGCTTCGGCGCGTGCTTCGGGGACATGACCATCGGTGAGGTACTGGCTGGCCCAGCAGATCAGTGTCACCTGGCGGTAGGCCGCACCGGCCGTCTGAGCCTCGGCGCGCAGGACCTTGGGGTGCTCCGGGAATCCGTCGTCCAGACGAGCCCAGCTCCCGAGCGGCGCGCGGGCTGCCGCTGCGCCGCTCATGTCGCACGTCCTCGGATGACGTAGAACTCCACCCCCGCAACCTCGACGGCGGCCGAGCCGGCCGCCAGAGCGACCGCGATCGCCTCGGCCGCCCGATCGCGGTCGGGCACGCTCAGGCGGGCGGTCGCGTCCCGCGGGCGCTCGCCAGACGGGAGCGCGGATGGGCCGGGAGGCACTCGCGCCCCCCAGCCCCCTGAGCGAAGCCCTGGGGGGCCGACGGCCCCAAGACCCGCGGCAGGTCGATGAGGATGCGGCCGCCTGAGCGGTCGGCATGGAGGCCGACTCGGTCGGGTGGCCGACGGTGTGGTACCGTCAGGCCGCAGTCGGTTGGGCGGCATGGCTGAGCCCCTCCGCTGAAGACGCCGTCTCGGATGAGGATCCTGAGACGGCGTCGCTGTCTGAGCCGGCCGCCGAGACGGCGGCGAACTTCGGGAAGATTGGTGCGCGTCCCGATCGGGCGCGTTGTGCCTGCATCCGGGCGAGCGTCAACCGGGCATAGAACTTCCGGCGGGCCGTCTCGGCCCGCCGCGCTCGCTCCGCGGGCTCCAACTCGCCTCGGGGGTCTACCTCCCGAGCGAATCGATCTAGCAGCCCCTGGCGGGCCTTCGCCGTCGCGGCGGTCCGGTCCCGGACCTCAGCCCACCGGCTCAATGCGGCGACGCGCGCAGCTGCCCGGGCCATTGCTGGGTCTCTGGCGGCCACAGGACACTCCCAGCGGCCCCACCCGGGTTACCCGGCGTAGCGACGCTCTAGTGCCCCTAGGCGGACGCCGGACCTGCCGACGTTCCGTCCCATGGCCGAGGCCAGTCCTCGCACAACGAATTAAAGCAGGGGCGGGACCGGAGAGTCAAGCCCGGCGCGCTCGCGCGGGACCCCTCGAAGTTGCGCCATCTCAGCTTCCCGCAGACGCATCTTCAGCTTGGAAAGCCAGTCCGGCGATTCGCGAAGCTCTCGGCTCTGGGCACGGAGGGAGGCGCGCTCGACGCGGTTGATCGCCCCGCAGTTCGGACAAACGATGCCCAATACCGGATCTCGCCTGAGCACGATCAGCAGGCGTCGGCGTTCGGCGTTCTCGTGAGGGGACACGGAGGCGATCGCCAGCACGCCGGGGGTTCCGGGAGACTTCGGGCGACGCGACTGTCGAAACTCGCGAGCCCGGACGGTGGGTCTCGCGGCGGCGCGTTCATGCTGGCGCCACTCCGGCAACGCGATGAGCGGCACTCCCTCGCTCGCTCGGGCGGAGGCTGACCGATCCACCATGCGTCCGGCCGCGCGACACGTCTCCAACTCCGCGTAGTAGTCGCCCAGGATGAAGCGACATGGAAGCGCTGGGGGTCGCATCCGCCCGCAGCGGAGCCACCGCCCATTGGGCCCGAGCCGCACGGGGACCACCGCCACACGGCCCGGTCGCGCCTGCCGGAGCGTTGCGTCGAACCGGCTCTCGTGCGCCTCGGTCACAGCCGATCACCGAGCCCGAGCCGCCGGTGGCTCTCCCGAGCCCGCTCCGCCGCGGCGCTCGCCGCATACCGCGTGAGCATCGAGCGCGAGCGCCAGCCGAGGAGGGTCATGAGGTCCGTCTCGTTGCCGCCTTCCAGCTGCCAGTGGTGGGCGGCCGTGTGGCGGAAGAGGTGGGGATGGAGGCCCGGGAGGCCCGCCACCCGACCGCGCCGGCGGACCGCGTCGGCGATCCCGGACGGGGTCATCGGCCCCTCGTGCCCCAGCCACAGGGCTAGCGTGCCGGCCTGGCGCCTGGACGCCCGGCTGCGGAGGTAGCGACGGAGCGACACGCCGGTCTGGGCCCCAAACGGCGCGGCGCGCGGGCGCCGACCCTTGCCGAGCACATGGAGGACGCGGTGCTCCCAGTCGACGTCGGCCACCGCGAGCCCGGCGACCTCGGAGAGCCGGGCCCCGGTGTCGATGAAGCACCGGAAGAGGGCATTGTCCCGCCGGTCCTCGAAGGCCGGTCCCTCGCACGCCCTGAGCAGCCGGCGCAGCTCGTCCTCTCCGAGCACCGGTGGCGGCGTCTCGGGGACGGTCGGCGGTCGCAGCCCTGCCATCGGACTCACGGCCAACTCGCCCTCGTCCACGGCCCAGCCGAAAAAGCGGACCAAGGCTCGGTACCGGTTCGCAGCTGTCGCCGGCTTGAACCGGTGGAGGAGGTCGGTGACGTACCCCTTGACGTCCTGGCGGCTGACAGTCTGGGACTGGGTCGGGCGTCCACTCGCCTCCAGCCATGCCGCGAAGAAGCGGACGGCGTCCCCGTAGGCGCGCAGCGTCCGCGGGCTCTTGTGCTCGCTCTCCAGCGTGAGGAGGAAATCCTCGAGGAGGGCGAGGAGGTCGTCGGTCGGCGCCCGCGAGGCGGCTCCCGGGGTCATTCGTAGAGTGTACGGTTATCGCCGAGTCGCACGTTGTGCGATGTGCCGAACCTGTGCTATCGTCCAGTTATCGTGTGGCTCTGATCTCAATGGAGCGGGAGACCGGACTCGAACCGGCGACCGTCTGCTTGGGAAGCAGATGCTCTACCACTGAGCTACTCCCGCCCGAGGTTCGCTCGCAGGCCCCGGTGGCCGGAGGCCCCGCCAGCGGTCGTGAAGTATACCCGGCAC
>Ga0307373_10006651_pt1 | contig 18302 bp, 13 predicted proteins | sample OX2MG_FD_202534 | JGI IMG/M metagenome (GOLD analysis project Ga0307373, IMG submission 202534) | Soil microbial communities from Risofladan, Vaasa, Finland - OX-2 | ecosystem: Environmental > Terrestrial > Soil > Coastal area > Acid sulfate soil | place: Finland: Risofladan, Vaasa | collected...
TCCGTTTCGGTCTGCCTGAGCAAGGGGCTCAGCGCGCCGGTCGGCGGCCTGCTGGCCGGAAGCGCTGAATTCGTGGCCAGGGCACGGCGGGCACGCAAGCTCCTGGGCGGATCCATGCGCCAGGCCGGCGTGATCGCGGCCGCCGGCATCGTGGCCTTGCAGACCGGGATCGACCGGCTGGCCGAGGATCACCGACGGGCGCGCCGGATCGCCGACGGGCTGGCGTCCGTAACCGGGATACAGGTGCTGACCCCGAAGCCGGTCACTAATTTCGTCCTGGTCGACGTGGCACCGTCGGGGCACACGGCCGACGAGGTCGTCGCGAGCCTTGAGCAGCACGGAGTGAGCGCGTCATCCCGGCCGCCGACGACGATCCGGTTCGTCACGCACCGCCAGGTCGACGACGACGACGTTGCCGCCCTGATCAAGATCCTTACTGAGCTCATCGGGGAACGGCCGACGTGACCGGACCTGCGGCCCGGACCGTGCTGGGCATCGACCTCGGAACTGGCAGCGTCAGAGCCGGGCTGTTCTCGCTGGACGGCTCCCTGCTGGCCGGTCACGAGCAGGGCGTGCGGACTTCGCACCCGCGGCCTGGCTGGGCGGAGCAGTCACCACCGGAGGTACTCGCCGCCCTGCACCGGGCCGTGTCGGCCGCGGTCGCTGGCCGACCGCCCCCGATAGCGATCTCGGTGGCGTCGACGGCGGTGACTGCGGTCGCCATTGGCCGCGATGACCGCCCGGCCGGGCCTTCGCTGCTGTGGATGGATACCAGGGCATCGGCCGAGGCCGACGAGATCACCGGGACCCGGCATCCGGCACTGCGCTACACCGGCGGGCAGGTCTCGCCCGAGTGGATGCTGCCCAAGGCGCTCTGGCTGGCCAGGCACGACCATGGTCGCTACGCCGCGGCTCGCAGGATCGTCGACGTCCACGACTGGGTTGTCTTCCAGCTGACTGGCCAGTGGAGCCTGGCGCAGGCCACCATCGCGGCTGAGTGGTCCTACGATCCGCTCGCGGGAGGCTGGCCGGCCGATCTACTCGACCGGTTCGCGATCACCGATCTGCTGGCCGGCTGGGACGTTCCGAGACTGCCGGCCGGAGCCCCGGCCGGCCGGCTGACCGCGGCGGCGGCCGCGCAGACCGGGCTGATCGCGGGCATCCCGGTGGTCCAGGGGCTGATGGACAGCTACGCGGCCGCCCTGGCCGCCGATCTGTTTCAGCCGGGCCGGGTGGCGATCTCGATCGGGACCTCCTCGTCGTACCTGGCGCTGTCCGGCCGCTCCGTCTCAGACCCCAGGCTGCTCGGGCCGGTACCCGAGGCTTTCGGCCCAGGAAGCATCGTCCAGCAGGGCGGCCAGACCTCGGCGGCGGCCGTGGTCGAGTGGTTCTCCCGGCAGCTGGCCGCCGGCGTACCACTGCGCGAGCTCGACGCGGAGGCCGCGGTTGTCCGGCCGGGCGCTGACGGCGTGTGGGCGATGGACACCTGGCAGGGCTGCCGCACCCCGTACCGCAACCCCGCGGCCCGCGGGATGTGGGGCGGTCTCTCGCTGGCCCATACTCGCGGGCATCTGTTCCGGGCGACCCTGGAGGCCGTCGCCTTCGGCGGGCGCGCCGTCCTGGAGACACTGCAGGAAGCAGGCGCGTCCGCCCGCGAGCTCGTCGTGACCGGCGGCGCTGCCCGCAGCAGTCTGTGGATGCAGATACACGCCGACGTGATCGGCCAGCCGCTCCGGCGCCTGGCCGCGCCGCAGCCGGTCACGCTGGGCGCCGCCATGTGCGCCGCGGTCGGCGCGGGCGCCTACCCGGACCTTCCCGCCGCCGCCGCGGCGATGACCTCCCTCGGACCCGGCTGGCGGCCGGATCCCGAACGCCACCAGGCCTACGAGGGCCTGTACGCCGAGTACCGGTACCGGCTGGCCGCGGTCAGCTCCCTGGACGGCATGAACCCCAGCACCCCAGACCAAGGCGCGGCTGCACTGCGTGCCGGACGGGACCCCCGATGACCGGCAAGACAACCTGGTGGTTTCCCGACGGCGACCTGCCCGAGCCCGTGCCGGGCGATCGCTTCGCCAGCCACGAGTCCCTCATGGTCCTGAACCCGAACGAGACTGCCGCCACCATCTCGCTCATCTTCTACTGGGAGGACCGGCCGCCTACCAGGGTGGACGGGCTGATCGTCGACGCGGAACGAGTGCGGTGCATCCGCATCGACAAGCTGGCGGGGGTCACGATCCCGTACCGGACTCAGTACGCGATCAGGCTCGAGAGCGACACCGGAGTCTTCGTCTCCTACGGGCGGCTCGACACCGCGCAGCCCAACTTCGCGCTCGTCGGCCTGATGGGGGCGAGCGAATGACCGCGGCCAGGTTTGGCGGCAAGGTGGTCGCCGTCACCGGGGCCGGCAGCGGCATCGGCGCCGCGGCCGCCGACCGGTTCCGGTCCGAAGGCGCCAGCGTGGTCTACGCGGACATCGACGCGAGCCGGCTGGCCAGCGTCAGCGAGTCGGAGTCCGTGCTTACCGTGGCCACGGACGTGTCGGACCCGCGGTCCGTCGCTGACCTGGTCGAAGCAACCCTCGGCCGGTTCGGCCGGGTCGACGTCGTGGTGTCCAACGCCGGGATCTGGCGGGGAAGCCCGTTCCTGGAGATCTCCGACGAGGAATGGGACACCGTGCTCGGCGTCAACCTCAAGGGCACGTTCCTGGTCTGCCGCGGATTCGCCCGCGCCATGGCGGCCGCGGGAGACGGCGGCTCCATCATCGTCACGGCTTCCACGAACAGCTTCCTGGCCGAGCCCGACAGCGCGCATTACAACGCTTCCAAAGGCGGCGTGGTGATGCTCGTCAAGTCCATGGCCGTCGACCTGGCGCAGGCCCGGATCAGGGTCAACGCGGTCGCTCCTGGAACCATCCGCACCAACATCAACGCCGATGTTCAAGCGCTGCCTGATGGCGCTAGCCCGCTGTTTGCCTTCCCACCCGCGCGGCGGTGGGGCGAGCCAGAAGATCTCGCAGGCCCGATCGCGTTCCTGGCCTCGCCGGATGCGGACTACATCACCGGCAGCATCCTGGTCGTCGACGGCGGCCAGATCTCACTCAACGGCGTCGTCCAGTAGGAGCGCCTCAGCCCTGTCCCCGCTGATTCTCACCTGAAGGACTTATCATGACCGACGCAGTCCAGAAACCACTCACCGACGCCGGCCCTGGTCTCGTCAAGGGCAAGCTGGGTCTCGGCGATGTCCTGTTCCAGGGCGTCACCCATATCGGCCCGGCCGTGAGCGTCGTGTTCACCCTCCCGTTCATCGTCTCCTACGCCGGAGCCGCCGCGCCGGTCGCCGTGATCGGCGCGGTGATCGTCATGCTGTTCGTGGCCAACACCGTGTCAGAGTTCACCAGGTACATGCCGTCTACCGGCGGCTACTACTCGTTCGTGCGCAGGGGCCTCGGCCCCAGGTGGGGGTTTCTCACCGGCTGGAGCTATTTCGCCTATGACCCGCTCGGGCCTGCCGCCGTGCTCGGGTTCATGGGCTTCCTGGCCGAGAACGTGCTGAAGACCGGCACCGGCGTCGACATTCCCTGGTGGGTGTTCGCCCTCGCCGGACTGCTGGTGACCTGGGTGCTGATCTACCGCGGCATCGCCATCTCGACCAAAGCGGCGCTCGTGCTCGGCACGCTCGAGGTCCTGATCATGGTGGCGCTGTCGATCAGCCTGCTGGTCTCGCCGGCGCACAGCTACCACTGGACCGCGCCGTTCAACATCTCCAACTCGCTGCAGGGTATCCACGGGATCCTGTACGGCATCGTCTTCTCGATCCTGGCGCTGAGCGGATTCGAGTCGGTGGCGCCGCTGGCCAGGGAGACGCGCGACCCGAAGCGCCTGCTGCCGCGCGCGATCTTCGGCTCCATCATCCTGGTCGGGATACTGTTCGTCTTCGCGGGCTACGCCGGAGTCGCCGGCTGGGGCGTCGACCAGATCAAGACCTTCCCCACCAACGCCAATCCGTTCTACGAGATGGCCAAGCGGGTGTGGGGCCTGGGCTGGATCTTCGTCTTCATCGCCATCATCAACAGCGTGCTCGCCATCGCCATCGCGTCGAGCAACGCTGTGACCCGGGTGTGGCACGGGATGGGATCGGTCGGCGTCCTGCCCAAGGAGCTGACCAAGATCCAGCCCAGATTCCGCACTCCGAGCAACGCCATCCACCTGCAGATCGGGATCTCGGCCGCGCTGACCGTCGCGGTGGGCCTGTGGGTAGGCGCGGCGGATATCTACGGCTTCCTGGGCGACATCATCACCGTCGCCATCGTGATCATGTACGGACTGGCCAACGTCTCGCTCTTCGTCTACATGCGCAGGGAGCAGGCCGAGCACTTCACCTGGTGGCGGCACGGAATCGTCCCGCTGGTCGGCACCCTGCTGCTGCTCCCGGTCGTGTGGGTGACGTTCGTGCCGCTGCCTGCTTACCCCTTCGTCCTGGTGCCCTACATCGTCGTCGCCTGGATGATCCTCGGTGCCGGGGTCATGTGGTGGATCGAGAAGCGCCACTCGGCGAACATGATGGCGATGACGCAGGCGTTCGAGACGATGGACGCCGACTTCGACCCGACCGTCCTGTGACCGCATCATGACCTGGGCTCCGTTCGGCGCCGGCCAGCGGATGATCGACCTGACTCATCCGCTGGCCGGCCAGGCGCCGTCCTATCCCGGCCAGCCGCCCGCTATTTTCACGGCCGTGACAACGGTCGCCGATGACGGGTACCTCGTCAGCGAGGTGCATGCCCGCACCCATATCGGCACCCATGCGGATAGCCCCGCCCACTTCATCGCCGGCGGCGAGACGACGTTCGATATCGGGGTGGAACGCTGGATGGGCCCGGCCTGGGTCACCCGGGTGGCAGGGCACGGGCACTCAGGCGGGATCGGCAGCGCGATGCTCGCGCTGCCACCAGAGCAGGCGCACATCCTGCTCATCTCGACCGGGCACTCGCGATGGTGGGGAACAGGCCGGTATTACGGGCAGGCCCCCTACCTGACCGTCGAGGCCGCGGAGCAGATCAGGGACGCCGGGTTCGGCCTCGTCGGGCTGGACTTCCCGTCCCCTGACCAGGTGGGAAGCGCGACCGAGCCGTGCCACCACATCCTGCTGGGGGCGGGCACCCTGATCATCGAGAACCTCAGCGGACTTGACCGGCTGGATCCCGGGCCGTGCTGGTTCTGCGCGGCGCCGCTGCTGATCGGCGGCGGGGACGGCGGATTCTGCCGGGCCTTCGCGGCCGCCCCGGGCGACAGCGCCGCACCAGACGGGAGTGGTCCCGCATGACGACAGCCGCGCACGGACGCCGCCGTCCGCCCTTCGATCCCGAGGTCATCCCGGCGCTCGAAGAGTGTTACCGGCAGGCCCCGGTGACCCTGACGGCCCAGAACCTGGCCGAGAGCCGCCGGGCCGAGCTCGACGGGACGCCGAGCCTGGCGGCTCTCGCCGCTGGCGGCGCCGACCTGGAGGAGCGGATGATCCCCGGGCCCGGCGGCGCGCCGGACATCTCCCTGCTCATCATCCGGCCGCCCGGCCGGGACGTCCTGCCCGCCCTGTTCCACACTCACGGCGGCGGGATGGTCATGGGTAACAACCGGACCGGCCTGGAGACGATGATCGGCTGGGTGACCGATCCCGGGCTGGTCATCGTGTCGGTGGAGTACCGGCTCGCTCCTGAGCACCCTTATCCGGCTGGCGTGCAGGACTGCTACGCGGGCCTGGTATGGACGGCTGAGCATGCCGGGGAGCTGGGCATCGACCCCGAGCGGCTGATCATCGGCGGCGGGAGCGCGGGCGGCGGGCTGGCCGCTGCCTGCTCGCTGATGGCCAGGGACCGGGGCGGCCCGGCTTTGGCGGCCCAGATGCTGATCTACCCGATGCTCGATGACCGGCTGGCGACCGGCTCGAGCCGGGAACTGGATGGCGAGGGCATCTGGGACAGCGGGTCCAACCTCACGGCCTGGACCATGCTGCTCGGCGAACGGCGCGGCGGAGACGATGTCCCTGCCTACGCGGCTCCGGCGCGGGCGGCGGACTTGTCCGGGCTGCCGCCGGCCTACCTGGAACTCGGCAGCGTCGAGACGCTGCGCGATGAGGACCTGGACTACGCCAGGCGGATCTGGGCGGCGGGCGGGATCGCGGAGCTGCACGTCTGGCCGGGCGGCTTCCACGCCTTCGACCTGATCGCGGCGGGCACGGAGCTGGCCCGCGCCGCCGCCGACGTCCGGCTGGGGTGGCTCAGGCGCGTCCTGCGCGCTTAGGACTTCGGCTGGCGCGGACCAGGCTGAAGATGGCCGCCCGCCACTGTCGGCACTGGCCGCTACATTCGTGCCCGTGTTCGAATCATCCCCCGTCCTGGCTGACCTTGATGACAAGCAGCGGCAGGCCGCGACCTGGCCGGCCGGGCCGCTGCTGGTCCTGGCCGGAGCCGGGACCGGGAAGACCAGGACGCTGGTGGCGCGCGCGGCCTGGCTGCGCGGGCAGGGCCTGGAGCCAAGCCGGATCCTGCTGCTGACCTTCACCCGCCGCGCGGCCGAGGAGATGCTGTCCCGTTCGGTCCCGCCCGCGAGGGCAGCCTCGGCCGAGCGCATCAGCGGCGGCACGTTTCACGCGATCGCGCACCGGATCATCCGCCAGCACGCGGAATCGTTCTCGCTCCCGCCCCAGTTCACTGTCATCGACCCGGGCGACGTGACCGACCTTCTCGACGTGCTCCGCGGCAGCCACGGCCTGACCGGCACCGAGCGGCGCGCCCCGAGGGCAGCGGTCTGCGCCGACATCTACACCAGGTGCGTGAACACCCAGCAGCCGGTGGCCGACGTCGTCCGGGCCGGCTTTCCCTGGTGCACGGCCTTCACCAGCCAGCTGTCGGAAATGTTCCGCGGCTACGTCGCGCACAAGCGCAGTCACGGCCTGGCCGATTTCGATGACCTGCTGCTGCTCTGGCGCGCCGCGCTGGCCGACGACGCGGCCGGCCCGGCGCTGCGCGGCATGTTCGACGCGGTGCTGGTCGATGAGTACCAGGACGTCAATGCCGTCCAGGCCGACATCGTCCGGCTGCTCAGGCCCGACGGCTCCGGGCTGACCTGCGTGGGCGACGACGCCCAGGCCATCTACGGATTCCGCGGCGCCGACCCCGCGCACCTGCGGCGGCTGCGCTCCGACTTTCCCGGCCTGGCCGTGATCAGGCTCGCCACCAATTACCGTTCCAGGCAGGCGGTACTGACGCTGGCCAACGCCGTCCGGCCGCAGTCACCGGGTCTGGAGCTCGAGCTGACCGCCAGCCGGGCAGCCGGCCTGACACCAGCGCTAGTCCGCTGCTACGACGAGGCCACCCAGGCCAGGGAGATCTGCGCGCGCGTGCTTGAGGCCCACGAGGCCGGCACGGACCTGCGGGATCAGGCGGTGCTAGTCCGTTCAGGCCATCACAGCGACGTCCTCGAGATCGAGCTGTCGGGGCGCGGCATCCCGTTCGTCAAGTACGGCGGCCTGCGCTTCACGGAGGCGGCTCACGTCCGCGACTTCCTCGCCGCGCTGCGCGTGATCGCCAACCCGGCCGACGACATCGCCTGGTTCCGCCTGCTCCGGCTGCACGACGGCATTGGTCCGGCTCATGCCCGGCGGATGACCGGCGTGCTGCGCCTCACCGATCCCGCGCCGCTGGCCCGCCGCGGCGATGCCGTCGCGGCCGCCCCGGCGCGGTCCAGGGTGACCCTCGCGGCCACGCTGGACGGCCTGGCCGCGGCGGCGCTGCTGGCCGGAACGGCCAGCCAGGCGACCGCGGTCCTGGCCGCCGTCGATGGCCCGGTCAGGTCCAGGTACCCCGACGCCGCCGCCCGGATCGCTGACCTGCAGCGGCTCACCGACGCCGCCGCCAGCCGACCGTCGCTGCACGACGCGCTCGTGGAACTGGCCCTCGACCCGCCCGTCTCAGGGTCCGACCTCGCCGGGCCGCCGCGGCTGGACGAGGACTACCTGGTCATTTCCACGGTGCACTCGGCCAAGGGCCTGGAATGGCCGGTTGTCCACCTGCCGCACCTGGTGGACGGGGCCGTGCCCAGCGACATGGCCCTCGGCTCGCCGGCCGGGCTCGAAGAGGAAAGGCGGCTCTTCTACGTGGCGGTCACCAGGGCGCGCGACCAGCTATTCCTCTACGCACCGCTGCGCATGCACCACCACCGCACGGCCCGCGACGACCGGCACAGCCTCGGCCAGCTGACCAGGTTCCTCGACGCCGCGGCGATGGCTGCCTGCCACGCCATCGACGCCAGCCCGCCCCGGCCGGCCATCCCGCGGACGGGCCCGCTCACCGCCCGCATCGACGCCGCGCTCGATGCCCTGTGGTCAGGCTGAGCGCAGCCGCCCGGCCGGTCGCTCAGTACTCGGAGCGGTGTTCATCTCGGCTGTCTAGCCGCTGCTGGCCTGATCACCGGCTGGCGGGCTTGACGTTCTGGTTGATGTGGAAGATGTTCTCCGGGTCGTAGCGGTCCTTGACCTGGGCGAGCCGGTCGTAGTTGCCGCGGTAGGCCGCCCTGACCCGGTCCTGGCCCTCGTCCATCATGAAGTTGACGTAGGCCCCGCCCGCGGACGTCGGGTGCAGTTCCTGCCAGTAGTCCCTGGCCCACTGCGAGATCTTGGCGGCGTTCGCCGGATCCGGGTCGACGCCCACGATCACGCCCGCCCAGCCGCCGTCCCGGTAAGCGAAGGATGTCGCGCCTTCCGGCACCCGGCTGGTGGCCCCGTCGATCGGGTACATGTGCATGGTGGAGTGGCCGGTCGGCAGCTGCTCGCCGTACTTGACGTGCACGTCGATCGCCGCGTCGGAGATCTCGTTGAAGAAGTCCGCCTTCCAGTACCACTGCAGCCCGGCCGGGTACAGGGCGTCGAATGCGCTCTGCAGGACGCTGAACGGCATCGGCTGCAGACCGACGAGCAGCGGCGAGCCGAACGTCCTGACCGGCTCGAGCACCTGGTCGGCCTGGTCGTGCCGGCCGGTGTAGCACCAGATGATGCCGCACGCCCTGCGGCCCCAGAGCTCCTCGGGGAACGGCGGGGCGGGCGGGATGGTGAGCAGGGCGATCCAGCCGCTCAGCTCCTCGGGCAGCGACGGCAGCAGCTCCCGGTACCAGCGCATCACCTCGGGGGTGTCGGCGATGTCGTACAGCACAGGGCCGCCGATGATCGTGCCGTTCTCGCCGATGTCCTGGCAGCGGAACGTGAACGAGGTGACGATGCCGAAGTTCCCGCCCCCGCCGCGCAGGGCCCAGAGCAGGTCGCTGTGGGACCGCTCGCTGGCCGTGACGAACGTGCCGTCGGCGAGGACGACGTCGGCGGCGATCAGGTTGTCGACGGTGAGCCCGAAGCGCCGCGAGAGGTAGCCGATGCCGCCGCCGAGCGTGAGGCCGGCCACGCCGGTGGACGCGAGGAACCCGGAGGGAGTGGCCATGCCGAAGGCGACGGTCGCATGATCGACGTCCCCCCAGGTGCAGCCGGGGTCGACACGGACGGTGCGGTGCTCCGGGTCGACGGTGGTGCTGCGCAGCAGCGAGAGGTCGATGACGAGGGCGTCGTCCCAGACGGCGAGCCCGCCCGCGTTGTGCCCGCCGCCTCGGACGGCGATCTCGACGCCGTGCTGGCGGGCGAACTGCACGCAGGAGATGACGTCGGCGACATCGCGGCAGCGGGCGACGGCAGCAGGACGCTTGTCGATCATGCCGTTGTAGACGGCGCGCGCCTCGTCGTAGCCGGGATCTCCCGGACGGATCACCTCACCGCGCAAGCCGGCAGTCAGATCCTCATACGGTGCGGTGGCGGGATGCTCTGATGTGGCGGTCATGTGGTTCCCCTTTGTGACACTGCGATCGTGGTTCACGACACGACGAAGCTAGGACGTGATGCGTTCGCGCAGCGTTCGGGCGCGGGCGTTCGGGTCAGGCCGTCGGTAGAACGCCGGCGACAGGGAGGCGAACGCCCCGGGCGGCGATGTCACGCTCGCAGCGTCGCAGCAGCGCAACACTGCCGTGCGCCGATGCCAGCGCCGCGGCGGCACGCAAGCGCGAGATGGCCTGATGGTCATCGGCGTCGCAGGCGGCGCGCATCCGGATCACCTCAGGCAGCCACCACACGTCGTCGTTGGCCTGCCCGGTGACCAGGGCGGCGTCGAGCGTCGCTCGCGCGGCATCGGCCTGGCCGGCGCCTGCTTGCAGCTCGGCGAGCAGGGTCAGCCAGTACGGCATCCGGGCGAATGCCCCCAGCGCCCTGAGATTGCCGATGCCCTGCCTGGCGAGGTCGATGCCCGACGCATCCGCGCGCGACCAGCCGTCGAGTATCAGGCCCCACTCGCGGTAGTAAGCAAATCGGTACCGATCACACATCTCGCGCAGCTCGCCGACGGCATCGATCAGCTCCGCCTGGTCGTGGCGCATCTGGTGGGTGATGGAGCCGTAGGCGAGGGCGACCGCGAGACTGTAGGGGTGCTCGATCTGCCGGCCCAGCCTGATGGCCTCGACGCAGCTGGACTGGGCCTCGTCGGCCTGGCCGAGCAGCCAGCGGGCGTGCGCGACCCAGGCGGTGCTGTGCACATCCGGCCGGGTGCCGATACTCAGCGAGGGGGCACCGCTGGCCAGATCGGCAGCCAGCTCGAGGTGACGCACGGCCTCCGCGGGCATCCCCAGGCTCACCGCCGAGCCGCCGACGGCGAAATGCGCGGGACCGCTCAGCTCGGAGCCCGGCTCGGCCAGCGTCATCGCGCGGGTGGCGGTCTGGTAGCTGTCGGCGGTACGGCCCTGCACGAACTGCGACGTCCAGAGCGCGACCAGGCCGGCGAGCGTCGAGTCCTTGCGGCCAAGTGATTCGGCCAGCACGATCGTGCGCTCGAGGGTCTGCTGGAGCTCGGGCGAGGAATAGCCGTACCTGGCGTTGAGAGGTGCCGCTATGCCTTCGAGTATCGCGAGCTCCTGCCGGTCTCTGTCCCTGGACTCGGGCAGGCCGCGGATCACCGACAGCGCCTTCTGATGCAGCCGGATCGCCTCCCCGTGAGCGAACAGGCCCGCCGCGAGGTCGGCTGCGCGCCGGTAGTAGGCGACAGCGCGCTCGGGCCGCCCGGCACGGGCATACTGCTCAGCGAGCTGCGCGGCAACCGGATCGGTGTCATCGCCGTAGAGCAGCTCGAGGCCCTGGGCGACACGGCGGTGCAGCAGCCACCGCCTCGGTGGACTGACCTGCGCATAAGCCGTTTCGCGCAGCAAGTCGTGGGAGAAATCGTAGCCGTCCCTGAACTCCCGCATGATCCGGCGCCGCCAGAGCTCGTCAACCGCTCCGACGACGGCGTCGGCCTCCAGGTCGCTCGCCTCGCTGAGCAGGTCGAGGGTGAAGTCCCTGCCGACCGATGCAGCGAGGCCCGCCACCTCCCGGGCGGCAGCGCTCACCTGGCCGAGACGGTTGCGCAGCACGGCGGTGAGATCACCGACCGGCAGTCCGGCGCTGAGGCCGTCGCTGCTTCGCACGGCCTCGACGATGTACAGCGGGAAACCGCCGGTGGTGGCATGAAGCAGGTCCCGGTCGGCCTCAGGAAGATGCCGCCCGGCGATCGTCTCCGCGAGGTAGGCAGTTTCGGAGGCTTCCAGCGGGTCGAGCGAGAGCTCGGTGAGCAGGCCGCTGGCCCGCATGCCGATGATCCATTCGTCCAGTTCGGGACACTCGTCCGGATTGTCGTTGCGCAATGTCCCCGTTATCAGGATTGGCGCGCTGGGGTCCAGCCCGAGGCAGAACGCGAGGAAGGCAAGGGTCTCCTGGTCGCACCACTGCAGATTGTCCAGGATCAACAGAATCGGCCGGTTCGTGTCGTTCGGCCGGCCCGTCCCGATCAGCGCCCGGGCCAGGCCCTCGAAGAACCGGTGCCGCTGCCAGGCATCCACCATGGCCCTGGACCCGGCGACGGGCTCGCCGCGGCCCTGCCCAGATGGCACCAGCCTTTCGACTTCAGCCCGCCAGGCCGGCTCGAGTGTCGCCGCCCCGGATCGCACGGCCGGGTTGCGCAGCCAGTCCGCAACCGGCGCCAGCGCCAGTCGGCCAGAGGTCGCGAAGCACTGGGTGCTCGCCACGATCGCGCGCTGCCGCCGCGCCAGATCGGCAACTTCGGCCACCAGGCGGCTCTTCCCGACGCCCGCGCCACCCTGGACCAGCAGCAGGCTGGGACGCCCCGCGGCGGCAGCCTGCCAGACGTCCTGGAGCACGCGGAGCTCCCGCGACCGGCCGACGAGCGCCGCCGAGGCAGCCCCCGGCCGGCCGGCCGGCGACTGCGCCGCCGGCAGAGTGGCGACCGCCGAATCCGCGTGAGCCATCAGCCGCTGGAGCGTGTCCCTCGTCGCGGCGTCCGGAACGACGCCGAGCTCACGTTCCAGTACCGAAGCGCAGTGATGATAGGTGCTCAGCGCGCCTGCGCGATCACCCAGGTCAGCCTGGAGCCGCATGAGCGTGCGATAGCCGGCCTCCTCCAGCGGCTGCAGCTGGATCCGGCGGCGAGCGGCATCGACGGCTCCGGCCAGATTGCCGGTTTCCTCCTGCGTCGTGCAGATCAGATCGCACAGGTCGGCAGCCTGTCGTTCGACGACCGACCTCAGGTCAAGCAGCCAGTCGTCGTACATGCCGGGCAGGAAGTCGCCCTGGTACTGGGTGACCGCCTGCGCGGCATGAGCGAGGATTCCGTCACTGTCACCCGACTCGGCCGCCACCAGCGCGGCCTTGCGGTCGATGTCAAAGGTGCGCAGGTCGACGCTGCACGTCTCGGTGTCACGCCAGCACAGGTCCCGTGCTGTCACGACGAGGGACGGCTCGTCGCCCAGGACCTGGCGCAGCGTGTGCAGCTCGCGGCGAAGATTGGTCAGCGCCTGCGCGTCCGTCGAGTCTGGCCAGAACAATCCGGCGATGCGCTGGCGGGTCTGCGGAGATCCGGCGTGAGCGGCCAGGAACCCGAGGAGCGCAACGGTTCGCGACGACCGGAGCCGGACAGCGCCGGTCCCGCCGTCCGTGATTGTCTGCTCCCCCAGGAGAGACACGTGCAGCATATAGACGCGAGCCTCCTGACAGCCCAGGGTAGACCCGATCGGCTGGGGGCGGAAGTCGGTCCTGGGCGGCCGGCGCCGAGACTCCCTGATCCGTGCTCGACTCGACGCTTTTTTGAGCTGCGGTACGGCTCGCGTCGGCGATGATGCTGCCGTGGCGGTACCTGCCGGGGAAACGATAGCCGAGCTACTGGCCGCCGTTCATTCCGGCGAGGCCGTCCGCGACCGAGGTGGTGTCGGCACATCGCCGCGCTACGGCGGCTGGAAGTCGTCCCGGAGGACGACGGCGGTTACGCGCACACTTCTGGGCGCGGTCGCCGGGCTAGCTCGTGTAGGTCAGCCAGAGATGCAGGTGACCGCCCCTGGCCAGCTGCGCGTCTGCCGACACGATGCAGTTGTCCGGGTGCTTGTACGGGTGGTGCAGCTTGCGGTTGACCGGCGTACCCGAGCGGAAGTGCCCGGAGCTGCTGCCGGCGCCTGAGCCCTTCGCGCACGTGATGTCCCAGGCGACGAAGACCGACTGCACCGGGGTCGCCCTGACATGCACGACAATGGTCACCGGGTGATGGCGGGCATTTCCGGCCGCGTCGCAGATGGCGAATTGCCCCTGCGCCGTGCAGGCGGCGATGCGCCGGCCGGCGCCTGCCGGCGATGCCAGAGCCGGGCCCTGCAGCAGGGCGAACAAACCTGCCATGGCCAGAACGAGAGTCAGCAGGCGCTTCATGTCGGTGGTCCCTTCAGCTGTGCGGGGTGCGGAACGCCGCGTGCGGTCGCGGCGGCGCGGGACCGGCCAGGGGGTGACCGGCCCGCAGAGCAGAAGGTAGCAACAGCCGCTGACAATCAGGGCGGGCGCAGATCGGTAGCTGCAACGGTTGATAGCACCTTTTCCGCACGGAACTAGTATTGTCCCGGCCGAGACGGCATTTCTTAGCAACCGGACGTTCCGACCACTGCCAGCCCGCCCCGCCCGGCGCGGCGCAGCGCTCGCGGAGCGGCTGGCTAGGGAAGGGACAGCAGGTATGCGGGATATCCGGGATATCCGGGGCGTGTCGAGAAGCTGGGCAGCCCGGCCGGCGCTGCGCGGCCTGGTCGCTGGCACGGCGGCGACCGGCGTGGTGATCGGCCTGGCGGCCATCTCAGGGCCGGCTGCCCTGGCACGGTCTCATCAGGATGCGGCGGTGGCGGCGAAGGGGGCGCCGAGCTACGCGGGGCAGGCCGGCTCAGGCCATTTCCAGGCCAGGCGAGGCCGGTTCCTCGGTATCGTCCCCAGCCAGCGGGCCAGGGCCAGCCAGGCGACGCCGACGGCCAACGGCTCGCCGCCGCTGACCTACCACGGCGGGCCGGTACAGCACTCCTCGACCGTCTACGCGATCTTCTGGCAGCCTGCCGGGTACTACTACTCGCCGTCCTACCGGGCAACCATCACGCAGTACTTCAACGACCTGAGCCAGAGCAGCTACAAGACCTCGAATGTCTACGCTTCGTCGACCCAGTACTACGACAAGAGCGGTCCGGGCGGGAGCAAGAACTGGGTCTCCTACAACGTCAGGCTGGCCGGCTCCGTCGTGACCAAGGACGCCCTTCCGGCCGGCAAATGCGCGAACTACACCATGGGTGACGGGTCCAAGAGCCGCCGGTGCCTGACCGACTCCCAGCTGCAGTCCGAGATCACCAAGGTGGTCTCCGCCCAGGGCTGGCCGACCGGCCTCGGCGATGAGTACTTCCTGTTCACGCCCAAGCAGCTCGGAGACTGCTTCGATGCCAAGTTCGCCGACGGCTGCTACGACCCGTCCGCTAGCTCATCGACCGCCTTCTGCGCCTACCACTCGTGGATCGGCGCGAGCACCCTCTACGCGGTCGTGCCGTGGGCCGATCTCAGCGGCGGCTGCCAGTACCAGGTGACGCACAGCCCGTCACCGAACGACGACGGCGCCGACATCGCGATCAACCTCATCAGTCACGAGCAGAACGAGACGATGACCGACCCGCTCGGCACTGGCTGGACCGACAAGCTCGGCGACGAGAACGGCGACGAATGCGCCTGGCTGGCCCTGTCGACCAGCTACAACGGCATCGGGGACTTCTCGCAGACCATTAACGGCGACGACTACCTGATGCAGTACGAGTGGAGCAACCGGGCCACCAGGTGCGTGGCCGCCAGCACCTACCCGCAGCCTTCCGGCTCGTTCACGGCCACGCCGGACGGAACGGACGGGGCGGCGTTCGCCGCGAGCGCGACCGACTCGGACGACACGGCATTTACCTACGGCTGGCAGTTCGGCGACGGCACCTCGGCCCTGACGTCCTCCCCCAGCGCCACGCACACCTATGCGTCGGCAGGCACGTACACGGTGACGCTGGTCATCTTCGACGGCCACGGAGATCAGGTACGCGTCGTCAGGTCCGTGGCTGTCTCGTAGTCCTCCCGGCTGCGACCCGGGGCCGGGGCCGGCTGGCATCCGCCGGGCGTCAGCGGATGCCGGCCGGCCGGAACTGAACGCTGATCCGCGGGCCGGCCGGCCTGGTGGTCTTGGGGATGGCATGCTGCCAGGTGCGCTGGCAGGTGCCGCCCATGACGAGCAGGTCGCCGTGTCCGGCCAGGTACCGGTGCACCTGGCGGCTCCCCTGGCCGCTGCCCTGTCGCGGACGGAGCAGCAGAGCCCGCGGATTTCCTAGCGAGACGATCGCCACGATCGTCTCGCGCACCCGGCGACCTGAATTGTCACCATGCCAGGCAACGCTGTCCTGACCGTCGCGGTACAGGCACAGGCCGGCGGTGCAGAGCGGCTCGCCGCGGAACCGCGACGACCTGGTCGTACATCCACCGCCGCTCGGCCCGCCACGGGACGCTGCCGGCCACCCGCCCGAACAGGGCGTCGGCGCCGCGCAGCCAGCCCGGCACCACGTCGAGCCACGCGCCGTGGGCTAGCTCCGTCCGGCGAGCCGCCCAGGCTGCCCAGCCCGAACTCCTGGTCCGCGTCGAAGAGCGATGCCTGGAAGGTGCCTGTCATGGTCTCAGGATAAACCATGATTCAAACGGGTGTTCGAATGAGCTTCCGGGCGCAATCACCCGGCGGGGATGATGGCGCGACGGCCGGCTCGAAGGAAGGTGGGAACCCGGTGCGCACGGGCAACGAGAGGCAGGGAAATGGCACAGTCGTCGGATGGCCGGCACGGCGCGACCTCGCCGGCCGCGGTCGGTACCGCCACCAGGACCTCGGGCAAGACCGCGGGCGCAGCGGACGTCGTCAGGGACGCCGCTCAGCACCTGCCGGGAGTCCCCGCCCTCACGGCGCGCCTGGCACCGCCTCGCGGACGGGCTGCCGCCGACGTGCTCAGGCGTCCCGAGGCTGTCCTGCGCCGGGCGAAGCAGCTGCCGACGGCCGCCGTCATGCTCCGCGATGCCATGGCGCCGCTGCTGACCGGGAAGGTCGACGACTGGCGTACCGAGTACGCCTACACCATCGGGATGCAGGCGTTCATCTACGGATTCCCGTACATCTACAACGCCAAGCTGAGGCACGACTGGGTAACCAGCGCCAGGGATCCGGCCGTGATCCCCTACGCACCGGCCAGCCATTTCTGGCACGCCAGCTCGCTGATCGACGCGACGTACCGGGACGGCGGCTGCCCTAATAACGACACCCTGTACTCGGTCGCCTGGGTGGACCTGTCCCGCGAGCCGGTCATCCTGTCGCACCCGAATATGGAGGACCGGTACTTCACCTTCGAATTGATGGCCTTCACCTCCGACAACTTCGACTATGTGGGACAGCGCACCACAGGCAGGGCCGCCGGGCACTTCGCCATCACCGGGCCGGGCTGGAAGGGCAGGCTGCCCGCCGGGGTCAAGAAGACCCAGCCGTCGCCCACCCCGTGGATCCTCGTGCTCGGCCGCACCCTCGTGGACGGCCCGGAGGACCTGCCCAACGTGCGCGCGCTGCAGGAGCAGTACAAGCTCACCCCGCTCAGCAAATGGGGAAAGCCACGGGCACGGGTGCCGCAGCGCCGTAACGTCTACGCACCGCCCGACCCGCAGCAGGACCCGCTCGGCCCGTGGAAGAGCCTGAACGCCATGCTGGCCGAGAACCCGCCGCCGGCTCATCACGCACTCCTGCTGAACCAGTTCGCCCGCATCGGGATCGGTCCTCGGCTCGATGTCGAGGCCCAGCCAGAGGTCGTCAGGCGCGCCCTGATCCGGGCCGCCGCGATCGGGATGCCGCTGCTGCGCCAGCAGTTCCTCGGCGGCGACTGGGCCACCGTCATCAACGGCTGGCGCTACCCGCCGCCGGAGGAAGGCCGCTTCGGCGACGACTTCCTGCGGCGGGCCGCTGACCAGTCGCTGGCAGGCATCACGGCTAACGACCCGGCGGAGGCCGTGTACCTGCTGAACTTCGACGACGCCAGCGGCAGGAAACTCTCCCCCAAGGGCCGGTACCGGCTGCGCTTCGCCGCCAGCGAGCTTCCGCCGGTGGACGCGTTCTGGTCGCTCACCGCCTACGCCGAGGAGGACATGAACCTGATTCCGAACGCGGCCAGGCGCTTCTCGGTCGGGGACCGCACGCCAGGCCTGCGGCGCGAGCCGGATGGCGGCCTGACCATCTACCTCCAGCCGAAGTCTCCCGGGTCGGCCAGAGAAGCGAACTGGCTGCCCACCTCCGCCGATCGCCCGTGGTTCGTGATCCTGCGGATGTACCTGCCGCACCGTTCCGTGGTGCAGGCCAGGTGGAAATGCCCGGGCATTGTCAAGGTTCCCTGACACTCGCCCGCCCGCGCCGACGAAACCCTACCCGGCGAACGCAGTGCCGACGTGCCCATGACAACGCAGGCTGATCCGATCGTGCTGCTGCGCAGCAAGAGCTACCTGAGCCTGCTGGCCGTCGCCGCGCTCCTCGGCATCCCGGTCTCCGCCGCCGCATACGGGTACCTGGCCCTCGTCAGCTACCTGCAGAAGGAACTCTTCACCCGGCTGCCGCACGGGCTCGGTTTCGCCGCTGAGCCGCTGTGGTGGCCGCTGCCGGTGCTGCTGGTCGGCGGGGTGCTGGCCGGCCCGGCCATCCAGTACCTGCCAGGCCGCGGCGGGCCGTCACCGGCCGGCGGGTTCAAGCTGCACGGCGCGCCGACCGCGGCGCAGCTGCCGGGCGTTATCTTCGCCTCGCTCGCGACGCTGTGCTTCGGGCTCGTGCTCGTGCCTGAGATGCCGCT
>Ga0307373_10006654_pt1 | contig 18299 bp, 11 predicted proteins | sample OX2MG_FD_202534 | JGI IMG/M metagenome (GOLD analysis project Ga0307373, IMG submission 202534) | Soil microbial communities from Risofladan, Vaasa, Finland - OX-2 | ecosystem: Environmental > Terrestrial > Soil > Coastal area > Acid sulfate soil | place: Finland: Risofladan, Vaasa | collected...
GCTCCGCAGTTCAGCTTGGCGCACGGCGACCGCAATATCCCCGGGAGTCAGCGTATCAAGTGCTTGAATCCTCCGTGACACTGATATGGAGAATTCATTGGCTTCTCCGGTCACCTGCCGAATGAGTGCAAGTCGTTGGTCAAGCCGTAGATAATTAAAATAAATTTTAAAATCAAATCTTCTCAGGGATGCGCTATCGATATCTCCAAAATGGTTGCTGGTAGCCACAAATATCCCTTGAAACGCTTCCATTTGAGTTAATAGCTCGTTTACAAGCGTTACCTCATGTTGGTACCGGGATAGCCCACGGTCACGCAGTAGGCCATCGGATTCCTCCATAACTAGCACCGCGCTCTCCTGCAAGGCTTCCTTAAACATGCTGCGGATGTTCTTTTCAGCCTCTCCGACATACTTACTGAGCAAATCGGATGCCCGCTTAATCAATAAGGGTCGGTCAAGAGTTTCTGCTAAGTGCTTGGCGAAGGCACTTTTGCCGGTTCCCGGTGGGCCGTAAAAGCAGAGCCGTCCTTGGCCAAGAAGCATCAAGCCGTTACAGATATTATTAAGATTGGTATCGGCATTGATGTAATCGATTCCGTATTGGATTGAGTTCGCAATATTGTTCGTCATTGGCATATTCAGCCCCATAGCCTCAAGGCTACCTCCCATAATTTGCTGAAACTTGGTTTCGGTTTCAGATGGGTACTTAGGATTAATCAAACGAATCACCCGTGCGGCTCGTTCGATGGAAGCTGGCGTCAGATGTGGGTTTTCAGCCACACAAGACAACCACCTATCAGTGACAGGCAGCCCATTTAGGTAACGTTCCAGCAGGTTCTTCCGTAGACTACGACTTGGCTTGGGCATTTCGATAATCAAGTCAAAACGCCGCATATGTGCAACATCAATTTGCTCAATGCTATTAGTGAGCCAAAAAGTTGGCACTGGGTTGCTTTCGAGAAGACCGTTCATCCAGCTTTTACCATTTAACCGCGCACCCTTCATACGTGTCCCAAATAACTCTATCGAAGCCTCTGGAAACACGTCTTCCACTTCATCGAAAAGTATGCACTGGTGCCGAACACGTTGCAGGGCACGTTGAGCCAGCAAATAAGCACCAAGCCTTTGATTTGGCTCAAGCGGATTTCCTTCCATGTCTTTATCGGAAACCTCACACAGTTTTATTCCTAAATCTTTCGAAACCGCACGGGCAAATGCTGTCTTTCCACTGCCGCTTATTCCGTGAATCAGGACATTTGAGCCGCGCAGTCTATTATCTTCGACGGCACGCAGATAATCGGAGACCAATAACCACTCACTTGCTGCATGTGCGTAATCTGCCCGTGATAGTAAACTTGGAACAGCGGTGTTAAAAAAAGGCTGTAGCAACTCGTCAGCACTTTGATGTTCCGTGAACAAAACATCGCAAAAGACATTTAGAACTTGGAGTTTCGCTTTCAAATCCATGTTTCCTGCTTGTAGCCGCATAATTCCGGATGCAATCAAGGCTCCATCCTTACTGAAAACGTTACGAACTTCCGATTTATCCAATGAAAGTGCAGTTGCAACCGCGTCTTGCGCCATGTATGAATCCAAAGCACCTAACGTATCGCAGCAATTCTCGAACCATTTCAAGTTATTCAAAACAACAGCAAATGCAAGAACCTTCTGTTCTGTCTCATTTAGGTCAAGGGAATTACCCATTAACAGTATGTTCTCGCTCAGTAGCCCTAAATTCTTCGGCAAACGGGCTTCAAGTATAGGCAACTTTTCCTTCAAGGCTTTCTTTACATCCAGCGGCTTGTATCCACGGCTCAGAGGCTTGATACCAGCGAGTTCAAAAAATGCCTCTTCATCCATGATGGCGCGATGAAATTGCTTAAAACCGTCCATATAAACTAGTAAGCGAATTGCCCACACTAAAGCGTATTTCTGGTACCGAATAGCAATCATGGCTCGCCGCTTCTTCACACTGCGACAGACCAAGTCTCGTTCATAATTAGAACCCGAAATGGGGATTTGACTCATGAAATACCCTTTTGAATTCCTAAATCGTTTTCAATACAGAATCACGTTGCGGACTATGGCAAGTTTGATGTTTCTTCGCGGACAACAAAAAACCCGCCAGCAAAAAGCGTGGCGGGGTGCTTACGCTTTAGCTGAATTTGTATCGCGCCCGCAAGCTGAATAATCAAATCGGCGCAGTTAGTATATTACCGGGAATGCATGATTAAGTCAAATTACACTGCTATATGAATTTTAATTATATGCAATCACTTATTTTCTTTAGATTATTTGTTGCTGATTCAAAGCGAACAAGACTAAACCCCATAACAATTTGTTCAAGTTACGAAATCATACAATCATGGTGCTGTTGTCATCATAGAAGGTGCAACCTTTAACATCAAAGAAACAGATAAAAAGTGCAGAGTTAATATGCAAAATGTTGGTTGGTTGCGCGTCATTATTAAGTTGAATTAATAGAAATATATTGTCTCTGAGGGATTGTGTTTTATTGTGCTTCCTTCATATTTGCTGCATTAGTAATACTCACAACATTACGTATAAAAGTCTGCAAGGAACTCAGTGTAACGGTATTTACTTCACATATAGCTCGATTGTCTATATAGCTTACCAACAATGCACGATTGGTATTTCCTTTTAACTTCTCCCAAGGTTTTGGTGGCTGCATAAGTGAACTATTAAGCATCTCTTTTGGAATAGGAGAAATTAGCGCAATCCTACCTTCTTCTAATGCCGTTTTTAATTGCGGGGGAAATGGAATAGGTGAATATTGTTGTAATACTTTCACAGCCCATATACTCAATTCATCACTCTTCTTTCTATCATGGCTAGTTAAGATTTGTGTTGCCATTTGCACATAATCTTTTTGTACACTTTGAGACGCTATTTTAGCTTGTATAAGCCAGCCATAAATTGCAATTAAAATCGGGACTGTTATTGCCGCAACAATATTTGTATATATTTGTATACGTTTGAGTTGAATATTGTACATATATTAACCTTCCGGTTTATCAATCATTACGGAATGAACAGCGTGCACACGATAACCACATCAATCAGAACGACTTGAGCGGTAGTCTCTCTCACTGGCTTCATTGAAAAATTTCTTTAAGTATCATAGGGAACTCCTGCGCTGATAGGCGCGTACCTAATATTTATATGTTTAGGTAACATCCAAAGTAGTGCGAAGCCGCTTTTATGAAAGCATCGGGCGGTGTCTAGATATTCCTTGAGCGAAGCTCGATTAGTCTTGCAAGTTCCTTTCGCAATTCTGTATGAATATGTGATTCAGCGCTCGCTATTACTCCCACGACTCCAACACGTATTATGGTGTTAGGTCTTTTCCTAAGCAGTTCATCGAATTTGAATACCGTATCGAGATAGCCCAACACTTCATCGAACTCTAAGCCGAATTGAATTGAATCGCCTTCCCCTAGCATTACTTCAATTGGTTGTCGATGAAGTTCGAGAAGAGGAGACAGCTCGTATTTGGTGTTTGCAACCCGAAAATATAGTTCGAGGAGCTTGACAGGTCTCCGCCCACAATTACTTATTTGAATGCCAATCTTACTTTGCGGACCCGGGATATATCTTTGAATATGCGCGCTAACCTTCAACTTTGGAACATCCCCACGTGCAAGTTTCAACGATACAATTACCGCCGCGAATGTCGCGATTGCGCCTGCCCAACCTGCTAGTGCGCCAACTATCCTCCAATTTATGGGCATTTCATCACTCCTGATGCTTGTATATATGCCCACTTAGTCTGGCTATCGCCATAAAATATGTCCTAAGTTAAAAACATGTACCGTATCGCAGGCGAACTAAAATATCATGTCCTCAGTGTAATATACTCTTGACAATTATCGGATATGAGGCAGCTTCACATTATGAGAATTAAAAACAACCGTTCAGCTAAGGACCTACATTATATTTAAATGGGAATCGTATTTATTACTTTTTCATACATAGCGGATGAACACATGGTATGCCGTTCTTGACGCTGCCCATGGAGATGGCCGTTCCGAGTGCAGTATCAAATAGGCAGCCAACAGAGCACTCATTTGCTCTTTATTTAGAGCGTTGGATGATAAGCTTCAATTAATGAAACCCTTAGAACTTAAGCCGAATCTCATTGTTGCTGGCCCGTTTTTCCCCGAGCCGGTTCAAGTGATTCTAGTCGAGCCGATGGGTGCGTCCGTGAAACTTATCGGTAAGGGGCTACGGTCAAACAAAGTATATGAGCCGATATTAAGTCCGGAGCAGCTGGAATCATTAACATCGGCTCCAGAAAAGGAACCTTTCGACGGTGACCCAATAAGGTTTCGACTAGGTGTAGAGGCGATGCGCCTTGGACTTGCCTACGAGTACGACCCATACTTTGCACTTTCGATTGCTCGTGTTGACCCGCTACCACACCAGTTGGAAGCTGTATACGACTATTTCCTGAAGCTACCGCGAATCCGATTTCTTCTCGCTGACGACCCGGGTGCGGGTAAGACCATCATGGCTGGTCTTCTGATAAAGGAGCTCAAGATTCGTGGGCTCGTGCAACGAACTCTTATTGTTACGCCAGCCAATCTGTCTTTCCAGTGGCAACGGGAAATGAAGGATAAGTTCCGCGAACAGTTCGAGGTCGTTCGTAGTGACGTACTGAGAGCTAATTATGGGACTAACCCTTGGCAAGAGAAGAATCAGGTTATTACTTCTGTCTCATGGGTTTCCCGCATAGATGATGCGCGTGAATCATTACTGCGCAGTCACTGGGACCTAATCATTGTGGATGAGGCGCACAAGATGTCAGCCTATAGTGCTGACAATAAGACATTGGCTTACCAGTTGGGCGAGTCTCTTTCACAGATGACAGACCACTATCTTCTTATGACGGCGACGCCGCACAAAGGAGACACAGAAAACTTCTGCCTCTTCCTCTCATTATTAGACAAGGATGTTTATGGCGATGTGAAAAGCCTCGAAGAAGCCATGGCCCGCCGAGAGGCGCCGTTCTATCTACGGCGTGTTAAAGAGGCACTGGTAAGTTTCCCAGACCCGGAGACTGGTGAAGTAAAAGCACTCTTTACTAAGCGAATCGTGAAAACAAGCGAGTTCGCTATCAATGATGATGAGTACGATTTATACGACCAACTTACTCGTTACGTCGAAAATCAATCCATAAGAGCAGCCAGCGATGCCAGTGCCCGGGGCCGTGCTGTTGGTTTTACGATGGCGATGCTCCAGCGGCGTTTTGCGTCAAGCATATATGCAGTACGCAGAAGCCTTGAGCGGATGAAAGCAAAGCGTGAGCATATTCTTGAGAATCCTGAGAAGTACAGACAGGAGCAAATTGCCAAGAAGCTACCTGATGATTTTGACGATTGGACGGACGAAGAGCAGCAGGAACTCATCTCGGAACTTGAAGATGTAGTCGTCTCATATAATCCGGTCGACCTACAGGAAGAAATAACAGAACTATCCGCGCTTATACGGCAAGCCAAGAGCCTTGAATCACAGGAAAGAGAGGTCAAAGTACGGCACCTTAAGAAGCTCCTTACAGAAAAAGGTCTATTTGATGACCCAACATTAAAACTACTCGTATTTACGGAGCACAAAGACACACTAGATTTTCTGGCAGGTGATGGTCGTGATGGAAGGCCTCTGGGGAAGCTGCGTGAGTGGGGCCTAAACGTAACGCAAATCCACGGCGGAATGAAAATTGGTGACCGCGATACCCCCGGTTCGCGAATTTACGCTGAGCGCGAATTTCGAGAAAACTGCCAAGTGTTAGTTGCCACCGAGGCTGCTGGTGAAGGTATCAACCTTCAATTCTGTTGGTTGATGATTAACTATGACATACCGTGGAACCCTGTACGTCTTGAGCAGCGCATGGGTCGAATCCATCGTTACGGCCAAGAGAAAGATTGTCTTATATTCAATTTTGTCACTACAAATACCCGTGAAGGGCGCGTTTTACAGAAACTATTTGAACGCATTGAACATATAGAGCTTGATTTGGACCCAAATCAGACCGGCAAAGTATTCAATGTCCTCGGCGATATATTTCCAGCGAACCAACTGGAAAAAATGTTACGCGATATGTACGCGCACAATAATATGACCGAAGAGCTTATTAAACAGCGCATCGTCCAAGAAGTCGATATAGAACGATTCAAGAATATAACTAGCTCGACCCTTGAAGGACTGGCCAAGAAAGAACTCAATCTCTCAGCAATTCTTGGCAAATCTACTGAAGCGCGTGAAAGGCGTCTTGTACCTGAAGTTGTTCAAGACTTCTTTCTTCAGGCCGCACCGATTTCCGGGGTTACCATTTCTGAACTTCAAAAGGGCCGGGGCATTTTTCGGATTGGCCGCGTTCCTCGGAATTTGTGGCCCATTGGCGAACACCTCGAACCTCGTTTCGGGCGACTTGGACGCGAGTACAAGCAAGTAACCTTTGATAAAGAGCGGCTTAAGGTTGAGCCCACTGCGGAGTGGGTGACTCCGGGTCATCCATTGTTCGAAGCGGTGCGTGTAGATTGCCAAGAGCATGTTCAGGGAGACCTTACACGCGGCACTGTCTTTTACGACATTTCTCGTGATAAGCCAGTTCGTATCAGTGTGTATTCAGCTGCGATTTTAGATGGACTGGGAAATCAGTTGCATAAGCGTTTGTTTGTAGTTCAGCAGAGCATCGATGGTGTTATGGAATTGAAACAGCCTACATATATATTGGATTTAGTCCCGGCTAGTAAAGGCATCGCAGTTCCTGACCATGATGTACTCGATGATACAAAGGCAGAACGCTTCTTAGTGAATAATGCACTACAGCCATTCCTTCAGGAAATACACTCACAACGTATCAAAGAAATTGAAACGATATCACGACACATGGAAATAAGTTTGAATGAGCTCATAAATCGTCAAAACCTGCGCATTGCAGAGCTCTACGAACAACAAGCGGTGGGTGATAGTAACTCGCCAGTCGCAGCGAATATTAAACAGACTGAAGACCGATTAGATGAACTAAACGGTAGATTGGAGAGACGTAGGGCTGAACTTGAAAAAGAACGGCACTGCACAATCAGCGACATTCGTCGACTAGGTATAGCTTGGGTACTTCCGCATCCGGAAAGGAATACTCCTGCCATGGCACCTTTTGTCCGTGACGATGAAATTGAACATGTTGCAGTAGAGGCGGTCATTGCCTATGAAAAGGCTCGTGGCTGGGAAGTTACTAGTGTAGAGACAGAGAACAGGGGGTTTGACCTTATATCACGGCGTCCACATCCGGAAGACCAGCGGACTGCGATTGAGGTTCGATTCATCGAGGTCAAGGGTAGAGCACTGGTTGGTGACGTAGCGCTTACTACCAATGAATACAAGACCGCACAGCGGCTGCGTCAGGATTATTGGTTATATGCAGTGTTTAACTGCGCGTCTAATCCTGAAGTAAATGTAGTCCGAGACCCCGCACAATTAGATTGGAAGCCGATAGTAAAGGTTGAACATTATCAAGTCAGCCCGAAAGCGATACTTGATATCGCAACTTAGCTAGACGAGAAAACATCAACGTGCAAGCGTACCCGAAGCGCCTAATAGAAGTAGATTTGCCCATCAAGCGTATATCGATACATGCGCGTAGAGAAAAAAATATTCATCATGGGCACATATCAAGCCTTCACATATGGTGGGCGCGTCGACCTCTCGCTGCATGTCGTGCGGTGATATGCGCTTCACTTTGGCCTGACCCTGCGGACAATCTTTGCCCAGAGTCTTTTCGTGAAGTGGCGCGGAACTTAATGCGCGATTGGGCATCCCAACACTTAGAGAAAGTAGGACCAGAAAGTTTCCCGCACTTCGTAGAGATACAAAAGAATTATAGCCGCCTAAAAGATAACATCGAGCTTCGAAAAGCTCTGCTTAACTTCATCGCTGACTTTTCTAACTGGAATAATTCCAATGACGTAGATTACCTTCGTATCAGTCGCGCGCTCACGCAAAATGCTCATGAAGCATTGGGCGGTCAGCCAGGCACTCGACCTTTGGTAGTAGACCCATTTGCTGGAGGTGGTGCAATACCCATTGAAGCATTACGAGTAGGCGCTGATGTTTTTGCCAGCGACCTAAACCCATTGCCTGTACTACTCAATAAAGTCATTCTTGAATACATACCGAAGTACGGTATGCATCTCGCTAATGAAGTAGAAAAGTTGGGGGCGTGGATTAAGACCGAAGCCGAAAAAGAACTGTTGGGATTCTATCCAAGAGCGACAGATGGCGCGATTCCAATTGCTTATTTATGGGCCCGCACAATTAAATGCGAAGGTCCAGGGTGCGGAGCAGAGCTCCCATTAATTAGAACAAATGCGCTATATAAAAAAGGCAAAACTCATTGGTACTTAAAGCCAAAAATAAACACCACTCGCAAGACTATACATTTTGAAATCGACAAGAAAGCTCCAGCTTTTTCAACTATTAAATCAGGAACTGTCACCTGCCCAATATGTGGTTACACCACGGCGAACAAGCAAGTGATGGCACAGGTAGTTGCAAAAAATGGGGGGGCTGACTCAGCAGTGTTATTAGTAACTATTTCTGAATCTCCTAAATCTGGCAAACAATACGGTGTACCCGCCAAAAGCGATTATCCAGCAAAACAAATTGAATCAGCACTACAAAGATTAGGCACATCTGGTATTCGCGCTCCAAGCGTTAAAATAAATCCGCGTCGACCATCTCCAAATGCTAGAGGACTTTCTGCGGTCACGCGGTACGGAATGTCGGAATTTAGGCATCTATATTCGAGACGTCAAACTGTTACCCTGCTCACGATTAGACGATTAGTCTCAGAGGCAACAAGTAAAGCGCCTCCAGAGCTCAAGAGTGCTGTAGGTGCATGTCTCTTATTAGCATTCGGTCGACTTATAGATAGAAATTCCACGTTATGCAGGTGGATTCCACAAACAGGTGGTGTGGGTTACACATTTGGGCGGCAGGCTCTTTCAATGATTTGGGACTTTGTAGAAATTAATCCATTAAGTCATTCCGGTGGATGGAGTGGTGCTGTTGAAGATATTGTGTACACAATTAGAAATAACGAATGTCTTTCACATCCTGGTACCACTGAGCAGTTGAGCGCAACAGAACATAGTCTTCCCAATGACATAGTTTCGGCGTTAATAACGGACCCGCCATATTACGATGCTATTCCTTACGCAGACCTATCGGATTTTTTCTATGTTTGGTTGCGCCCTCTACTCAAAGAACATTTTTCTGAACTCGCGGATGATGAAACAACTCCAAAGGAACAAGAAGCAATATGGAACCCGGGACGTCTCCTCCAAGATGGACGTCCTAAGGACGAGAAATTTTATGAGAATCAAATGCAAAAGGCATTGTCTGAAGCTAGGCGAATCACTGCGCCGACTGGAATAGCCGTAATTGTATTTGCTCATAAATCAACTGCTGGTTGGGAAGCATTACTTAATGGGATGCTTCAAGCGGGCTGGATTGTTCAGGCGTCCTGGCCAATCGACACAGAGCGAGAGGCTCGCACCAACGCTATAGACACAGCGTCACTTGCTTCCTCTGTCCATCTGGTATGTCGTCCACGCAAGACATCTGATAGTTCGAATCAAACAGATGACGTAGGCGATTGGCGCGATGTGTTGCAGGCGTTGCCCAGTAGAATCCACGATTGGATGCCGCGTCTGGCTGATGAAGGTATCGTCGGCGCTGACGCCATTTTCGCATGTCTAGGGCCTGCTCTCGAAATCTACTCCCGTTATTCACGTGTCGAAAAAGCTAGTGGTGAGAGTGTTTCGCTGAAAGAATATCTTGAACAAGTCTGGGCTGCAGTTGCGAAAGAAGCCCTTAAAATAATTATTCCAGATGCCGATACGAGCGGATTTGAAGAAGATGCTCGTTTAACAGCTATGTGGCTTTGGACTGTAACAGCTGGTAAGGAAGCCGCTACTAATAGCGAGTCAACGACAGAATATAAACCAGATGATGAGCCGGAGAGCGAAGTAAAGAATGTAAAAATTAAAGGCTTTATCCTTGAATATGACGCCGCACGTAAGATTGCTCAAGGACTAGGCGTACATCTTGAGGATATGCGGAGTCTTGTAGAAGTATCTGGTGACAAGGCGCGCCTATTACCGGTTAGCGAGCGAGCACGTGCATTGTTTGGTAAGGACGAAGGCAAAGTCACAAAAGAACACAAGAAGACCGAATCGCAAGCCGACTTATTTGCGGCACTCGAACAGGGCAACGAAGTCAAACCAAACGTCAGCGAAATTAAGATTGAACGACAAGGTGAAACAGTTCTTGACCGTATCCACCAGAGTATGATTCTTTTTGCTGCGGGCCGGGGAGAGGCACTCAAGCGTTTCCTTGTCGAAGATGGGGTGGGACGCGACCAACGATTTTGGCGATTGGCACAGGCTTTATCCGCTCTCTACCCGAGCCAAACCGATGAAAAGCGATGGGTAGATGGGATGCTTGCTCGGAAGAAGGGGCTTGGATTCTAATGGCGTGTTACTAGGGGGGGGTTGCAAATGGTAAACATCCCACAACTTGTATTGATGAGGGTGAACTGATGGCACTCAAGCCTTGGTACAAAGTTGTGACCCCAAGAGAAGACTTGCGGGAAGACCGTCCACTTGACGCGTCTGAATTCGCGGTACATCTTGACCAAGTGCGCGACAAACGCGCTCCTGATGTGTATCAGAACCCAGCACGGTTCTTTGAACGGACCTATCTCACTAAAAGCCTCTCAGGACTGGCAACAGAGGTTATAAGGCGCCTATCCGGTATCAAGACCGAGACTTCTGCTGTATTCAACATGACCACCCAATTTGGCGGTGGTAAGACCCATGCCTTGTTGTTGCTTTATCACTTGGCGTCGAATGGTGACGGCGCACGTGGATGGCAAGGCGTTAGTCGATTGGTCGAATTGGCTGGAATCAAGACAGTACCGAGTGCGAAGGTTGCCGTTTTCGTTGGGACCGAGTTTGACCCAATTAGCGGTCGTGGGGGTAATGATGGAACACCTTTGCGGAAGACACCGTGGGGCGAGATTGCATATCAACTCGGCGGTGGAAATGCTTTTGCAATAATTAAGGAACATGACGAACAAGGACTGGCACCCGGTGGCGATGTCATACGAAGATTTATCCCACAAAACAAGCCTGTTCTGATATTGATGGATGAATTGATGAACTTCGTGAGTCGTAGCCGCAAGAGTGGCATGGCCGCTCAACTTTATAGCTTCATACAAAATTTATCCGAAGAGATTCGGGGTCGAGATAACGCCGTGCTAGCCGTTTCTATACCAGCGTCGGAATTGGAGATGAGCGCGGAAGACTTCTTGGATTATGAGCGGTTGAAGAAGTTACTAGACCGTGTCGGTAAAGCTGTGATGATGTCAGCAGAGTCTGAGACCTCTGAGATTATTCGTCGGCGGCTTTTTGAATGGGATGATGGGCAACTAATGCCTGATGGGCGAGTGATGCTTACCAAGCATGCAATGGATACTTGCAATCGGTTTGGCGATTGGGTGCGAGAAAATAAAACACAATTGCCAGATTGGTTTCCCATGGACACTTCAAGACAGAGTTTTGCGGCAACTTATCCTTTTCACCCGACAGTGCTGTCTGTTTTCGAGCGCAAGTGGCAAGCTCTACCTCGGTTCCAGCAGACACGCGGTATTCTGCGGCTATTAGCGCTATGGGTGGCCAAGGCTTACCAAGGAGGCTTCAAGGGCGCCCATAGAGATGCTTTGATTGGATTAGGAACAGCCCCACTCGATGACCCGCAGTTCCGTGCAGCCCTATTCGAACAGCTAGGCGAACATAGGCTGGAAGCAGCCGTCACAACAGATATTTGTGGTAAGAAGGACAGCCATGCCATACGTCTCGATAATGAAGCGAGTGAAGCTATCAAAAGTAGTCGACTTAATCGTAAAACGGCGACGGCTATCTTTTTTGAATCTAATGGTGGAATGACGCAATCTGATGCCACTGCTCCGGAGATACGGCTTGATGTCACAGAACCAGAAATGGATATAGGCAACGTCGAAACTACGCTGGAGGCACTAACTGACGCTTGTTACTACCTTACGGTCGAACGAAACCGATATTATTTCAGCTTCAAAGAGAATTTGAATAAACGGTATGCGGATAGGCGTGCGAACATCAAAGCGGAATCAATATCTGAACGTGTGCGGTCGGAAGTACAGACTGTATTTTCTGGACCTTCGCCCATAGAGAAAATATTTTTTGTAGAAAAAAGTAACCAAGTTCCGGACCGCCCTGTGCTCACTCTTATAGTACTGGCACCTGACCAAAATCAAGAAGACGAAAGCAAGACTAAGGCACTAATTGAAACGATAATTCGCGAAAGTGGTCAATCTGGACGTACGTTCAAGAGTGCACTGATATTATCTGTTCCCCAATCGTCCTCTCAGCTCAAGGAAGATGCTCGTCGCTTACTCGCTTGGGAGGATATTCAAGCCGAACTGCCGACTTTGAGTGTCGATGAGAGTCAACGTACCCAACTTGCCGAAAACTTAAAAAGGGCGGCGAGAGACCTCAGGGAAACCACATGGCGCACTTACAAAAACGTTATGATGCTTGGTAAAGACAATCAAGTACGGTTATTTGATATGGGACTTGTACATAGCAGTTCTGCCAGTACATTGCCTCAATTCATATTGAATCACCTGCGACAGGCAGATGAGATTCAAACTGGGATAAGTCCTAACTTTATTGCACGTAATTGGTCGCCTGTATTCAAGGAGTGGAGCACGCGAGCCGTGCGAGATGCATTCTATTCTTCTCCTTCGTTTCCGAGACTTCTGAATTCTGAGGCCATAAAGCAAACGATTGCCCTTGGAGTTCAAGAAGGTAAATTCGCATACATAGCAAAGGGGAACGATGGAAGGTACCAAACCTTCCTCTTCGAACGGAGCATGCAACCGGAAGAAGTTGAAATCTCGGATGAAGTCTATATCGTCTCTCGCGACGTCGCTTTGGCATATCAGCAGGCGCGTACACAAACAGTCGAGATTTCTAGACAGTCCCAACAGGGAGCTTCGGGTGCAGTAGTTACGTCTGGCGGTGTGCAAACGATACCTACGAGTCCAGAGATTCAAAAGCCAATACCGTTGACATCCAGTGCAGCGCGTTCGCTCGCATGGACGGGTGAACTACCGGCCCAAAAATGGATGAATTTCTACACGAAGGTGCTTTCAAAATTTGTCACGGGTACCGGTCTTAGGCTCATTGTTAAGGTCAAAGTCTCGCCTGAACAAGGCATATCATCCCAGAAGCTTGAGGAGACTCGTGCGGCTCTGCGTGAGCTAGGATTGGATGATAAGTTGGACGAGTCAGATTAGATGATATAGAAATACAAGAATGGCTAAGAAATATGCCTTGTGGATTTGCTCATATATCAACAGTAGAGTCGAGTCTTCCGCCATTGTTGCGCTGCATATATGCATTAGCCAGTTGGTAGTTCTTTTTCAAGTATTCTTGAGGAAGCTTGTTCAGCTGAGACAACGTCAAATATGCTTAGGCCTTCAGCATTGGATTCCTCTCGAAGTTGGTAGATAACATCTGATATTTCATCTACCGCAGAAGCGCTCAACGATGCGCGCAAAGGTGGGTGCTTAATTATCAGTTCACAGTTTTGTGTCGTGTGCCAGAGGTCCTTTAAGCGTGCGAGTGTCCAAAGCTTTACTCTAGAACTGTTGAGACTATTCTTTAGCTTATTCGCATTGCCACTAGGTATTTCTGTGAGGTTTGCAGCATACCGAGCGCCAACATAGTCAAAAACCGTTGGCAGTCCGCGTTCCAGATGCATTTCTGTATTAAAGTATCGATAGTAGTCTGGTTTAGTATTACGTACATTCTGCTTAACAATATTAATCCAGTTATCTTCGCGTGTGATAGTTGGTGCGACCACCATTAGCTGATTCGATTCTGTAAGCTCATGAGCTCCATGCGAAAACGAAGCCGTGAGCCTCATTGCGTTCGCAATAATTGATGACAATTCGTTTCCAGCAGCCTCTCGAACCTCTCCCACTAGAATTCCGGAAACCGTTGGTTTCCAATCAAATAAATTCGTTGTTCTTAGATGCGCTTCTATTAATCCTAGACAAAACGTTGCGCTATTTAATAGTTCTATTCCACCCTTACCGTATACACATTTAAGTTGTTCCAGATTCAGAGTAGGCCTAACACTAATCGCACCATCCATACCAACGGCGGCAATCCCAATAGTGATTCTCTCACCTGAATTTAGAATGGGTTCCATATATATGGCTGCCCATTTAGCGAGATATCTTGGTGTATCAGGGAAGGATGGTTTATTGGCCATAACTAAGCTCCTCAAGACCTAATCTTCGTTTGACGAGACTGGCTACCTTATACGCTCTCTGCTCGACAAATGTTGTTGCCGACTCAATATATTTATCGCTCGCATATGAACTCATATGACCACTAACCCCGAGGGAGTTTGATTCAATAGCTACATAAAGTTTAGATTCATCATTCGCAGATTCAATCCATAAGTGCTTTTCACCCATATCCGTAAGCTTCATGTCGTCTATTAACTGATTTCGTACCAACGCGTCTGAATTTAGAGTCTGGGGTTGCCAACTCTCACTTGTAAAAGCATGACTGTGGTCTATAAGCCAGAATTTATCGACTCCATTGAAAAGAATATTACCTCGATGTCTATCGCCGTTAGCAATCCACTCATCAAATAATGCTGTCTTCTTGAACATATGCCATTTACGAAGTCGTTCCATGCCAACAGAACCAGCTTCTATGTAGCGATAAAACTGAGAACCGGGTGCTTGCTCTGTGGCAAAAGCAATTACATCGTTAAACACATTATTCCAAACATTTGACAGTGGTAAAGAAGATTTCGTCACACGAACCAAATATGGTGTAGGTATTGGGAGTTTTAGTGCTCGACCAAGCAAAGATGCAGCTACCTCGCTAACGATTTGCTGCGCCGGTAATACTTTAATGAAAGCCTCGATGTCTCCAGAAGCATGGGTCCTAATAAAACCTTTCCAAACCTCTGTGGCGCTGCCCGTGACACGAGATGCAGGCGGCAGCAATGTTGCAAGGCAAACTTCAGGCAATTCAATTTTTACGACGGTTACCATTATGTTAATACCATATGATTGACTTAATTCTCGCAATTCGTAGCATTCTCCCCCGAATTATTCGCCACTAGGATGGCACTAATAAGAAATTGTGAAAGGTTGGTTATTATGCAAATTGAGTGGCGCGATAATTCTTACAGTTCCATTTATGGTGCGAGAGCGTTTGCCGCGTCCCTTTAGCTTTATGGCGTGCACCAAGTGGATAGCCGTATGGTAACCTTGTTGCATAGCTTTTTTTATGACCTCTACTTCTTTATCTGGTAAGAATCACTGACATACCCAAAACGGTGCTGGCCGTGAAATATGGAGAAAGCGCCCTCAAATTCCAAGAATGCCGCGCCGCATAAGGCGTGCCAGCCTGTTAGCCTATGACAAGACTCTATACATACTGCATCCCATATGACGATGGCGCGGCTCCTAATCCATTTTGGGGCGTCTGCACATTGGCAATTTGTAAGCCAGCTATCAGAAGAGCAGCCGAGAAGGGTGACTGGGTTGTAGGTACAGGTTCTCGGAATTCGCCTATGGGTGATATCAGTAATCAGGTCGTATATGCGATGGAAGTAATTGAGATTCTGACCATGGCTGAATACGATACTTGGTCGCGCAATGAAGGGGGAATATTATGGCGATACTAGCGTTGGTTACTCTGATTATAGGTATTCCATTTTTAGTACTGATGAGCGGGATACTTGTCTGGCGTATCTGGTATAAGTCTCGAAATCGCCGGAGTCCATTAACAACAACACTGATTCACCTCCCGGGGCATAGCTTGCGTTACCAACTTGACGATATGAATTGGGAGATTGCTGTCATCGTAGCGTTGACATTCACGGTATTCAGTGTACCTATTACTATCAAAGCGATAAGTGCTTATTACCATCATTACCCATCACTGCTAAACGGTGATTTATGGATATTTCCAATATCACTCATAGTGCTTGCATGGCTAGTGTGGCGTGCAGTTACGCTGATTAGCAGAAGGCAGAAGCTACTGGAAGGATTACAGGCAGAAGAAGCTGTTGCACAGGAATTACAACCCTTGCTCCGTGATGGCTGCTATATATTTCACGACATTGATGCAAAGCAATTTAATATTGACCATGTCATAGTGGGGCCGGGCGGTGTCTATGCAGTTGAGACAAAATCACGATTGAAACCTGATGCTGGCAAGGATTCAGCAAAGGTTCGCTACGATGGTGCAGTCCTATATTTTCCTGATTGGTCTGACACCAAAATAATCGAACAGGCGCGACGTCAATCTAAATGGTTGGCAGAGCAACTATCACGCTCAACAGGTAGTTCAACACCGGTTAAAGCGGTAGTGGCATTGCCGGGTTGGTATGTTGACGTGACAGGTAAAAGCGATGTTATGGTCATAAATTCCAAAAATGCTGGGTTTCTTGCGAAGGGAAATAAAGATAGCTCGTTGACGGAAGCACGTATAACCCAGATTATTTATCAAGTAGAGCAACTATGCCATGTAAACGAGTTCTGAGAGCAAAAATATATGAAACGATAAGAATGAGAAACTCACTTGACAAAAATGTAACTATAGTTAATCTGCTCTGCGATAATGAAGTAATTTGTGAGGAAAAATGAATAGTTTATTCTCAAGGCTTACATTCGGCTTTCTAATGGCTCAATTATTTCCCGGAGTTTTATTACTGTTATCTATCAGTGTCGCAATTGAAGCTTTATTTACTAAGCAGACGACTTTGAGCAATTGCATCGAATCATCAATATCAAATTTGACATCAAATCCGACTCGCAGCGTTTTAGCGATAATGTTGTCGGTTGGGCTAGGTATGGCTATTCATGGATTAAATTGGGCTGTCATTGGATTTATCGAATATGAGTACGATAAGGAGAATAAAGATAAAGGTATTTATGAAAGCTTTTGGCATGACAAACGCATCTTATGGCAAATTCTACTTGGACCGGTGAAAATGTTGATAGAAATATGTGACTTCCTTTGGCGCGGTAAGGAATTAAAAAACATTCTTTTGCAAGAGAATGTAAATGATATTCCACGTGAAAAATGGAATGCGTTTATGTTTGTTGAGAATTTCTATTTATATTTTGCACAATTTTATGCACATATTGCATATGCGCTAATTAGCGTGATATTGACAATTATCATATTCATGATATTTGCGCACGCTGAATGGAAATATGCTTTCTTACTTATCATGTGCTGGATTGCGTGTGGTGGTGCCTTCATCGTTAGTCGCATCCAGTATGGGTCAATGTTCACAGCGGAATGGGCACTAGCCGGTAAATATGAAAAAAAAGGAAAACGTGAGAACAACAATGATGTCACCGTATGATTGGTGCTAAATATATTTTAAACCGCAAAAAATAATTAATTAATATCTATATTGAAATAATATGCGGATAAGGAACAAATAGCTTCTGATATAGCCAGTAAAAATGCGCCTGTAGCGGTACTGGGCACGTTGGCAATGAAAATAAAGATATAGCAGGTACTAATAAATCAAGAAAAGTATCAACTGGTTATTTAATATTATTTGAACGTACAGATAACTCATCAACAATAAGAATGAATATTTAATTCATATTAAATAATAAGATAATATTCCGACTGATATCTACTTATTATTAATCTTGCCAGAACTTGTTAAACCGTTGGGGCGATAACTTGGTGTACCGGACCGTGTGTTGAATATTCTTATGTCCAAGGTAGTGCTGGATAGCACGGGTGTCATGCCCATCATTGGGTTATTTATGGGAATGTATGTTGATAGTCACCATGCTAAATATCGGAAGGATTTATTGGAAAAGTGAGGTTAATTATGAGCATGCGTTGGCTGTAATATTGCGATTATTATGACTATGCGTCGTTGTATATACTTGCGTTGCCCTGTTGGGTCTTTTGGAGAACTACCGTGCGTTCTATTACGGCGTTACTAGCAGTTGGGATACTTACATTTCTATCGGGTTGTGCCACAAATCAGTTTGCGGAAAATCCATATATAAATTATTACCATGACAATCTATTGGGGAAATCACCGACAGAATTATCGATTATAGATTTCACGCCGTGTACCCCTCAGATTTATGGTAGTCAGGATAT
>Ga0307373_10006656_pt1 | contig 18298 bp, 20 predicted proteins | sample OX2MG_FD_202534 | JGI IMG/M metagenome (GOLD analysis project Ga0307373, IMG submission 202534) | Soil microbial communities from Risofladan, Vaasa, Finland - OX-2 | ecosystem: Environmental > Terrestrial > Soil > Coastal area > Acid sulfate soil | place: Finland: Risofladan, Vaasa | collected...
TGATCCAGTGGGAAAGCATGCGGTGGTGATCGGTCGGAGCCCGATTCTCGGTAAGCCGATCGGGATGCTGCTTCCGGCCCGAGACGCCACGGTCACGTACTGCCACTCGCGCACGGAGAATGTTGCCGCCATCGTGCGCAGCGCCGACATCGTGGTGGCAGCGGTCGGACGAGCGCACTTTGTCCGAGGTAATTGGATCAAACCAGGGGCGGTGGTCATAGATGCCGGCTACAACGAAGGGAACGTGGGTGACGTGTCTTTTTCCGAGGCTCTGTCGGTAGCAAGCCTGATCACACCCGTGCCAGGAGGGGTCGGACCGACCGCTATTGCCCTCCTGATTGAGCAGACGATTTCGGCCGGCGAGGAGGCGCAGTCAGTGACCGCCCTCTGACGTCACCGGAGCGGTAAACGGAGCTCCCACGAGGCTAAGCGAGAGTGTTCCAAGGGGCCGAGGCTTCAGCCCGGCGGTCGAGGGACACGGGCAACCGCACCGCAACCGCGATTCGACCAAACAGCGCCCTGCGAACTCTATGTTGAGCAACAGGTGGCTCCAGGGACACCAGCAAGAGGGCGGACCACCCCCCCGGCCGCCCTCTTTGCGCGTCTCCGGGGTGGGGCGCGACCCTGGGCCGGCGATTGCTGGCGCCGGGGTCGTGGTGATGTCGCGTTCGGACAGTGCTTACTCCGGTTGGAATACCGCGATGGTGTTCCCATCGGGGTCCTTGAACCAAGCCGAACGGCCGATACCGGGCGACCTGACAATGTGATCGATCGTCTTGAACGTTTCCGTGTCGTACTCGTCGAACACGACGCCATTCGCCGCGAGCATCGAGACGTCCTTGTCGATGTCAGTCGACCAGAAGCGCACTTGAGTATGGTCGGCGTGGTTGCCTGCACCCCGGCCGTAGATCAGCAACGACGTGCCGTCGCTGCACTCGAAAAGTAGATGGTTCTTGATCGTCTCGGGTGAGAGGGCAAGCCCGACCTTCGTCTCGTAGAAGAGTTGACTCCGCTCCAAGTCAGTCGAGACAAGTACTGCCGAGATCCGATTGTTCGAGAGCATGTGTTCGCTCCCCTTCCTATTCAAGGTGGCGGTGCCGCTACGGCAACAGCGTGGAGACGTCGATCTCGGTCTCCTGGGGAGGGGTCGCGAATCCGTCCTCGATGCCTGCTTGCATGCGAGGCATGAGGATGCCGTCGCGAAACTGCTCCCAGCTTTGCTTCGACTCATGTACGGCCACGATGGTCCACCCATCCGGCGACGCGCCTGCCGCGTGAAAGATCTGTCCTTCGGGGAGGCCGTTCGCCGGGTGAACTGCCCCGATTGACGCCTCGTAGTTCGCCTTGGTGCCGCCGGGGAAATGGTGGACGACTGCAAATGCCATGGTGGTTCCTCTCTGGATAGTATTTTCTTCTGAAAGGAACTATACTCGCAGGCATGTCGAAGTCAAGAGCCGAGCACGAGTTCCTCCATCCCGAGGAGTGGGAGTCATGGGGGGCGCTGATGATGCTGCACCGTTTGGTGCTGCAGAACCTCGATGTCGAGCTCCGCAGCGTCCATGGCCTTTCGGTCACGGAGTTCGACGTGCTGATCACGCTGTTCAACGCTCCGGATCAGCGACTTGGCATGTCAGATCTCGGTGATCGTGTGCTGCTCAGCCCAGCTGGTACGACGCATCTCGTGACTCGTCTTGAACGGAACCGCTTGGTTCGTCGAGAGGTCGACCCCACGGACCGGCGCAGATGGTTCACCGTGCTGACCGATGAAGGTGATCGCGCGCTGCAATCCGCCAGGCACACCCATAACGACGTTCTGCGACAGACACTGTTCGCCACCACGACGCCCGCCGAACGCCGAACGCTGCGCCGCCTCTGGCAGCGCATGTCCGAACAGCTGCCACACCCGCTCAGTCCCAATGAATGACAGTGTGACTGCGCGCCCGATCCCTGACGCACAGCCAAATCTTTGAGATAGTTGCGAGCCGGGCCAGATGAGGGCGGCCATGACTCGAACGTGATCGATATCCGTCGTTCAGCAATCGCGGGACTTACGACGATCCGCAATTTGCTTCCCGGCAGTTATCCACACACCCATAAGTGCCGACTGGTCGCGCCCCGGACCGGCGAACTGGGCGACGCCGGAACGCCCGTGTTCGTTGAACGTACGGGGGCACTTTCGAGATCTGTGTGAGATGGCTCTGCTCCGGCAACTCTGCTCACACCGTTGAGGGATGATGTACCCATGGAAGGCCAAATCCAGCATGTCTCGATCCACGGTCACGACATGGCGTACCGAATGGAGGGTAGCGGACCCGCGCTGCTGCTTCTCCACGGGATCGCCGGGAGTTCTCGAACCTGGCGGGACGTGATCCCCCGACTGACAGATCGTTTCACCATGATCGCACCGGACCTCATGGGTCACGGTCTGTCCGAAAAGCCTGTCGGGGACTACTCGCTGGGCGCGTTTGCCAGTGGGCTCCGTGATCTTCTCGAAGTCCTCGATATCGACCACGCATCCGTGGTCGGCCAGTCGTTCGGCGGCGGGGTAGCCATGCAACTCGCCTACCAGTATCCTGAGCTGTGCGACCGCCTCGTGCTCGTCGATAGTGGTGGTCTCGGGCGAGAAGTGAACTGGATGCTCCGATTCATGACGCTACCGGGGAGCGAGTACTTGATGCCCGTCATCTTCCCGAGGTTCGTCCGCGACTGGGGAGACAGCTTGTTCCGCTCGATCACCGACCGCGGTATTCGCCTGAGCCGGATCACCGAGATGTGGAGCGCCTACGCTTCGCTCGCCGAGTCGGAGAACCGTCAGGCGTTCGCCCGCACCATCAGAGCCGTCATCGACCCCGGCGGTCAGACGGTGAGTGCGATGGATCGGCTCTACTTGGCTTCCCCGATGCCGACCTTGATCATCTGGGGGGACCGGGACGACATCATCCCAGTGAGCCACGCGCACGCCGCGCACCAGGCCATTCCCGGGAGCCGGCTGGTCATCATCGAGGGTGCGGGCCACTTTCCCCAGATCGAGGCGCCGGAACAATTCATAAGTGCTCTCATCGACTTCATAAGCTCGACGGAACCCGCTCGTCTCGGCACCGAGGACCGCAGGCGGATGCTCAAAGAGCGATCCGGCCCATCCCGACCGTAGCGAACCAGTAGTCCGAAGGCTGGGATCGGATCCTTTCCCGTCCTGCGCTCCCGGTGGTATGGGGATCCCTCTCGGGTCCCGCGCAGACCACTTCTGCTGGTTCCTTTCGGCCTGAAAATGAGAATGTGCCGGTGGCCGCGCAGACGCGCTACGGGACGAAGTTCTGAATCGGGGTGATGTCTAACGAGGAACTCATCGACTTGTCAAGGCATCCGGGCACAGTGGCTGTTCCGATGTACTTCAGCTTCGCCACGACGTGGCGACCGCTCGGCAGCACGACCCTGATCGTCAATAGGCCCGGGTTCGCTCCACACCAGTTCCACCATTGGAGGTAGATGTTCGCCGACCGCCTGCCACTGGGAGGGAGCACAACGGCTTTGGGCGATCGCACGACACCGGGGGTCAAACGAGAGCTGACGCGCTGAATCTTTACGGGGAGGGACTTTCCACTCGGGTGGAGAGCACGACGGTGACGTAGCCGCGGAGAGAGCAGGTACGAGTCCCGGTGTTCTTCAACGCAATGCCCCCCATTTGAGCGTTGGTTGAACCTTCCCAGCTGGCTCTGGCCGCAAGATGACTGGCCATACACGGAGCAGGTGTCGTGGCCCATGAGCCTGTGACCCCGACCCGCACGATGAGTAGTGAGGTCACGGTGACGAGTGCAAGTGACAGAGTTACTCGCAAAAGGTGCTTGGCCATCCCCGTCGCTCCAAGGTGCGCGAACGCTACTCCTCGCGTGACCGAATCGGAATTCCCGCATACCTGATAGCCCGCCGCCATGAATTCGCTGCCCCATAGTGCTGATCAGCCGCGCTCAAGTCCGCTCAACGGGGGCGGGTGAAGGTGATTTCGGCTCGCTACCTTTCCTGGCAGTTCACGTCCACGTTGCCGGTCGTGGCGTTCTCGTTGCCCTTGGCTCAACGACTGGACACAGCGACCCGGCAGTAACGCTGCGGGTCTTGGAGAATTGACGCGAATTCTCGGTGAAGGTTCAGTCAATTCCGGCGTCAGCCCTTAGCTCTCACTCGACATTGCCTGATGAAGCGACGCCTCAGCCTTGTTTCGCTGACTCTTGGCACGAACTACTTCCTTCTTTGCGGCTTTATCCGCTTGCGTCGTTTCGAGCAGGCGGTGCTCGGCCTCCTCTAGGCTTCTCTTGGTCTCTCGTAGGTGACGTTCGGCATCAACGATTTCACTCCTAAGCGCGTCGCATTGCGCTTGGACGTCATTCACCTCTTGCTGCATCCCTTTGACCACATCTTCGGCGCCCTTCACCTTTCGCTCAGCCTCATCTAAGTCGAGTTTGAGCTTTGACCAGTCATCTTCAGGTTGTAGGCGAGCGGTTTTCGATCCCACTGGTCGCGGCCGCCCCATACTCGCGGGTGAAGCCTGTTTACGTGCATTCGGCTTTTCGGCCGGACCTGGTGCGGAGCTCTGTCGCCGGTCTGTTCTCTTCGACGACTCGCTGATGAGGGGTGCACCCGAGTCCAGCGGCCCGAAACCGGAATAAGTCAGGCCGACGTTCATGCGTCCTGAACGGAGAGCATTCGCAGCGTCGGCACTAGCGACTGCGGCCTCGAGCGTATTTTCGAGTTCGCTTGTGCTGTTCTCGCTGAGTGGGTGGTTCCGCGTGCGGGCCAATCTCCTAGCTTCCGAGACGAAGGCGGCAACCATTTGACGGCGTTGACGCGTCAGGAGGCGCAGTTCGGGCCAATCTCCGGCCCCTTGCGCCTGGCGCATAGAAGTCCCAAGGTCAAACAGGGCTTCAAGTTCGTCCTTGCACTCCCTCGCCAGCTGATTCGCAAGCCAGGCTCCAACTGTCGGACGGCGCAACTGTGCGACGGCGTCAGCCAGCTGACGATTTCCTGCACTTCTTGCAGCGCGCACTTCGGCGGATCGTGAGGAGGTAAAGGCCTCGGGCGACACCCCGTACAGCTTCCCGGCAATAGAGTCGAGATCCATGATCCCTATCTTGCCGGACACGGGTCAGCGAGGGCTCGACTACGGAGTCATTCACTTGGCGCTTCAGGTGGTTCCCCGTCGTCGATCCACCTGAAATGTGCGATAGGAGGGGCGACGATACGCGATCGCATATCGATCGATGAATGTATCGGACTGCCGGATCACAGCGGTACTTGCCATGAATCTCAGTCCCATTCTTGACTACCGCCAGGCTCCCGCTCTGCTAGTTCGCGAAACTCCTCGGGAACCTGGTCCGCACCAGAAAATACGGCAGTGGCGTAGCCAACGGCGGTCCGCCCGAATTTCTCTCGGATAGCGTCGATGGACCGGTCTACTCCCCATCTGCAGGATTCGACCTCGGACAATGGTCGGTTGCCCTTTGACAGCCGCCGGCCGGGCATATCGAGAGGCAGTTCGAGCTGAAATGAATGTTCCGGGCACAAATTGAAGATCGACACGGCCAGAAGGGTGATCTCTCGCTCCCCTTGGTTGTCGGCGATGGCTGACCGGGCTAGTTGCTCGGCCACCTCGGTCAGAGTCAAGGTCGTCGACGTGGCAACGGGCAGGGTGATCGACCGGGTCACTGAACGCAGATGGACGAAACGGACCCTTACGGTCACCGTCCGCCCGGCCAGTTTTGCCCTGCGGAGGCGACCGGCCACTCTGTCAGCCAGGTAGCCGAGCGTCTCCCGGATCAGCTCTGGAGTGGCCTGGCGGCGTCCGAGCGCGGCCTGGGCGCCCATGGATTTGGACCGGGCGGGCGTCTGCACCGTGCGCGCGTCGATGTTGGCGGAAAGCGCCACCAGCTTGGCACCGGTCGTCTGGCCGAGCAGCCTCCCCAGGATCGGACTTCCCGTGTCGGCGAGCTGGCCGATGGTACGGATCCCGGCCTCGTGGAGGCGTCGTTCCGTAGTGGGCCCGACGCCCCATATCAGCCCGATGGGAAGGGGGTCGAGGAATGCGCGCTCATCGGCTGGGTCCACCGCCACCAGCCCGTCGGGCTTGGCCACCTGTGACGCCACCTTGGCCAGGTGTTTGGTGCGGGCCACGCCAACCGACAATGGCAGACCGATCTCCATCCGCACCCTTCGGCGGATCGCAGCCGCGATTTCAGTCGGCGCTCCAAAAAGGTGGACGGCGCCTGATACGTCGAGAAACGCCTCGTCTATCGACACCCGCTCGACTCGAGGGGTGAAGTCGTGGAATACCGACACCACCGCGTTGCCAAATTGTTGGTAGCGGCGGAAGTGACCGCCGACGAAGAGGAGGTCGCCGCATAGCTGGCGCGCCCGCCAGCCGGGCATACCGGCGCGGACGCCGTAGGCCCTGGCCTCGTAGGATGCCGCCAGCACCACACTGCCACCCACAGCGATGGGCCGTTCCCGCAAGGACGGGTCCAAGAGTTGCTCGACGGACGCGTAGAAGGCGTCCAGGTCGGCGTGAAGGATCGGGGCCCCGCTCGCTCGCGGCATCACCCTTGAAGACTAGTCGAACATATGTTCGTTTTCCGACGGGCGACGCCCACCGCCAGATTGCCTAGATCTGACCGCTGCATGCGAGCGCACACCTCGGGTTCGTCGTGAAGACGGGCTCCCGGCCTTGCGGCGTCATTCAGCTCCAGCACGACACGAAAAGGACATGCGACCCCCGTTAATGACGCGAAACTGCGGTCACGAGCGGCATTCAACGAGGACTACGGAGCGATATTCTCCCAGTTCAGCGGGGATAAATGGTCGCTGACCACGTGATCTACAAAATCGTCTGAGTCGATTCGATTCCCGCCACCTCCACTAAGAGAACACAGCCCCGGCGAGCGGCGTACAAGGCGCAAGCGCCGAAGTTGAAGGTGCTACTAAGGCAACCGCCGCGGAAACCCGCCCGTGACCCGGTTCGTACGGCGCAGCACATTCCGCCTCACGACCCGCTTGCCACAGCTGGCAGGCCCAGCCTCGAGCGGCCCCGACGTTGGCGGAGTCCCGGGCGAGGCGCTACAGCTGCGACGTGAGGGACTTACGGCGGATCTTTTGGGACGCCAACCGAATCACGGCGTCAGATTCCGCACCCGCCTGACGGCCCGACGCGTATGCTTGGCCCGGCGTGGGAACCAACGGCAGCGCAGTGGATGGCGGATGCGATAAAGGGTGACGCTACGGGACGACCCATTCACGCTGTGATTTGGAGCCTTGGTGTGGCTCATGATCTTCCCCTTCGAGGACCGCCGACGCAGCCCTTCCCCCCATCATCCTGCCGGGCGTATCCCCTCGGGGACTAGGGCCGAAATCCCCTATTCCCAGCCCCACCCATTCTCCACGTATCGTTCGCCCCGGTCGCTTACTTCAACAACCGCCGAAGGAAACCCACTCGTGACCTTGTCGGTACGTCGCAGCACGTTCCGACGGACCACCCGCATCCCCGTAGATGTCAGAAATGCCGCCGGGGTCGATCGTCGGCGGTTGCAGGACCATCACCAATCGATTAGTTCGTTGGCCTGAGCTGTCTTGACAGCCTCCACGAATTGGTTATGGGCTTCGCGCCAAGCCACTTTCGCCATCCCATATTTCCCGATCAGTTCTTCGTCCAGCTCGATGGGGCCGATGTCATATTGCCGACGACCGAAATGCGCTGGGGGCTCGTTGTCGTAAATGATGGCTTCGCTCGCCGTCGGGTTGTAATAGACCCAGACCCTCACTTCGACTTGCCTTCCGAGCATCGGGTCGTTTCCGCCGCCACCGCGGGCCACCTCTCCACGGCCTCAGCTGCATCCGGTGCACGTTCGGGCACTCCAACAGGCTACGGAAACTGACGGCGCTAGCGGCGGATACCTGGCCCAGGACCCACATGCCCAAGCCCGGCGACATGTTGCACAAACGTTCCCCTTCTATATGAAGCTGAGGGCTGTGTCTCTCATTTGATCGTGCCCTTCCTGACGTGAGGACATCATTGATGTTCACGCCCAGCACAATTTCGGCTGAAGCGTCGGAGAATGGCTTCGAAGCAGACAGGGAATACCCTCCGTCACTCAACCGGGTCCATCGGACACCGACGTCAAACGTGTCAGCCGTCGGGACCATAAGCTCGAGCGTCTCTTCGTGAAGGGCATCTACTCACCGCCTGGGAGAAATCAGCGGGCCAGCCAAAGCTTGCATCGTTCCCACGCTGAATCGGGGGCATTCACCATGGGCCGAACGTACACCTGGTCGTTACGCTTCGCACCTCATCCTTACGAAAGCCCAAGAGGTGCTAGCACGAAGCGAGCGAGGGCGCCACCCACCTCGACAGCGATTGGTAGGCGACACCAGACTTCAAGGATCAGACGCCAATCGGCACACGTTAGGGGGTACTTGAACGTGAGCGGCGTGCTTCACGTTGCCTGGTACCGCTTCCGAGTCACATTTGGCGGCCGGTGGGGCGGTTACCTGACCGTCGTGCTGGTAGTGGGGATTCTGGGCGCGATGGCCACGGGCGTAGTCGGTGCCGCCCGGCGGACCCAATCGTCGTTCCCTACGTATCACGCCAGCACCAACCCTTCGAATCTGAGTGTCTTCACCGGAACAGGGGCGGAGAGTCGGCCTGTCCACCTTCCTGAAGTACGACGAGTCGAAGGTGTTGACGCACTCAACGCACTCCCGCTGGGACCAAACGGAGCGCCCAAGGTCGTTGCATTGGCTAACGAGGCATTCACTGTCGGTAGTGAAGGGCTGTCTTCAACGAGGATCGGGTCACCGCCAGTGAAGGACAGATGGCTGATCCCAATCGGCCCAACGAGACCGTGGTCACGTCAGAGGCCGCTCAACTCCTCGGGCTGCATGTAGGGCAGACCGTCACTGTCGGCTTCTACACCAACGAACAGACCAGCCTGCCAGGGTTCGGAACAGCAAACGTTCAACCGACCAAGAGGGTCGATCTTCGGATCGTGGGCGTCGTGGTGTCCAACAGTGACGTAGTTCAGGATGATGCGCAGAAATCGATCTCGGCCTTGGTGCTCGTGACCCCGGCCCTCACCAAACACCTGGTTCAATGTTGCAGTACCGGACTATCGGAATTCGGGTTGCAACTCCAACGCGGCGACGCAGACGTCAGCACCGTCGAGACGGAGATCGACAGAGCTCTTCCGACAGGTACCGGCTTCTATTTCGTTGACCCATCGGTTATCGAAACAGAAGCCCAACGAGCCATCAAGCCCGAGGCCATTGCTCTCGGTGTTTTTGGGGGCATTTGCGGCCTGGCCGTACTCTTGATTGCCAGCCAGATCATCGGGCGCCAACGACGCTATCTCTCTGACGACCTCGGCACATTGCGGGCGCTCGGGGCAAGCCACTCGGCGCTGATCGCCGAAGGACTGATCGGCGTGGTCGACGCCATCGTCGTCGGATCATTACTCGCTTGTGCTGTCGCAGTGGCACTCTCGCCGCTCGGGCCCCTTGGCCCGGTACGTCCGGTCGAGCCCTCATCGGGTGTGGCGTTCGACGGGACGGTGCTCAGCCTCGGGATGGTGGTACTCGTGGTATCGCTGAGCGCATTCGCTGCAATCAGCGCCTACCGCACTGCCCGCCACCTATCTGAGCCGATTCGACCACGCTCGCATGACCGGCCCTCGGTAGTGGCAGCGACGGTAGCCACGACAGGGCTCCCTGAATCAGCGGTCATGGGGGTTCGCTTCGCCCTCGAGCCCGGCGATACCTGGAATTCGGTTCCGGTTCGCTCAGCCATGCTGGGGGCTGCACTCGCGGTGTTGGTGGTAATCGCCACGGTCACCTTTGGTACCAGCTTGAACACCTTAGTGTCGCATCCTGCACTCTATGGATGGACTGGAACTATGAACTCGAATCCGCCGAGAGGGGCGGGTACATACCTGGTCACGAAGCGAGCCTACTTCTCTCCCGCGATCCTGACGTCGCTGCATGGACTGGCGTCTACTTCGACTCCGACGGTCAGACAGTGCCGATCATCGGTGAGTCACCGCCGTCGCCCCCGGTCCAATCCGGTCACGCCCTCCAAGTTTACAGCGGGATGTTGCCATCTAACCGGAGCTCTCGCGGATCATCTCGAGGAGGTGACGTGGTGAGGGATTTACGAGGGACCGTCTCCCGATGCGAACTGTCGGGACCGTTTCATCGCCACCCGTGACCGACCGGACGAAAGCTGCCCCGGCCGGGTCCTCCCAAATGTTGATCTCCTCTACATGTACGCCGGCCCGCTTCAGCTTGGTTCGAAGTCGCCAGCAATAGGGGCAGCCCGGCCGCCAAAAGAGGGTCACCGGTGGGGAGGTCGAAGTCACACCCCGTACAACCCCAGACCGTCACCAATCCTTCCTGCTTGTCAGATAGCAGGACAGCTCTGAAATGTCCCATCTATCCGGCGGACTGCGCTACCCGACCCCCACCTGGCCCACTTACGCACAAGGGCAGAATCTCGTTCCGCGCCGGCGACAGAGGAACGGGTCGCTGAGACTTTAGTTGAGATCGAGAGAGATTGCGTCCTGGACTGCCCGGCCCTACGTAGCTGATTTGGCGTTCAGGTGAGCCGCCGACGTTGCATCGTTCGCGGATATCGTGAACCCATGCCGATGCCCAAACGCGCGAGTGTCGATGACTTCTTCGCTCAGCTGAGCGACGTCCAGCGGCCGCATCTCAAGGCGCTCCGGAAGTTGAGTTCGGACGTCGACCCGGAGGCACGAGAGGTACTCAAGTGGAACCTGCCGGTGTATGTGCGCGGCGAGAATACGAACCTGTGGATGCTTCAGAACTTCAAGAAGCACTGCTCGCTTCGGTTCAATCCTCCGTTCTTTGCCGCTCAGAAGGCCGCTGTCGAGGCCGCCGGCTACGAATTCGGTGAGGGCTTCATCAAGCTCCCTTACACACGCGAGTTGCCGACCGAACTCCTCAAGACGTTGATGCGGGCGCGAGTCGACGAGTACGAAACATCCGAAGCTGAGTAGTAGCGTGCATGCGAGCGCACATCGGCCGCCGGCCTCGGGGTGGCCATGGCAACAGAACTTGTAAAGCGCTCTCTCGGATCACAATCGATCGACGCGCCTCAATGGCGACTTCACGTCCCGAAGAGGACGGTCATTGAGCGGTCATCGATGAGGCCCGAGGAGTGGGTTCTTCCCTTGCGTTCAACCTCGAACGATAGGGAGAACGCCTACGATTCGATCATGCCCGTCGTGTTGAGGCCGTTCGATTCACAAGATGAAGAAGTAGGATTGGCTGCACACATGGCCTTTGCGGAGGAAGGCTTGATCTTTCTCTTGGGCTATCAGTCGGACATGTCCTGGCAGGATTGGCTGGCCCACATCGAGCGTTACCGTGTGGGATCGGATCTCCCGGAGAATAGAGTCCGTGCCGAATTCCTCGCCGCCGAGCTGAACGGCGAACTCATCGGCCGCGTGTCGATACGCTTCGCGTTGAACGATTGGCTTGCCCGCGAGGGCGGGCACATCGGCTATGGCGTGTTGCCCGGTTTTCGACGCAAGGGCCATGCCACAGAGATGCTTCGTCAGGCCGCCGATCTTGCGCATCACGAGGGAGTTGATCCGCTGCTGATCATATGCGACGAGGACAATCTTGGGTCCGCGACCGTCATCGAGCGCTGCGGGGGCGTCTTCGAGAGTTTGGCCACAACTGAGAGTGGAACGACGATTCGCCGTTACTGGATCCAAGTGGAGTCGCCTCGCCACCCCAGCCCGGCGAACGGTGTCACCCGAGCGAAGTCTCGAAGCAGGGGCACGCCTCTTGACGGTCGATGAATGTGACCCTTGTGGGAGTAGCTCATGCGATGGATGAACCACCCGTGGAACCGACCGAACAACTTCATGGCCGAGGTCAAAGGAGGACAAGGACATGCGCTCCGCACTCAATTGGACATCTGATGCGTGACGACGTACGCCAAGCATTGGCCAACGGTCGGTCTTCGAACCTCGAGGCGCGAACGATCGACATCACCACCGTAGGCCGACGCTCCGGGGAACCGCGACGGATCGAAATCGTCTTCTACTGGTTCGAAGACTCGATCTATCTAAGCGGGATCCCCGGCCCGCGCATCCGGGACTGGCTGGCCAACCTCACCGCCGAGCCCCATTTCACATTCCATCTCAAGCACGGCGTCGTCGCCGACCTGCCAGCGGTGGCCACGGTCATCACCGATCCGGCAGAGCGTCGTCGCGTGCTCGCCGACTTCGTCGATCAATTCAATCAGCGCAATGGACCCGAAAGTGAGTGGCCGAAAGCTGTCCTCGAAGAGTGGGTAGAGGGCAGCCCGCTGGCGAAAGTTGACTTCTCGGGGGCCGATTGACCGAGACCGCGATCCAGCGGCACCCCCCGACGGAGCCGAGTCCTACGGGATCGGATGGACGCGGATGCGGCAAACTGCGATGCCCGTCTGCAACACCCGACAGCTAGGAACAGCACATTGGGCGTAATGGGGGCCTCTTCCGGAGGGTTGACAACTCCCCTACCTCGACGGCGCCATACCGAGGCGGTCAATGATGCACGTGTGTCTGAACGACTCGAGGTCCGACGGGCCATCGCGGCAGATCCAGCGGCGATTTTCGAGGGGCTCACCAACCCACAAGGGCATGTCGCGATCGACAGCTCGGGCATGCTGATGAATGCCACGGGTCAACCGGTTACATCTGTCGGCGACTCCTTCGTGGTACATATGGACCGTGAAGCGCTCAATGATCTCCCTCTCGGCGTACGACGTCACCGTGAAGATCGTCACATTCGAGGCGAGCCGGGAGATCGCGTGGACGATCGAAAGTCAGCTCAACCTCGGCCATGTGTACGGCTACAAGCTGGAACCAATAGACGAGGGTACGCTCGTCACTTCGTACTACGACTGGTCGGATGTCGACCAGTCGCGAAAGGACGCCGCTATCTTCCCGGTCATTCCAGAGAGCGCGCTCCGTGCCACGCTCGGCGTCCTTGCGCGAACTGTGGCCCCGGGACGCCCGCGGCCTTCGGTCTCAGCGGCCGGCATCTCAAGCTGACGCACCCCCGCGACCCTGATTGAGGTGGCTTACGGGCCGGATAACCCCTCTTAGGCGTTCTGCGGCGGACTCACGTCCGGTCTCTTGCGACCTTGGGACACTCTGCTCGGTAGAAGCACCGGGCCCGCTCCTATGGTTGATCTAGTGACCGAACAAGATGGTCTGCATTGGGATGAGAAATACTCCCTCGAGGGGCTCGGGCCCGATTGTGCTCCCGGTCCTCCAAGACTCTTTGCCGCGAACGAATACCTGTTTCCGACGTGTGGTCATGCGATCGACCTTGCATGTGGACGAGGACTGGCAGCCGTCTGGCTCGCTGTACGGGGTCTCACCGTGTACGGAGTCGACGTCTCTACTGTGGCGGTGCGCTTCGCCCGTGACCTGGCGGCGCGTTATGGGGTCGGCGATCGCTGTCGGTTCGAGGTCCTGGATCTCGATGCCGGTCTCCCCGAAGGGCCGGCGGTCGATGTCATCGTCTGTCACCTGTTCAGGGACGCTCGTCTTGATAAGACAGTCATCGAACGTCTTATGCCTGGCGGAGTGCTGGCAGTAGCTGTCCTCAGTGAGGTGGACCACGGTCCGGGACCCTTCCGTGCTGCACCTGGTGAGCTTCACGCTGCGTTCAGCGCCTTAACGATCGTGAGTGAGGGCGAGGACGGCGGGGAGGCCTGGCTATTGGCGGTCAAGGCGTGACGAAGATCGGCTGATCAGCCTTTTCGTAGTGGAATTTCACGGGAGTCAACACGTCATTGGGCGGCCGCAGACCTACGTCGCCCATCGGTGCCATGCTCTCGTCTCGACCAAGAGCTCCGGGGGTACGCAATGGCAGGGACTGTGTTCAACGGAAAGATCGGCAACGACTGGCGCGACTCAGAGCCGTGGTGGCCTCCAGTCCCGACCCCACCCGCAGGCGCGCCGAACGTCGTGCTGGTCGTCCTGGACGATGTCGGGTTCGCCCAACTGGGCTGCTACGGGTCCGACATGGAGACACCCGTGCTCGATCGCGTGGCCGCCGAGGGGGTCCGGCTCACCAACTTCCACACCACGGCCCTGTGCTCGCCCACCAGGGCCTGTCTCCTCACTGGGCGCAACCATCACCGCAGCGGCATGGGACGGGTGGCCGACCTTGCCATCGGATTCCCGGGTTACTGGGGTCGACCACCGCGCGAGAACGGCTTCCTCTCCGAGATACTGCGGGCAAACGGCTATGCGACGTACGCCGTCGGGAAGTGGCACCTCAGCCCCGAGGACGAGACGAACATGGCCCGCTCGCGCGCCACCTGGCCGCTCGGACGTGGCTTCGACCGCTGGTACGGATTCCACGGCGGCGAGACCCACCAATTCGCGCCTGGGCTCTACCACGACAACCACAGCATCCGTCCACCGGCGCCCATCGAGGACGGCTACCACCTCAGCGCCGACCTCGCCGACCGGGCCATCGAGTTCCTCGGCGACCTCCGGGCCGTCGACGACGAGCTCCCGTTCTTCTTGTACCTGGCAACCGGTGCGTGCCACTCCCCCCACCATGCACCTGCGGAGTGGATCAGTCGCTACAAAGGTCACTTCGCCCAGGGCTGGGACCGCTGGCGCGACGAGACCTTCGCCCGACAGCAGGCGATGGGCATTGTCCCCGAGGGCACGGTGCTGACTCGGCGCCCACCGTGGGTCCCCGACTGGGGCAGCCTCGACGGTAGGCAACGAGAGCTCGCCGAACGTTTCATGGAGTGCTTTGCCGCGTTCCTGTCCTACACAGATGAGCAGATCGGGCGCGTCCTGGACTTCATCGACGACCTCGGCGACGGCGACAACACCGTCGTAATAGTCGTCTCCGACAACGGAGCCAGCTCCGAGGGCGGTGCGGAAGGCACTATCAACGAGGGTCGACTGTCGAACTTCGACGGGTCCGGCGTGGACGAGATGTACCGGCGGATCGATGAGATCGGTGGACCGCTCAGCCACAACAACTACCCGTGGGGTTGGACCATGGCTGGCAACACGCCGTTCAAGCGATGGAAGCGCGAGGTGCACGAGGGAGGTGTCGCCGACCCCTGCATCGTCCGTGCGCCCGCTCGGATGCGCTCCGCCGTCGGTGGGCTGCGGCGTCAGTACGCCCATGCGATCGACGTGCTCCCGACGGTGCTCGAACTGGTAGGCATCGAGCCTCCCGCTGAAATCGACGGCATCGCCCAATCACACATCGACGGCACGAGCTTCGCCTATGTGCTCAGCAAGGACGGTGGGACCGAGCCCGACCGCCACCGGACCCAGCACTTCGAGATGCTGGGATCGCGCGCTATCTACCACGACGGTTGGAAGGCGGTGACGTATCACCCGGTCGGACCCATCTACGGCGACGGCCTGCGGGCCAGCGCACCGTTCGACGATGACGTGTGGGAGCTGTACCACGTGGCCGAGGACACCTCGGAGGCCTACGACCGCGCCGTCGAGTTCCCCGGCAAGGTCGCGGAACTGGTCGCTCTGTGGTGGGAGGAGGCGAGGCGTAACGACGTCCTCCCTCTCGACAACCGGGTCCTCGAGGCAATGGCCCACAAGCACGACAATCGCCGGCCGCAGCCGACGTACCGCTACTTCCAGAACGGCGCGCAGGTCCCCGAGTGGGTGGCTGTCGACGTCCGCAATCGTTCGCATGCGATTGCAGTAACCGTCGAGGTCGCCGACGGGTCGGTTCCCTCGGGCACGTTGCTCGCGCTCGGGTGTGCGCTTGGTGGCTGGTCATTCCACGTGCTGGACGGACGTCTCCGCTACGTACACAACCTGCACGGGGAACATGCCTATGCGGTGGTGGCCGACACGGTGATCGGTCCGGGGCGGCACCATCTCGAGTTCCATTTCGAGAAGGACCAGGGCGCTGGTGGCCGTGCATCGCTCGTCGTCGACGAACGACCTGCGGGTGAGGCCCATATCGAGCGGTTTACCCCCGTGGCCTTCAACGAGGTCGCCATTGGGCTTACGTGTGGCTACGAATGGGGGCCCGCGGTCGGAGACGGGTACAAGGCACCGTTTGCCTTCAACGGGACCATCGTCCGGGCCGAGGTCACGGCGACGGGTCCCATCGTCCGGGACCCCGTAGCCGAGGTGGCGGCGATTCTGGCCTCCCAGTAACCCGCTCACCGCTCCACTGGTGCCGCAGGTACGCGCCTGGCGCATGACCAACATCGAGGTTTCCCGTAAGGGAGCATCGTCTCCCCCGAGAATGTCGACGCGGGCTTTAGGGCGGCCCGGCGGCCCTCCCCTCTACGTGAGCTGTCTCGCTCGATTACATGGAGCCGTTGAAGGAGACCCTTCATGCCCCACTCGCGCTGATCGGCGACACCCGGCGCCGAATCGGCCCTGTCGCCGGGTCACATAGGTTGGATTGTAAACAGATGTTGACAGAATGGAACGATTCATTCACTGTTGCGGTCATGGAGCCATCAGAATCATTCTGGACTGCATGGGAGCGGATTCGGGCCAGTTCGGACCCTGACCCCCTCGAGGTGCTTCGGGTTGCAGCCTCATTCACCCGTTACTTTGAAACGGCCCAGAAGGAAGCCATATCCTTTGCCCGCTCCGCCGGATTGTCATGGGAACAAATCGCGGAATCGCTCGGGCGGAGCCGACAGTCAGTGTGGCAGCGCGCGAGTCGTGATGCGTCGCTGCAGGCGATGCTCCGAGCAACTGCGAAACGCCAATGGGATGCGATTCATCGCGATCCACAATCCTGGTACGAAAAGACAACAGGGTTCCCGGTTTAGTCTCGGTCTCGCATCGTCCAGTCGAATCCGTGCACGAGGATCGCCACCAAGCACTGCGCTTCTGTCGGGTCGGACAACGCCCCCGCCAAGATGCGGTTCATCCATTTGCTCCAGCCAGTCATGGCGGACAAGAACCGCCGAACCGTTCGCCTCCTCGTATGACTCTGGCCGACCGGGCGTATCGACAGGCGTTGAATGACTTCAAAGGATTACCTGAGGTCACTCCACGCAAGGTGATCGAATTCGAGTCGCACAAGGACACGAATACCGTCGATCCACATGGAGCAAGCCAGGGTCGGCGAAGTGCGAAACGGTTGCGAGTTGGTTGTAACCAACATCGAAGGACCATCGGCCCTATCGCGTTCCCCTTGGTGGGATCATTGTCGTGACAGCAATCGAAAAGGGCATACCTCTCGCGAGAGGGGGACGCAAAGCCACGGGACTCCCTGAGTCAGCCGGGCCGCCGAAGTAGCGGTTCACACGCAGAAGCGTTTTCCACGCGTAGCTATTTTCCCAGCGGCTCCCATTCGGGGACCGAAAGGGAATCATGCGCGACGCACAGCAGCTGCGGACCTCGGCCTCGAAACGGCGAATCGCTCTCGTTGCCGCCAGCTCAGGCATCCTTGCCGCAATCATCGGCTTCGGCACCCTCGCCTCAGCCGCCGGTCCCAACGGACAGCAACGCCGCCCCGTCGCCACGGCCACCATCAAAAAGCCCGTCGCTGCACCCGTCGCCCCCACCACGAGCGGTCTTCTCCACGGCGTCTACGTCGGGGCGGCCGATCCCTCGGGGGTGGCTGCCTTCGCCGCGGCCACCAAGACCTCGGTCTCGATCGCCTCTGAGTACCTGCCCTCCTCGAGCGGGTGGGCCGGCATGGACGGGGCCAACGGCGGCCTCGACTGGATGTTCGCCGGGGGCTGGACGGGCTCGGGCTACACGCTTTCCCTGGGGGTGCCCATGATCCCGACCACCTCGTCGGGGGCACCCGTCGGTTCGTTGGCGACCGGGGCGACGGGGGCCTACAACGGCTACTTCGTGAGCCTGGCCCAGGCCCTGGTGGCCGCAGGTGAGTCCTCGGCCTATCTGCGCCTGGGCTGGGAGTTCGACGGGGGCTGGTACGCCTGGAGCGCCACCACGCCGGCGGCCGAGGCCAGCTACGCCGCCTACTTCGCCCAGATCGTCACCGCCATGCGGGCCGTGCCGGGGGCCAACTTCTCCTTCGTGTGGAACCCCGACGTCGCGGCCTTCAACGACGCCCCCTACAACGTGGCGCTGGCCTATCCGGGCAACGCGTATGTCAACGTCATCGGCCTCGACGCCTACGACCAGTCCTGGGCCAGCCCCCAGACCCCGGCCAACGCCTGGAACCAGACCCTCGCCCCCGCCTTGAACCTGGCCCATGGCTTCGCAACGGGCAAAGGTGAGCCCCTGGCCTTCCC
>Ga0307373_10006657_pt1 | contig 18292 bp, 18 predicted proteins | sample OX2MG_FD_202534 | JGI IMG/M metagenome (GOLD analysis project Ga0307373, IMG submission 202534) | Soil microbial communities from Risofladan, Vaasa, Finland - OX-2 | ecosystem: Environmental > Terrestrial > Soil > Coastal area > Acid sulfate soil | place: Finland: Risofladan, Vaasa | collected...
GTTACAGGCCCTGAGCGTCCGGATGTGGCACGCTGGCGCGCAGTTGGCAGTCGCATCGCCAGGAGCGGTGGGCGCGCCGCCGGCGGCGGCCACGGCGAGATGGCGAGGTGAAAGGACGTGACGGATGGACAGCGGCCCCTCGCGGCACCCGGCCGGCAGGCGCCGGGAGACGGGCATGGGCAACGTCGGGCGAAACGTGGTGGAGACCTTCCTCGCGGGCCTGAACGCGACCGGCAGCGAAAGCCCGCCGGACGTGGGCAAGCTCCTCGGCGTCCGGCAGGACCTGGTCTTCGGCGAGCCGGTCACGGTCGGGCACTATACCGTCATCACGGCGGCCGAGGTGGCGACGGATCGCGGCCTCGAGCCCGGCTCCGGCATCCTCCAGCCGCGGCGCCTGCTGGCGTCGGCGGTGATCCGCGGGCTGGGCGGGGGCGGCGCGCGCGGCCGGCCGGTGGCGGTCGTGGTCATCGGGCCGGACGGGGTCCGGGTGCGCCCGATCGTCGACGCGACGCGTGTGGCGCTGGCCGGCGTCGTCGCCTCGACCGTGATCGGCCTGGCCGGTTACGCGACCTGGTGGGCGGTGGCCCGGGCCGGGGCGGGTAGCGACCGGCCGGCACGCCTCCGGCGCTAGCCTGGCGCGAGTCGTTCGTCGCCGCCCGCTCAGGCGATGGGGGAGGCGAGCGCCGCCTCGCGATCCGGCTGGAGCAGGATGACGCGGCCGTTTTCCTGCATGGCGCCGAGGACCAGCACCTCCGATGAGAAGCCGACCACGCGCCGCGGCGGGAAGTTGACGACGGCCACGATCTGCCGGCCGATCAACTCCTCCCGCGTGTAGTACGGCACCAGGCCGGCCGAGGAGCGGCGAATCCCGAGCGAGCCGAAGTCGATCGTCAGCTTGTAGGAGGGCTTGCGGGCCTCCGGAAACTCATCGACGGCCACGATCCGGCCTACCCGCATGTCGATCCGCTCGAAGTCCTCGATCGTCGCCACCCGTCGCTCCCCTCGCCCGTGACCGACGCCCCGCTCTGGTGCCCGTCGGTCCGGGCTCTACCGATGGCCCGGCGACGTGGCGCCCGCTATAGTCTGCCCGAGCTGGGCGACGGACGCACAGACCCGGTAGCGGGAGATGGCCGATGGTGTTTCCGGCCGTGGTGATCGATCGTGACGCGCTGGTCGCGCTCTGCGGCCGGTTGGTCGGGCGGCCCAGCCCGTCGGGCGGCGAGGGAGACGTCGCTGCCGAGGTCGGGCGGGTCATGACGGAGCTCGGCTACGACGAGGTCCGGGTCGACGAGCTGGGCAACGTCGTCGGGGTGATGCGCGGGCGGAGCCGCGGCTGCGTGGTCTTCGACGGGCACATGGACACGGTCGGCGTCGGCCGCCAGGAGGCCTGGGCGAGCGACCCCTTCACCCTGACCGAGCGCGACGGCAGTCTCTACGGCCGCGGCATCGCCGACATGAAGGGCGCGATCGCGGGCATGCTCCTGGGGGTGGCGGCGCTGCGCCGCGCGGCCGAGGAGCTCCCGGCCGACGTGGTCGTCTCCTGCTCGGTCTGCGAGGAGGTGGTCGAAGGTGCCGCGCTGGGACACGTGCTGGACCGCGTCGACGCCCGCGCCGTGGTCATTGGCGAGTCGACCGACCTGCGCCTCAACGTCGGCCAGCGGGGCCGCGCCGAGTTACTGGTCGAGACCACCGGTCTACCGTCCCACTCCTCGACGCCCGAGCTTGGCCGCAACGCGGTCAAGATGATGGCCCGCGTGATCGAGCGCCTCTCCGACATCGAGCCGGCGCACCATCCGGTGCTCGGCGTGGGGATCCTGGAGGTGACCGACGTCAGGTCGGCGCCCTACCCGGGTCTCTCGGTCGTGCCGGAGTACTGCGGCGCGACCTTCGATCGCCGGTTGCTGGTCGGGGAGGACGAGGCGTCGGTCCTGGCGGGCGTCGAGCGGGTCCTCAAGGAGCTGCGCGCGGCCGATCCGACGCTGACGGTGAGCGTGCGCGTCCCCGAGAGCGACGTCGTGACCTATCCCGGCACCCCGCTGATCGCAAGAAAATTCGCGCCCGCCTGGCTCTTCCCGCCCGACCATCCGCTCGTGCGAGCCGGCCTGGCAGCGCTGGGCGCGGCGGGGCTGCCGGCGCACCTCGGCACCTACGCCTTCTGTACCAACGGCAGCGAATCGGCCGGGCGGCGCGGGATACCCACGGTCGGCTTTGGACCGGGGTCGGAGCAGCAGGCGCACCGCATCGACGAGCACTGCGCGGTCGAGGACCTGGTCGCGGCGGCGCGGGCCTACGCGGCGCTCGCCTGGGGGTTGGGCGCGGCGGTCGCGCGGTGAGGTGGGCGACGGACCGGGGACGACGCGGCGGTGCGCTGGGTCGTGAACGGCACGGTGGTCGACGGGCGGGGGAATCCGGGCCGGGCGGCGAACGTGCGGATCATGGGTGACACGATCGGGTCGGTCGAGCCCGGCATGAAGGCCGACCTGTGTCTGTTCGACCCGGCGCGGGTCATCGACCGGGCCACCTTCGAGGATCCGGGGCAGTTCCCGGAGGAGATCGCCCGGGTGATCGTCAATGGCCGCACCGTGCTGCAGGACCGCGAGGCCACCGGTGCGCTTCCGGGCGCCCTGGTCCGTCAGTAACGATGGGCGCGGTCAACTCGACGATCGTCTCGGGGAGCGCCCGACCAGACGGTAGAGCACGGTAGCGGATAGACTCACCCCCCACCGACCATGCCGGCCGGAAGCGGAGCACGCGGACTCGTTGGCCAGTCCCATTGACGGCGGATACGGCCGCTGCTAGAGTCCGCGCGGCACTGTGAGCGCTCCCAGTCGACGCACGGGGCCGGGCGCGGACCCGAGTTGAGGGTCCGCGATGAGCAGGGCCACGGCGCCCCATCGGTGTTGGTCGACGCGCCGAGAGGATCGGCACGCAGGAATGAGTTGCTCAGCCCGATGAGGATGGCGCGGTGAACCAGATCGTCGCGCGGCTGGCCCAGGCGGTCCTGACCGTGTTCGGTGCGCTGACGATCGTCTTCTTTATCCTGCACCTGACGCCCGGCGATCCGGTGCAGATCATGCTCGGCGACTACGCCACGCCGGAGCTGATCTCCGCCTTGCGGCAGCACTACGGCCTCGACCGTCCGCTGCCGGTGCAGTACGTCACCTTTCTCAAGAACACGGTGACCGGGAACTTCGGCATGTCACTGTCGCAGAAATCGGACGTGACCGTCGTGATCCGGTCGGCGATGAGCTACACCGTGGAGCTGGCGATCGCGGCCATGATCGTCACCTGCGTCATCGGCATCCCACTGGGGATGATCGCGGCGTTGAAGCGCAACACGGCGGCGGACTTCGCCGCGATGGTCATTGCGCTGCTGGGTGTCGCGACCCCCGGTTTCCTGCTCGCCCTGCTGATGATCTACCTGCTCAGCTACCGACTCGGCTGGTTCCCGGTGCAGGGGGCCGGCAGCGGGGGCCTCGGCTCGAACCTGCACCACCTCATCCTGCCGGCCGTCGCGCTCGGCTTCGAGTCGTCCGCGCTGGTGGCCCGCACCACCCGCTCGGCGCTACTGGCCGTGCTCGGCGAGGACTACATCCGGACCGCTCGCGCCAAAGGGCTCTCCTCTCGGGCGGTGGTGCAGACCCACGCGCTGCGCCCGGCACTCGTGCCGATCCTGGCGGTGCTTGGCCTGTACTTCGGCCAACTCCTGGGCGGCGCCGGTATCGCCGAGATCGTCTTCGGGCGGCCCGGGCTTGGCAAGCTGCTCATCGACGCGATCCTGGTGCGCGACTATCCCCTGTCGCAGGCCCTCATCTTCGTCTTCCTCGTCGCCGTGATCGGGGTCAACTTCGTCACCGATACGCTATACGGCTTCGCCGATCCACGATTGCGGTGGAGTTAGCCGTGCGCGATCACGTCGCGGCGAGTGGAACGCGGACGGCACGCGCGAATGGTCCGCTCGGGAAGGGCGCTCAACGCACCTTCTGGCGCGACATGGCGCGGAGCTTCCGTCGCAACCCGGCCGGCATGGTGGGGCTGATCCTCGTGCTGGTCTTCCTGGTTGCCGCGGCCTGGGGAGAGGTCGCGACGCCGGCCGGCACCAACCGCACCCATCTGGCGTCGCGTCTGCGCGCGCCCAGCGCCCAGCATCTGCTGGGAACCGACGGCCAGGGACGCGACATCCTCAACCGGGTGCTCGCCGGAGCGCCGCTGGCGCTGGCGGTCGGCGTGCTGTCGGTGGCCGGGGGCGCGCTCATCGGGTGCACGCTCGGGCTGATCGCCGGCTACTATCAGGGCAAGGTCGGCGCGGTCATCATGCGCGTCGTCGACGCGCTGCTGGCATTTCCGACGCTGCTGCTCGCGCTCGCCATCATGGCGACGCTCGGAGCTGGCCTGACCAACGTCATGATCGCCGTCGGCTTCTCGACCCTGCCGCGGTTCGCGCGCATGATGCAGGCGGAGGTGCTGACGATCAGCGGGCGCGAGTTCGTCACCGCCGCGCGCTCCATCGGGGCGCCGGTGCGGGCGATTCTCGTGCGTCACGTGCTACCCAACGCTCTGTCGTCGGTGCTGGTCATGGCGACGCTCTACGTCTCGACGGCTATCCTTGCCGAGGCGACGCTCGACTTCCTGGGTCTGGGGCCGCAGCCCCCGACGCCGTCCTGGGGCTCGATGATCAACGATGGCAGTTCCGTCCTGCAGTTGGCGCCGTGGGTCGTGCTCTTCCCGGGCCTCGCCATCACGCTTACGGTGCTCGGGTTCAGCCTCGTTGGCGACGGGCTGCGCGATGCGCTGGACACCCGTCTTCGGGAACGCTGAGATCGGAGCTGCCGCTGAGCGGGACGTAGTGTGGTGAGTCCGACTCGTGACCGTCACCAGCGTTCATGGAAGTCCACAGTCGCACGGCGGCGGGGCGGAGATCCGCGGGGGATCACGTCCGAGACGCTCGTGAGTGAGGGGGAGATCGAGATGCAGCGATGTAGCGACGAGCCGTTCGACCGGGGCCTGACGTCGCGCCGGCTGAGCCGTCGGCATTTTGTCCTGAGCACTGCCGTCGCGGCTGGGACCGCCCTGCTGGCGGCCTGCGGGGGCTCGTCGGCGCCCGCCACCACCAGCACGAGTGGGACCACGACGCAGAGCACGTCGGCGCAGGTTCCGCCGACGCAGAGCGCGAGCTCGGCCGGCGCCACGCCCGCCGGGACGAGCGCCGCCGCGGGGACGCCGGCCGCGACGGTTGCCGCGGGGCGAGCGGGCGGCACCAAGACGTACCGGGTGGGCACCCCGAGCGCGATCACCGAGCTGGATCCGGCCACGACCACCACCGAGGTCAACAACGCGCCGCAGGAGGCGCTCTTCGACTACGTGGTGCGCTACACTTACGATCCGCCGCTGGGCAACACGATCCTGCCCGACCTCGCCGACAAGTGGGAGATCACCAACAACGCCCAGCAGTTCGTGTTCCACATCCACCAGGGAGTGCAGTTCCACGACAACAACGGCGAGCTGACCGCCACGGACATTGTCTGGAACCTGCAGCGGATGCAGAACCCCAAGACCGGCTCATCCGCCGCCCCCGACTTCAAGGGCGCGACGTTCACGGCGCCGGACCAATACACCGTGCAGGTCAACTACGACCATCCCTACCCGTCGTTCCTCCCGGCCACGCTGGCCTACACCAGCGCGAAGATCATCTGCCCCAAGGCCTACCAGGCGCTGGGTGACAAGTGGATCACCCATCCGATCGGCAGCGGGCCGTTTACCTGGGGCACATACCAGGCCGGGACGCGGCTGACCCTGCCGAAGAACCCGAGCTACTGGGGCACGCAGCCCAAGATCGACGCGATCGACTTCCACATGGCGGTCGACGACCGGACGGCCGCGCTGGCCATCTCGAAGGGCGAGATCGACGCCTTTTACGTCGCGGACCCGGACATCGCGGCAAGCGCGGCGAGCAATCCCCAGCCGAACGTGCGCTTCATGAAGGCGCAGTTTGGGATCTCGCCGTTTCAGACCTGGTTCAACATGCGGCGCAAGCCGCTCGACGACGTGCGCGTGCGGCAGGCGCTGCGCTACGCAATCGACCAGAACGCTATCGCCAAGGACCTCTTTGGCGGACTGGCTCAGCCGGTGGACGGGTACCTGCCGGCCTTCATGTTCGGCTATACCGCCGACGTGCAGAAGTACCCGTATAACCCGGACAAGGCTCGCCAGCTGCTGAAGGACGCCAACGTCTCCCCGGACTGGGCGCCGGAGATGATCTCCCAGTCGATTCTGGTGATCTCCAAGAAGATCACCGAGGCGGTCGCGTCCTACTGGACGGACATCGGCGTAAAGATCAAGAACTCGTCGCTGGAGCAGGGCGTCATCGTCCAGCGCGGCAACGCCCGCGACTTCGACATGTACGCGACCTACGTCACGCGTATCGACCCGTCGCAGATGACCGCCCGCTTCTGGCGCTCCGACGGCTCGGGGAACTTCTCGGGCTACACCGCCGCCGACAGCCTGATCGACCAGATCGGCTCCGAGTCCGACGACACGAAGCGCAAGGCGCTCTATGCGCAGTTGCAGCAGAAGATGGGAATCGACTCGCCGGCCGCCTGGATCGTGGCGGTCTCCGAGCACCTGCTGCTCAACGATCGCGTGGTCGGCGAGCAGGGCGCCGGCTGGCTCGAGCGCTTCAACTGGTTCGAGGTGGACGTACCGGCGGAATAGCCATCGTCACCGCACGACCGTCGTGCTGGGGCCCGTCGGTTCGACCGGGAAAACGGGGGCGCGATCCATCATCGTTGGCGCGGGAATCCGGTGTGGGTCTGGTGACGCCGGGACGGTCGTAGGGGCAGACCCCCGTGTCTGCTCGGGATCTCGGACGACCAGCGCTGGGCGGCCACGGGGAGCCGCCCCGACCCGGGTTGACCGGGTTCAGACGCAAGACTCGATCATGGCGCCGCGGCAAGCCGGCCGTCCCGGCTCGCCGCGGCGCGCTCAGGCGCCATAGGGGTAGTCCATCTGGCGGCGGATGCGCCCGGCGACGTCGCTGCCGGCGATCTGCTCGACCAGGTAGAGCCCCAGGTCGATCGACGAGGAGACGCCGCGCCCGGTGACGACGTCGCCCTCGTCGACGACGCGCGCGTCCAGCACCTCCGCACAGTACGGGCGGAGCTCATCGAAGGCGCTCGGATGGCTGGTTGCCCGTCGCCCGGCGAGCAGGCCGGCCGCGCCCAGCAGCAGCGAGCCGGTGCAGACCGAGGCGACTCGGCGGCTTCCCGCGGCCGTGCGGACCCAGTCGAGGAAGCCCGGGTCCTCGACGAGGCGCCGGGTGCCGAAGCCGCCCGGCACGTAGACCAGGTCGTAGCCGGAGAGCGGCTCGCCGACCCGCGTGGGGACGAAGCCGAGCCCGGCGCCGTCGCACACCTCGGCCGTGTACGCGCAGACGTCCCACTCGACGTCCGGCACGAAGCCCATCGTCTGCAGCCGTGTCAGGGGGTCGAACGCACCGATGAAGTCGAGCGCCGTCATTCCCTCGTAGATCACGAACGCGATCCGCATGCTGCCCTCCCGTCTCCAGAGTGTCCACCAGCGGCAACGACGGGGATCCTGGGTTTCTTCCCGCCGGACGTCTCCGGTAGACTCGCGACGGAGAGGAGGTGCCGTGGAACCCGATCCAGGCGAGGAGTTGTTCGACGTGCTGACCGCGGAGGGCAGATCAGCCGGGCTGGTCAGGCCCCGCGCCGTGGTACACCGGTGCGGCGACTGGCACCGGTCGTTCCACTGCTGGGTGGTCTGGCCGGGCAACGGAGGCACGGGGTGCGTGGTGTTCCAGCGGCGCAGCCCGTTCAAGGACACGGTGCCCGACCGGCTCGACGTGGCCGTCGGCGGCCATTACCGGGCCGGCGAGACGCTGGAGAACGTGGTCCGCGAGACCGACGAGGAGTTGGGCCTGAGCCTGGGCCTGGCAGACATCGTCCCGCTCGGCTCCCGCCGCTCGGTGCGGGTGGGCGACGGCTGGGCCGATCGCGAGATCCAGGACGTCTTCGTGCACATGCTCCGCGACCTCCCTGTCGGCCTGGACGCGCTGCGTCCCGAGCCTTCGGAGATGACCGCGCTCTACGTGCTGGACACGCGGGACCTGCAGCGGCTGTTCGCGGACCGTGCCGAGCACGTCCCGGCGCTGCGCGCAGCGGTGCGATCCGATCGCTCACTCGGCCCGAGCGAATCGGCCACCGTTGGTCGGGAGGACTTCGTCCCCGTCGACGATGGTTACTGGGCGGTCGGCGCCCGGGCAGTCGAGCGGGTGCTGGCCGGTGAGCGCGGCGTCGACCTCGGGCTCTGGTGAGCCGCGCGCTAGCCGGACAACCCGCCGCACACGTTCACTCGTCGTGGCAGCGGGATGGTGAGCGCGACTCGGGCTACGGCGGTCGGCGTTAGCCAGGTCTAACCGGTGCCCGTCACGGGCGCCGGCTGGGTGTTTTCGCCTATCACGTCACCCCGGCCAACACCGCCTATCAGGTAGACGACGTCCGTTGCCCCGACCGCGCCGACGAAGGATAATGTACGTACACACGCGCGGCGCACAACCGGGAGTCCCCGGCCGGCGAGCCAGGCGACGACGGAGACCGCGCGGGCGGCCCAGCAAGGCGGACGGAGACAGGACGAGCATGGCCACCAGGACGGATACGCGGTCGCCCGAACAGCACGTTGCCGACAGCCACGACCTGATCCACGTGCACGGCGCGCGCGAGAACAACCTCAAAGATATCAGCATCCAGATTCCGAAGCGCCGGCTGACGGTGTTCACCGGCGTCTCCGGTTCGGGCAAGAGCTCGCTGGTGTTCGACACGATCGCCGCGGAGTCGCAGCGGCTGATCAACGAGACCTACAGCGCCTTCGTCCAGGGCTTCATGCCGTCGCTGGCGCGACCCAACGTTGACGTCCTCGACGGGCTGACGACGGCGATCATCGTCGACCAGCAGCGGATGGGCGCGGACCCTCGCTCCACGGTCGGCACCGCCACGGACGCCAACGCGATGCTGCGCATCCTCTTCAGCCGGCTTGGGCAGCCGCACATCGGCTCGCCCCAGGCGTTCTCGTTCAACCTGCCGTCGGTCCACGCCACCGGCGCGATCACGGTCGAGCGCGGTGCCGGAACGCCGGTCGTCCGAACCTTCAGCCGTGCCGGCGGGATGTGTCCGCGCTGCGAGGGCCGGGGTACTGTCTCCGATATCGACCTCACCCAGTATTACGACGAGTCGAAGTCGCTCGCCGAGGGTGCGCTCACCATCCCCGCCTACCAGCCGGGCGGCTGGAACTTCCGGCTCTACGCCTCGTCGGGCTTCGTCGACCCGAACAAGCCGATCCGCGACTTCACCGAGACCGAGCTGCACGACTTCCTCTACCGCGAGCCGGTCAGGATGAAGATCGAGGGCATCAACATGACCTACGAGGGGCTGATCTCGCGGATCCAGAAGTCGTTCCTCTCGCGGGACCCGGATGCGCTGCAGCCGCACATCCGCGCGTTCGTGGAGCGGGCGGTGACCTTTAAGACCTGCCCCGAGTGCGGCGGTACCCGGCTCAGCGAGGCGGCCCGGTCGTCGCGAATCCGGGAGATCAACATCGCGGACACCTGCGCGATGCAGATCAGCGACCTCGCCGACTGGGTAACCGGGCTCGACGAGCCGACCGTGTCGCCGCTGCTCGACACGCTGCGGCAGATCCTCGACTCTCTCGTAGAGATCGGGCTGGGCTACCTCTCGCTCGAGCGGCCGGCGAGCACGCTGTCGGGGGGCGAGGCGCAGCGCGTCAAGATGATCCGCCACCTCGGCTCCGCGCTCACCGACGTCACTTACGTCTTCGACGAACCGACCGCCGGCATGCACCCGCACGACGTCCAGCGGATGAACGACCTGCTGCTGCGGCTGCGGGACAAGGGCAACACGGTGCTCGTGGTGGAGCACGAGCCGGAGACGATCGCGATCGCCGACCACGTCGTCGACCTCGGCCCTGGGGCCGGGTCGGCGGGCGGCGCCGTCTGCTTCGAGGGCACCGTCGAGGGGCTGCGGGCCAGCGGCACCCTGACCGGCCGCCACCTCGACGACCGGGCTACCCTCAAGCAGCGGGTGCGGACGTCGACCGGCGCGCTCCAAATCCGCGGCGCCACGACGCACAACCTGCGCGACGTCGACGTCGACATCCCGCTCGGAGTCCTTGCCGTCGTCACCGGTGTGGCCGGATCCGGCAAGAGCTCGCTCATCCACGGGTCGATCCCGGCCGGGGCGGGAATGGTGTCGATCGACCAGACCCCAATCCGCGGCTCGCGGCGGAGCAACCCGGCGACCTACACCGGGCTGCTCGACCCGATCCGCAACGCGTTCGCGAAGGCCAACGGCGTGAAGGCGGCGCTGTTCAGCGCCAACTCAGAGGGCGCCTGCCCCGGCTGCAACGGGACGGGTGTCATCTACACCGATCTGGGGATGATGACCGGCGTCGTCAGCGTCTGCGAGGAGTGTGAGGGGAAGCGGTTCCAGGCATCGGTGCTCGACTACCGCCTCGGCGGCCGCGACATCAGCGAAGTGCTCGCAATGCCGGTGGCAGAGGCCCGTGAGTTCTTCGGCGCGGGCGAGGCACGGACGCCGGCCGCGCACGCTATCCTCGGTCGGCTGGCCGACGTCGGACTGGGCTACCTCAGCCTCGGCCAGCCGCTCACGACATTGTCGGGCGGCGAGCGGCAGCGGCTCAAGCTGGCGGCCCACATGGCGGAGAAGGCCAGCGTCTACATCCTGGACGAGCCGACCACCGGCCTGCACCTGGCCGACGTGGCGCAGCTCCTCGGGCTGCTCGACCGGCTGGTCGACTCCGGCAAGTCGGTCATCGTCATCGAGCACCACCAGGGGGTCATGGCGCACGCGGACTGGATCATCGACCTCGGCCCCGGCGCCGGCCACGACGGCGGCCGTGTCGTCTTTGCGGGCACACCCGCCGACCTCATCGCCGCCCGCTCCACCCTCACCGGCAAGCACCTCGCGGCATACGTCGGCATCTGACCGGGACCCTCGCGGAAGGGCAGAAGCCACCGCGTCGCAAGGCTGGTTGCGGGCAGATCCCGTTCGTCAGAACGCCGTCAGAGCCGCTGTCGGGTCGGGAACCGGGGAGTCGGTGCCGGCCGGGAGTTCTCAGCCCATGGCCGACACGGCCGCGGCCGTCTGCACCGTCGCCGAGCGGCTGGTCGAGGCCAACATCGACGCCTCGGACATGAGCCGCGAGCTGTCGACGCGGTTCAACCTCGCGGCCGTGCCCTGCGCACGATGATGCGAGATGCGACTCCCATTGTGCCGATCACCGACGTGGTACGCGTGGGACGCGGCCGTCAGGGGCGGGAACCACCACACTACCTCTGCCGTCCGCCGTACCTTCATCAGCCGGGTCGACTCGGGCACGGCGGTGTCCGCTGTCACGCGTGTGAACGTCGCCTTGATTACGCCTGCCGATGGGCGCGCGGCACGCGTCTGGGTGTCACGGCCGGTCCTCCGGGCCGTTCTTGCCCTGGCGGCGCGCCCGCGCGCACCGCACCGGACGCGGGCGCCGGGTGGCGATGTCATTTCTCATGCGTCACTTCGACTCCCCCGAACAGGGCGATCGCGTTGACCGTCAGGACCGGCGCGTCGGCCGGCAGCGGGCCGTCGGACTTGGTCTTGTCGTCGTAGCCGCCGAAGATCGGGAGCCCGCTGATCGCGATCTGCCAGCCACTCGGGACCAGAATCTTGACCGCGCCGAAGGCGGCCGTGGCGTCTACGGCCGCTCCGGCCGCCGCCAGCTGCGCCTGCCGCAGGTCGAGGGTGATGCCGCCGAACATCGCGGTGAGCGAGCCGCCGACGAAGGCCGGCGAGTGGCTCACCAGCTCATTTCCACCAAAGGCGACGAAGGAGCGTGCGGAGTCCTCGGCCGCCCCCGCCCGCTGGAACCAGGCGCCGCGGCTCAGGATCACGAAGGCACCGATCGCGATGATCACGAGCGGCCAGAAGATCTGGCCGGCGGTGGTGTTCAGCACCCCAACCGTGGCCAGCAGCAGGACCGCGCCGACCCCGACCACGATGAGCGGCCCGATAGGCGCCCGCGGGTTCATCGCCAGCTCGAGCAGACCCAGTGCGATGATCGCAACCGGCCACCAGTGGCTGAAGACCTGGCCGAAGTCCGCCACATTCAGCTGGTCGAGCAGGAACAGCCCGCCAACGACCACCAGCGCCAGGCCGACCAGGGTCCGGCCAAGGTTCACGCGTGCCGCGGCTTGCATAGTGTCCTCCCGGCGCGGGGTGATCCGGCCCGGTGTCGGCGCGCCGGTCGCCCGCTGGGGACACGACGCGCGGGCCCGCTCCCCGCAGCCTCACTCTACGCCGCACCCGATTTCCCCGGCGTGACACCGCACGGGAAATCGTTACATTCTCGTGTGAGCGGCGCAGCGCGATGCCGTTCGCACGTATGGAAGGGAAGTCGTTGTGAGCGACGTGCCGCTGGAGGACCGCTACCGGGGCTGCCTGCTCGGGCTCGCCGTCGGGGACGCGCTGGGCGGCCCGGTCGAATTCATGTCGAGTGCGGAGATCAGCGCGAGGCACGGCCGGCTGCGGGAGATGGTCGGCGGCGGTTGGCTCGAACTGGCGCCGGGGGAGTACACCGACGACACGCAGTTGGCGCTCGTCATCGCGCGCAGCATCGCGCGGCTCGGGAGTGTCGCTCCGGCGGATATCGCCGGCGGGTTCGTCGCCTGGTACCGGAGCGCGCCCAAGGACGTCGGCAACACCACGTCGCGGTCCATCCGGCACCTGATCGCGGGCGCGTCCTGGCGCGAGGCCGGCCGGGAGACGGACCGGGCCATGGGCGCTCGTGGTGCCGGCAACGGCTCGCTGATGCGCACGGCGCCGATCGCCCTCGCCTGCTGGCCAGATCGGGAGGCGCTCGATCGGCTCGGCCGGGAGGTCTCGGCGATCACCCACGCCAACCGGCTCGCGACCGGGGCCTGCGTGGCCTTCGACCGGGCGCTGGCCGCCGTGCTGGAGGGCGCGGGCGACCCGCTCGCGGCTGCGGCCGGAGTGGACGACGCCGACGTCCGCGCGGTGGTGCTCGCGGTGCCCGACCTGTCGCACCAGGAGGTACGCAGCGGCGGCTTCGTGCTGGAGACGCTGCAGGCCGCGCTCTGGTCGTGCGCGCGTCACGACGACTTCGAGGAGACGGTGGTGGAAGCGGTCAACCTGGGCGGGGACGCCGACACCACGGGCGCCGTGGCCGGCGCGCTCGCCGGGGCCTGCTACGGCGTGTCCGCGATCCCGGCCCGCTGGCTGTCGGTGCTCCAGGGGCGCGACGAGCTCGTGGCCCTGGCCGACCGCCTGCTCGAGGTGGCGCGAACGGGTCAGATGGGAGTCTGAGCCGGGTCGGAGCTCAGTTCTCGAAGAGGGACCGCTGCTCCGGCGGTTGGGTATCGGGCAGTCTCGGGTGCTCTACCTGCAGCATGTCCATCAGCCGCGCCGCGTTGCGCGGCCCCTGGTCGCCGAAGTTGGTGTTGAAGAACACGTGCACGGACTCGGCCACCTGCAGCGCGGCGTCGAGCTTGCCGCGCCACTCCTCCAGTTCCTCGGTGCTGTACTCCCAGTTGAAGCGGTCGCGGCTGGACCCGGTGAACCGATACCAGGTCTCGTAGTTGCGGCCGTGGAATCGGACCACCGCCAGGCGGGGATTGGTCACCGCATACACCGGGGGCACGCTGCCGCTCCCCATCTGCGGCTCGTCTACCATCGTGTAGCTGAGCCCAGCGTCGGTGAGGAGCTCGAGCGTCCCGCCGGTATGCTCGTCGTCGAGCCAGTCGCGCCGCCGGAACTCGACCGAGAGCGGCACGCCCGGCATCAGTTCCGGGAGAAGGCGCAGGTACTCGCGGTGCTCCTCGGTGTTGCGGTAGGAGGGCGGGAACTGAAAGGTGACGGCGCCGAGCTTGCTGGCCTCGATGAGCGGGGAGATCGCCTCGACAAAGGCGCTGGCGACGTCCGCGTCGGGCGTCGGTGCCTCGCCGCGCGGCTCCTCGGGCGTGCTGGTCAGCTCGCGCGGGGGCTTGACGTCGAAGACGAAGCCCTCCGGGGTGCGATCGACCCACCCCTGGACCATCCGCCGCGGTGGGATCCGGTAGTACGTGGTGTTGACCTCGACGATCGGGAAGTAGCGCGCGTAGAACGGCAGCTGCTCAGCCGATTTCGTGCCCGCCGGGTAGAACGGGTCGTGGTCGCTCCAGGCCGAGGTCCCGATCAGCAGGCGGTTCACGCGCATCCCTCCCAGCTCGATGCTCACCGTCCAGCGACCCGAATTATGGCACGGGCGACTCCTGCCGTGGCAGCGGCCGTGCAGCGGTAACCCGACGTACGGGTGTGCCCGTCGGCGTCGCGAACCCCAAAGAACCTCAGACTGTCATGGATTCGTGACGCGAATCGGGACCCGAACCCCTATGATGGTGGCGGCCTGACCGGCGGCCAGTACCGACACCCAGCGATCGGAGACGAGCAGTGGCGACGCGCACCGAGGCCGATCAGCGCCTGGTCGACGCCCTGACGGAGAGCTGGAAAACCGAACATCAAAGCTCGGCCACATACCGGCTGCTCGCCGAGCGCGAACCCGACGAGCGCCGCCGCGCCCTGCTCGTCAAACTGGCCGAGGCGGAGGCTCGCCACGCCGAGCGCTGGGCTCAGCGGCTCCGCGAACTCGGCGCCGAGCCTCCCGCGACGATCCCCGGCGTGCCGGCCGGTATCCGGCTCCGGTCCCGGGCCGACCTCGACACCACGCTGCGACTTATCGAGGCGACCGAGGAAGAGCATCTGCGGCACTATGAGGGAGAGATCGCGGCTCTCGGCGATCCCGCCACGTCGGCCATCGCGCACGAGGTGGCGCGGGAAGAGGGTCAGCACGCCCGGACGCTGCGGGCCATGACGGGCGCCGCGGGGAACGATCAGGTGCGCGGCCGCCTCGAGTCGATCCTCAAGGGCGAGCGGCACCTCAACTCCGGCAATTGGATCGCCGACGCGATCTACGGCGCCAACGACGGACTCGGGGCGATCTTCGGCCTGGTCGCCGGGGTGGCGGGGGCCAACGCGTCGAGCCGCTTCATCCTGCTCGCCGGCCTGGCCGGATCCGTCGCGGCTGCGGTCTCGATGGGCTCGGGCGCGTTCCTGGCGGCGAAGTCGGAGCGTGAAGTACACGACGCCGAGATGGCGCGCGAGCGACGCGAGATCCAGGAGGACCCCGCCGAGGAGAAGGAGGAGCTGTCGCTCTTCTACCAGTTGAAGGGGTTTAGCGAGGAGGAGGCGACTCGGCTGGCGGAGCGCATGTCCCAGGACGAGAGCCGCTTCCTCAGCGCGCTGGCCTCCGAGGAGCTCGGGCTCTCCGAGGAGCGCCTGCCGAATCCGACGACCTCCCTGCTCTCGGCGATGATCTCGACCGGCGTGGGCGCGATCGTCCCGGTCATCCCCTTCTTCTTCCTCTCCGGTGTGACCGCCATCGTGGTGGCCGCGGTGATCAGCCTGATCGGGCACTTCGCGGTGGGCGCGGCCAAAAGCCTGGTGACGATCCGCTCGTGGTGGGCCAGCGGGTTCGAGATGACGCTGATCGGGGTCGTCGTTGGCGTGGTGACCTACGGCGTCGGATTCCTCTTCGGGGCCGTGGGCGGATAGAGGAGCTCAGCAGACGGGCCGACACTCCCGTTGGCGGGCGCGAGTTGAGATATACCCTCCCGGGGTATGGTAGTATTGTGCGGGTTCGTTCGGATGCGGGCCCGCGGAGAAGGGAGTGACCCATGCCGATCATCCCACAGGACGACCAGGAGTACCTGCGAAACCTGTTCGACGAGAAGCTCGAGCACGGCGTCACGCTGCGCTTCTACACCATGGGCGTGTCGCCGCTGAGCGTGCCCGGCCAGGACTGCGAGACCTGTAGCGACACGCACGAGCTGCTCAACGAACTGGTAGGGCTATCAGACAAGCTCACCCTCGACGTCCGCGACTTCTACGTGGAGCGCGTGGCGGCGGCGGAGGCCGGCATCGATGAGATCCCAGCGATCGTGCTGGAAGGACAGAACAAGGGCTCGGTGCGTTTCATCGGCGTGCCGGCCGGCTACGAGTTCGCGACGCTCATCGAGGATCTGGTCGACGTGTCGCGCGGCACCACCGGGCTGGCGGCGCACAGCCGGGAGGTCCTGGCCGGGCTGAAAGACCCCGTACACATCAAGGTGTTCGTGACCCCTACCTGACCCTACTGCCCGGGTGCCGCCAGGCTGGCGCACATGATGGCAGTCGAGAGCGACAAGGTCACGGCGGACGTGGTCGAGGTGAGTGAGTTTCCGCACGTGGCACAACGCTACCAGGTCTACGGGGTGCCCAAGACGATCGTGAACGAGTCGATCCAGTTCGAGGGCGCGCGGCCGGAGGCCGCATTGATCGGCGCCGTCGAGTCGGCGTCCGCGGGGGACGGCACGAGTACCCGCTGAGTTCGGGGCACCAGGGCACCAGGGCACATGGACAGAGGAGTCTGACGGGGAATGTTTGAGTTCAAGGTCCGGCTGGGCGGTCCCGCCGTGCCGGACCGTGTGGTGGACATCGCGATCGTCGGCGGCGGCCCGGCCGGGTACGCCGCCGGCATCTATGCTGCCCGGGCCGGTCGCGACGTCCTGCTGATCGAGAAAGGCGTGCCCGGGGGCCAGATGGCGACCACCGAGCTGGTCGAGAACTGCCCGGGCTGCGTCGAGGGCTCGGGTGCCGAGATCGGCACGGTCATGCGCCGGCAGGCGCTCAAGTTCGGACTGCGGGAACTGACGGCCGAGGTCACCGGGATGGACCTGGGCGCCGCGCCGAAGCGTATCGAGACGCCGGCTGGCGACGTGCTGGCGCGGGTGGTGATTGTGCCCACGGGGGCGGAGCCGCGACGACTCGGCGTGCCCGGCGAGTCGAGGTTGTGGGGCCGCGGCGTGTCGGTCTGCGCGACCTGCGACGCGCCCTTCTTCCAGGACCGGGACATCGTGGTGGTGGGCGGCGGCAGCACGGCGCTGCAGGAGAGCCTCTACCTGACGCGCTTCGTGCGGCACCTGACCATCGCGCACCGGCGCGACCAGTTCCGCGGCGAGGCGATCCTGCGCAAACGCGCCGAGGCCGACCCGAAGATCGACTTCCTGCTCGACACGACCGTGGAGGAGATCCTGGGCGAGGGGCACGTCGAGGGGGTGCGCGTGCGCGGCCACATCGACGGGCGCGAGCAGGTGCTGCCGGCGGACGGCGTGTTCGTGTTCGTCGGGCTCGAGCCGAACGTCGACCTGGTCCGCGACCAGTTGGTGCTGGATGCCAACGGACAGATCGCGGTCGACGCGCAGATGCGGACAAGCCTGTCAGGCGTCTACGCGATCGGCGACGTTCGAGGCGGCGCGGCGCGGCAGATCGTGACCGCGATGTCGGACGGCGTGGTCGCCGCGCTGGATGCCGAGCACGTGCTGAGCCTGGACGGGCTGGTCGAGCTGCACGTCTGAGCGGGCCGGGCCGGTGCCACCGGGCGATCTCAGTCGAGGGTATTGACACAGTGGCACAGAGGTGTTACTGTACATACACGGTCCCGAGGAGTTCTCCACGGACCGACGCACCGCCACCGAGGTCTCGACCGGAGTGGTGGGTTCCGACCAGAACCGGGCAACCGGGGAGGTCAATCGCAACCGCAGCCAACTGCGGTGTGGTAGTCGGTACAGGCTCTGGAATACCCGCCGGCGCAAGCCAGTGGTGACCAGGTTCCGAGGCCGGTGGGGCTGCGTCGGATCACGCGAAGCTCGTCGGGGCCGTACTTTTGTGCCCTGAAAGCCCTCACCCTCCGTCACCTCTCCCGAAAATCGGGAGAGCGGTGGCGAACGCCGGCGATCCGGGTAGAGGGCATTCGTGCACCGGAGATTGGCCAGAAGCGCTCGCCTGGAGTACCGTCGCCCACCATATTGGCGTAGGCGCGGGTAGCCTCGGCCGGATCACCCTGGTGCCGAAAGATGACGTCCAGCTGCGATCGGTAGCAGAGGATCGCCCGCACCCGGCACTCGAGTTGCTCGGCCGTCACGAGCCGGAGCCGGGGACCGCCGCGCGATACGACCCGGGCGCGCTCGTCGAGCGCCTGCCTCCCGGCTGGGTCGCCGGCATAGGGGAAATCCTCGTACGCCCAGACCTCGCGCCCGGCCCGTGTCAGTCGCAGGCCGACCTCGCAGACGATGCGGTGGTCGACGTGGCCGCCGACGGCCAGCGGGACGAAGCAG
>Ga0307373_10006659_pt1 | contig 18287 bp, 14 predicted proteins | sample OX2MG_FD_202534 | JGI IMG/M metagenome (GOLD analysis project Ga0307373, IMG submission 202534) | Soil microbial communities from Risofladan, Vaasa, Finland - OX-2 | ecosystem: Environmental > Terrestrial > Soil > Coastal area > Acid sulfate soil | place: Finland: Risofladan, Vaasa | collected...
CGGCGGCTCCGTCGATCGGGTCACCGCTGAGTTCCGGGGCCGCATCGCCTCCCACGACACTCGCCTGCTTGGCATCGCCGTCCTCGTCGGCATCCTCTCCGGTAATACCGAGGAGCCGGTAAACCTTGTCAATGCCCCCCAGATGGCCGAGGAGCGGGGAATCGAGCTGGTTGAGACCAAGGACTCCAGCGCCGAGGACTTCACCGAGCTGGTCACGGTGCGGCTACTCTCAGGCGGAGGGGAGGTCGAGGTCGCCGGCACGGGTGTGGGTCCCCGCAACGTGCCCTATCTGGTCTCGGTCTGGGGGGAGAGCTTCTACCTCCCCTTCGCCGAGCACATCGCCGTCTTCCGCTACGCCGATCGTCCGGGCATGATCGGGCGGGTCGGGACGATGTTTGGCGAGGAGGGGGTGAACATCGTTTCCGCCGCGGTCGGGGCCGAGACAGACGGGGAGCGGGCAGTGATGGCGCTGACCACCGACGCTCCCGTACGTCGGGCGACGATCGAGAAGATCCTCGAGCTGGACGGGTTCTCGGTCGGTCGCTCGGTCGACCTCTGAGTGCCGTCAGCTGCCGGGCGCATCGTCGGTGGCGTGGCGCTGTTCTCAATTCAGGCATCCCGACCTCAATCCCGAGGTGGGGAGCGCTCCTCGACGATGAAGACGACCCTGATTGCGATAGCCGTCCTGGCGACGCTGATCCCGGCCTACGCCCAGGCGGGTAGCTCCCCGGTCGACGTGCTGATCGTCGGCGGGCCGGAAGCGAATGTGATCTCGATCAAGCTCAGCCCCAACGGACGCGAATACGTGATCAACTCCAACGTGCCACTTGAAATCGGCGCGGTATGCGCCAACCCGGACGGCAGTCCGGACGAGCTGATCTGCCCGGCGCCGGCGGTGAGCGGCTTCGAAGTCAACGCCGGGGCAGGAAACGACACCGTCACAGTTGCCAGGGAAGTTTCGGTGGGAGTGACCCTGCGCGGTGGTCCGGGCAACGACAGGCTGGTGGGCGGCGCGGGCAACGACAGGCTGGTGGGCGGCGCGGGCAACGACAGGCTGGTGGGCGGCGCGGGCAACGACAGGCTGATCGGAGGCCCCGGCAACGATATTCTGATCGGCGGCCCCGGCAACGACGTGCTGATCGGAGGTCCGGGCCAGAACACGCTGAACGGCGGGCCCGGCGAAAACGAACTGCAGAGCCCGAACTCGGCCGTTCGCCACCGGGGTGGCTGAGGAGAGGGTCCCCGCGCGGTTTGGCGAGGGGTGAGTCCTGCGCTAAGCTGGGCGGCGAATGACGTCCCGCGGCAAGTTTCCGGCGCTTCTCCTTCTCCTCCCCCCTCGGGGGGAATAGCGCTGGGCGGCGCGTAGCCGCGAGAGACAGAGGTCATTCGAACCAAGCAGAGAAGGAGGAGGTCCAGATGGGACCTGCAATTGACGCCAACCGCGTCCACATCTTCGACACCACGCTGAGGGACGGCGAGCAGTCGCCGGGGATCTCCCTCAACACCGCCGAAAAGGTCGAGATCGCCCAGCAGCTCGGCCGCCTGGGGGTCGATGTGATCGAGGCCGGCTTTCCGGTCACTTCACCCGGCGACTTCGAGGCCGTGCAGGAGATCTCGCGCAGGGTCGAGGGTCCGGTGATCTGCAGCCTCGCCCGCACCCATAAGGCCGACATCGACGCCGCATGGGAGGCGATCCGCGACGCGGCCCGTCCCCGCATCCACACTTTCGTCTCCACCTCCGACATCCACATTGAGCACCAGCTGCAGAGCAGCCGCGAGGACGTCAAGGGGCAGGCGCGGGCGGCGGTGGCGCTGGCCCGGTCCTACTGCGCCGACGTCGAGTTCTCACCGATGGACGCGACTCGCGCCGACGTCGAGTTCACGGCTGAGGTCTGCGCGATCGCCGTTGAGGAGGGCGCGACGGTGATCAACATCCCCGATACGGTCGGCTACACGACCCCGGAGGAGTACGCCGGCTACTTCCGCCGCCTCCACCAGCTGGTCCCGGGACTGGGCGAGGTCGAGACCTCGGTCCACTGCCACGATGACCTGGGTCTGGCTGTCGCCAACTCCTACGCGGGGTTGCTGGCGGGTGCGCGTCAGGTGGAGTGTGCGATCAACGGGATCGGCGAGCGTGCCGGCAATTGCTCGCTGGAGGAGATCGCGATGCTGATCGCCACCCGCGTGGACGTGCATAACCTGACCACCGGACTGGACACTCGCGAGCTGGCTCGCAGCAGCCGCCTGGTCTCCCGTCTGACCGGTTACCCGGTCCAGCCGAACAAGGCGATCGTCGGGCGCAACGCCTTCGCCCACGAGTCGGGAATCCACCAGGACGGCGTGCTGAAGGAGCGCACCACCTACGAGATCATGGATGCGACCGAAGTGGGCCTGGACTCCAACTCGATCGTGCTGGGCAAGCATTCCGGCCGCCACGCTCTGCGCGACGCGCTGGAGCAGCTCGGCTTCGAGGTCGAGGGCAACGCGCTCAACGCGGCCTTCAGGCGATTCAAGGAGCTTGCCGACCGCAAGAAGCAGGTCACGGCGTTGGACCTGGAGGCAATCGTCTCCGACGAGATGCGGGAGCGCGCCGACGCCCACGAGCTGGCCTGGTTTGAGGTCGAGGCAGGCTCGCGGCGCAAGCCGCTGGCCAGGCTCGCCGTAACCCTGCCGTCGGGCGAGGACGTCGTCGGCGAGTCGAGCGGCGATGGTCCTGTCGACGCGATCTTCCACGCCATACAGAAGGCCACCGGGGTGGAGTGCGAGCTTCGCCAGTACACGGTCGAGGCGGTGACCGGGGGTGAGGACGCGCTCGGAGAGGTGACCGTGATGCTGCGAGTCGCCGGTCGCCTGGCCAGCGGCCAGGGGGTCGCCACGGACATTCTCGAGGCCTCGGCGAGGGCCTACGTCCGGGCTCTATCCAACGCCCTCCAAGGGGCGGCGACCCGCGAGGCCGAGCCGGCGATCGCGGAATCCGCCTCCGAGCGCACGCCCGGCCCCTGAGCGAGACAACCCGCGTCTCAGCCCCGCTTCCGGCGCTCCGGCATGGGTGCGGCTTGACACCCTCCCGTCAACATACAAACGTATGTGATAGCGTACGCAGCCTTGAGCACGGCATCAACAGCCCAGATCGGCGCCGCCAGGGTCGATCGTAGCCCCGGCGGCTCGTCGGCTGCCCTGGGAGGGCGGATCAAGGCGCTGCGGGACGCGATGGGGCTCTCCCTGCGCGACCTCACCGAGCGCTCTGGCGTGAGTGCCCCGATGCTTTCCCAGGTGGAGCGGGGGGAGACCAGCCCGACGCTCGCCGTGGCGGAGAGGATCGCCGGCGGCCTGGAGTTGACCCTGTCCCAGCTGCTGCGCCTGGACGAGGGCCAACATCTCGTCGTCAACCGCGCCGGGGAGAGGCGCCGCTCGGAGCGAGGTGGCCATCGCTTCGAGGAGCTGACCCCGCCCCTTCCAGGCCAGCGGGCGGACGTCTCTCTGCATGTCCTGCAGCCGGGCGCGAGCACCGGGGGGCGGGAGGACCCGCCGATGCACGAGCCGGGCAGTCGGGAGACCGCCGTCGTCTTGGCCGGGGCGCTGGCGCTGATCGTCGACGGGACGCGGCACGAGCTGGGGGCCGAAGACAGCGTCACCTTCGACGCCGACCTGCCCCACCATTTCGAGAACGATGGGCAGCGGCCGGCGCGCTTTCTCGCGGTCATAGCCGCCGGCTTGAGGAGGAGCTAGCCGCCTGGCGGCAAGCGGGTGAGATTTCCGGTGATCATGCCTAGGAACGAGCGAAGCGGAGGAGGCTGCGTCTGATGAAAACAATGTTCGACAAGATCTGGGATGCACATGAGGTCTCCGACGGCCTGATCTACATCGACCTGCACCTAGTCCACGAGGTGACCTCGCCGCAGGCCTTCGACGGGCTGAGGCTGGCGGGTCGTGGGGTGCGCCGGCCCGACAAGACGATCGCCACCGCCGATCACAACGTCCCCACCGACGGCACCAAGGCCGCGCGGCTGATCGCCGACGAGCTCTCTCGGGTCCAGGTCGAGACCCTGGAGCGCAACTGCGAGGAGTTCGCCATACCGATCTACTCGCTAGGGTCCGAGCGCCAGGGCATCGTCCACGTGATCGGGCCGGAGCTGGGCGTGACCCAACCGGGGACCACGATCGTCTGCGGCGACAGCCATACCTCGACCCATGGGGCCTTCGGGGCGCTGGCCTTTGGTATCGGCACCTCCGAGGTAGAGCACGTGCTGGCGACCCAGTGCCTGGTCCAGAAGCAACCGCAGACGATGCGGATCTCCTACTCGGGCCAGCTGGGGGCCGGGGTCTCCCCCAAGGACCTGATCCTGGCGACGATCGGCCGCCTGGGCACCGGCGGCATGACCGGATACGCGGTCGAGTACGCCGGCCCGGCGATCCGCTCGCTCTCGATGCCCGGGCGGATGACGGTCTGCAACATGACGATCGAGGGGGGCGGGCGCGCCGGCATGGTCGCCCCCGATGAGACCACCTTCGAGTGGGTGGCTGACCGACCCGCCGCCCCGGGGGACTTCGATTCAGCCGTCGAGCGCTGGCGCACGCTGGCCAGCGACCCCGGCGCGCGCTTCGACGCCGAGCTCGAGATCGACGCCGCAAGCCTCTCGCCGATGGTCACCTGGGGCACGAATCCGGGGATGGTGGTCGAGGTCACCGACGCGGTGCCCGACCCAGCGGCGCTGGAGTCTCCGGCCGACCGCGAATCGGCGCAACGCGCCCTGGCCTACATGGCGCTTCACCCCGGCACCCCGATGACCGAGGTGGCATTGGATCGCGTCTTCATCGGCTCCTGCACCAACTCGCGGATCGAGGACCTGCGCGAGGCGGCCGCGGTGGTCGAGGGCCGCCGGGTTGCCGGTTCGGTGCGGGCGATGGTCGTGCCCGGCTCCCAGCAGGTGAAGGCGGCGGCTGAGGAGGAGGGACTCGACGAGGTCTTCCGCGCCGCGGGCTTCGATTGGCGCGAGGCGGGCTGTTCGATGTGCCTGGGGATGAACCCCGACATCCTCGCCGAGGGGGAGCGCTGTGCCTCGACCTCCAACCGCAACTTTGAGGGGCGCCAGGGCAAGGGGGGCAGGACGCACCTCGTCAGCCCGAAGATGGCGGCCGCGGCCGCGATCGAGGGACGTTTCGTCGATATCAGGAACTGGAGCTAGCGATGCGACCGATAGACGTGATCGAGGGAAAGGTCTCGGTCCTGGACAGGGCCGACGTGGACACCGACCAGATCATCCCCAAGCAGTTCCTCAAGCGGGTCGAGAGGACCGGCTTCGGCGAGTTCCTCTTCTACGACTGGATCCGTTCGGGCGAGATCAAGCTGGAATCGAACCCGATCCTGGTGACCGGTCGCAACTTCGGCTGCGGCTCCTCGCGCGAGCACGCTCCCTGGGCGCTGGAGGATTTCGGCTTCCAGGCGATCATCGCCCCTTCCTTCGCCGACATCTTCTATTCCAACTGCACCAAGATCGGCCTGCTGCCGGCGATCCTCGACGAGGTGCACTGCCACGCAGTCGCCGAGGCGGGCGAGGCACGGATCGACGTCGACGACGAGACGGTGACCTGCGCCGCCGGCGTCTTTGAGTTCGAGGTCGCCCCCGACGTCAAGCAGCGGTTGCTCAACGGCCTCGACGACATCGGCATCACCCTGGAGAACGTGGCGGCGATCGATCGCTTCGAGGCCGGCGGCGGTGGGGAGCGCGGTCCGGTCACGACGGACCTCTGATGGCGGGAACGATCAGAGAGTGGGACGCGACCGCATATCAGCGGGTCTCGGTTCCGCACGAGGAGTGGGCCAGGGCGGTTGTGGATCGCCTGGCGCTTCAGGGCGGGGAGACGGTGCTCGATGCGGGCTGCGGCACCGGCCGGCTTACGCGGATGCTGATTGAGCGTCTGCCGCGCGGGCGGGTGATCGGCATTGACGGCTCCCGGGCGATGGTCGAGAAGGTGGGCAAGATCCTGCGCCCCCGCGACGAGGCCCGCAGCGGCGATCTGACCAAACTTGAGCTGGGAGATCGCGTCGATGCGATCGGCTCCAGCGCCGTCTTCCACTGGATCCTCGACCACGACGCGCTCTTCTCCCGCATGCATGCCTGCCTGAAACCGGGCGGGCGGCTCGCCGCCCAGTGCGGCGGAGCCGGCAACATCGACAAGCTGCGCCAGACCAGCCGTGAGGTGGCGGCGCGGGAGCCCTACGCCGATCACCTGCGCGGCCTCGCCGAGCCTTGGAACTACGCCGGCGCGGAGGAGACCGAGGGGCGGCTGCGCGACGCCGGCTTTGAGGCCGTGCGCTGTTGGCTGCAGCCCTGGGAGGTGGTGCCCCCGGAGCCGTTCGAGTTCCTGCGGGTGATCTGCCTCGCCCCGTATCTGGATCCGCTGCCGAGCGAGCTGCACGATCCCTTCATTCGCGCGGTCCTCGCCGCCGAAGGCGAGCCGCTGCGTCTCGGCTACGTTCGCCTGAATATCGACGCCCAGGCACCTCTCTAGCCGCTCGGCGATGTTTTGCCAGGACATCGCTCGATACCGTGACCCACCGATCCCACCGGGGAGGGGGTCGGGTAGCTCGGCGGGGTCCTCGCCCGTGAGTTCCACGAGCGCGGCGGCGGGATTGTCAAACCGGCAGGGATCGATATGCCCCTCGCCCGGTGCGTAGAGTGGCGCCCGGTGAGCGCGGAGCGAGCAATCCCCCAGGGCCGGTTCTTCGTGCCGCGAGCGCGCCGCGAGGTTTTGCCTTGAGCGGCGCGCCTCGTATCGTCATCCTCCCCGGCGACGGGATCGGGCCGGAGATCGTCGGCGCCGCCCGGCGAGTGCTTGAGGTATGCGGCGAATTCGAGTTCGACCAGCGCCTGATCGGCGGGGCCTCGATCGACGCCAGCGGAGTCGGCCTCACCGACGAGGTCCTCGGGGCCTGCCGCGCCGCCGACGCGGTACTGCTCGGCGCCGTCGGTGGGCCAAAATGGGACACCACCGATCCCCAGGCCCCACGCCCCGAGCAGGGACTGCTCGGGCTGCGCAAGGGAATGGAGCTCTACGCCAACCTGCGCCCGGTTCGGCCCAGCCCCGCGCTGATCGCCTCCAGCCCCCTGCGCGAGGAGCGAATCGCCGGCACCGACCTGCTGGTGGTCCGCGAGCTGACCGGCGGCATCTATTTCGGCGACAGCGGCCGCGAGGGGGACGTCGCCCACGACACCTGCGAGTACTCCGCCCCGGAGATCGAGCGGATTGCCCGGGTCGCCTTCGAGGCGGCTCAGCACCGCGCCGAGGGGTCCGGCCGCCGGCCGCGGGTCACCTCGGTCGACAAGGCCAACGTGCTGGAGACCTCGCGGCTCTGGCGCGAGGTAGTCGGCGTCGTCGCCGCCGACTACCCAGACGTCGCGCTGGAGCACCTGCTGGTCGACAACGCTGCGATGCAGCTCGTCTCCCACCCGACCGGTTTCGACACGATCCTCACCGAGAACCTCTTCGGCGACATCCTCAGCGACGAGTCGGCGATGCTCACCGGCTCGCTGGGGATGCTTCCCTCGGCCAGCCTCGGCGCCGAGGGCGCCCCGGGCCTCTTTGAGCCGGTCCACGGCTCGGCCCCCGACATCGCGGGGAAGGGAATCTCCAACCCGCTTGCGACCTTCCTCTCCGTGGCGATGATGCTGCGCCACGGTCTGGACCGGCCGGGCGACGCTGAGCGCATCGAGGCAGCCGTCGATGCCGTCTTGGAGAGGGGCCTGCGCACCCCCGACCTGGCGATCGGGACCATCGCGGTGGCGCCTCTGCCCGAGGTCCCGTCAGAGATCGAGGTTGGTACCGCGGAGATGACCGAGGCCGTCTTGGAGCAGCTCTCCGCGTAGGGCATACTTCTGCCGATGGAGGCCGTCGAGCTGATCTGGCACAACGGCGAGTTCGTGCCCTGGGAGGACGCAAAGGTCCACGTCCTCAGCCATGGCCTGCACTACGGCACCGGCGTCTTTGAGGGCATCCGCTGCTATGAGACCGAGCGCGGGCCGGCAATCTTCCGCCACCCCGAGCACCTCAGGCGGCTGCAGAAGTCGGCCGAGCTCTACTACTTCGAGCTGCCCTACTCGGCCGCGGAGCTGCGCGACGCCACTCATCAGCTGATCAGCCGCAACGGCTTGCGCTCCTGCTACGTCCGCCCGCTTGCCTTCCGCGGCTACGGAGAGATGGGGCTCTACGCCAAGAGCGCACCGATCGAGGTGATCATCGCCGTCTGGCCGTGGGGTTCCTATCTCGGCGAGGAGAGCAAGGTGCACGGCATCCGCACCAAGGTCTCCTCCTGGCGGAGCATTTCCGGCGACAGCCTGATCCCCCACGCCAAGGCCTCCGGTCAATACCTCAATTCGATACTCGCCAAGACCGAGTCGGTCAGCGCCGGCTACGACGAGGCGATCCTGCTCGACCAGCACGGCTGCGTCTCGGAGGGATCGGGCGAGAATGTCTTCGTCGTCCGCGACGGCGTCCTCTGCACTCCCGGACACACCTCGGCGATCCTCGACGGGATCACCCGTGCCTCGGTGATTCAGATCGCCACCGGCCTCGGCTACAGAATCGAGGAACGTGACATCGCCCGCGCCGAGCTCTACCTCGCCGACGAGGTCTTCCTCACCGGTACGGCCGCCGAGCTGGTGCCGGTGCGCTCGGTCGACGACCACGAGCTGGGCGAGCCGGGGGAGATAACCCGGGTTATCCAGGCCAAGTTCGAGGACGCCCTGCACGGCAGGGCGGAGGAGTATCTGGAGTGGCTGGAGTTCGTCGAGGTGCCGGCTGGCGTTGACCGACCGAGTAAGGTCGGTTCCTGATGCACCTTCGTTTCCAGGCAATCGGGCGAATTACTCCAGCCGCCTAGCGGCTGGCGCGGTGCTGCCGCGCAGGCGGGCCGAACGGCCCTCTCCCCGACCCCCCGGAATCGAAAGGCAGCAGATGGAACATGTGAAGCTCTACGACACCACCCTGCGCGACGGCATGCAGGGTGAGGGGATGTCGCTCTCTGCTCCAGAGAAGGCCCGGGTGGTGGGTGCGCTGGACTCCCTCGGAGTGCAGCTGATCGAGGCCGGCTTCCCCAGCTCGAACCCGAAGGAGGTCGAGCTGTTCGCCCTCCTCTCGGAGCTGGAGCTGGAGCAGGCGACGATCTGCGCCTTCGGTATGACCCGCCGCCGCGACCTCGCCGCCTCAGATGATCCGGCCCTGCGCACCCTGGTCGATTGCTTCGCTCCGATCGTGACTCTGGTCGGCAAGACCTGGGCGCTGCACCTGGAGAAGGTGACCAGGGTGAGCCGGGAGGAGAATCTGCAGATGATCGCCGACTCAATCGAGTTCTGTCGCGAGCAGGGCAAGCGGGTGATCTATGACGCTGAGCATTTCTTCGACGGGTACCGCGACGACCCGACCTACGCCCTGGAATGCCTGCGTGCCGCGATCGAGAGCGGGGCGGAGAACGTCACCCTGTGCGACACCAACGGGTCCAGCCTGCCCGAGCAGGTGGCCGACGCGACCGAGCAGATCGTCGAGCAGCTGCGTGAGGTGGAGGTGGAGATCGGGATCCACATGCACAACGACGCCGGGTGTGGTGTCGCCAACTCGCTTGCCGCGGTGCGCGAGGGTGCCCGCCTGGTCCAGGGAACGATCAACGGCTACGGCGAGCGCTGCGGCAATGCGAACCTCGTTTCGATCCTGCCCGCGCTGCAGCTGAAGATGGGCTTCGACGTGGTTTCGCCCGGCCAGCTCGAGAGCCTGAGCGAGACCGCCCACTTCATCGACGAGCTGTGCAACCTCCCGCCGAACCCCGATCAGCCCTACGTCGGCCGCAACGCTTTCGCCCACAAGGGCGGGATGCACGTCGCCGGGGTCGCCGTGGACTCCCGCACCTTCGAGCACATCGAGCCGGCCCTGGTGGGCAACGAGCGGGCGATCCTTCCCTCCGAGCTCTCCGGTAAGGCGACGATCCGCAGTCAGGCAGAGCAGGTGGGCATCGAGGTCGATGAGGAGGTGGCCGGGCGCGCGGTGGAGCGGCTGAAGGAGCGAGAGCACCGCGGCTACCACTACGAGGCCGCCCAGGCCTCCTTCGAGCTGCTCCTGCGCCGCGAGGCCGGGGTCTATGAGCCGCTCTTTCAGCTGGAGGGATTCCGGGTGGTTACCGAGAAGCGCGCCGGCGAGAGCGCGCAGACCGAGGCGACGATTGAGCTGATGATCGAGGGCCAGCGCTTCCTCCGCTCGGCCAGCGGCAACGGCCCCGTCAACGCCCTCGATCGCGCCCTGCGCCGGGCGATCGCCGACCGGCACCCGCAGCTGGCCGACATCACGCTGACCAACTACAAGGTGCGGATCCTCGACGAGACCCACGGCACCGACGCGGTCACCCGGGTTCTGCTCGACTCCTCCGACGGTGAGCGGGAGTGGGGGACAATCGGGGTCTCGGAGAACATCATCGAGGCCTCCTGGGAGGCCCTGGTCGACTCCTTGGAGTACGCCTTCCAGCCGCGTCCCGCCCACAGCGGCGGGTAGGGTGCCCGCCGATGGGCGGCTTCCCCGACGGCGAAGATATCCCGCTCGCGCGGCCGGAGATCGGAGCGCGCGAGGAGGAGCTTGCGCTCGAGGTGCTGCGCTCGGGGAGGCTCTCGCTGGGGCCGATGGGCGAGCGCTTTGAGCGCCAGTTCGCGGCCTGGCTGGGGGTTGAGGACGCGGTCGCCGTCTCCAGCGGAACCACGGCTCTGCACCTCGGGGCGCGGGCGCTGGGCTGGGGCAGGGGCGACGAGGTCCTGACCAGCCCCTTCAGCTTCGTGGCCTCGGCCAACTGCCTGCTCTACGAGGGTGCTCGCCCGGTCTTTTGCGACGTCGACGCCGAAACGCTTAACCTCGACCCGCAAGCCGCCGGGGCCGCGGTCGGGGAGCGCACGGCCGGCATCCTGGCGGTCCACATCTTCGGCTACCCGGCGGCGATGCCCGAGCTGGAGGCGCTCGCCGCTCGGCACGGACTCGGTGTCCTGGAGGACGCATGCGAGGCGCTCGGAGCCGTCGACTCGGAGGGACGTCCGGTGGGCGCGAGGGGCAACCTCGCGACCTTCGCCTTCTACGCCAATAAGCAGATGACGACGGGGGAGGGGGGGATGGTCATCCCCCCCGATCGAGCGCTCGCGGCACGCCTGCGCTCCGAGCGCAACCAGGGCCGTGGAGCCGACATGGGCTGGCTCGACCACGGCGGGCTCGGCTTCAACTACCGCCTGTCCGACATCGCCGCGGCGCTCGGCGTCGCCCAGCTCGAGCGGTTGGATTCGATGCTCGCCGGCCGCTCGCGGGTCGCCTCGCACTACGCCCAGCGATTGGCCGGCATCGATGGCCTCCGGACGCCGATCGCGGGGCGCGGCGAGGAGCGGCGCAGCTGGTTCGTCTACGTCGTCCGCCTCCCCGATGGCGTCGATCGCGACGCGGCAATCGCCCACCTGGCCGAACGGGGCATCGCGAGCAAGGCCTACCTGCCCTGCATCCATCTCTTTCCCCACCTGCGTGAACTGGGCTACCAGGAGGGCCAGTTCCCGGTCGCCGAAGAGGCGGCGGCACGCTCGCTTGCGCTCCCCTTCTTCCCGACCATGAGCGAGTCTCAGGTGGAGCGGGTGTGCGACGCTCTCGCCGGATCGATCTGATGTCCCGTTTGCGCAAAGACCCCGACCCCCGCTTCTGGGCGCTGAATCGTTCGATCGAGTTCGATTGGCGGCTGGCGCCCTACGACCTCGACCAGTCCCAGGCCCACGCCCGGGCTCTGCGGGGAGTCGGCGTCCTGGACGAGGAGGAGCTGGGCCGGATCGAGACCGGTCTGGAGAGCGTCAGGGCCCGGATGGGCGAGCACGGCTTCCGCTTCGCGGATGCCGACGAGGACATCCATATGGCGATCGAGCGCCTGCTGGGGGAGGAGATCGGGCCGCTGGCGGGCAAGCTGCACACCGGGCGCTCGCGCAACGATCAGGTGGCCACTGACGTGGCGATGGTCGTGCAGGCCCACTCGCTGCGGGCGATTGAGCTCTCCGGGGTCGCAATGGAGCGATTGCTCGGCCTGGCCGAGCGCCACCGCGACTGGCCGATGCCCGGCTACACCCACCTCCAGCGCGCCCAGCCGGTCTACCTCGGCCACCACCTTCTCGCCTACTTCTGGATGCTGGCTCGGGACGTTCTGCGCTTCCAATTCGCCCTGGATAGCGCCGGCGTGATGCCGCTTGGCTCCGGTGCCCTGGCCGGCGTCAACTGGGAGATCGACCGGGAAGCGGTCGCCGGGGACCTCGGTTTCGCCCACGTCACCCCGAACTCGATCGACGGCGCCTCCAACCGCGATTTCGTCCTCGACTACCTCGCCGCGGCCTCGGTCTGCGCCATGCACCTCTCGCGCTTTGGCTCCGAAATCGTGATCTGGTCAAGCAGCGAGTTCGGCTTCTGCCAGCTGGACGAGTCGTTCTCCTCGGGGTCCTCGATCATGCCGCAGAAGGTGAACCCAGATTCGGCCGAGCTGTTGCGGGCCAAGAGCCCACGCGTGGCGGCGAACTACGCCTCGGTCATCGGCATGATGCACGCGCTGCCGCTGACCTACGGCAAGGACATGCAGGAGGACAAGGAGCCGCTCTTTGACGCGATTGACACGGTGGAGGTCTGTCTCGACGCGACCGCGGGGATGCTGGACGGGATCTCCTTTGACCGCCAGCGCCTGGAGGCGGCCTCCGGCGACGAGATGCTGGCGGCGACCGAGATCGCCGATCTGCTGGTCCGCCGGGGGGTGCCGTTCCGCGAGGCGCACGGGATCGTCGGCGGACTCGTCCGCGACGCGATCGAGAAGGATCGCCCGCTCTCCCAGCTGGAGCCCGAGGATCTGCACCAGCGCTCAGAGCAGCTCGACGAGGCCTACTACGAGGTGCTGAAGCGCAGCAGCTGGCTGGAGTCCAAGCGGATCGAGGGCGGTACCGGCTCGGAGGCGCTGGGGAGGCAGATCGCCCTGGCCCACGAGACCCTGGCGGCGGTCAGGGCACGGGTTCTCGAAGAGCGGAGTTGAACCCAGCGCGAACAGCGAGCCAGGAGCGGCTCGGCGTCGCCTTCTTCGATCGCTCGGTGCACGACGCCGCCCGCGATCTGATCGGCTGCCGCCTGTTTCACGCCGGCTGCGGCGGCACGATCGTGGAGACCGAGAGCTATGAGCGCGACGACCCGGCCTGCCACGCCTATGCGGGGCTGACCGCGCGAAATGAGGTGCTGTTCGGACCTCCGGGCCGGGCCTACGTCTACCTCTCCTACGGGATCCACTTTCTGTTGAACGCCGTCGCCGAACCCGAGGGCGAGGCGGCGGCCGTGCTGATCCGGGCGCTGGAGCCGACCGCCGGATTGGAGGAGATGCGGGCCAGGCGAGGCGGGCGCTCCGAACAGGAGCTCTGCGCCGGCCCGGGCCGGCTGACCGAGGCTCTCGGGGTGGGGCTTGATGCCAACGGCGCGGACCTCGGCACCGAGCCCTTCCTCCTGCTCCCGCGCGAGCCGGATTGGGCCGGCGCGGTGCTCAGCGGCCCACGGATCGGGATCAGCAAAGCGGTCGATCGCCCCTGGCGCTTCTGCGCCGGTGACAGCCGCTTCGTCTCGCGTCCTCGCCCGGCCTAACCGGCATTGACGCCGCCGCCGCCTCCAGCGCCCGGAGAGGGGGCGGAGGGTTCTGAGGGCGCCGCCGGTTCGGCGGGCTTCGCCGACTTGGAGGGTTCCGAAGGACCGGGTTCGGGGGATTCCCCCGGCGGCGGCGAGGGTTCGGCTTCGGTCGAGGGTGCGGTCGGGACATAGGTCGAACCGGAGGAGACATGACCCCGGTGCCCCCTTTTTTCGGAGGCTCCTTCGGACTCGATCTGGCGCCAGGCGCTGATCACCCGCGCCCAGATCAGGGCCGGGAAGGTGCCGCCCATCACCGGGCCGCCGTTGTAGAGGGTGTTCATCGGCGTCGTCGTGTTCTCGTAGCCGACCCAAACGCAGGCCGTGACTTCGGTGATCGCTCCGCAGAACCAGGCATCGCCGTTGTTCTCGGTCGTCCCCGTCTTCCCCCACTCGCCGCTTACCCCGATGTTGGCGTGGGTGCCCGTGCCGCTGGTGACCACCGTTTCGAGGATGTGCTTGGCCTCGCTGACCGCCGCGGCTGGAGCAACTTGGGTGCGGAGGGTCTGGTTTTCGCCACCCTTGATCGTGTGGCCGCTGCCCTCGGTCACCTTGGTGAAAGCGATCGGGCTATCGCCGGGTTGCGGAGCCAGGGTGCCGCTGACCCTGCTGCCGTCGTTGGCGATCGTGCTGTAGGCGTAGGTCCATCCCAGCGGGGTGACGCCTTCCTTCAACCCGCCAAGCACCATCGCCGGATTGGTCGAGATCGGTTCGCTGTAGCCCATCGCGTGGATCGTGTCGGCGATCGAGCGTGTTCGCTGGGCGAAGTTCGCCCCCTTCAGGCCCTTCAGCGCCAGCTGGGCATAGATCGAGTTATCCGAGTAGGTCGTGGCGCAGATGATGTCGCAGGACCCGAGATAGGCGTTTTCGTCGTTGTGGACGACGAAGCTCTGCCTCCCCTGCTTGCCGAAGTGGAAGACCTGGGGGGCGGAGGGATACACGGTGTAGGGGGAGACCCCCTCCTTCAGCGCCGTGATCAGCGTGAAGGGCTTAATCGAGGATCCCGGCTGGCGGTGCCCCTCGGTGGCCAGGTTGAACGGATCGGTCTGGAAGTTAGGGCCGCCGACCATCGCCTTGACCCCGGCATTGCGATTGTCGATCACCACCACCGACGCGGTCGGCGGTATCCCCCCCAGATATGAGCGGACCGCCTCTTCGGCCGCCTTCTGCAGGCGCAGGTCCAGCGTCGATTTGACCTTCAGCCCGCCGAAGAAGGTCCTCGCCGGCCCGTAGCGTTCGACCAGCTGCTGGCGCAGCCAGGCGGTGAAGTAGGGGGCCTTCGAGTCGAATTTCGGTTGTACGATGTCGCGCGGCGTGGGCAGGGCCTGCTTGATTCCTTCCTCCAACTGCTGATGAGTGATATAGCCCTGTTCGTACATCTTTTCCAGTACCAGGTTGCGGCGTCCGAGTGCGTTTTCGGGATAGACCTTGGGGTCGAAGGCCGAGGGCGAGGCGATGATCCCCCCCAGCAGCGCCGCCTCCCAGGGCTCCAGCACCGAGGCACAGGGCTCGGCCTGGGTGCCGCAGCCGGGGTGGGCCTTGCCGAAGTAGGTGCGGGCGGCGGCCTCGATCCCGTAGGCGCCCTCGCCGAAGTAGATCGTGTTCAGGTACTCGGTGAGGATTTTGTCCTTGGTCCAGTGATGCTCGAGGCGGTAGGCGAGCGCCGCCTCGCGGAACTTCTCCAGGATCGTGCGGCTGCCCTGCGCCGCGAGCGCGTTCTTGACGAACTGCTCGGTTATGGTCGAGCCGCCCTCCTGGGCGCTCTGGCTGAGGAGATCGGTCAGCAGGGCACGGGCGATGCCCCGGAAGTCGACGCCTTCGTTTTCGTAGAAGCGCGAGTCCTCAATCGAGACCACGGCGTTCTTGACGTAGGGAGATATCTGGCTCGAGCTGAGCAGGATTTTGTTCTGGTTGCTGGTCAGGGTGCCGATCGGATGCCCGCCCGCGTCGACTACTTCGCTGTTCTTGGAGGCCTTGAACTCGGCGAAGTTGTAGATCGCGGGCAGATCCTGGGAGACAGCGGCCATCATCCCGAAGATCATCGAGACCAGCCCCAGCACGCCCAGCCCCAAAAGCACGAAGAGGATGCGCAGTTTCTTGAGGCGCGGCTTGCTGCGTTTGCCCGCCAACTGAGGGCGGCAGTCTAGCATTGCCGGCCCATGGATCTGACGCGTAACGCGGTCGACGTGCTGCCCGGTGGAATGCTCGCCGAGCAGCTCTCCGGCGGCCGGCCGCTGCGGGTCAAGCTGGGCATCGACCCGACCACGGCCGATATCCACCTGGGCCACACGGTGGTGCTGGAGAAGCTGCGCGAGTTCCAGCAGGCCGGCCACCAGGTGGTCCTGATCATCGGCGACTTCACCGCGAGAGTCGGCGATCCCAGCGGCCGTTCGGCCCAGCGGCCGCTGCCCTCGGTGGAGGAGATCGAGGCAAACGCGGCGACCTATCAGGAGCAGGCGTTCAAGCTGCTGGACCGGGGGCGGACGGAGGTGCGCTTCAACAGCGAGTGGCTGCGGATGGAGCCCGAGGCGCTATTGGGCCTGCTCGCCCAGACCACGGTCGCCAGGCTGCTGGAGCGCGACGATTTCCAGCGGCGGCTGGCGGCGGGCGCCCCGGTCGCCGCGCTGGAGCTGCTCTACCCCCTGCTGCAGGGCTATGACTCGGTGGCGGTCGAGGCCGACATCGAGCTGGGGGGAACCGACCAGAAGTTCAATCTGCTGTTCGGGCGAGACATCCAGACCGCCTATGGCAAGAAACCGCAATCGATCCTGACCATGCCGCTGCTGGTGGGGATCGAAGGCGTGCAGAAGATGAGCAAGTCCCTCGGCAACTACGTCGGCGTCAGCGATCCGCCGGAGGAGATGTTCGGGCGGCTGATGAGAATCCCGGACGAGGCGATGGCTGACTATTACCGCCTGCTGCTCGGCGCCGAGCAGCCCGACCAAGCCCCGAACAAGGCGAAGCGAGCGCTGGCCAGGCGAATCATCGAGCGCTATCACGACGCCTCGGCGGCGGCCGACGCCGAGGAGCACTTCGACCGCCTTTTCGTCCAGCGACAGGCGCCGGAGGAGATCGGCGAGATCGAGCTCGGGCCGCATCTGGCCAGCGAGGGTGGCCGCGTCCACATGCCGCTGCTGATGGCCGAGGCCTTTGAGATCAGCTCCAGCGAAGCACGTCGGCTGATCCGCCAGGGGGGCGTGAAGCTGGACGGGGAGCCGCTTGCGCTAGATAGCCTCGATCTCGAGCCCGGCTACCTGGACGGCAGGATCCTGCAGGTCGGCAAGCGCCGCTTCCGCCGCCTTCGCGCAGCGGCCTAGGCAAACCGTCGCCACAGCGCTATACTCCCGCGTCCTTCCGGGGCTGGCTATGGCCTGTCCCGTGCGTGAGAGCGGCGAATCCCGTCGCGGAGGCGCAGCGGTCTTTGAAAACTGAGCAGCGTGCACTCCGCAGGCCCACGGGCCTGTGGAATGTTTGAGCCCGATCCACTCGGTGCGCCAGCGCGCCGGGTGGTCTGATTTACCCGTCATGCCGGTCGCCGAGTATGTGTACCCGACGGCCAGCAAAGCATGACAGCTCTCTGTAAGAAGTACCTTCACGGAGAGTTTGATCCTGGCTCAGGACGAACGCTGGCGGCGTGCTTAACACATGCAAGTGGTGCGACGAACCAGGGCTTGCCCTGGGGCAAAGCCGCGAACGGGTGAGTAACACGTGGGTAACCTGCCCCGATGACCGGGACAACCCGAGGAAACTCGGGCTAATACCGGATGTGGCGCACAGGCTCAAGCCTGTGTACTAAAGGAAGCTTCGGCCTCCGCATTGGGAGGGGCTCGCGGCCCATTAGCTTGTTGGTGGGGTCAAGGCCTACCAAGGCGACGATGGGTAGCTGGTCTGAGAGGACGATCAGCCACACTGGGACTGAGACACGGCCCAGACTCCTACGGGAGGCAGCAGTGGGGAATCTTGCGCAATGCGCGAAAGCGTGACGCAGCAACGCCGCGTGGGGGAAGACGGCCTTCGGGTTGTAAACCCCTTTCAGGAGGGACGAAGGTTCACCGGTGAATAGCCGTGTGGATTGACGGTACCTTCAGAAGAAGCTCCGGCTAACTACGTGCCAGCAGCCGCGGTAATACGTAGGGAGCAAGCGTTGTCCGGAATCATTGGGCGTAAAGCGCGCGTAGGCGGCCCTGTAAGTCCGCTGTGAAAGTCAAAGGCTCAACCTTTGAAAGCCGGTGGATACTGCAGGGCTAGAGTCCGGAAGAGGCGAGTGGAATTCCTGGTGTAGCGGTGGAATGCGCAGATATCAGGAGGAACACCAATAGCGAAGGCAGCTCGCTGGGACGGTACTGACGCTGAGGCGCGAAAGCGTGGGGAGCGAACAGGATTAGATACCCTGGTAGTCCACGCCGTAAACGATGGGCACTAGGTGTGGGAGGTGTCGACTCCTCCCGTGCCGTCGCTAACGCACTAAGTGCCCCGCCTGGGGAGTACGGCCGCAAGGCTAAAACTCAAAGGAATTGACGGGGGCCCGCACAAGCAGCGGAGCATGTGGTTTAATTCGACGCAACGCGAAGAACCTTACCTGGGCTTGACAT
>Ga0307373_10006662_pt1 | contig 18279 bp, 18 predicted proteins | sample OX2MG_FD_202534 | JGI IMG/M metagenome (GOLD analysis project Ga0307373, IMG submission 202534) | Soil microbial communities from Risofladan, Vaasa, Finland - OX-2 | ecosystem: Environmental > Terrestrial > Soil > Coastal area > Acid sulfate soil | place: Finland: Risofladan, Vaasa | collected...
GCGTCGCCGGCAAGACGATCGCCGTCCTGGGCCTCACCTTCAAACCCAATACCGACGATATGCGCGATTCGCCAAGCCTCGCCATCGTGCCGGCGCTGCAACAGGCGGGCGCGTCGGTCAGGGCCTATGATCCCGAGGGCATGGGCGAGGCGCACAAGCTGCTCGACGGCGTCGTCTTCTGCGCCGGTGCCTACGAGGCGATGGAAGGGGCGGACGCGCTCGTCATCGTCACCGAATGGAACGAGTTCCGCGCCCTCGATCTGGCGCGGGTCAAGGCGCTGCTGAAATCGCCGACGGTCATCGACCTGCGCAATATCTACAAGCCCGGGGACATGGCCGAGGCGGGATTCTATTATTCCAGCATCGGCCGCGGGCCGGCCGAGCCGCAGCGCGGCGGACGTCGGGCGGCACGAACGCGATGAGGATCGAGCGATGACCGTCAACCGCAAGCGCATTCTCGTCACCGGCGGCGCCGGTTTCCTCGGCTCGCATCTGTGCGAAAGGCTGCTGGCGGAAGGCCAAGACGTGCTGTCGGTCGACAATTACTTCACCGGCCGCAAGGACAACATCGCCCACCTCCTCGGCAATTCGAATTTCGAGGCGATGCGGCACGACGTGTGCTTTCCGCTCTATGTCGAGGTCGACGAGATCTACAACCTCGCCTGTCCCGCCTCGCCGATCCATTACCAGCACGATCCGGTCCAGACCACCAAGACCAGCGTTTCCGGCGCGATCAACATGCTGGGTCTGGCCAAGCGGCTCAAGGCCAAGATCTTTCAGGCCTCGACCTCGGAGGTCTACGGCGACCCCAGCGTCCATCCCCAGCGCGAGGACTATCGCGGCAACGTCAACCCGATCGGGCCGCGCGCCTGCTACGACGAGGGCAAGCGCTGCGCCGAGACCCTGTTCTTCGACTATTACCGTCAGCACAAGCTCAAGATCCGCGTCGCCCGCATTTTCAATACCTATGGGCCGCGTATGCACCCCAATGACGGCCGCGTGGTGTCGAATTTCATCGTCCAGGCGCTGAAGGGCGAACCGATCACCATCTACGGCGACGGCACGCAGACGCGCGCGTTCTGCTATGTCGACGATCTGATCGAGGGCTTTCTGCGGCTGATGGCGGCGCCCGATGGCGTTACGGGGCCGATCAATCTCGGCAATCCGGTCGAGACGACCGTCGGTGCGCTCGCCACCAAGATCATCGAGTACACGGGCTCGCGCTCGGCGCTCGTTTATCAGCCGCTGCCGGCGGACGACCCGGTGCAGCGCTGCCCGGACATCGCCAAGGCGCGCGACCTGCTGGGTTGGGAGCCGCGCGTGCCGCTTGAGACCGGGCTGCGGCAGACCATTGCCTATTTCGACCGGCTGCTGAGCGGCAATGTCGAAGCCCTGTCGGCGGTCAAGGCGGCCGTCTGATGCGCCGGGCGGCGGGGACCGCCGTGGTGAAGCTCGATCCGGCGAAATTCCATGATCCGCTTGTGACCGCCAAGGGGGAGCGGCGCGCCGCGGTGGCGTTCGCCGGGCTCGAGACGTTGTGGTTCAACACCGGCACGCTCTGCAACATCACCTGCACGCGCTGCTACATCGAGTCGAGCCCGCGCAACGCCCGCCTGGCCTATCTGACGGCGGCGGAGGTCGAGGCCTATCTCGACGAGGTCGCTGGCGCCGGGATGCCCACGGCCGAGCTCGGCTTCACCGGCGGCGAGCCGTTCATGAACCGCGACCTCCTGGCGATGATCGAGAGCGGCCTTGCCCGCGGCTTTCGCGTCCTGGTGCTGACCAACGCCATGCGCCCGATGCAGCGGCTGAAGCGGCGGCTGCTCGAGCTTCGCGCCCGGCATGGGCAGGGGCTCACGATCCGGGTCTCGCTCGACCATTATGACGCCCCGCGCCACGACGAGGAGCGCGGCCCGGGCTCGTTCCAGAAGACGCTCGACGGCCTGCTGTGGCTGGTGCGGAACGGGTTTGCCGTCGCGGTCGCCGGCCGGACGCTGTGGGGCGAAAGCGAGGTCGCGCTGCGCCGCGGCTTTGGCGCGCTCTTTGCGGCGCAGGCGATCCCGCTCGATGCCACCGACCGGATGCAGCTCGTGCTCTTTCCCGAGATGGATGCGACCGTCGACGTGCCCGAGATCACCGATGCGTGCTGGGGCATCCTCGGCGTCGCGCCGCGATCCATCATGTGCGCGAGCCAGCGCATGGTGGTGAAGCGCCAGGGCGCGGCGCGGCCGAGCGTCGTCGCCTGCACGCTCCTGCCCTACGACGAGCGGTTCGAGCTTGGCGCGACACTGGCCGACTCCGCCCGCCCGGTCGCCCTCAACCATCCCCATTGTGCCCGGTTCTGCGTCCTTGGCGGTGGTTCCTGCAGCCAAGCGTGAACGCGGCGCGCCGGCGCCGTCACGGCGCGGCGGCGCGGGCGGGGCGCGACTTCTTGGCGGCCGGCGGTGCGCCGGGCACCTTCGCGGCGGCGAGCGCGTCGCGCTGCCGTTCAGCCAGGCGCTCGACATCGAAATTGTCAATTAATTCATGGAATAGCCGGTGCCAGTTGACCTCGGCCCTGAGATGCAGGAACACCGAGCCCAGCCCGACCGCGGCGCGGTCCATGAACACGAACTCGCGCGGTGGCTGGACCCCGCCGAGCGCCCGCAGCTCGCGGTGGACGGCCTCGGCGATATCGCGCCCGGTGCGGCTGTGCTCGGCCTCCTGGATGCGGCGCTTGCGGTCCTCGAGCAGCGGCGCATAGACGTAGCGCGCCCACTGGTTCAGCACGTCGATGAGGGCGCGGTTGAGCTTGCGGAAGCCCCAGCTCTCATAGGCGGCGACGGCGAGCGCCTCGTCGTCGCCGTCGAGCGCGCGATAGAGGTCGATCACGCCCTTGACGAAGCGCGCGGGAAAGATGCGGATGCAGCCGAAATCGAGGAGGTTGATGCCGAGATCGGGCCGTACCGTGTAGTTGCCGAGATGCGGATCGCCATGGATGACGCCGTAACCGTAGAGCGGCACGTACCAGGCCCGGAACATGGTGCGGGCGACGGCATTGCGTGCCGCCAGCGGACCCTTCGCCGCCTCGAGCAGCGGCACGCCGTCGAGCCAGGTCATGGTCAGCAGCCGATGCGTCGACAGCGCCGCGATCGGCTCGGGCACGGTAATCTCGGGCTCGTCGGCAAGCATGATGCGGTAGAGCCGCATATGCGCCGCCTCGCGCAGATAATCGAGCTCCTCGCGCAACCGGTCGGCCACTTCGCTGTGGATCTCATCGGTGGTGATGGCGCGGTCGTAGCGCTCGTAGAGCGCGAGCACGATCCTGAGCTGGTTGAGATCGGCCTCGACGGCCGAGGCCATGTCCGGATATTGCAGCTTGCAGGCGAGTCGCCGTCCGTCGCGGGCGACCGCGCGGTGGACCTGGCCGAGCGAGGCCGCGCGCGCCGCCGCGTGCTCGAAACTGCGGAACTTTCCCTCCCAGTCGGGACCCAGTTCGCCCGCCATGCGGCGCTTGACGAAGGCCCAGCCCATCGCCGGCGCGTTCGCCTGCAGCGCCACCAGCTCGCTGGCATATTCCGGCGGCAGCGCGTTGGGGATGGTGGCGAGGAGTTGCGCCACCTTCATCAGCGGGCCCTTGATCCCGCCGAGCGCCGCCTTCAGATCGGCGGCGTGGCGCGGCCGGTCGAGCGCAAATCCCAGATAGCGCTCGCCCGCCAGCCGCGCCGCGAGCCCGCCCATCGCGGTCGAGACGCGGACATAGCGCCGCATCCTGCCACCGAGCGTGTCGTGCTCCGCCACCGGCTCAGCCCATCGCTTCGAGCGCGGCGATGAAATCGCCGATGACCCCGAGTCCCTTGTTCCAGAAGCCGGGATCCGCGGCATCGAGGCCGAACGGCGCGAGCAGCTCGCGATGCCGCCGCGTCCCGCCGGCGCGCAGCATGGCGAGATACTTGGCGGCGAAGCCCTGTTCGGCGCCCTGATAGACTGCGTAGAGCGAGTTCACCAGGCAATCGCCGAAGGCATAGGCATAGACATAGAACGGCGTGTGGATGAAATGCGGGATGTAGGTCCAGTACCAGCGGTATTCGTCCTCGAACCGGATCGCCGGGCCGAGGCTCTCGCGCTGCACCTCGAGCCAGATCGCGCCGATCCGCTCGGGCGTCATCTCGCCCGTGCGCCGCTCGTCATGGACGCGGCCCTCGAATTCGACGAAGGCGATCTGCCGCACCACCGTGTTGAGCATGTCCTCGACCTTGGCGGCGAGCATGGTCTTGCGCCGCTTGGGATCGGTCTCGGCCTTGAGCATGGCCTGGAACGTCAGCATCTCGCCGAACACCGAGGCGGTCTCGGCGAGGGTGAGCGGCGTGTCGGCCATGAGGTTGCCCTGCGGCGCGGCCAGCACCTGATGCACGCCATGGCCCAGCTCGTGCGCCAGCGTCATCACGTCGCGCGTGCGGCCCTGATAGTTCAAGAGGAGATAGGGATGCGCGCTCGGCACCGTCGGGTGGGCAAAGGCGCCGGAGGCCTTGCCCGGGCGCGGCGGCGCGTCGATCCAGGCATGATCGAAGAAGCGCCGGCCGATCGCGGCCATGTCGGGCGAGAACGCGGCATAGGCGTCCAGCACGATGCGCTGCGCGTCGTCCCAGCGCACCACGCGGTCCTCCGCATCCGGCAGCGGCGCGTTGCGGTCCCAATAGGGCAAGGCCTCGACGCCGAACCATTTCGCCTTGAGCCGGTAATAGCGGTGCGACAGGCTGGGATAGGCTTGGCGCACGGCGGCGATGAGCGCGTCGACGACCTCGTCCTCGATGAGATTGGCGAGGTTGCGCGACGAGATCGGCCGCTTGAAGCCGCGCCAGCGGTCCTCGATCTCCTTGTCCTTGGCGAGGGTGTTGGTGACGAGGGCGAAGAGACGGGCGTTCCTGCCGAACACGTCGCCGAGCGCCTTGGCCGCCGCCTTGCGCGTGGCGGGATCGCGTTCGGACAGGAGATGCAGCGCCTCGGTGCTGGTGAGGTCCTTGCGGCCGACGCGGAAGCGGAGCGCCGCCTCGGTCTCGTCGAAGAGCCGCGCCCAGGCGGCACTGCCGGCGACCGATTTCTCGTGCAGGAGCCGCTCGATCTCGTCGCTGAGCTGGTAGGGACGGAAAGCGCGGATGTCGCGCAGCCACGACGCATAATGTGCCAGCGCCGGCGCCTCGAGCTTGGCGTCGAGATCGGCATCGGCGATGCGATTGAGCTCGAGCGTGAAGAAGATCAGCTCGGTGCCGATGTCGTTCACCCGCTCGTGCATGGTCTGATAGAAGCGGCCGATCTCGGGGTCGCTGATGTCGGCGGCATGGACGAGCGAGGCAAAGCTCATCACCCGCCCGAGCGTCTCCTGCATCCGCTCGTAATCGGCCACGGCCGCGCCGAGCTCGGCGCCGCTGAGGCTGGCGAGCTTGCCCGCGCAGCGCGCGTGGAATTCCTTGGCCGCTGCTGCGGCCGACGCAAGGTCATGCTGCAATGCAGCGCAATCGCGCGCGGGATAGAGATCGCCCAGGTCCCATCGCGGCAGCGTGCCGAGATCTTCCTTCCGCTTGCGTTTTCGCGCTCCGGCTGGCGCCGCCATCCTCTATCCTCCGTCGCCGATTCGACTGCATATAGGCTACCGGGAAATTGACGCCAAGGCGCATGCCGGGTTATTCCCGGCGGGAGCGGAGACCGTGATGGATTGCCGTACCTTTCCGAACCTCGCCACGATGTTTTTCGAGCAGGCGGCGCGCCGGCCCGAGCGGCCGTTCCTGTGGAGCAAGCACGGCGGCGCGTGGCGCCCTCTGGCGTGGCGCGAGACGCGCGAGCGCGTGACGCGGTTGGCCCGCGGCCTGCGGGCGCTCGGTCTCGCTCCCGGCGACCGGGTCATGCTCGTCGCCGAGAACCGGCCGGAATGGGTCATCGCCGATCTCGCCATCCTCGCCGCGTCCGGCATCACCGTGCCCGCCTATGTCACCAACACGGTCGAGGACCACACCCACATCCTTGCCAATAGCGGGGCGCGGTTCGCCATCGTCTCGACCGCGGCGCTGGCACAGCGTCTCCTGCCGGCGGTGGACCTCGTGTCGAGCGTCGCCGCCGTCGTCGCGATCGAGCCCCCCACGGTGCAACGCAGCGGCCAGGCCACCGTCCATCTCTGGCAGGACGTGCTGGAGCATGGCGCGGGGCCGCCCGAGGAAGTCGAGCACTGGGCCGCCGCCATCACGAAGGACGACCTCGCCTGCATCATCTACACCTCGGGCACCGGCGGTTTGCCCAAGGGCGTGATGACCACGCACGGCAACATCCTCGCCAATTGCTATGGCGCCTGCCGCCTGCTCGAGACCATCGGCTTCGGCGACGAGGTGTTCCTTTCGTTCCTGCCGCTGTCGCATTCCTACGAGCACACCGGCGGGCTCATGTTTCCGATCGCGCTCGGCGCCGAGATCTATTTCGCCGAACGCGTCGAGGCGCTGGCCGGCAACATGATCGAGGCCCGCCCCACCATCATGACGGCGGTGCCGCGGCTCTATGAGACCATGCATCAGCGCATCCTCAACGGCATCGAGCGCGAGGGCGGGCTCAAGGCCAAGCTGTTCTTCGCGGCGCTGCGCATCGGCCGCAAGCGTATCGAGCACCCCGAGGCGCTGACGCTGGGCGAGCGCCTGTTCGACCGCGTGCTCGACCGCCTCGTGCGCAGCAAGGTGCAGGCGCGCTTCGGCGGCCGGCTCAAGGCGTTGGTGTCGGGCGGCGCGCCGCTCAATCCCGAGATCGGCCTGTTCTTCCTGGCGCTCGGCGTGCCGCTGCTGCAGGGCTACGGCCAGACCGAGGCCGCGCCGGTGATCAGCGCCAACCCGCCCAATCGGATCAAGATCCACACCGTCGGCCCGCCCTTCGAGGGGGTCGAGGTCAAGATCGCCGAGGACGGCGAGATTTTGGTGCGGGGCCAATCGGTTATGAAAGGGTATTGGAACGATCCCGAGGCGACGGCGAAGACGCTCAAGAACGGCTGGCTCCATACCGGCGATGTCGGCGACCGCGACCGGGACGGCTATCTCGTCATCACGGATCGAAAGCGCGACTTCATCAAGAACTCCGGCGGCGACATGATCGCGCCGGCACGGGTCGAGGGCCAACTCATCCTCCAGCCCGAGATCGGCCAGGCGATGGTGTTCGGCGATACGCGGCCTTATCTCGTGGCGCTCATCGTGCCGCGCCACGAATTCCTCGAACGCTTTGCCAACGAACACAAATCGGGAAAGGCGGAAGGTGCCTTCGATGCCGCGCTGCACAAGGCGATCGCCGCCGCGGTCGAGCGCGCCAACCAGACCCTGCCGATCGCCGAGCGCGTACGCCGCTTCACGATCGCCCACGAGCCCTTTAGCATCGAGAACGGGCAGATGACGCCGACCCTCAAGATCAAGCGCCATGCCATCCGCCAGGTCTATGATGATGTACTTTCTGCCCTTTACGACGTGAGGGCCTAGACACCGGCACCGCCTCGGCTTCAGGAGTCTGCCATGGAAGAACGCCGCTACGACCGCACCGCCGAAGATCTCGGCAACATCGTCAATCTTGGCCACCTCAATCTCGGCGTCGCCGATCAGCTTATCTCCACCGTCTTTTACGTGACCGGGCTGGGGCTTACGCGCGATCCTTACATCAACACCGGCATTGGCAACATGTGGGTCAATGTCGGCATGAGCCAGTTCCATCTGCCGACCGGCAAGCCGGAGCGGTTCCGCGGCGTCACCGGGATGGTGATGCCCGACCGCGCCGCGCTGCTCGACCGTCTGGTGCGGGTCCGCAAGGCGCTCGACGGCACCGAATTCGACTTTCGCGAAAGCAACGATGCGGTCGAGATGGTCTGTCCCTGGGGCAACCGCATGCGCTGCCACGACCCCGACGAGAGCCGGTTCGGCCCGGTGTCGCTCGGGATGGCCTATCTCGATTTCGACGTCCGGCCCGGAACCGCCGCGGGCATCGCCCGCTTCTACCGCGAGATCATCGGCGCGCACGCCGAGGTGACGGAGGCGGACGGCACGCCGTGTGCACGCGTCGCGGTGGGCGCCGGGCAGGCTTTCCTGTTCCGCGAGACCGATGCCCCCGAAGCGCCTTATGACGGGCACCACCTTCAAATCTATGTCTGCGATTTTTCAGGACCTTATAACAAACTTCTCGCGCGAGACCTCGTCTTTCAGGAGAGCAACCAGCATCAGTACCGTTTCAAGGACATCGTCGATCTCGATACCGGCGCGGTGCTCCACACCATCGATCACGAAGTGCGCAGCATGCAGCACCCGCTCTACGGCCGTCCGCTGGTCAATCGCGATCCGGCGCAGAACCTGCAGCGTTATCGCCCCGGACGCGACGACCGTCCGTGGTCGCTGGCCTGACTGCGGCGGAGCGCCGCGATGCGCAGTTACGAGGTCATCGAATACGGCGAGCCGCTCCAGGCGACCGATCGTCCGACGCCGGCACCACAAGGCAGCGAGGTGCTGCTGCGCACGCTCGCGACCGGCGTCTGCCACAGTGACCTCCATCTCTGGGACGGGTTCTATGACATCGGCGGCGGCAAGCGCCTGTCGCTGCGCGACCGCGGCCTGGTGCCGCCGATCACGCTGGGGCACGAGATCGCCGGCGAGGTCGTCGCCTGCGGCCCCGAGGCCGAGGGCGTCAAGCCGGGCGACCGGCGGGTGATCTTTCCCTGGATCGGCTGCGGCGCCTGCGCCACCTGCCGCCGCGGCGACGAGCATCTCTGCAACCGGCCGCGGGCGCTCGGCATCCAGCGCCCGGGCGGCTTCGCCGATCATGTCGTGGTGCCGCACCCGCGCTATCTGCTCGCCCTCGACGGGCTGTCGCCCGAGCAGGCGGCGCCTTACGCCTGTTCCGGGCTCACCGCCTTCGCGGCGCTGCGCCGGGTCGGCGAGGCGGTGTACCGGAACCAGCCGGTGCTGGTGATCGGTGCCGGCGGGCTCGGCCTCATGGCCGTGGCGCTGCTGCGCGCGCTGGGCGGCCATGGTGCCGTCGTCGCCGACATCGATCCCAAGAAGCGCGAGGCGGCGCTCGCGGGCGGGGCGATCGGCGCGGTCGATGCCGGCGCCGCCGACGCGGTGAAGCAGGCCCAGGCCGCGGCCAAGGCGCCGATCGGCGCGGCGATCGATTTCGTCGGCGCCGGCGCGACCGCGCGGCTCGGCATCGACGCCATCGCCCGCGGCGGCAAATACGTGATCGTCGGCCTGTTCGGCGGCGACATCACCCTGTCGCTGCCGCTGCTGCCCATTCGTGCCATCGCGATCGAAGGCTCGTTCGTCGGCAGCCTCGCCCAGTTCCGCGAGCTGCTCGACCTGGTTCAGGCGGGAAAGGTGCCGCCGGTGCCGCAGGAGCAGCGGCCTCTGGCGGCGGCCGAGGCGGCGCTGCGCGACCTCCGGGCCGGGCGCATCGTCGGCCGCGCCGTGCTCAAGCCCTGAGGCCGGGCGCACCCGCCTCAGTGGGCGCCATAATCGATCGCCGCCGCCAGGGCCTCGCCGATGCAGCGATAGACCTCGGCCGCCACTTGGCGGCGGTGGTCATCGGTCCCATCCAGCAGATCGAACACGCCCGCCTCGCTCCAGTACCGCATGATCTCGAACCGCCGGAACAGATAGACGTCGTCGATGTCCGCGGTGCGGTTCATCGCGTCGAGATAGGGCTCGAAATCGATGATCGAGCCGGTGTCGGGATTGAACTGCATGTTGACCAGCATGACATCGGTCTTGTGCTGCCGCAAAGCAGCAATGCCCGCCTCGAGCGCGAGCGCGAACGTGTCGACATCGATCCCGCGTACCGCGTCGACCGTTCCGGTCTCCCAGATCACGAGCGTGGGGTTGGCGGCGAAGACATCGCGCGCGAACCGGGCGACCATGTCCGCCGTCGTCTGGCGCGGCACACCCTGGTTGATCACGGTGACGGCAAGCCCGGGATGGCGCCGTTTGAGCGCCTCCTCGAGCCGCCGCGGATAGGCATTCGCGCCATCGTCTCCGGCCGCAAGGCCGGCGGTGGAGGCGTCGCCGATCGCCACGATGCGCAACGGCTGCTTCGTCTTGAGATGCTCGGCCGTGAGCGGCAGTCGCGGATCGTCCTCGATCAGCGCGTTCGGCACGCTGCATTTTGCGGCATCGTCCGCGGCCAGTGCGCGGCCGGTCCCCAGGGCAAGCCCAAGGACGAGGACAAGCCCGGGAAGGAGCGGCAGGGCAGGGCGCATCGCGATCACTCCGAAGCGGCAGGCTGCGCGGCGGACGAGGCGCGCGGCCGTCGGCTGGCCGTCTTGTACCATTGCAGCAGCGCCGCCAAGGCGACCATCAAGGCGAAGCCGACGACGTTGACGGCGACTTGCATCAGCGCGCCCGGATAGAACTGCGAGAGCGCGAAATGCCCGAGCAGCGACAGTACGATGCCGAAGCAGAAGATGTAGAGCGAGTTCTGACCGCAGAGGACGACCGGACGGGCCCAGCGCGAGCCCAAGAACCCGGCTTCCGGTGCGACGAGATGCAAGGTCGCGAGCGCGAGCGCGAAAATGCTGACGAGCCGAAGCGGCGCGAGGTTGCTCTTGTCGAGCGTCAGATACCACAACTGTTCGAACAGCGCCGGGAATGGATCGTAGAACCAATGCGCCATCCAGGTGAGCGAGATCGCGGCGATGGCGCCGGCGATCGCCATGGCCGGCCACGCCGCCCAGCGCGGCGGGCGCAGTGGCGGATGGCCGCGGGCGCGGAGATGGCCGAGGCTCGCGCCGATGACGAACAGGAACTGCCAGGTCAGCGGGTTGAAGAACCACGCGCGGTGGTCGGGATAGGTGTGCAGCGTCCAGCCGCGCGTGTAGGCGAGCCCGTAGAGGATCGCCGACAGCACCGCCGGCAGCAGCGGGTGGCGCTCCAGCGCCAGCAGGATCAGCGGAAACGAGCCCAGCAGCACGATGTAGAGCGGCAGGATATCGAGGAAGGGCGGCTGGAAGTCGAGCACCAGGGCGTGAACCACGGCGATGTGCGGTGCGATGAGGAAATCGCCGACGCGAAGCTCCTCGGCATAGATCGGATTGCGCAGGGCGATGAGCGTGTAGGAAACCTCCGCCGTGAAGATCACGAACAGGAAGATGTGGGCGACGTAGAGCTGCCAGACGCGGCGGTAGATTTGGGCGACGGAAAGCAACCTGCCATTGCGCCGCAGGCTCTGGCCATAGACGAGCGCCGCGGTATAGCCGGAAATGAAAATGAAGACTTCCGCGGCGTCGCAGAAGGCGATCGAGTGCAGCGTGAAATGCGCCAGCACGTTCTCCGGGATGTGGTCGATGAAGATGCAGAACAGCGACAGACCGCGGAAGAAGTCGAGCCGCAGGTCGCGGCCGCTCATGGCATCATCCCGTGCATGGAGGCATCATAGCGGCGGCGACCGGCGGTCCCAACCGAGGAGGCGAGCGATGTCCCTGTCCGGAACCGACGACGAGTCGCTCATCGCGGCGGCGGCGGCCGTGCGCTTGCAAGCCTATGCTCCCTATTCGCGATTCGCGGTGGGAGCGGCGATCCGCGCCGAGGACGGGCGCGTCTATGTCGGCGCCAATGTCGAGAATGCTTCCTATCCCGAGGGGATCTGCGCCGAGGCCGCGGCCATTGCGGCGATGATCGCCGGCGGCGCGCGTCGGATCGAGGCGATGGCAGTGGTCGCCGCCGGCGCCCAGCCGGTGCCGCCATGCGGCGGCTGCCGCCAACGGATTGCCGAGTTCGCGGCGGCGGGCACGCCCATCCATCTGGCGACCGTCGATGGCGCGCGCCGTCATGTCACCATCGGCGCGCTGCTGCCGTTCTCGTTCGGGGCCGCTCATCTGCCGGAATAGCGCCGCGCTGCCACTGCGCGGCTAGATCGCGTCGAGCTGCCACGCGATGTCGTTGGCGATGTTCCAGAGATAGCCGATATCGGCGGTGCCGACCAAGGCATAGGCGTGACCGTGATGGCGCCAGTAGAGCAGGTTCAGATCGTCGCGGTGGTCGAAGGTGGGAGCGATATCCGGCTTGCTCGTGCCGCCGACCACGAAGGTCAGCGGGCCGAGCGCCTTGTTGCTCGTGGTGTAGAAGAGCTGCGTCGCCGGCCGGCCCTCGACGATCAGGAAGCGCGCGCCCTGGAACACGAGCCCCCACGGTTTCAGGTTCGGCAGGCGGAAATCGGGGGGCAGCTTCTGCGTCACCGTGCGCCCGGTGCCCGCGACGGCCGGCACATCGGCGAGCGCCATGTCATTGGCGCCGGCATTGACGAAGAGCTTGTGATAGCCGGCGATGCTGTCGAGCCAATTGGCCGAGGCGAGACGGATGTTGGTCTGGCTGGCCGCGGTCACGGCGGTCTCGTCGCCGGCGAAGAAGCCGAGCCCGCCACCAACCAGCAGCCCGGCGAGCGACGCCGCCATCGGAATGCCGATCCACCAGCGGCGGTCGCCCATGTGGCGGCGAAGCCGCGCCGCGAGGCTCGTCACGCGGGCCGCGGTTTCGCCGCGCGCAGCGGCAATGAGACGATCCGGCAGGGGCTCGCGCACGACCTCGGCGAAGGCGCTCCGCAGCAGCGCCGCGCTCTCGTCGAAGCGCGCGGCGCGCTCCCGCAGCGCGGCATCCTGGTCGAGCGCGTGCGCGATCGCGGCGCGCTCGTCATCGGCGAGTTCGCCGTCGAGATAGGCGATCAGCTTCTCGTCACTCGGCTTCGCCATGGGTCCTGCTCCTCCGCAGCGCGCCGCCCGTCTCGAGCTTTGCCTGCAGCGCGATCCGGGCGCGGGCCAGACGGCTCATGATGGTTCCGACCGGCACCTCGGCGATCTCCGCCGCTTCCTTATAGCTCAATCCGTCCACCGTCACGAGCAGGAGGGCGGTGCGCTGCTCCGGCGGCAGCTCGGCGAGCGCCGCGCGAACCTCGCGCAGGGCGAGCCTCGCCTCCGCGCGCCGCACCGACTCGTCGGTCCCCACCTGCAAGCCTTCATCCTCCCCACTTTCCCTGCGAATCTCGCGCGCGCGAAGCTGGTCGATCCAGATCGTCTGCACGATACGAAACATCCAACTGTCGAACCGCGTGCCCTCCTGGAACTGGTGGGCGCGGGCCAGCGCGCGCTCGCACGCCGCCTGCACCAGATCGTCGGCCTCGGCGGGCGATCGGGCAAGACCACGGGCAAAGCGCCTGAGTCGCGGCAGCAGGGCGATGAGCTGGTCGCTGAAGGCCGGGCTCATCGCCCCGATTCCTGGCGGTCGGGGGCCGTTCGACCCAACTTGGCTGGATGACAACGGAGTACGATCGGAATTATTCCCTGGCGCGACGGCGCCGTCGCGGCGTCCCGGTGCTCCGTCCCGGATTGCCGAGCCTTGCGGTTGGGGGCGACCACCGGGTGGAGTTTAACACGGACGGCGATGGTGAAAAGAGCGCTAAGCGGCGCGCTCCGCCGATCCTTAGTCCTTCACAAATTGCTAACGGCGCGGCATAACCCCGCGGCGCCGTCGGCCTGACGGCGGCAGCGTTTCCTGCTCGAAGGATATTCGCCGCAATGAAGATCAGCGTACCGAAGGAGCGCCGTCCGCACGAGCGCCGCGTCGCGGCGTCGCCCGACACGGTGAAGCGACTCGTCGGCATGGGGCACGAGCTGGTGATTGAAGCCGGCGCCGGTGCCGGCGCATCCTTCACCGACGACGCCTATGTGTCGGCCGGCGGCAGCATCGCGCGCGATGCCGAGACGGCGCTCGGCGCCGGCGATATCGTCCTCAAGGTGCAGCGGCCGCTGCCCGACGAGCTGCGGGCGATTCGGCGCGGCTCCGTGCTCGTCGGCATGCTCGCGCCGCTGCAGCAGCCGGAGGATGTGAGACTCTATGCGGGGGCGGGCATCACCGCCTTCGCGATGGAACTGGTGCCGCGCATCACCCGGGCTCAGGCGATGGACGTGCTGTCCTCGCAGGCGAATCTCGCCGGCTACCGCATCACGCTCGAGGCGGCGACGACGTTCGGGCGGGCGCTGCCGATGATGATGACGGCGGCGGGCACGATTCCGCCCGCGCGCGCGCTCGTCATGGGCGCGGGCGTCGCGGGGCTGCAGGCCATCGCCACGGCGCGACGCCTGGGCGCGATCGTCGCCGCGACCGATGTCCGCTTCGCCGCCAAGGAGCAGGTGGAAAGCCTGGGCGCCAGCTTCCTCGCCGTCGATCTCGAGGCGATGAAGGCGATGGAGACGGCGGGCGGCTATGCCAAGGAGATGGGCGAGGACTTCGCCCGGCGCCAGCGCGATCACGTGCGCGAGGCGCTGAAGAAGATCGACATCGTCATCTGCACCGCCCTCGTCCCCGGCCGGCGCGCGCCGGTGCTCATCGCTGCGGACATGTTGGCAGTGATGCGTCCGGGCTCGGTGGTCGCCGATCTCGCGGTCGAGCAGGGCGGCAATGTCGAGGGCAGCGTTCCCGGCGAGACCGTGATCACCCCGGGCGGCGTCGCCATCATCGGCCCCATCAACGTGCCGTCGCACATCGCCGTCGATGCGAGCCAGCTCTATGCCCGCAACCTCGTGGCGTTCCTCGGCCTCATCATCGACAAGGAAAAGCGTCTCGGCATCGATCCCGCCGACGACATCATCAAGGCGACGTTGCTCACCCGCGACGGCGCGGTCGTGCATCCCCAATTCGCGGCGGCGCCAGCGGCCGCGGCAGGAGACTGATCCCATGTCCCACGTGGCCGAAGCCGCCGGCAACGCGCCGGACCTCTTCGTCTTCTTCCTCACCGTGTTCGTGCTCGCGGTGTTCGTCGGCTACCACGTCGTCTGGCGGGTGACGCCGGCGCTGCATTCGCCGTTGATGAGTGTCACCAACGCCATCTCGAGCGTGATCATCGTCGGCGCCCTCATCGCCGCCGGACCGGCCGGGTTCAGCTTCTCGAAGGTGATGGGCTTCGTCGCCGTGACGCTCGCCTCGGTCAACATCTTCGGCGGCTTCATCGTCACCCAGCGCATGCTGCAGATGTTCAAGAGAAAAGCATAACGGAGCGCAACGTGAGTCCCAACCTCGCAGCTCTTCTCTATCTCGTCGCCTCCATCTGCTTCATCCTCGCGCTCAAGGGGCTGAGCTCGCCCGTGACGTCGCGAGCGGGGAACATCTACGGCGTCGTCGGCATGGTGATCGCCGTGGCGACGACGCTCGTGTCGCCGAGCGTGCAGAGCTATGGCCTGATCCTCGCCGGCATCGTCATCGGCGGCGCGATCGGCACCTTCATCGCGCTGCGCATCCAGATGACGGCGCTGCCGCAACTGGTCGCCGCCTTCCACAGCCTGGTCGGGCTTGCCGCGGTCTGCGTCGCCACGGCGGCGTTCTATGATCCCGCCGCCTATGGCATCGGCGTGGCGGGCGGCATCCATCGCGGCAGCCTCGTCGAGATGAGCCTCGGCACCGCGATCGGCGCCATCACCTTCACCGGCTCGATCGTGGCCTTCGCCAAGCTCCAGGGCCTCGTCACCGGCAAGCCGCTGGTATTTCCGGGCCAGCATCCGCTCAACGCGCTCATCGGCATCGTGCTGGTGCTGGCGATCGTGTGGTTCGCCGTGGCGCAGCCCGTTGCGGGGTTCTGGCTCATCGTGATTCTGTCGCTGGCGCTGGGCCTGCTGCTGATCGTGCCGATCGGCGGCGCCGACATGCCGGTGGTGATCTCGATGCTCAATTCTTATTCGGGATGGGCGGCCTGCGGCATCGGCTTCACCCTCGCCAACAGCCTGCTCATCATCACCGGCGCGCTGGTCGGTTCGTCGGGCGCGATCCTGTCCTACATCATGTGCAAGGGGATGAACCGCTCGATCTTCAACGTCATTCTCGGCGGCTTCGGCACCGAGGGCGGCACGGTCGCGGCGGGCGCGACCGGCGACCGCTCGGTCAAGGCCGGCAGCGCCGACGACGCCGCGTTCATTCTCAAGAACGCGAGTTCCGTCATCATCGTGCCCGGATACGGCATGGCGGTGGCGCAGGCGCAGCACGCGCTGCGCGAGATGGCGGACGAGCTGAAGCACGAAGGCGTTACCGTGCGCTATGCCATCCATCCGGTGGCGGGGCGCATGCCCGGGCACATGAACGTGCTCCTGGCCGAGGCGAACGTGCCCTATGACGAGGTGTTGGAGCTCGACGAAATCAACCGCGATTTCGCCACCACCGACGTTGCCTATGTCATCGGCGCCAATGACGTGACCAATCCGGCAGCGAAGACCGATCCTTCGTCGCCGATCTACGGCATGCCGATCCTCGACGTCGAGCGCGCCAAGACGGTGCTGTTCGTGAAGCGCTCGATGGCCTCGGGCTATGCCGGCGTCGAGAACGAGCTGTTCTTCCGCGACAACACCATGATGCTGTTCGGCGACGCCAAGAAGATGACCGAGGAAATCGTCAAGGCGCTGGAATAGCGCTCAACCGGCGCGCCGTCCGAACGGCAGGCGTGGCGCGACCGCGTAGTTGAGCTGAACCAGGACGATGAAGCCGATGCTCCAATAGGTGCCGACGACGCAGAGCGCGGCGCCGAGCGCATAGAGGCCCTGGGCGATGAGGATGCGCCGCTCCAGCGCGTGCGCGACATCCGGGGAAACGCCCTCCTTGATGAGCCCGGCGCGGCAGGCATAGACGAGGCTGAAATAAAGCGTCGCGCCGAGCACCAGAATATTCGCCCAGTAGATCAGCAGCGCGACGCGAAAGGTGATGAACTCGGCCAGGAGCCGGGTCGAGAACGGCATGGTCGCGACCGCCGCGAGGAACGCCAGGTGAATCCAGGCGAGGTCGCGGTCGGCGCGCGCGAAGTGATTGAATTGCGTCTGCTGTCCCGCCCAGAAGATGCCGAGGGTGAGGAAGCTCATGAGATACATGACGAAACGCGGCGCCAGCGCGGCGACGGCGTGCCACAGCGCGCCCTCGCCGTGGATGCCGGCGGCGGCGGGGATGCGGATGTCGAGAATGAGGAGCGTCATGGCGATGGCGAAGAGCCCGTCGCTCAGCGCGGCCAGCCGCTCGAGGCTCTGTCCCGCGATCCGGTTGTAGAGCGTGCGCATGGGCCGGGAGCATGCCACCGCGCCGGCGAAATCTGAAGACCTGCCCCTGCCGCGCTATGCGCCCAGGATGCCGATCAGTTCGTCGAGGAACGCGGCTTGCGCGCGGTTGATCTTGGTCCGCGCCGCTTCGATCGCGAACCATTGGGCGCGGTCGATCTCGGGAAAGGAACGCCGGCGGCCGGAGCGGGGCGGCCATTCCAGCGTGAATTCGTTGGAGTGGATGGCGGCCGCGTCGATCTCGGCGGCGACGGCCCAGGCCTGGACGGTCTTGCCGCCCGCCTGGCGGATCACGGCGAGCGGCCGGAACGGCCCGGCGAGATCGAGCCCGGTCTCCTCGCGGAACTCGCGCCGGGCGGCGTCGAGCGGGTCCTCGCCGGGTTCGGGCTCGCCCTTGGCGATGGTCCAGGCGCCGTCGTCCTTCTTCGCCCAGAACGGGCCGCCGGGATGGACCAGGAACACCTCGATCGCGCCGTCGCGACGACGGTAGGGCAGCAGGCCAGCGCTCAGCTTCGGCAATGGCGCCTCCGCCCGGCAAAGCAAGGCCGCCGCGGGCAGGCCCGGGCGGCTCGATCGGGCGCGAACCGGCGCGTCAGTAGCCTTCGCGTTCCATGCGCTTGCGCAGGAGCTTGCGGTAGCGGCGTACGGCCTCCGCCTTTTCGCGGGCGCGGCGCTCGGATGGCTTCTCGTAGTTGCGGCGGAGCTTCATTTCGCGAAACACACCTTCGCGCTGCATTTTCTTCTTGAGGGCGCGCAGCGCCTGATCGACGTTGTTGTCGCGAACGAGCACTTGCACGAGGCGCATCTCCTTTCCGAGTCGCGGCCGAAACGAAACTGGCCGCGCACGCGCGCAGCCAATGCCGTTCTAGATACCACGCCGCCCGCCCCTTGTGAAGGGTGCCGCCACCCCCGGCTTTACCGGCTGCGCCGGGCCCCTCATATTAGCCCCATGGCGATCCTCAAGATTGCGCGCATGGGACATCCCGTGCTGCGGCGCAAGGCGGAGCCGGTGGCGGACCCGACCGCCCCCGAGATCCGCCGCCTCGTCGCCGACATGGTGGAGACGCTCGTCGATATCGGCGGCGCGGGGCTCGCGGCGCCGCAGGTGCACGTCCCGCTGCGCGTCGTCATCTTCCGCGTCCCGGAGGAGCGCGTCAGCGGCCGCCCCGAGGACGCCCCGCAGGCGCTGCTGACGCTGATCAATCCGGTGGTCGAGCCGATGGGCGAGG
>Ga0307373_10006664_pt1 | contig 18273 bp, 19 predicted proteins | sample OX2MG_FD_202534 | JGI IMG/M metagenome (GOLD analysis project Ga0307373, IMG submission 202534) | Soil microbial communities from Risofladan, Vaasa, Finland - OX-2 | ecosystem: Environmental > Terrestrial > Soil > Coastal area > Acid sulfate soil | place: Finland: Risofladan, Vaasa | collected...
ATTCTTCACGGTCTGCTCCTGCTGCTTCACATCCATCCGGGAGAACACCGGGCTGGAAATCAAAATGCCCGTGCGGTCAGAAATTCTCGCGTCCGCGCTCCCTGGGAATGAGTTACTGCAGGAGATTTGATATGAATATTTTTGACATGATCGCTCCCAACCGCGTGAGGTTTGGCGTCCGAAAACCCGGACGGACCTATGCTCGGGACCTCCGGTTATCCATTGGTGACCAGATTATCCCCTACGATATTGAATCTCAGCATTTTCTTCTCGCCGGGGCCACTGGTAGCGGTAAAACCGTGGCGCTTGATGGCATTACAGATGTTTTGAACGTCCGTCCAAAAGACAGATTAGTGGTACTCGACGCCGATGGCTCTCAACTCGCCAAAATCGGCCGGCCGGGGGATGCAGTTGCTAACATTTTTGACGCGCGCGCGGTCGCATGGGGCGGTTTGATAGGTGAAATTGAAAATGAAACCGACCCAGCCCGCATTGCTAAGGGCGCGATTCCCGTTAACCCTGACTCGTCCGTGGAGGAATGGGCTGGTTATGCGCGGACGTTGCTTGAAGCGGCGCTGGTTGCAATGCCACACGCCTCGCCCCAGCAACTTTATAAGCTTCTTTTCATGGAGGAATTCTCATTTCTGGCCAAGCTGGCGGCCTCCACGCCGGCCCGCCGTATTTTCGAGCCTGGCAATGAAAAAATGGCGCGATCGGTCGTCGGGGTGCTCTCCTCCCGTTTGGCCTGGCTGCGGTATTTGCGCGACCCGCCCGCGTGTAAGCAGCCATTTTCGTTTACCAGATGGGCAAGGGAAGCTCACCCTGGGAGCAGGCTATTTTTGACTTACTTAGTTAATCAAATGGACGCCCTCCTGCCGATGTACTCGCTCGCGATCTCGCTGTTGTCTTCATCCCTGTTATCCCAGCCCCCGTTGCCATTTCCAATCACCGCCGAAAGTTACCGTCGGACTTGGATCATCATGGACGAATGGGGCCTGATGGGAAGGATCAGTGGCATGCAGGAGTTACTGTCAAACGGCCGTCGATTTGGCGTGGCGAACATTTGCTGCACCCAGGACATTGAAAGCATTTTGTACGCCTACGGCCAGCACGTGACGGGTTCTCTTTTGAACGGGTTGGGTACACAACTCATTATGAGCATGAATGCAGGAGCAAGCGCGGAGTATTTTTCGCAACTGCTTGGGGATCACCAGATCCGCCGGACATTGTCAGGTAGTAGCCGAGGATCCAGTGGCGGTAACAAGTCCATCAACAATTCCACTAGCGAACAGGTGACCGTAGAACGCTTGGTGTTGCCCGGTGAAATCAAGAATCTCAAAAATAGAACTGGCTTCTTATACGTCAAAGAAGACCCAATTCTGCATGAAGTCACGCTACCTGTCGTGAAGTGGCGCATGGACGGACAGCCTGCATTTATTCCTAGGGTCGCCGCCCCTTTACCTCCCCCTTCAATTGCTCAGAAAGACGAGGGTGATGATGATAGACCATCTAGGCCTCCAATTGACCTTGGGTGAAATGATGGTAGGCGTTGTAAGACTTGACTCTGCTATATACATTCATGTGAGGATACCCATGGTTTTTGAATTTGCCAACCGATAAATGAACGTGGGCACTAAGATGAAACTCAGTAGTAGAAAAGAGAGAGTGATTATCCACACCCATCGCACCTCGGGTGTTAGCAAAATATCCAGAGACGGGCTTGAAGCGGCGCCGATGCTGAGTTTCGCCGGTATCAGATTGATATCAGCATTGATGCCAAAGCAGTTCAAGCCCACACAGTGCTTGAGTTCTGCTGGTATCAGGGTGGCTCACGATATAGCGGCACTTGTTACGATTTATGTAGGAGGCTAAATATGAAAGACATAAAGAAGATTGGAAATAAAATCGAAGCCTTGAAGGCTGAATTGATCCAAGCCAAAAAGGTTGAAAAAAAGCGTCGGGCAGAAGCAGTGCGCCGCGACATTCAGCGTGCCCTAGCCAACAGTGGACTGCTTTCCTTAGTTACAGCTGGCACATTCAGCGAAGAGCAGCTTGCAGCTGAGTTCCGTGCCGTCGCTGCAAGGGCAGAGGCGGCCACGACTCAGATGCATGAGACTCGATAATGGAAGCAAAGCAAATCGGTATTCGTGTTACCCAAGCCGAACTAACTGCCTTACGGCGGGTGCCTGGTACCAACGATAGCGCCAGGGTAAGAGCTCTGATTCAGAACCAAGGGATCTCCGATGGCCTGGCTCACAAAATCGCCGAGGTCATCCGGCAACAGAACATCCAACTGCTGGTTGAGATCAACAAGCAATTGTTGGCCAGTGAACAGCGGATCGTCGATAGCAACAAAGCGCAAATCAGCAGACTTGTGATTGAAATGAACAAACCTTTTATGCAAATTCTTGATCATATTCGCCGTCTTAAGTAGTAACCACTTTTTATCCACACCATAGGTGATTTGTATGTTTACTCTTATCAAAACCAAAGTGCTTAAAGATCTCGAATCCAAAAACATGGACCTGCTTTCTATGTTGGAGAATGCGAACTACGAGCTGTTCAACGAACGGCGCCGGGTTACCGAGCTGGAGGCACAACTACTGCACGCAGAAAATACCGTTAGGATTGCGAAAGAACTGCTGATCGAGCGCAACCAAAATGCTTAGCATTTCGTCCAGAGGAAACGCGGCCAGCGCTACGACCTATTATGAACATCTTTCCATAGATTCAGGTGACAAAGAACTTGAGGATTACTACTCGCAAGGGCATCAGGGTTGCTTCCTTGGAACCGGCGCGAAAACGCTTGGATTTTCAGGTGGTGTAACCCGCGACGACTTTGAACAACTGGCCAGTGGTTGCACTCCGTTTGGCGATTGTCAGGGCGCTGGAGCTGACCACCGCGCTGGCTGGGATCTAACATTTAGTACCCCCAAAAGTGTGTCGATATTATGGGCTAATGCCAGCACCGGAGATCGTGTCAAAATCGAAGCCGCACATAACAAAGCTGTGGCAAACAGTATTAAATTCGTTGAAGCTCATGCAGCATATGGACGGCGTGGTGCACGAGGTGAAAATCACGAAAAAGTAGGTTTAGTAGTGGCAGCGTACATGCATGGCACATCAAGAGAACAAGATCCAGAACTACATTCACATTGTTTCATTTTTAACGTTGCACCACGAAACGACGGAAGTATCGGTGGAATTGAGGGTAGGTATTTTTACGAGTGGAAAATGGCAGGTGGTGCGGTCTATCGATCAGAACTGGCAAGTGAACTAAAGAAGCTAGGCTACGTGATGGAGCGCGACCGTACATCTTTCAAGGTCATAGGCGTTCCAGATGAGCTTTGCTCGCAGTTTTCTAAGCGCAGAAAACAGATTGAAAAGGCTTTGTCAGAACACAGTGTGACAAGTGCAAGAGCATCAGAAGTAGCTGCACTTTCCACCCGTCGCGCCAAGGTCGAAATGGACCGTGAAACCCTCATCAATGCCTGGCAGAAAACAACCCGGGAGATATACCCTGACTGGATGCCGGAGCAATGTCTTAACCAGCCACTCAGGGAGCATATACCCCTTGATATCAGATCCATCCAGGATCAAATGACACAACAGCGCAGTACTGTTTCTGAAGCCCAGTTATATGCCCATGTTGCCCAGGACCGCCAGGTGTACAGCAACATCATCGAAATTGAGAAATTTGTATCAGAATTGAAGGCTGACCACGAAACCGTGCCCCTCGCCGGGCACCATTATGAAGCGCGATTTACAACCAAGAAAATGCAGCAGCTTGAGGCCGCGATGGTAGATCGCGCTGAGCGAATGTCAAAGGCAAATACCCATGAAGTCTCGGCGGACATTATTGCGGCGGTGATAGATGCGAGACCAACGCTTAGCAATGAACAGAGAGCCGCCATTAAGCACATTACTAAAGACAATGCCTTATCCGTCATACAAGGCGATGCTGGTACCGGTAAGTCATTCATGCTTGGCGCTGCGAACGATGCATGGCAGAGCACCCGTTTCCGCGTCAGAGGTGTAAGCTTAAGTGGCAAAGCCGCGCAAGAACTACAGCAGTCCAGCGGTATTCAGAGCACAACACTTAAACGCTTTGAAATGGATTCCAGGGGGTACATAGATGATAAAGGGCAACAACACGCGCCCACCGACAAACTCAGCCAGAATGACATTTTAGTTATGGATGAGGCGGGAATGAGCGGCAGCCGTGCGACAGCCGCATTGCTCGAAGACGCCGAACGTGTCGGATGCAAGGTCGTTCTAATTGGTGACTCGCGGCAGCTTCAGGCAATATCTGCGGGAGCGGCATTCAGAGCCATCGCAGAACATACCGGATCCGTAAGTTTGGTGGATATCCGCCGCCAAAACGATCTACAGGACCGCCAGGCGGTGCGTGACCTGCGAGATGGAAAGGCTGACCAGGCGCTTGAGAATTTTGCCCAACGTCACCGGGTCCACGAGTCCAACACATCGCGCGAGGCCAAAGAAGAAACCGGTAAGGCTGTGGCCCAGGATTTATTGGAAGGCAAGCGTTCACTAGCTATTACCGGAACGCGGGTGGAGGCATTGGATGTCAACCAAGCCGCACGGGAAGCGGCCCGCGAAAAGTGTCTGGTTGCAGCCCAGGAAGTAACTGTGAGCACGTCCAACGGAGAGCGCCATTTCGCCGAGGGCGACCGCATGCTGTTCTGCCGGAACAACAAAACTCTGGACGTCAAAAACGGTGACTTGGGTACGGTGAAATCCATCCATGAACTCGACGGCTGCGTGTACATGACTGTCACCCTAGACCGTGGCGGTGAACGCAATGTGGACACGCTCAAGTACGACCACCTAGCGTACGGCTACTGCGTGACGACGCATAAGGCCCAAGGTTCGACGGTTGACCGTTGCCATATCTTGGTTACCGACAATGGCATGAACAGCCGTGAGTGGGGTTATGTTGCCGCATCGCGCGCCAAGGAGGAGACTCATATCCACGCTGACAAGTACACTTTGCAGGAACTCGCGCCAGCCTGGTCGAAAGCACGCCAGAAAGATGTATCGCTAGATTACCAGCTAGCTGAAGAACGGGAGTATGAGAAACCGCGCGGTAAGGTACGTGAAGCACACGTACAGGAACCCATCTTTGAGTTTACGAGAAACAACTAACAGGAGTGACAACCATGAACTTATTAGATTTACTAGGTGACGATGAAGACGAACTAGAACGCCAGAAAGGTGCGGACAGGGATCGCCAGGATGAGGATGACAAACGAAAAGTTGAGGAAGAGAAACAAAGGGATAAGGATGATAATTTTTATACACTATTTACTGACGACTAATTCAGAATCTATACCGCCCACATCCTAGCTCAAGCGGCAACTTATGATTTATTACTGCTGTTTCATATGCGCTCACCGCTCAGACGGCTGCACGTAATCGTTTGAGCGATACGATCTTGTTCCGGCCCTATCCCGCCCCTCACTTTCGATAATCATCACCACAACAACTTTCGGCGGGTTTTAATCATTCCGGCCTCCTGGGTGAATGAATAGTCCCGGTTCCTAGCCGAGTCCCAGCCTCGTCGTGTCAAGGTCAAGCCTGCGGCGCTACGCGGCCTGTGACACTGTCCGGTACCCGGCTTTTTTGGTCCCGTCATTCACCAAAGACGGAGGCCGTCACATGAAATCTAAACTGAACCCCACCGAAATCTTTATCCGGGATGCCGAAGGCAATTACTCATTGAACCGCCCAGCAAGGGCAGAGGAAATCGTGTCACTCGCGGAGAGCATTCTACGCGAGCGGGTCAACCGCAACGATGCGCTGACTGACCCGGCTGCTACCCGCCGCTGGTTGATCACGCGGCTTTCAGACAGGCCACACGAAGTCTTTTGCGCACTATACTTGGACAATCGTCACCGCGTCATTGCCTTCGAAGAACTGTTCCGCGGCACAATCGACGGGGCTTCGGTTCACCCCCGCGAAGTTGTGAAACAGGCACTGCAACACAATGCCGCCGCTATAATTTTCGCGCACAATCATCCAAGTGGAATTGCAGAGCCCTCCGATGCGGACCGTCGGCTTACGCAGCGCCTCAAGGACGCATTAGCCCTCGTGGACATCCGCACGCTCGACCACTTCGTTATCGGTGGCGTGGAGGCCGTGAGCTTCGCTGAACGTGGGCTCTTATGAGCACCTGACTCTGTAGTATCACACACGCCGAATCGACATCTGCGTTCGCAGCCGCTGGAGTTCAAAACTTGTCCAAGAACTATATTTTGTAGGCGGACTCAGTTTTGCGCTTGAGTCCTTGCATGGCTGCTTATAGTGTACATCTTTGGGCAAAGATTTTAAGTTGAATTCCTACTACGATTTTAGCGCACAAAGAAATACCATAACGCGGCTAATGAGATGCCGCCTTGACCGTCAATCATCTTTCTCACGTCATGCATCGTACCAATTCTTACCCCATGAGCATCTCTGATGTTTTCGCCATCGAATTCTGCTACTTTTCCTCCATGCGCGTCACGTATGCTACGGCCATCAATCGTACCCACTTTGTTGCTGTGGCCATCTCTGATGGAGTTACCGTCGATAAAACCAATCTTTTGACCCTTGGACATCAACTTATTACCGTCCAGTTTGTAGTCCATCGTGAATTCCTCTTGCCGTTAAAATTATTTATTCAATGCTCAGAGATAAAGTTCATTGACCGTGGTCTTCAGCCAAGATTCGACAATCGAGCGATTACGCTCAGTGGATAAGTGATAATACGACAAATGCGGGATACCGAGTATCAGTTTCACTGATGGATGGCCTGAAACCCGAGTCGCTTTTAACCAGTACCTACGGTGACCAGATTCCGCTGGAGTCAACTCATTAAGAAATAAGCCATCTTCGCGAAAGGCGTTCCGAACATATGAATAGGCTGATTTTCCTTCAGAATTGCCGTTTGTAACGACAATCGCCGGTTTCACGATATTCAACATCCATTGATGAACAGGCCAGCATTTCTTTGCTAAATTTGCATAGTCCACTCCACCTGTAGCTCGGCTTCTTACGAAAATAAGTTCAGAGGCAAACATATCACGTAACGGTACGCCCAGTAATCGTGCAAGAGTCTGGACGTGCAATTGCTGAGGAGCTGCGCCTGCCTCATATATTCTGCTTCCAGGCGACCATTCTTCATCCAGGAATGCATTGTGCTCTGTTCGAGATTGCTCGATGTGGGTTTTGATGCTTTCGGCAGGATTATCGGTTGGTTCACCACCCGGATTTAACCCCAGATAGTAAAAGCGACCCGGATTTAATGTATGCAGACCACTGTATAGCACTGAACCCGATTCGTGGATATCGAAACCAAGATGCGTTTCCACAACTGTAAATAATTGAGACAACCTATCCGGCATAACGCCCCTTCAGCTATGTCGGACCCGGCTCATCGAATCTCTCCGATTCGAGTCTACGTCGGCGTTCGTCAAGTAGCTCTCCTTGGAATTTCCAATACTCTGATCCACTAGCAGTAGGTGTCTTATACCCTATATTTTTTAGAAGTTTTAGTGCAGCAGCCGAAGGGCTGAGAATATCACCATCGAGACTTAACTCGCCATCACCTACAACTGTAGCAACGATTGTCTCATCGCGGGAGAACTGCAACTGATCACCAGCCATAATCCCAATTGCACTTAGCTTTAGGCGGGGTCTACGTGCCTTCGCTTTCTCTAAAGCCTCTTGCTCATCGGCGTCAACTTCTGCCATGGCGGGTGTAATTTCCTTATATTGACCAATGCTAATCGCTAATACTATTTTTTCAGGGTCAACTTTAAAGAATTCGCGTTTTGGATTTATTCTGAATTCAGAGAATAATTCGTGTAATTTCTTCTCGAGAGCTGCAGCATTTTCTACTTCAGCAGCGAAATAGCATTCGAATGCCAGTGGTATAGCTGTAGAGCGACTGAGGTCGGTGAGGCGTTCTACGACACTATTTGCCGTCCTACCAATTTTTACCAATTCTGGCATCGCCTCATTGGTAAATACGTAGACTATTTCGCTCATATAGATCACCCTATTAAACTACTCAGGTTAATTTAGACGATGACTATGGTCACTATATATAATTCGCTCATTTACTTGCGCCACTTTTCAGCACTTAAAGGCAACTCATTCAACTCCGCCCTGGCCTCGCGCCATGACGGATAGTGCTTGCTCATCATTGCGAGGAACTTCTCGCTGTGGGTGGGCTCTATCAAATGAAGCATCTCATGAACCACCACATACTCAAGGAGATCCTTTGGTTTTTTCACGAGCTCCGTATTGAGGCGGATGTTCCGCGCCTTGTGGTTACAACCACCCCACTTGGTCTTCATGCGCTGTAGGTAGTAACCGACCACTTCGACGCCTAGCCTAGGTTCCCACTTCCGGATAAGTTCGGTCACAGCGTCGTGCAAGAGGGACTTGTGCCATTGATGTATAACCGCATCACGCTTTTCCCGGCTGCTGTCGGGGCGTACGGTGAGCACGATTTTGCGGTGATCAAGGCGTACGTAGGGTTTTACATCTTCCTGTTTGATAGTAAGCAAATAGCGCCTTCCCCAAACGTAATGGCTCTCACGCTCGACGAACTGTCGAGGTGTTTCCCGCGCCTGCCCGCGTAGCTTTGCTTGCTGATCATGGATCCAACCTAACTTGGAGAGCGCATAGGCACGGGCCACCACAGAGCGCGTACCCTTCGGCATGACAAGCGTGATGCGGCCGCTCGGTGGGTGCACCGATAGGTGGACATGCTTGATGTCCTTGCGCGTCACGGCGATGGCGATCTCGCCAATCTGGATTGTCTCTGTCATCAGTATCCCGGCTGGTTCTTGATGAGTTCAAACAGCGCGAGGGTAGCCTCGCGGTTCCGGTTGAGCAGCGGGAACAACGCGTTCAAGACCTGCGCCTCGCGCGCTTGGTCTCCCTTCCAGCCCGCTGGAGCCCTCTCACGCATCACGCGGTCGATTTCAAGCGCCAGCCTGACGCGCTTTTCTCCATATTCGGCGTTAGGCTCGGCAACCCCGACATGCCCCACCGCGAGAATCCGTGGCAGATTGTTGTAGATCACCGTCGCCTCCCGCTTGCCGTGCACTGCCGCGGGAGTGCCCTCGTCGGGTTGCTTCGCGGCCAGCTTCTTAACCAGCGCCTCGGCCTTTCGGAGAAAGTCCTCGTACGCAGCTGCATCCGCCCTACTCTGCTTAATTAGATCGTCGAGCAGCTTCGACATCTGCTCATAGAACATAGGGTCGGTGAGTTGATCACGGATGATGGTCTTTCGGACGTTGTTGATGATCCCCTCAGCGACGGCGTTCCTTGAAAGCTTGCCCTTTTCGTTGAGCTTCTTGACAATGGCATCGTGTATCCCAGTCTTGATGATGAGATCAGTTAACGGCAACTCGCCCAGCTCTCCCAGCCCAGCCGACGGGTCGGCTTGAACATACGTGTTGAGTAGGTGGCGCATGTCAGCCTCGTAGGGCTTGATGTCCAGTTCTTCGCCTGAGTGCTTCTTGATGGCGGAACGTATCTCACTGTAGAAATTGACCTCATTTTGTAACACGGTTGCGTCAATTTCGGGGTACCCAGCTTCAGTGAGATCTTGCGCGATGTCTGCGAAAGCTCGTACAAATACAGCCACGGCCTTGTAGAACGATACCCGTAGTGCCTCGGTTTCGTTCAGAGCATTTGTCTTAGCGGCGTCGCCACAAAAGTAATGCAGGTATTGCTCAACCTCACGTGGCAGCGCTACCGGTTCGCACAGGTAACGCAGTGCCTCGCGGGTTTCGTCGAGCTTTTTCTTGCCCTCTGCAAGCCAGTTCTTGATGTGGACGTTATTGTCTCCCCCGTTGCCAGGATCGGGGTCCAGCTCATCAGAATTATAGACAGCGATTGCTTCCTGTACTTTACCGAACAACTCCTTGAAGTCGACGATGTAGCCGTAATCCTTATCTTCTCCATCGAGCCGGTTGGTACGACATATAGCCTGGAATAAGTTGTGATCCCGCAGCTCATTGTCGAGATAGATGTACGTGCAGCTCGGCGCATCAAAACCGGTCAGTAGCTTGCTGACGACGATCAGCAGCTTCATGTTCGCCGGCTCTTCGATAAAGCGGCGCTTGGCTTCGTCCTCATATACTTTGGTTGTTTGGCCATTCTTAAGAACGAACTTTGTGTAGGTATCGAACTTGTAACGTTCGTCGCTATGAGCGGCCTCACGGGAGATCGCATTGTGGTTCGGTTCGAATGAAGTGATGATCCCGCAGTACTGGCCGAAGCTCGTGTTTTGGAATAGCCGGAAGTAGTGGCAGGCATCGTAGATCGAGCCGACAACCAGGATCGCTGTACCGCGATCATTGTTCAGTCGCGGCTTAAGGCCGAAGTCTTCGATGATATTGGCGATGATGCGCTGCTTGCGCTCGCCAGCGCTCATCAGCTCCTCCATCGTCGCCCAGCGCTTGCGTAGTACAGCTTTCTGAAAGTTGTTGAGTCCTTTCGTCTTCTGCTCGAACCACACATCGATGGCGGCTTGCGAGGTGAGTCGCTGCGGCACGTCACGAGCCTCGTATTTGAGGTCCAGGATGACGCCATCGGCCACGCCCTGGTGGAACTTGTAGGTATGAATGTAGGTGCCGAAGACATCCCGTGTCATCCGCTTGTCACTGCGCAGGAGCGGTGTGCCCGTAAAGCCGATGAAGATCGCGCTCTCCAGCCAGCGTTTCATCTGCTTGTTCATATCGCCACCCTGGGTGCGGTGGCATTCATCCACAAAGACATAGAACTTGCCGTGAACGTGCGGCGACGGGCCTTTCAAATCAGCGGGATCAAACTTGTGGACGAGTGCGCACAGCAGCCGGGGTGTGGTGTCTCCAAGTTTGGCAACAAACTCCGCTCGCGAGGTAATGCGAGGTGAAGGCGAGTCTTCGCCGACAACGCCAGCGTTCTGCATTACACTCTCGATCTGCTTGTCCAACTCGTCCCGGTCAGTGATGACGAGTATGCGGGCCTCGTGATCATGCTCCAGCAGCCACTTGGCGACCAGCACCATCAGGATGCTCTTGCCGCTGCCCTGGGTGTGCCAGATGACGCCGCCCTCGCGCCGGGCGATGCGTTCCTGGGCGGCCTTGACACCGAAGAACTGGTGCGGCCGTGGTATCTTTTTTTGCCCAGCGTCAAAGATTATGAAGTTGCGGATCAGGTCCAGCAGCATGGCCTTGTTACAGAGCTGCGCCAACGGGCGGTCTAGCAGCGCACCGGCGGTGGGTGTTACGCCGAGTTTTGTTGCCTCTTTGTTCTTATCTTTCCACTCCACGAAGAACTGCTCTGGCGTGCCGGTCGTACCGTAACGGAGTCCCTGCGAGTCACTACCTGCCAACAGGAGTTGTACGGTGCTGAAGAAGCCTTTGTTGAATATTTCCTCCTGGTTGGTGATGAGCTGCCGTACGCCGTCGCCGATTTCCACCGAGCTGCGTTTGAGTTCGATTACTGCGATGGCGATGCCATTGATATAAAGCACGATGTCCGGTCGCCGCTCATAACCCCCTTTGAGAGTCACCTCCTCAGCCAGAGCAAAATCATTCCTTTCGGGGTTCTCCCAATCAATCAGGTCGACATCATCATGCGGCTGGCCAGCAGCGATCTGCACCTTCACTGGGTAGCGCAGAAGCTGGTAGGTGTGAAGGTTGGCCTGGTAGAGCGTAATGCCCGTCGAATCGGCTGCGGTCTCCAGCTTCTGGAGTGCGGCGGTAATGTGCGCGGGCGAATAGCCGCGGGCCATCAAGTTGTCGCGGAGGATCAAAGTCTCGATGGCGCGGTTGTTGTCCCACTTGTTCCACTCGCCGAGGTAGCGGTAGCCGAGGCAATCGGGGCGCGCTGGGTTGGTGAACAGGGTAATGACGCGGTTCTGTGTCTTGCGCTCGGAGCGGGGTTGCTCAGACATGAGCCGTTCCTACGGGAACGAGCCGTGTCTTGCCGGTGAGCAGCTCCTGCATCATGGCATGCTTGAGGACGCGGGTCTTCTCCCGCCGCTGCTCCAACGCCGCCACCTCCGCGTCCATGTCCATCAGCACCGAGGCGATAGCGGTTTGTACGGGGACGATGGGCCAGAAAACTTCGATTGGATTAACGTCGGCGGCATGAATGTGGGGCTGCGCTCCTCCGGTCTGTGCTTTGTAAATCGTCGCCTGCTTCAACTGGAGTTGGAAGTAAACGAACTCGATTGAGTAGTCCTCGGATTCGCTGATTGTCGAACAGTCGGATGCGAAAATCGGTTCATCAAAGAATGCGACGTAGCCTGCACTTGCGCCGGACGCACTGATGGTAACCGTCTTGCCGCTGCGATTTGCCTTGTTGTGAAAATATGCGGGCTTCTTCCCTCCCGCGATGACTGGTATTGCGCCGGGAATCGCGTTTCCCTCCGTGATGAGCTGACCCTTTGAGATTTTGACAACATCCCCGAGCTGCTTCATCTCCCACTCGCCGTGGAAGCCGGGGAGGCGGATTTGGCCGGTGAGGAGTTGCTGCATGGCGGCCTGTTTGAGGTCGCGCTTCTTAGCGATGAGCCGGTCCAGCCCGCCCAGCAGCCCATCCACATCGCTTAACGCTGACGCGATGGCGCGTTGTTCGTCCTCGGTGTTTGGAACGGGAATCGGTATCGCACCGATGTCACGCATGTTAATTTTCTTTGGAGTAGCGTTAGCGAGTCCTCTTTTCTCAACGCCGCGAACGAATGCGGTGGATCTTGAGTATCGATATAGATACTCGGGAAGAACGCGATCGTTTGGCTTTAGCAATGCCAAGCTCACGTAGATGCTTGCATTTACGTCCCAATCCAAAATCCTCGTGTCACCAAGCACACCAGCGGTGATTCTCGTCATGAGGATGTCACCACGCTCAGGTTTGCACCGTTTAATAAGCAGAGCGTGCTCTTCGGCCGAAATAAACTTAGTATTAGTGAAATCGTCTGCTGTGACGTTCTCCACACTATAGAATGGAATGCCGCTATCTACATACTTTGGCGTGAAATGCGTGCCGTCACAAATAGAGCGGCACAATCCCGCGAGCGGAATGGCATCCCATTCCTCGGGAATAACGCCGACCTCCGTCTGCTTGTAGCCGGGGTTTACTTCCATACCGCCCCCATCTTTTTGAGGTGTCCGTCCACACGGGCGGCGAGCGTTGCCACTTTGTCGGTGAGCTGCGGCAGCGGGGTGGCATAGCGTTCGGCGAGCTGGCGGATGCGGCCTGTGAGGGTTTGCGAGACGCGATCCAGCTCGCCCTGCACGGCGGCGGCGATGGTGGCCAGCCATTTGTCGTCCACCACGAGGGTCTTGATGTCGTCCTCGGTGAGCGTGGGGTATTTGGCGTCGAGCTTGGCTTCGAGGTCTTCCTGGGCGGCTTTGAGCCGGACCTTGGCGTCGGCCTGCTGGTCGAGCAGCGCGGCATAGTCTTCGAGGGCCTGGCGTTCCTCGGTGTAGTCCGGGTCGCGGCCGATTTCCTTGAGGCGGCCCTTCACGGCTTTGGCGGTGATCTTCTGCTTCTCGCCCTCGCCTTCGATTACTTCCGCGAGCAGTCCTTCCTCGCCGCTTTGCTCCTCGCGCTTTTCGTCGAGCTGCTGCTCAATGCCGGCGAGTTCGGCTTCGAGGGCGGCGATGGCATCGCGTTCGGCGGCGAAGTAGCGGGCGATGAGCAGGACAGCGGGGACGAGGTCGGACTTGAAGCGGCGTTTGCCCTTCTTGAAGTCTTCCTTCTCAGGCCAGACGAGTTTGCCTTCCTTGTTTTTGACCTGACGGATTTCGCGGGGCTGAGCGCCTGCCTTCCACCCGGCATCGGCGATGAGATAGCAATCGTCCTGCATGGTCTCGGCCCAGTAGTCCATGAGGTGCTGATAGACATCGTAGGCGTCGAGCAGCGGCGCCGTGCGGAACGTGTTCAGAAGATCCTCGGAGATGCTTTCGATTAGCGCCTTGGGGTGGCCAGCCTTACCGAACTCGGTAAGGTACGGTGTTGTGGCCTTTCGCCAGTTGGCGAAGCGCTTGGTTGCTGTTTTCTGGAACGAGGTGAACTCGGCGTGGCCGAAGATGGCGGGCTTCACTTCGGTGAGTGGCAGCTTCAGTCGAGCATAGCCGGGGCGGCCCGCTGACTCGAACAGCGCGGCGCGCACACTAGGGAGCACCTTCCAGTAAGCGTCGAGTGCGTCCAGGTCACGTTCCGGGATACCACCGCGCAGGTGGCCGTCAATGTCCTGCAGGTCCTCAGGCTCGGTGCTGTCGATGTAGCGCGGGAGGTTGAGGTTGTAGTCGTTCTTCGGGTCTGCGATTTCCGCGACCGGCACCATGCGGGCGTAGCGCGGGTCACTTTCATCCTGCCGAGTGAAGGTGTCCACGATCTTGTGGATGTCCTGCTCGCGGAGGCGGTTCTTTGCGCCGTCCTTCTTATAACCCTTAGAGGCATCGATCATGAAGATGCCCTTGCGGGCGGTGGCGTTTTCCTTGTCGAGCACGACGATGCAAGCGGGGATGCCGGTGCCGTAAAACAGATTTGCAGGCAGACCGATGATGCCCTTGAGATCACCGGAGCGGACGAGCTGCTGGCGGATGACGGCCTCGGCATTGCCCCGGAAGAGCACGCCGTGCGGGAGAATACAGGCGCCTTTGCCCGTGCTCTCCATGGAGCGAATGATGTGAAGGAGGTAGGCGTAGTCGCCCTGCTTCTTAGGCGGCACGCCCCAGGTGAAGCGCTGGAACTCATCGGGTGATTTCAGACCAGTCGACCAGGTCTTATCGGAGAACGGTGGATTAGCGACGACGTAGTTGTAGGTACGGAGCTGTTCGCCGTCCTTGAACTTTGGCGAAGCCAGGGTGTCGCCGGTGAGGACTGTGGCCGTGGGGAAGTCATGCAGGATCATGTTCATGCGGGCCAGGCCCGCGGTGGTCACGTCCTTCTCCTGGCCTTCGAGAGTGATGCGTTTGCCCGCCTGAGCGGCGACCTTTAGCAGCAACGAGCCCGAGCCGCAGGTTGGGTCGTAGGCGGTCGTGGACGCTTTCGTGTTCTGCGGCGAAATCCCGATTACCTTGGCGATGACGCGGCTAACTTCGGCGGGCGTGTAGAACTGGCCCTTGCTCTTGCCACTTTGGGTAGCAAAGTGCCGCATCAGGTATTCGTAAGCGTCGCCGAGGATGTCGTCGTGGTCGGCGCGATTCTGTGAGAAATCTAACTGTGGATTTGCGAAGATGTTAATGAGATTCGTCAGGCGTTTAACCATTGCGTCGGGTTCACCGAGCTTGTTCGGATCGTTGAAGTCGGGGAAGTCGCTGCGTGCTAGACGTGCATTGGATTCCACCAATGGCGCTATGACTTGCGTGTTGATCTTGTCACCGATGTCAGACTTGCCACGGAGCGCCAACATGTCCTTGAAACTTGCGCCTTTCGGAATGGTAATCGGTGGGGCAAAATCCTGACTGCTGCCGTATTTATCGCTGATATATTTGATGAACAACAAGAACAGAACGTAGTCCTTGTACTGGCTAGCGTCCATACCGCCGCGCAGCTCGTCGCACGAGGCCCAGAGGGATGAATAAAGGTCAGATTTCTTGAGTGCCATTTATTAACTTGAATGTACAAATCGCATTTCAATTAAACGAAAACTTTCTTGATTCTATACAGCGTTCTAAGCTGTTTTTTTTGAATTCCCTTCAATACTTTCATGAGATCGGCATCTTTGTGGAACTTACCGCTTACAGAATTTCCTGGCGGATTCGCTATGCGCAGCAACATAGATTCAATGTCTTTCAGGTAGCGCACCCTGTTAATTCTGAATATGGCAAATCTATCCCATTTATTTTTATGTCTGTTTCGAGTGTGTGAATGCAATCGCCAATAAAGATTGGTCGCGAGTCCAATGTAATAAAGCTGGTTGCGCTTATACAGTACATAGAGCCCTGAGTAACCCCGCATAATGTCCTGTAATCCTTCCTTGAAGGATGGCTCATCCAGGAGTTCGCGCGGTAAAGGCTTCGAAGCGCCTTTAATCAAGGCCCCTTTACTGGATGGCTTGCTTGATTTAATACGACTTCGATTTTTTGCCATACACATTCCCCACTAGTTCGAAAAAAAATCAAAGCTCATTTCAAGATTGCTCAGAATGCATGCGGATTAATGGTATCCGATAAGAGAGTAGGCACTCTTCCCTTAGCGGATAAAACAACATAGTAGCCACTGGTATATAACAACCCGGCGAGGCGGTTCGAATCAATACAGCGGCCTTATATCCAGCTCCTGATTGTTTTGGTAACCAATTTCAAATCAAATCTTGTCGTTATTAGATAATATCTTACTCCCTTGTTCTTCCCATTCCTGCCAACCTATCCGCCAGCCTATGGGTGCGCAGGTGCGTGTAACGCGCAAGCATCTGAAGCGTCCTGTGCCCGCTGATGGCGCGAATTTCCATCATGTCCAAGTCGGTATCCTCAAACAGCCGCGAGATGGCCTCGTGACGGAGATCATGGAACGTTAACCCCTTGATGCCAGTTTTCTTTACAACTCGCTTCCAAGCCGCACTGATGGCATTCGACGTCATGCCAAAGACTGAACCATTTATCCGTCGTGGGAGTCCCTGCAAAATCTCCAAGGCAACTGGCGACAGCGGTACGGTGCGGGCGTCCTCATTTTTCGTCTTAGGTAGCAAAATTGCACGGCGCTTCAGATCCACATGCTCCCAACGCATATCTGCAATTTCGCTACGGCGCATAGCAGTGGCGAGCGCAAAACGGATCACAGCACCGAATTCTGGCGATGCAGCTGCCAGGAGCCGCTCTTCTTCATCACCTACTAAACGACGCTCCCTCCCATGGGGAATCTTCGGCTTAGCTGCCTTGGCAAGTGGCACGGGGTTGACTAGGTAAGGCATACCCCAGGCGGATCGAGCGACGGTGTACAGATGGCTGATTGTGGCGAGCTCACTCAGCACTGTTGCGGGTTTAATTTTCTGCCCTTCACGTTCGCGTATGTAATCGGCCACATCCCTGCCTGTAAGGCGTGACAGGGCTATATCGGCAAGTGAACAGTGCCGCATACGCTCGATCTTGAGTAATTCGCGTTGTGCAGTAGCGGGCGCTTTCCGTGGTGTGACTTCCCGGCCGTAGCGTTGCAACGCAGCAGCCAGCGAGGTGCGGTCGCCTTCCGAACGATCTTGCCAGGCCCCGGTATCCATCTCGGACTCGGTCCGACGTGCCCACGCCTCGGCGTCACCCTTGGTGTCAAACGTGTGGTACTGGCGCTTGAACCCCAGGCGGATAATCTGCGCCTGCCACACGGGTTTGCCACGGGGTCCGATACGTTTACGGATGGCGGCCATACTCAGTTGCTCTTTTAGGCGGAGATAAGCTTTTTGGGCTTTTTGGGTCGGCCGCCCAGTTTTCCGTTCTGGCGAGCTGCGACAGCTTTTGCCACCGTGGTTGCCTTGCCGCCGATTTTTCCGATTTCCGCCGCCACCCAGCGCTTCGAGCCCAGGAACCCGTCGAGCAGCGCGGGAATATAAAGATCAGCATCCAGGCCCGGAAAGTGGATACCCAAGCCAGACGGCGTGATTTCAGCCTGTGAGAGATCGGCAGGACTTGCATGCTCCAACCCCTGCGCCTGCTTCGGGGAGAACGCCAATTCCAGGCCGGAAGCCAGCGAAATGACCACGCGGGCGATGCGCCGATCATAGTGCACTGAGACAGCCGCCGGAAAAGCAGCTTTTTTGTCTGCAGCGCGGCGGTTTGCCGCTGCAAAATCTTCATTCGTAATAGCCATGTATGCTCCTCCAGCTTTCGCAGAGCGCCGCCAAATTGGCGGCTAGCTCGCCAGCAATCATCCCAAGTTCCTTCTGCAAAAATCCGTAGTTCTCACGCAGCTCAGGAGGTCCATACGGGCAGTGCAAGTTGAACACCGCTTCATGATCGCTCCCGATCACATGGACATGAGCCGGGCGATGGTCATTCGGGTAGATCACCACACGGATTCCAAAGACCCTGAGGACGGTTGCCATTGTAGCAGATAACCTAAGCAGCTTGGGTTTATATTTCTGGCGGCACGAAGCTCATGCCAGGAGCTAACTATGGCGTATCTATGGCAAATTAAGGTTTTGATGTCAAACGAGATGAGCCACGTATTTGTAACTCATTGATTTTACTTGGTGCCGGCGGAGAGAGTCGAACTCCCGACCCACGCATTACGAATGCGTTGCTCTACCAACTGAGCTACGCCGGC
>Ga0307373_10006665_pt1 | contig 18273 bp, 21 predicted proteins | sample OX2MG_FD_202534 | JGI IMG/M metagenome (GOLD analysis project Ga0307373, IMG submission 202534) | Soil microbial communities from Risofladan, Vaasa, Finland - OX-2 | ecosystem: Environmental > Terrestrial > Soil > Coastal area > Acid sulfate soil | place: Finland: Risofladan, Vaasa | collected...
ACAACAACTCCCTCGGGCAGTGCTCCCGAGCAGACCAGTAGGAGAGAAGCCATGACTCGCACCGCCTCGCCCACAATCCCACGCCAAGTGACCCGGCCCAAGGCACGTGTTACATCACGAACCCGGCCAGCCGGCGTACGGCCCAAGACCGCTCTCTCGGCACGAGCCGAGCGCGGCGCCGGCGGTAGCGAGCCCGGCCTGCTGGGTCGCTACACCGGCCGCGAAGATCGCCTGCGCCAGGTGGTGGCCCTGCCCGGAGCCTGGGGAAGCGTGCTCGTCGTGGACCGCGACGCCAGCACCCTCGGCGACCGCCGTCTGGTGGCACATCTCGCGGCCGATGAGCCGCGGTGCAACGCGGCCCTGGTATGCGAGCACTACCTGGGAGACCCCGCGGGCCGCTGGTGCAGGAACGTGATTCAGGAAGACCTCGAGGTCGAGCCTTTCCCCGAGGAGGCGGAGACTGGGCCTGCCGGAGAGGCCGTGCCGTGCTCGGCGGAGCTCACCGACACCCACGGACGCGCCTACTCGCTGGAGCTCCACGCCGCCGGGATGTCGATCCCCGAGCTGCGCTGGTGCCGCTGCTCAGCAGCGGAGCATTGCTCAGCCGAGCCGATCAGCATGCGCGAGGCGATCGCGAGCCTCGAGAGCTACGAGCCCGTGCGTACCCTCACCCGCAGGGCGCTCGCGTTGCACCGCGATGACCCGACGGTCTCGGTTGCGGTGCTTCGTGCCGAGCGGGCGCGGATGGACGTGAGCAAGATCGTCCTGAACCGAGGACTGCGACAGGCAGTGCTCGCCGCCGCCGCGGCGCAGGGTCTGAGCATGAGCGAGATCGCGGTGCGCTGCGGGAGAGTCAAACACGACTCCAAGGGCAAGGAAAGCGGCGAGACGAGCTGGCTGGCCCGGCGCCTGGGGATCGCTCCAGAGGGTGGCGAGAGCACCCCTACGCCCTGGATCCACAGCGATGTTCTGGCGCTGATCGCGCGCCGCGGCCTGGGGATCAGCCCGCGCGAGGTGGAGCTCGGATGAGCGCTCATGCCGCGCTGCTCGATCCTCCCGGGGCGCCCTTAGCAGGCATTCAGCCAGACCCTGGCGCTCTTGCAGCGCCGGTCCTCATAGTCGAGTCCGATGCCGCGCTGGGAGAAGCGATCGCCGAGCAGCTCGCCGCGGATGGCTATCTGGCTGAGCTGGCGCTCACCGCCTCCCACGCCCGGGCCTTGGCCGCGTTGCGCTTACCGAAGCTGGCGGTGATCGGAGACCTCGAGGAGCCGCGCGGTGCCCTGGAACTGCTGGGGGAGATTCGCGAAGATGATTCCGGGGAGGGTCCCTGGCCGGTAGAGCTGCCGGTCATTTTGGTCTCCTCGCGGGCGCAGGAGCTGGACGTGCTCCGGGCCTTCGAGGCTGGGGCTGATGACTTTCTCGCTCGCCCAGCGAGGTATCTCGAGCTGCGGGCGCGCTTGCGGGCGGTTTTGCGCCGCAGCGAGAGTGCCACCGGACGCGGCCGGCTGCTCCAGGTGGGACCCCTTGCGATCGATCTCGACGCTCACGCCGTGAGCCTGCACGCAGAACACCTCGACCTGCGCCCGCTGGAATACGAGCTGCTCGTCCAGCTTGCCAGTGCTCCGGACCGGGTGTTCGCCAAGCAGGAGCTGCTGCGCTCGGTTTGGGGATACGGGCCGGGCACCGCCACACGCACCGTTGACAGTCACTCAAGCCGCCTGCGCCGCAAGCTCACCGCAGCAGATGCCCACCGGCCCGGGCGCTGGGTGATCAACGTGCGGGGAGTCGGCTACCGGCTGAGGTGAGCCTTCGGGGCCCTTACTGGCGCCCGGTCGAGAGAACCGTCTCAAGTGCGGCGTAGGTTTTCGCTCAGGTGCTCAACAAATCGATCAACGGAGACCATTCATGTCTAGCTTCACCATCAATCGCGTTGTTCTGGTAGGACGGCTCACCCGTGACCCCGAGCTGCGTGCGCTGCCTTCTGGCCTCAGTGTTTGCCAACTGCGGGTCGCGTGCAGCTCGACCCGCAAAGACGCCGAGGGCGACTACCACGACAAGCCCAACTACTTCAATGTGAGCGTCTTCGGCAGCTCGGCGGACAGCGTTTGCCGCTACACGCGCAAAGGCAGGCGCGTCGCCATCGACGGCTGGAGTGGCGCGAATGGGAGTCCTCCGAGCAGCAGAAACGCCAGGCGGTGAACGTTGTGGCCGAAAAGGTTCTGTTCCTGGACGGGCCCGGCGAGCGAGAGGCCGGCGAGCCTCGCGAGCAGGCCGGCAGCGATGAACAAATCGAGAGCGACGAGCAGGTCGTTATCGGCGAGCAAGCCAGCACGGCCGAGACCGATCACGATCAGCAACCGGACGGCGAGCTCGTCGGCATCGGCGCGGGTTCTGAGGATGTCGACCTCATCTTCTAGACAGGCCACGCTGTATCGCAGCGCGTACAACGGTGGGGGCGTCCGGCGGTGTCCCCACCGTTGGGCCTCACGCTCTGGGGCGCCGCAACGAGCCGGCATCCGCGCGGCGTGCCGTATGCGTAAACTGGCGCGCCGCAGCATACGAGCAACAAGAAACCATCTGAGAACTCTTCACCTCGCCTCACGGCATGTCCCTGAGAAGAGCCTGGAGTCTCGGATAGTTTCTAAGCAATCGTCCCCGTGCGCGAGGAGCCCAGTCCGGTGCCAGTCAACAGCCAAGCGGTCGGTAAGACCTATGAGCCCACGCTATACGCAGTGGGCCGGGAGAAGATCAAGGAGTACGCCCGGGCGGTGGGTGAGACCAATCCTGTTCATCTCGACGTACAGGCCGCCCGCGCGGCTGGTCACGCAGACGTCGTGGCACCCCCGATGTTCGCTGTCGTCTATAGCGCCCCCTCGGTCGGACCGCCGATCTTCGATCCCGAGATCGAGCTCAACTTCGCGATGATGGTGCACGGTGGCCAGGAGTTCGAGTGGGGGCCACTCGTGGTAGCGGGCGACGAGATCACGACCACCACCAGCGTCAAGGACATCTCCGAAGCTGACGGACGCGGCTATTACGTGTTCGAGTCGATCTCGATCAACCAGCGTGGCGAGCAGGTTTGCCGCGGTACATGGACGAACATCGTGCGGGGAGTGTGATTTGGAATGGCAGATCTAGCAGTGGGTGCGCAGATTCCTGAGGTGAGGGTTACGCCGGACAAGTACCTCACAGCGCGCTATGCCGGCGCCTCCGGCGACTTCAACCCGATCCACATCGACGAGGACTTCGCCAAAGCGGTCGGTCTGCCCGGCCGGATCCTGCACGGCTTGTGGACGATGGCTCAGGTGGCCCGCGCCCAGACCGAGGCGGCGGGAGGCCCCGGGCACCTGAAGCGCCTGTCGGTGCAGTTCCGCGGCATGGGCGTGCCCGAGCAGGAGATCGTGGTGAGCGGCACCGTGCTCGAGTCCGGCGGGGGAAGGGCCATCGTCGAGACCGTGGCCGAGCAGTCGGGCAAGCAGATCATCCGCAACGCGCAGGCCGAGCTTCAGCTCTGATCGGGCCGGGCAGCTGCGCGGCGCCTAGAATCAAATCCGTGCTGAGCGCAAGACAGGAACTGATCCTGTGCAAGGTGGTGGACGATTTCCTTCAGACCGGGCAGCCGGTGGCATCGCGGTCCCTTGCCAGCGATCCGGAGCTCGGCTGCGGGCCGTCCACCATCAGAAATGAGCTGTCGCTGCTCGAGGAGCACGGCCTGCTGGCCCATCCGCATGTCTCGGCGGGCCGCGTTCCGACGGACGCAGGCCAGCGCTATGTAGTCGACCGCATGCTTGCCTGCGGTCAGGATCCGCTGCCTGCGCGGCGATTGGAGCTGTCGCTGATCCGGCGTGAGGTGGAGGAGGCGATGCGCGCGACCACCGAGACCCTCTCGCAGGTGACAAACCTGCTGGCGGTGGTCTCCGCTCCGGCGATGCACACCGCGACGATCAGGCACATCGAGGTGCTGGCGCTGCAACCGCAGGTGGTGATGGTCGTGATCATCACCTCCACAGGAGGCGTTTCGAAGATGCTGCTGACCTTCGAGGGTACGGTCGATCCGGGGCTCGTGGCATGGGCGGGGGAGTATCTGAACGAGCGGCTCACCGGCCTTGGGCTCCGGGCGCGCATGATCCACCAGCGCTTGGCCGACCCGAGCCTGTCCGCTACAGAGCTGTCGTTCCTCGGGCGTTTGGCCGCGGCCTTCAGCGAGATCTCCTCCGAGGGAGAGGACATTCTGTATCTGGATGGTACGGCGCGGCTCCTGTCCGCCGGGCAGATCCAGGACACCGCTCAGATCAACGAGCTGATGGGCCTGCTCGAGCGTCGCGTCGCGCTGCTGGCGATGTTGCGGGCGGCACTGGGTGAGTCGGGAATCTATGTGCGGATCGGCCGTGAGAACGAAATCCCCGCGATGCGCTCCCTCGCTCTGGTGGCGACGGGCTATGGAGTGGCCCAGCGCAAGCTGGGTACTGTCTCGGTGATCGGACCGGTGCGTATGGACTATGCCGGCGCGATCGTCACCGTGCGCGAGGCCGCGCACGAGCTGTCGCGCTTTGTCGAAGATGCTTACGCCGAGAACTGACGCGGCTCTGCGACCGAAGCCTGAGAGAAGAGACTCGTGATGAGCCGTACATCCAGCCCCCGCGATCCTTATGAGGTGCTCGGCGTGCAGCGCGACGCCTCCGAGCAGCAGATCAAGAAAGCCTTTCGCGCGCTGGCGATGGAGCTGCACCCGGATGTCAATGCGCACGACCCCGAGGCGGAGGAGAAGTTCAAGGAGGCCGCCGAGGCGAACGAGATCCTCTCCGATCCTGACCGGCGCGCCACGTATGACCGCTACGGCCACGAGGGGCTGCGCTCAGGCGGATACGCCCCCAACTTCGACGCGTTCGGTTCGGTCGGAGACCTGTTCAACGCGTTCTTCGGGGGCGGTAACCCATTTGACGGACGCTCAGGTGCGGCACGGGGCGAGGATGAGGCGGTGGCGGTCGAGATCGATCTGATCGAGGCGGCCGACGGTGTGAAGGTGAAGGTTGCCTACGAGGCGGTCGAGCGCTGTGAGCACTGCCGCGGCAATGGCGCTGAGCCGGGTACGCCGATCGAGACCTGCGAGCGCTGCGGCGGGAACGGACAGTTGCAGGCGGTGACCCGGACGCCGTTCGGACAGATGGCACGCACGGTGCTTTGTGACGTCTGCCACGGTGACGGTCGCGTCCCCAAGCAGCCCTGCCGCGAGTGCCGTGGCCGCGGTCGCCGGGCGGTTAGGCGTGAGCTCGATGTCGATGTGCCAGCCGGGATTTCCGACGGTCAGCGCATCCGGCTTACCGGGCGCGGTCACGCGGGCGAGATGAGCGCTCCGGCAGGGGATCTCTACGTACTCGTCAGAGTGCGCGAGGACGAGCGGTTCGTGCGCGAAGGCGACGATCTGATCGCGGCGCTTGATGTGGCGGCTCCCCTGGCGGCGCTCGGCGCGACGCTCCAGACCCCCACCTTGGATGGCACGGCCTCGGTGCAGGTGCCGGCGGGCACACAGCCGGGCGAGGTGCTCACGCTGCGGGGCGAGGGGATGCCCGCGCTGCATCGCGGCCGGCGAGGGGATTTGCGCGTGGTCGTGAACGTCGTGGTTCCGCGCCGTCTGAGCGAGGAGCAGCGCGAGCTGCTGGAACGACTGAACGGAACGCTCACCGAGGAGAACCTGCGCTCCGAGGAATCGATGTTCGCCAAGCTGCGCCGCACGTTGCGCGGCCCAGCGGCGTGATTCGCCTCGCGGTGCGCGTCAGGCGCGAGGATGCGGAGATCGTGCTGGCGGAGCTGTTGGAGCTCGCACCCAGCGGCGTGGAGGAGGTGGGGGTTGGCGAGGAGATGGTCGAGTACGCCGTGTATGGCGCGCCAGGGGAGCTGCCGAGGCTTCCTGACCTGAGGGCGGTCGTGGGCGCGACGCCAGTGGAGGTCTCGAGCACCGAGATCGCCGGCGATTGGCCCGAGCGCTGGAAGAGCTTCCATCGTCCTGTGCTGATCAAGTCCCCGCGCGGAGTTCCAGCCTTGTATGTGCGGCCTCCGTGGGAGGCTCCCAGCGACCGCGAAGATGTTAAGGAGATCGTCATCGACCCCGGGCAGGCGTTTGGTACGGGTGCCCACGCCACCACACGCCTGTGCCTGGAGCTGCTGCTGGAGCTGACAGGGCTCGAGGGTGCTGCGGGGCCGTTGCTGGATATCGGGACCGGGTCGGGGGTACTGGCGATCGCCGCTGCGCAACTCGGGTTCGCACCGGTGCTGGGTCTCGACCACGAGCGTGAGAGCGTTGCGGCCGCCGGGGAGAACGCGAACGCGAACGGGGTGGCGATTGAGGTGCGCCGCTTTGATCTGCGCTCGCAGGCGCTGCCGTGGCTGGGCGCCGCGGACGGACCGGCGGAGCCGATCGTCGTGGTGGCGAACCTGCTGGGACCGTTGCTACTCGACCTGGCCCGGGGGATGCCCTGTGCGCCGTCAGGACTGCTGGCAGGGGGTCTCTTGAGAGACCAGGTGGATGAGGTCGTGGGAGCTTTCGGTGAGCGCCTTCCTCTGCGCGAGCGTGAGCGGCGAGTGAGTGGCGAGTGGGCCGCGGTGTGGCTTACTGCTCCCTGATCAGGCGCTGTCGGGTATCTCGGTGGCCGCGCGCACGATCGCGCGATAGACGAGATCGATCGCCGCGCGGGGGCCGTTCTCCTCTTCCACCAAGGCGCCGGCCGCGCCCAATGCCGCGCCGATCGTCTCCAGGGCCTCACCGTCGCTCCCAGGTTCGGGATCGCGGCATGCTGCCAGGGCCATGTCGAGCATCGCGTGCGCCTGTTCGGTGGCACCCGTGAAGAGCGCCGGGCCGACCAGGCTCGCATAGCCGTACACACGTGCGAGACGGCCCGAGAGCGTGATCGAGTCTCCGCGTCGCGGTGCGCTGGCAGCGGGCAGTCCGTGGCCATCGAGCAGCGAGGCCATCGTCCCGCCCAGCACCGCTCGCGTCGCCGGCTCGTCGAGCCCTGCCTGCTGCGCCACGCGCAGCGCCAGATAGAGTGTCGTAGCGGGCATGCCGTAGGGGGGGTCCGAAGCGAACACGATCCGCTCGGCGGGGACGCGCGCGAACAGCTCGATCACGTCGAGCGGGAAGAAGCAGGAGATGTCGTAGAGCACGCCCGGGTGGCTGGCCAGGCGTGTCGTGAGGATCCCCTGGTCGCAGATCGCCCCGTGCGCGAGGATCAGCACCGCGCCGGGATGGCGAAGGGCGAGGTCGGCGAGACCGTCCGCCAGCGGCGGCAAGCCGCGCCCCGCGTGGATCAGGATCGGTATGCCGGCGTCTTCGGCCAGCGCGAAAACGCCGTCCATCTCCCCACCGTCGAACACGAAGCCCTGCGCACGCGGATGCAGCTTGATCCCCCTGGTGCCCGCCGCCAGGCACCGCTTAGCCTCCTCCAGCGGATCTTCGGCAGGATCCAGCCGGCTGAACGGCACCAGCCGCCCGTCGCTTTCGCCCGCCCAGGCGAGCACACGGTCGTTCGGGACGCGATAGGACGGGTGGCGGTCGGGGTCGTGCAGCGGGAATACGCATGCCCGTCGTGCCTGCACGGCGTCGAGCTGCTCGAGCAGCTGCGGCAGGCTCAACGATCGCCCGTCCTCGTCGAGCCCCAGATGCGTGTGCGCGTCGATCACTTCCGCGCCAGCGGGACGCAGGCGCTCCACCTCGGCGAGGAACGGAGCCAGGGCGCTGGCGTACAGGGATGAGGCATTCACGGGCGCCACCCTATTGGCTGGTTGCCAGGATCGTGTCATTGGCCTCGACCCCGGATCCGGATTAGCCTCTGAGGATGGCCTGGCAGATCGTGATCGCGGGTGGCGGCTTTGGTGGCTTCTATGCCGCCCGGGCACTGGAGCGGTTGCAGGGAGCAAACAGCGCAAAGGTGACGCTGGTCAACGAGGCCAACTTCATGCTGTACACCCCGCTGCTCCCCGGCGCCGCTGGCGCCACGCTCGACCCGCGTCATGTGGTCGTTCCGCTGCGCTCGCAGCTGCGAGGGACTGATTTGGTGATCGGAGAGGTAACTGGAGGGGATCCGGCACGAAGGACCCTCGGCGTGAAGCGAATCGATGGAGAGCAGATCGAGCTGGTATACGACCAGCTGGTCGTTGCGCTCGGGTCGGTTTCGCGCACGCTGCCGATCCCCGGCCTGGCCGAGTACGCGACCGGCTTGAAGAGCCTGCAGGATGCCACGGCCCTGCGCAACCGCGTGCTGAGCTGCATGGACATCGCCGAGTCGCTGGAGGATCCCGTCAAGCGCGCTGAGTACCTTGGCTTCGTATTCGTTGGCGCGGGATATGCAGGCGTGGAGGGACTGGCCGAGCTGCAGGACTTCGCCGCGCAGGCGATCGAGCTGTACCCGCGCTGTCGCGCAGAGGGCATGCGATGGGCGCTGGTGGAGGCAAGGGACCGGATCATGCAGGAGGTGCCGAAGGGCCTGTCGGAGTTCGCTGCGCGTGAGCTGCGCGCGCGCGGCATAGAAGTGCTTACCGAGACCTCGGTGAAAGAGATCACTGAGTGCGACGTGATGCTGTCCGGCGGCGAACGGGTCCCGGCGCGCACTGTCGTGTGGACGGCCGGCGTGGCGCCGAGCCCCGCCGTTGGCAGGTTGGGCTTGCCGCTGGACCGCGCAGGACGGGTGGTGGTTGACCGCACGATGCGCGTGGAGGGCTTCCAGCACGTGTGGGCGATCGGCGACTGCGCCGCGGTTCCCGATCCCGCAAGGCAAGGACAGCCGTGCCCTCCGACCGCACAGCACGCGATCCGCCAAGGGCGGCTGGTGGCCCGCAACGTAGCCGCGGCGCTCGGCACAGGACGGGTGCGGCGATTTCGCTATCGCACCAAAGGGGTCGTCGCCGAGCTTGGGCACAACGAGGCGGTCGCGCTCACGCTCGGCGTGCGCTGGCGCGGCCTGCCCGCGTGGTTCATCGCACGTACCTATCACCTGCTGCTGATGCCCGGCATGGGACGCAAGCTGCGTTTGCTCGCTGACTGGAATGTCGCATTGCTATTTGGGCGCGATACCTCCGCCCCCGGGCGCCTGGGTAGCCCCACTCCGCTGGAGCGCAGGGAGGATCCCGGCAGTTGATCACACACAAGCTCCTCGCCCCTGCGTATCCTCATCTGAGATGGCGATAGTCGACGAGGTGAAAGCTGACCTGCATGGTGCAATGCGCGCGGGCGAGAAGGACAGAGTCGGCGCGCTGCGACTCGTTCTCTCCGAGCTGCAGAAGGCAGCGAAGGAGGGCGGCGGCGATGAGCTCGCCGTGCTCCGGCGCGAGCGCAAGCGCCGGCTCGAGGCCGCCCAGGCATACCGGGAGGCTGGACTCCAGGACCGGGCAGGCAGCGAGGAGGCCGAGGCCCGGCTGATAAGCACGTACTTGCCCGCCGAGCTCTCGGAGGCTGAGCTGGAATCGATCGTCGCGCAGGCTGTGCGCGACAGCGGCGCGCAATCGGTGAAGGACATGGGGGAGGCGATGAAGCAGGCGATGGCGGTCGTCGACGGTCGCGCAGATGGCAAGCGTGTCTCCGGACTTGTGCGGGCGTCGCTGCAGGAATGAAGACGCAGGTCGAGCTACCGGACGGCGTTGCCGTGGAGCTGGCGGGCAGTCAGGACGCGGTGCTTCGCGCACTGCAGGCGCACCTCGACTGCAAGGTCTTCCTGCGTGGGAACGTCCTCACCCTCGACGGCGAGGAGTCAGAGACGCACGCCGGCGAGCGGGTCGTACGCGAGCTCTCGGAGCTGATCGCGCACGGGCATCAGATCGGCCCGGGCACGATCTCGGCCGTGACCGGTGCGCTCGACGCTCACGAGTCCCCGGCTCGGGTGCTCGAGGACATCGTGTGGCGCCATCGTGGCCTGCGCGTCGCGCCGAAGACGGTCAACCAGAAGCGCTACGTGGATTCCGTGCGCAACAACACAGTCACCTTCGGCATCGGGCCGGCCGGCACCGGCAAGACGTTCCTTGCAGTTGCGATGGCCGCTGCAGCCCTCTCGCGCCATGAGGTGAATCGGATCATCCTCACGCGCCCGGCTGTCGAGGCCGGCGAGCGGCTGGGCTTCCTGCCCGGCGACCTGATGGCAAAGGTGGACCCATATCTGCGCCCTTTGTTCGACGCGCTTCACGACATGCTCGACCCGGAGAAGGTCTCGCAATACATCGAGCGTGGCGTAATCGAGATCGCCCCGCTCGCGTTTATGCGCGGCCGTAGCCTCAATGACTCGTTCGTGATCCTGGACGAGGCTCAGAACACCACGCCCGAGCAGATGAAGATGTTCCTCACGCGTCTGGGCTTCGGGTCGAGGATGGTGGTGACCGGCGACATCACGCAGGTGGACCTTCCCCGCGAGCAGCAGTCGGGCCTGATCGTTGTGGGCGAGGTGCTCGACGGGATCGAGGGCATTGAGTTCGTACGCTTTGGTGGGGAGGATGTGGTTCGCCACAAGCTCGTGCAGCGGATCGTGGAGGCCTACGGCGAGCACTCCCAGCGCGAGACACCGGAGCTACGCGCCGCCGATCGCCGCCGCGCCTGAGATACGGCGCGCGATGCTCGAGGTGGAGGTCTTTGGCACGCAGCTGGCTTTCGATCCGCCCCCGCAGGCCACGGTGCGAGACCTGTGCGTTCTGGCGGCCGCCTCGGCTGGCGTGGAGGATGGTCATCTGGCGATCGAATACGTCGACGCCGAGCGGATCGCGCGGTTGAACGCCCAGCACCGCGGCAAGGAGGGCCCGACGGACGTGCTGTCCTTTCCGGTCGATGGCGCGGCGCCGCACGATGGCGCTGAAAGGGAGCTGGGCGACGTGGTGATCTGTCCCGAGCATACGATCGACCTACGCGAGGCGATCGTCCATGGTGTTCTGCATTTGTTGGGCATGGATCACGAGACCGATAACGGTGAGATGCTGGCACTGCAGGCGGAGCTCTTGAAACGACCCCACCCACCCAGCCGGTGACCCGCAGCGGCTTCGTCGCGCTCGCCGGACGGCCGAACGTCGGCAAGTCGACGCTGGTGAACGCTCTTGTAGGGGAGAAGGTGGCGATTGTGTCCGACCGCCCGCAAACCACGCGGAGAGCCATACGTGGCGTGCGCAGCAACGGCGACTGCCAGATGGTGCTTGTGGACCTGCCGGGCGTGCAGCGCCCGCGCGACACGCTCACCGAGCGTATGGCCCAGACGGTGCGTCAGGAGCTGGATGGCTGTGACGTGACGCTGCTGGTGCTGAACGGCGAGCAGGGGGTGGGTCCCGGGGATCGTTTCATCGCTCAGGCGCTCACGGGTGCGAGCGCGGTGGCGACGATCGCGGTGAACAAGGCCGACCGCTTGACGCGAGCGCAGACAATCGAGGCGTTGGGGCAGGCCGTTGAGCTTGGGGTCTCAGACGATATTTTCCCGATCTCCGCACGTACTGGGGCTGGCGTGGAGGCGCTGACGGAGCATCTGGAGGCGGCGATGCCGGAGGGCCCGTTCATGTTCACGGAGGGCGCGAGCTCCGATCAGCCGCGCGCGGTGTTGCTGGCGGAGCTGGTGCGAGAGGCGGTCATCAGGCGTACTTTCCACGAGCTGCCTCATGCCGTGGAGGTGGTTGTCGAAGAGATCGAGTGGGTGGGCGGGAATCTGGGCGATCTGGTGCGGGTGAGGGCGCTGATCTGGGTGGAGAGCGAATCCCAGAAGGGGATCCTGATCGGTGCGAAGGGACGCATGATCAAGGCGATCGGCGTGGCGGCACGCCGTGAACTGGAGCGTGAGCTGGGTGCTCAGGTTCACCTAGACCTGTCGGTCCGCGTCCGCCGCGACTGGCGCACGGATGAGGGATCGCTCGACCGGTTGGGTATCACCTGAGCTGTCCAGCCAGCCTCTATGACTGGACGAGAGAGGCCCGGCCGACCGAAGAAGAGGGGCCCGGCCGAAGCCGGGTGACACGCGCCCTTGGCGCGAGTCCCCGTTTCGGCCAGCAGGCCTTCGGCCGGCTGCGCCACCCTCTTGGCGGCCTCTAGCCGGCTGCGCGGGGCGGTGCCCACATCAGATCCGCTTTGACAGGTGCCCGGCAATTAGCTCGATGGCTGTGAGGTCGAGCTCGGCCGTGAAGATGAAGGGAACCGGTAGCACCTCGAAGCGCCGGCGGCGCAGGCGTGCGAGCTGGTTGTGCTGGGAGCGTGCGCGGTCGTGCACGGCGTGTGCGGCCAGCGCGGCCGAGTGCATCACGGGGCTGCTTACCTTTAGGCGGTCGATTTGCAGGAGCTCCGCGGCGGAGAAGCGCCGTGGCAGGGTGCCGTTGAGAACAACCGCGTGCAATGTGCGGTCGAGCTTTTGCTGCAGTCCGTCCTGGAGCTCGAGTGTCTCGGTGACGGCCATCTCGGTTGGCTGGGCGATCGCGAGATAACTCGTGCGCGCGGGATCACTGAGCAGCTCGCGCACGCGCTGTGTCTGCGAGGCGATTGGCCCGACGCGTGCGATCGCGCCGAAGGTCTGTGGCGAGTGGAGCATCCCCAGGGCGTGTCCGGTGGCGGGGGCGTCGAGGATCACCAGGTCATAGCCGCCGGAGCGCCTGCGTGAGCCCTGGGTGAGCTTCCAGATCTTCACCATGCTGATGAGCTCCTTGGCGCCCGGAGCGGCGGCAGCGAAGTACTGGAAGGTGCCGCTGGATGCGAGCACCCGGCCCGAGACGCGCCCGCCGAGTGCCTGCAGCCACTCGAGCAGGGCGCGGTCGGGATCGATCGAGATGCTCCAGAGGTTCTTGCGGAGCTCCAGCTCGCGACCGGCGTCCTGTTTGGCTGCTCCGAATAGCTCTGGAAGCCTCTGCTGGGCTCCCACCTCTACGACGATCGTGCGCAGCCCGCGATTTGCCGCGAGCAGCCCGAGCGCGGCCGATACCGTCGTCTTGCCCACGCCGCCCTTGCCGGTGAGGACGAGCAGCTTGCGATCCAGTAGCGATGCCATCGTGGAGATGCAACCTACAATCCCGCAGGTGAGCTCATCAGCCTCAGATCAAGAAAACATCCGAAAGCTCCGAGACTCCACCTCGGCAAGCACCGGGACGCACTCTGAGGAGCGCTCAGATGAATATCAAGCAATCGATGCGCAGATCTCCTACGACGCTCAGGGACTCGTGCCGTGCGTCGTACAGGACTGGAGCACGGGAGAGGTGCTGACGCTCGCCTATATGAATGAGGAGGCCCTGGAGCGCACACGTGCCACGGGCGAGCTGCATTTGTGGAGCCGCTCGAGGGAAGAGCCTTGGCACAAGGGCGCCACGAGCGGCAATACCCAGACGATCAAGGCACTGCGGCTGGATTGCGACGGCGACACGCTGCTGGCGCTGGTGGAACCTGCCGGCCCGGCCTGTCACACGGGCGAGCGGACATGCTTTCACCGGGGTGAGCTCGAGCCGCCCGCACCGCACGAGACGTTGCCGGCCCTGGAGCGGACGTTGCGTGCGCGCGCGAAGGAGCGCCCGGCAGGCTCATATACGGTCGAGCTGCTGGACGATCCGGAGCGGATCGGCGCGAAGGTGATGGAGGAGGCCGAGGAGGTCGCGCGCGCCGCGCGCGAGGAGTCTGATGAGCGCGTCGATGAAGAGGCGGCCGACGTGATCTATCACCTGCTTGTGCTGCTGCGCTCCCGCGGCCGCTCGCTCCAGGACGCCGAGCGGGTGCTCGATGGCCGTCGCTGAAAGCCAGCCCTCCGGCGAGTCGCGTCTTGGTCAGCTGCCGTTCACCCCATCGCTGGAGCAGGCGCGCGAGCTGGCCGTCTCGCACAACCTGATCCCGCTCTCGGTCTCCTTCGTCGAGGACCGCGAGACGCCGGTCTCCGCCTTCCTGAAGCTGCGCGCGCTCGCTCCCGAGGCGCCGGCCTTTCTGCTCGAGTCCGCCGAGCAGGGCCAGCGCGTCGGGCGCTGGTCCTTCATTGGCTTCTCCCCGCACCGGGTGTTGCGCTGGCTTCCGGGCGACGCCGGCGACCCCTACGCGCTGGCCGCCGAGCTGATCGCGCGCTTTGACCAGGCGCCGCTGCCCGCCGCGGTGGCTGGCGCTCCCTTCACGGGCGGCGCCGTGGGCGTGTTCGGCTATGACCTCGTGCGCTCCGTCGAGCCGCTCGGCGAGGCCAATCCCGACCCAGTCGGCGTTCCCGACCTCGCGCTGATGCTCACCGACGGTCTGCTGATCTTCGATCACCTCAAGCACACGACCACGATCCTCGTCAACGCCAACCTCGATGCCGAGCCCGACCTCGAGCAGGCTTACGCGCGGGCCGCCGGCCAGATCGCGGCTGTGCGCGAGGCGCTCGCCGGGCCGGTGCCGCGCGCGGAGCCGCGGGTGCCGCGCGAGATGCCCGTCTTCGAGTCGAACATGGCGCGCGAGGACTTCGAAGCGATGGTCGCGAGGATCGTCCGCTACATCCATGCCGGCGATGCCTTCCAGGTCGTCCCTTCTCAGCGCTGGTCTGCTGCCTCCCCGGTCGAGGCCTTCTCGATCTACCGCGGCCTGCGCGCCGTCAACCCCAGCCCCTACATGTACTTTCTCGACTTCGGCGACTTCCAGATCGCGGGGGCCAGTCCGGAGCCGCTGCTCACCGTCAGCGGCCGTCATGTGCTGACCAAGCCGATCGCCGGTACCCGTCCACGAGGCGAGAATCCCGAGCAAGACCGCCGGATCGCCGCCGAGCTGCTCGCCGACGAGAAGGAGCGGGCCGAGCACGTGATGATGGTCGACCTCGGGCGCAACGATCTCGGCCGGGTCTGCGAGTACGGCAGCGTGGTGGTCGATGAGCTGATGGAGATCGAGACCTACAGCCACGTCATGCACATCGTCTCGACGGTCTCAGGCACGCTGCGCGAGGGCGTGGGCGCGCTCGACGCGCTGCGGTCCGTGCTGCCAGCGGGCACGCTCTCGGGCGCCCCGAAGGTCAGGGCGATGCAGATCATCGACGAGCTCGAGCCGGTCAAGCGGGGCGGTTACGGCGGGGCGATCGGCTACCTCAGCTACAACGGGGATCTCGACACCGCGATCCACATCCGCACGGTCGTGATCAAGGACGGCGTCGCCCACGTCCAAGCGGGTGGTGGAACGGTTGCTGACGCGAAGCCGGAGTATGAGTATGAGGAGTCCCTCGCAAAGTCCACGGCGGCGATGCAAGCGATAAAGCTCGCCTGCGAACAGCCGGAATGGCCATGAGAGTCCTGGTGGTCGACAACTACGACTCGTTCACGTACAACCTCGTCCAGTACCTCGGTGAGCTGGGAGCGGAGGTCGACCGGCTGCTGGAGCGTGGGTATGACCGCTGCGTCGTCTCGCCTGGGCCGTGTACCCCGAACGAGGCCGGCATCTCGCTCGAGGTCGTGCGCCGTCTGCCCGAAGCGGGCATCCCGACCCTGGGTGTCTGCCTGGGGCATCAGTCACTCGCTCAGGCCTTCGGAGGCACGGTCAAGCTGCACGAGCCGATCCACGGAAAGGCGACGACGATCGAGCACGACGGGCGCACGATCTTCCGGGGCATCTCATCGCCGCTGACGGTGGGGCGCTATCACTCACTCATCGTCGAGGACGAGCTGCCCGGCTGCCTGGAGTGCTCGGCGCGTGGTGGGGGCGTGCTGATGGCGCTGCGTCACCGCGAGCTGCCCGCGGAGGGTGTGCAGTTTCATCCGGAGTCGGTGCTGACGAACGAGGGGAAGCAGTTGTTGAGCAACTTTCTAAAAGGGCCGGACGGTGCCTAACGCGACCCTGACGACAGCGATCGACGCGCTCAGCGCCCGCCGGGACCTGAGCGCGGATGAGACCGCGGAGGTGCTCGCGGAGATCATGCATGGGGATGTCTCCGAGATCCAGATCGCGGGCTTTCTGATCGCGCTGAGGACGAAGGGTGAGACCGTGGACGAGCTGGCCGGGCTGGCGCGGACAATGCGGGCGCTGGCGGTGCACGTGGAGAGCGAGCGCGAGGATCTGCTCGACACCTCCGGTACGGGGGGCGGGAAGCGTACGTTCAACGTGTCGACCACCGCCGCGTTGATTGCCGCCGGAGCGGGGTGCGCAGTGGCCAAGCACGGCAATCGCTCCGCCACGAGCCTGTCTGGGTCAGCGGATGTGCTGGAGGCGCTGGGCGCTCGTATCGATCTCGCGCCGGAGGGCGTGGCGCGCTGTATCGAGGAGGCGGGGTTTGGATTTCTCTTTGCCCCAGCACATCACCAGGCCACCCGGTTCGTCGTGCCCGTGCGGCGCGAGCTGGCGGTGAAAACAATCTTCAATCTGCTGGGGCCGCTGACGAATCCGGCTGGCGCGCGCAGGCAGCTGATCGGCGTGTCGGATCCGAGCTACCTGGAGAGGATGGCTGGCGCCCTTGCGCGGCTGGGGGTGGACCGTGCGGTGGTTGTAGCCGGCGAGGACGGGTTGGATGAGGTCTCGATTAGCGCGGCGACGCGAGTCGTTGAGGTGAACGGCGAGGAGCTACGCCATTACACGCTCACGCCGGGCGATGTAGGGATCGAGCTCGCCGCCGAGGATGGCTATGAGGGGGGCACGCCTGCGGAGAACGCGGCAGTGACGCGTGCGATCCTGGCGGGCGAGCAGGGGGTGCGCGCCGATCTCGCGCTGATCAACGCGGGCGTCGCGATCTACGCCGCCGGCGTTGCGGAGAGCATCGCGGAGGGTGTGCAAGCAGCGCGCACGGCGCTGGAAGACGGGAGCGCACAAAGCGCCTTGGAGAGCTATCTGGAGGCCAGCCTGCGCTACGCGCCCGCGGAGGCCGCGCGGTGAGCACGCACACGCCGACGGTGTTGGAGCGCATTCTCCAGAGCACGCGCGAGGAGGTGGGCGCGCGCAAGCGGGAGCTGCCCACGGAGGAGCTCGAGCACCGGGCGTTGGCTCTCAGCGAGGAGCCTGGCGCACCGCAGCTGCGTTTCAGTAGCTCTTTGAGAGGACCGGGGATGGCGGTGATCGCCGAGTTCAAGCGCCGCTCGCCCTCGGCTGGGGTGCTGCGCGAGGCGGCGGATGTCCACGATCAGGTGGGAGCGTACGAGCGCGGCGGCGCGAGCGCGGTGTCGGTGCTGACGGAGGGCACGAACTTCGACGGGTCGCTCGAGGACCTGCGTGCCGCGCGTGCCGCATGCGGGCTGCCGATCCTGCGCAAGGATTTCATCGTCGAGGACTACCAGCTGTACGAGGCGCGTGTGTGGGGCGCCGACGCGGTGCTGCTGATCGTTGCCGCGCTGGACGAGCTGGAGCTGAAGTCACTGCACGATGCTGCGCGCACGCTGGGGCTGGATGTGCTCGTGGAGGTGCACGACCGCGACGAGCTGCAGAGCGCGCTGAAAATCGGGGCTGGGCTGATTGGGATCAACAATCGCGACTTGAGAGACTTCAGCGTGGACGTGGGACGCACCGCGCGCCTGATGGGCGAGATTCCGCCAGGAGTGACGGTGGTCTCGGAGTCGGGGATCGCGGAGGCAGAGCAACTGCGCAAGCTCCAGGATGCCGGCGTGGATGGAGTGCTCGTGGGGGAGTCGCTGATGCGGGCTTCCGACCCCGAGGCAGCTTTGCGGACGCTGTTTCAATAGTTTAGGCGGGGCGAGGCTTTGCTTTAGACCGCCTTGATGGCAACCGGTCATTCTGTAAACAGATGAAACGCACGTTCTTCATTCCTTTCATCTCTGCCCTCATCGGCGGAGGCCTGGTCGTGGCCGTAATCGCGGCGTTCGGCGGGTTGGGCGAAAATCGGAAGACCGTCACGACGATCCAGTCGGCTACCCCGATCGCGCCGTCGAACGCCTCACAGGTGAGCACGGGGCTGACTCCCCACGACATCTATGTGCGGGACGCGCCAGGCGTCGCCTTCGTGACCTCGACGATCGTGCAGCGCACGGAATCTCCGTTCAACCTGTTTGGTGGCAGGGAAGCTCAGCAGAAGGGGCAGGCGACCGGCTCGGGCATCGTGATCGATAGCAATGGCACGATCCTGACCAACTACCACGTCGTCGAGAATGCCGTGAAGGTCACCGTCAGCTTCCAAAAAGGCCAGGCTGTCGAAGCCCAGGTCGTCGGCAAGGATCCCTCGAACGACCTCGCCGTGTTGCGCATCCATCCAGACGGCCTGACGCTGCACCCGCTTACGCTCGGAAACTCGAGTGCCGCGCAGGTGGGCGATCCGGTGCTGGCGATTGGCAACCCGTTCGACCTGGAACGGACGCTCACAACCGGCGTGATCTCGGCGCTCCAGCGCCAGATAACCGCACCGAACGGCT
>Ga0307373_10006667_pt1 | contig 18272 bp, 15 predicted proteins | sample OX2MG_FD_202534 | JGI IMG/M metagenome (GOLD analysis project Ga0307373, IMG submission 202534) | Soil microbial communities from Risofladan, Vaasa, Finland - OX-2 | ecosystem: Environmental > Terrestrial > Soil > Coastal area > Acid sulfate soil | place: Finland: Risofladan, Vaasa | collected...
TTCCCATGCCGTCGGGGTTGTTCTTCTCCGAAAGGTACTCGCTGAACATGCCAAGCATCTCCCTTGGGATTATGTACATCGCTATCCCGATTAGTGTAGACTTGGGGTGCTCCGGCTTCTCCACGAACGAGACCACCTTGTCTCCGACTATCTCGGCGTTTCCCATCCTCTTGGCGCCCTCCAGGTCCTTCATGTCGTAAAGGCCTATGGTCGGATGCCTGTGCTCGCCGAAGTAATCGAGTATCTCCTTGACGCTGAAGTCGTAGAGGTTGTCGCCCGCTATGATTATGAGGTCCTCGTCGATCTTGGCCTGCTCTATGGCGTACTCTATGCCCTTTATGGCTCCGAACTTCTCGTGGTTGCCCGTGGTGTGCTCAACCACCATCTGCACTGTCGCATGACCCCCATCGAGCTGGTTCTTCGTCCAGTACTCAAAGGCGTTGGAGAACTTGGCGTTGGTAGACAGCACTATCTCGGTCACCCCAGAGCTGACCAGGTCGTCCAGTATGTACTCGACTATCGGCTTGCCGCCAACCCCTATGGGTAGCAGCGGCTTGGGTATGAAGTAGGTTATGGGTTCCAGTCTAGTGGCGAATCCGCCGCACAGGAGTAATGCTCGCATATTTTCACGGCTAAGCCTTATTTCCCCACACAAAGGTGTAGGATATTAGTTGGGAATAGGCGTATTTAAGCTTAACGCAGGCTAATTATGTGGTGAACAAGAGGGGAAAGGTTACCGTTGCCGACAAGCCGTCTGGCAGGCTCCATGCCTTCAGGGCACGCCCCAAGAGCGCAATGGGCGGCATATTTCCGGCATTTTACGCGATGCAGTTCGCCTCGACAGCCGAGATGAAGAGGGAATACGGCTTGAGGGCCCATTCTACGGTAGAGACGTGGGTAGGCGACGACCTGATAGCTGCGATTGACAATGAGGAAGATTTCAAGGCCCTGGGGAGGTCGCTGGTCAAGAGGGCACTGGACGAGCCCAAGTGGATTGACGGCCTGATAGAATGGTGCGAGGGACAGAAGGACTCGCTTATTGAGGCGCTGAAGGGCAAGCTGCCAAGGAACAAGCTGCAGAAGGCATCAAACGCGGAGATAGCCGAAGCATATAGGGAGTATACTGGCAGGTATACCGCCTTCCACCTGAGGAATATGCCGATGTGGTGGTTCGGGGGTGAGGAGCTAGAGGCCGAGCTTGCGGCTTGCGTTGAAAAGGGAACGATCTCGAAGGATGATCTGGCGTTCCTGCTGGACTCTTCGGAGTACATGACCGAGACGGTTGATGAGGAGGTGGGCATCCTCGCAATTGCGGCGCTGATGAAGAAGAAGGGCGGCAAGGAGAGGATCAGGAAGAGGATAAAGGCGCACACGGACATGTACTTCCACATACCGTTCGGTTACTGCAACGGCGTAGTCTGGGACGAGGCGCACTTTGAGGAGAAGGCGAGGAAGATGGCCTCCGAGATGAAGGATCCGGCAGCGGACAGGGCCAAGAGGATCAAGGAGTTCAAGGACAGGGCGATAAAGCAAAGGGCCCTGATGAAGAGATTGGGGCTGGACAGGCGAACCGTCGGCATGATAGATGCCACCCACAAGTCCCGATATCTGCAGGACCTGAAAAAGACCGTGCAGACAAGGGGGCATCCGTATTACCATGTAGTAATCACAGAGATGGCGAAGAGGCTGGCCGTGGACAAGGCTCTTGTGCAGCTGATGTCAGAGCCAGAGATACGGAAGAGCCTGCTTGACGGCCGGATTGCGACGCCGCTGCTGGCCGAGCTCAAGATGAGGAACGGCGACTCCGTGTGCATATCCCAAGACGATGAGTACGTATGGAAGCTGGGAAAAGAGGCGATAAGGTACTGCAAAGAGACCAAACTGACCATATCGGAGGAAGGGGTCAAGGAGATAACTGGGAGCCCGGCCTCAGGCGGGAAGGTAAAGGGAACCGTGAGAGTCTGCCTGACCTCCAACGACATAGGGAAGATCAAGGAAGGTGACATACTGGTCACGGCTATGACGACACCGGACTTCGTTCCTGCGATGAAGATAGTGGGGGCGATAGTGACCGATGAGGGCGGCATACTCTGCCACGCCGCGATAATCAGCAGGGAGATGAACAAGCCCTGCGTGATAGGAACAAAGAACGCCACAAAGGTCCTCAAGGACGGGATGACGGTAGAAGTGGACGCGGACAACGGCAAAATTAGGATACTTTGAGCTTTTCAGTCTAAGAGAACATTCAGACACGTTGGTGACCAAGTTAGGAAGTTTGGCTCCGTCCTATGGCGTTATCTTACGGCGATACTCCTGTAGATGCTCCTGTAAATGGCAAACACGGTTACGATTAGGAGCGCAAGCATGACCAGGATAAAGGGCAGCAACAGTGTCGGTGATGAATTTGCACCGCTGGGGGAGAAAACGATGTAAACTACTCCGGCGTATATTATCGAGAGGTAGAGCATTGCGACGCACCAGACGGTGAATATCTTGGTTATGACCTTGCCGTGCACCGCCGCATTTTTCTGCATGCCGAGCCTGTACACGAACGAGGGCAGGTTCACCATGTAAGGATACCTTTCCAGCAATGGGTACCTAAAACGTATTACCAGGAGTACGAATGCGATGACAGCGGTATAAATTAGGGGCAGCAAGAGAAGATTTGAGTCAGACAGCATCGAATGGTAGTATATGGTCCCCAGCCACATCGTTATGATTACGAGTAGCGTAATGGCGATTGCCGCCTTTGCCTTTTTTTCAAGCGGAAGGCGCGTAATCTTCATTGGCTTGATCTTTGACATTGCCATATTCAGACCTGGAAGAGAAAATATAATAAACAGAGTGAAAATCTGAATTTCACTGAGCAATATATAAACGCCATGAAAGGATACAGATGCTGGGAATCTACGCTACTTGTTCATCGTAGGGTCTAGCATCGCCATCGTGAAGAAGTAGATCGGCATAGAGGCAAACAGCGCTAGGCTTATGTATGGGTTCACGAACGAGAAGAGCAGAGAGAGTACATAGGTCGTTATGGTAAGGTAATTGCTTTTCAGGCCCCTCACGGGTTTGGATACGTCCTCTTTATGAAACCTCCTGTGCCTGGTCGATATACTCTTTGTCAAGATTAGGTACATAACGGCTAGAGCTAGGAAGTTTATCCCGTATAGAACTATCGCTGGCTGCTCGAGCGGATATTTACCCAGAAAGGCCGTGCTGAATGGCACCAATCCGATTAATATTAGCAGTACCCCGTTCAACCACAGAAACTTCCTGTCTACCTCGTGTATGTATCTCGTGTAGCCGTTGTGGCCTATCCACATGACTAGCAGAACCACGAAGCTTGCCGCATAAACGAGTACGCTGGGCAGCAGGGCCAATATCGCCGACATAAGCTGCTGAGACTGGTTAGATCCGGTTACAACTGGCACAACCAGCGTAAGGACAAGTATTGTCATTACTGTGGCGAAGAGACCGTCAGTTAGCGACTCCATTCTTGATTTGTTGAACGCATGATTCACGTCCTCTGCCATTCAAAACCCCCGCTCTCTTATGCTCCCACCGAACTGCGACCTTTAAGTGATGTACGTTAAGTTATAATCTCACAAGGACAACCGCTAATTCCAGTATTATTTACAATGCTGTCATTTGCCCTTGCAATCCTTACTAGGTAATAGTTAGAGTTGCCTAGAGGGGCACTTTTAATTATATAAGTAAAGTTGGATGTTACTGCTACATCCTCAAGTGCTTCTCCAGCCCCGCTACCCACATTTAGAGAATCTACTACGGATTCTGTCGACGTATTTATTACTGCAACATCATCAAATGTTCCCCCAGATATTGCGTAAATATAATCTCCGGTAGGTGACATTCCCAAACTTGTAGCGCTAAAATCGAGGGTTTTTACTTGCCTCATAGTTGTAGTATTAACTACTGCTATAGAGCTATCAACAACATAAAGTGTCTTACCGTCAGGTGATATGACTAGTTGCTTTGGACTGTGAGAAGTTCCGGTATTATCTGGAGAGAGTGTTATTTGCCATATAGTCTGATTGATATTAGACCCATTCAAGGCGAATAGACTTTGCACACTGCATTCGCCTTGGAATCCAAATGAAACATCCCCACAATTACCATAATTAGCTAATACAAATAATAAATTCTGAGTTGGGGAAAAGATTAGACCTTCAGGAGTCCCAGTTATATTTCTATTCTCGATATACGCCAATTGTGAAAACTTAAATTGCTGTACCTTTTGACCATTATCATATGCTAGTACAGTGGCAACATATGTTGGAACTTGGTATTGAGGATTCGGCGTTACAAGAGGTAGCGTATAGATATCTGAAAATGAAGAACCGCTGTAATTCTTCTGAAGAGTCACATTAGAGGTTACATAACTCTCTTGATTTAATATACTAACAACCCAATTAGATATAGGTTGGTTGTATCCAGAAAATCCTTTGCATGAAACAGTCGTATTTGAGTTCGAATTAGAATATGTACATTCAGCTGTGGCGTTCTGAATTTGATAAATTGCCCCTGTTGTAGTGAATGGGAAACTGGAAAGAACTGAAGTATTTTGTAGACCGATGGCAGACTCGGTGTTATTGTCGTTTAAGGTATACGCATACGTTCCATTTGCTGATATAGCTATCTGAACTGGTACTGACACCATTGGTATTATACTGGCTAGCTCTCTGCTACTCGTATTTATTATATCAATCACACCATGATCCTTTGGATTGTGATAGTTGTAATAGCTTCCAGTTACATATAGTTTATTGCCCGGGCCTGTTGCCAAGTTATTAGGACTTGTTCCGTTTAGGTCTACAAAACCAATAATCTTGTTGTATTGAATATCATAAAGGGCTATTGTATTGTTACTGTTTTCTGCCATATACATTATAGATTTATTGCTCTGTGTTGCCACTACTGCTTTTACCGATGCCGTTTGTACGTTATTAACAAGACCAGACACGCCGCTTGTTATCGACTGTTTAAAACTGCTAAGATAGTGGGGATTGAAAATAAATTCGACTATAACTAAAGCGATAACTAATATTATTACTGATGTTATAATGCCTCCTATAATTCCCACTACACCACAGTATTTCTTCTCTCGAAACTTAGATAAATCTATGCTCTGTTGAATTAATAACGCGACTTTCTGGATTTAGTTGATCATTCATTACATTCTTTGTTTCCCCTAAGCGCCGCGCCCCCAGACCCCTCTCGCTTATTATAAGTGTAGATGCCCCACCGAACTGCGGCCTTTAAGTGACAGATGAAAACTTAACTAAATGCCAATATTTAGGCTTTAATGATGTAGGTATGTTATGATTGCCGATTTGTTTGAGATAAAGAAAACTAGCAGAGGCGAAAAGGGCCTATTTGCAACGCGGTTCATACCTAAAGGAACCATTGATGCTTTTCGATGTAAAAAATGTGGGAACTACTCAAAAAAAGAACTTGCCAAGTTGTCTAAAAAAGAATTGCGTTTTGTAATGGACCATGAGGTGATGGGGAAGTCTGGCTTATATTCTAAATATTGCGATAGAAGGATGAGGTATGATAACCATTCCTGCAATGCAAATAGTCTAAGCTGCAGTAAAGGATTCGGTATTGTTGTAAGAGATATCAAAAAGGGGGAAGAGGCAACGTCGGACTACAGGATGTACGGAGAGGATGAAGTCCACTTTGTTGGCGGTTGCAGATGCGGGGAAAAGAATTGCATGAAGGGCACCACGTTTAGGCCTCCGGCACCTGAGAAACTGCAAAGAGTCTGGGATAGAAGGATAAACGCTGCACTGCGATTAATCCCGTATGTAAAACAGCCCTTAAAGGCAAAACTTCTGAAGGAACATCCAGGATTAAGCTATCTTTTTGAAAAAGCCAAATAGACGTTGTCGGGCTATAGCAAGGTATATACGTTTCTATGGTCGATTTGCCTTAGAAGGTGCTGGGGTTATATACAGATTGACCAAATGTCCCCTTTTTAGGGGATTTTGCCCCTACATACAAATAAATATCTTAAAGTCATAACTGTTTTCATGACTAAAGAAGAAATAGCAATTGGTTCTTTACTCTCCATCCCAATAGCATTAGTTATTGATTTTCTTGCACTTCCAGACCCTCAAACAATTTCTTCCTTTTTTAAGTATTTGACCGTCATAAGTAATTTTACCACTTCTGCTACAAATATAACTGCTACCACTACAGCCTTTTCAAATGGGATAATAGGGCTTGTCTGCTTTTTATTGATATTTGCGGTAACGGATGTTATTACAAGTGGGATAATTTACTTATTGACAAATATGCGACATACTGTTGGAAGATTTTAACGGATTTTAGATGTTATAGCCCTTTTACTTTACCTAAGACCTCATCAACATTATCGTTACTAACCAAAAAGAAGTGTAATTTGCCATTGCCTAAACGCTCCCACTCTTTAGCCAATTCCACTTTGTACGTGGTATCCTCATTAGTAATTAAATGCTCACCTTTCCATTCTAACGCTAGGATGTTGCCTTTCTCTGTAACTGCAATAAAATCAGGGTAAAACTTATTTGGTTTCCATCCCTGTAAGTAAAATGGGTCTTTCTTTTCTCTGTTCCTTATCCAAAATCTGATGTTTGGAAGAGTATCTAAGTCTAGCCTCTCTACAAATCTCTGTTCCTCTTTGTTTAATTTGTCAATCTTTTTATAATAATTTTTATTGAAATCCTGAGGCATTTCTTCAGATAAGGTTATAACTTCTGGGTAATTATCAAACTGCATAGTCTTAATCGTACCCTTCTTTACGGCTTTATCAAAAACACTCTTTGCGTGTTCGATTAGTATATCGGTTATTGTGTTATCTAACTTTTCAAGTAGTAAGTAACGATTTATTGATAAATCTTGAATAGTATAACCCTTAATGCTGTTAATTGCCTTTTCGAGAAACTTTACTTTATCCTCTTTCTCAAGCATGGTAAATTTTAATCTTTTATCCAACCACAGCATTAATCCCTTCTTTGAAAGATTTTTATCGCTATAAGTTAATTTTAGAACTTTCTGTGCGCCCCTAACCCACGTATCGCCCTCTTTTATGTCGATAATTGCCCTGCCGTCGCTATCGTAATGAACTTTAAAATCAATTTTTACATCCTGTTTTGATAATTCAAAATCTTCACCTACCAAATCCTCAAAGGAAAGTCTATCAGTTTCATGGGATATCATCGGTGGGCTGAAATCTGTAGTAATCCTTCTTTCAACATCAAATTCGTATTTCTTTTTGCTATCCGCCGAATTAATCAAATCAAATTTACTATATCCATGACTTTCTAAACCACTTATAATTTCACTTGCCGCTTCATTGAAATTTCTTGCTGAGGCAAAAACATAGCTCCTGTTTAGGTCTTCTTCTTCTTTTCGCTTAGCGAATGGCATACGCATAATTCTGCCGATAATTTGCTCAACTGCAACTCTAGAGCCTATATTCGCAACTGAGATTAGAATATAAGCAAAAGAGCAATCCCACCCTTCAGCTAAAGCATTTACTGTAATTATGTACCTTATCTCGCAACCCTTACTGAATAAATCTACGCTATCCAAATCGTTTTGCGTTGATGTTTTGATAGCAATCTCTTCTGGGGGAATTTTTCGTTCTTTTATAAGAAATTCCTTAATCTTACCAACAGTTATCTTTTTCTCATCCTCTTTCTCTTGCTCGGCTTGGAGTAGTGCAATAGGTCTAATTCTTTCTACTTTTAATTTCTTGGCGGTCTTTTCTAATTCATTTCTCCTTAGAACCCCCTGTAATATCGCATTTTGCCATTGTGAATGACTTTCTAAAACAAGTGGTAATTTTATCATCTCCGCTTCTTTTAGCCCAGATGAATGTACTTCTACTAGAATATTGCTCTCTGGTCTAGGTGTAGCCGTATACTCTATTACAAAACTAGGGTTTAGCTCTTTCAAAAATTCTATTGATAGCCTTGTTTTCGTCTTATGCCCCTCGTCTATCACAATTAGAGGATTACTAAGCCGTATGACATTAGCTAGGGACTTTATAACCCCTGATTCGTCTTTCTCCAATAGGTCGGGCAATTCTATATTTTCAAAATGACCTATCAAAGCCCCATTTTCTTGATAAACCTTATATTTATTCTGCAAGGTTTTCTCTTTTCTAAAAGCATCCAAGCTCGAAATAATTATACAAACATTATTCTCTATCTCCTCTTTTGTTATCCTTAAAGATTCCTCATTGGAGAATATCTTTACGCAATTATCAAAATATTCATCCAAAACTCGTCTATGCATATCCCTTCTATCCTTAAACTTTCTTAGTGTTTGTGTCTTAATGGCTTCAGAAGGTACAAACCACATTACTATTCCATGCCCCATTTTCTCTTTAAGAAAGGAGTCCATTATTTGAGTAACTGAATGACACCCTACTAGTGTTTTCCCGCCACCAGTAGGTATCTTTATGCAAATAAACGGAATATCCTTGCCAAAAAACTCTTCTTTGTATGGTTGTTTTGTTAAATGCATAAAAGCGAATTCTGGATTTTCTTTATCCAAATCCTTAAGAAACTCTCCAACTTTATCTAACGTGTCTTGTTGGTATTTTTTTAGCTCCATTAATACACCTTTATTTCGTATGGAATCTGCTTGAATTGAATATTGTATTTATCCAACACATCCTCATCAATAAGGCATTTATCGGCGTAGATTACCTTATTTTTAGAATCCTTTTGAACTTTTTTTAGGAAGACCTTATTTAGTATATTTTTACCCTTTTCTTTGAAAATAAGATAGTAATTGGTTTCGTTATACCCTCCAATAAGATTTTCTGATATTGCTTTTTTATCTATGTTCATATTAGTCTCAGTGAAGTAGATGTATGTTGCTAATTGGTCAAAAGTACATTCTTGTTCAATTTGTCCATCCTCATTAAATAATTGTTTATCTAATTCGCAAAACTCAAAACCCTCTCCATACTCAAATTTCTTTACTGCCTGTCTAATTCTTTCTGCGGTTACTTTATTTGCAATATCATCTTCCAGTTCAACTAAAATAAATTTTCGCTTTTCGCCATCGTCTTTATTTAAATCTAAAACGGCGTGTCCCGTTGTACCCGAACCAGCAAAGGAATCAAGAACTAAACAATCTTTTTTATTTACAAGTCTGATTAAATATTTGATTAGTAGGGTTGGTTTTGGATTATTAAACATACTTTTTCCGAGAAGCTCTACCAATTCTTCTTTTGCTGTAGAATTTGAGCCTATTTTAACAAATCCTTCTTCGATAAGCTCCTTTCTATCCTGAAGAATAGACCTTGGCTTTTTACCTTCTCTAAGCCTTTGCTTAAACTGAAAACTTAATCTGTTATTTATCTCAACAATCCTTATTTCCCCAGTTTTTAATTCTTCGTCAACTCTTTTTTGACTCCTAAAAGTTTGAAGCGTGTATATCTTTTCTTTGTATTTTATTTCTATTTCAATAGGATTTCTTAACCCAGGTCGTTCTAAAGTATCCCAAAAGAATCTACCAACCGAATCTTCTTCTTTATACCTTTTTAGATATTTTTCAGTGTGTGGTTCAAGCCATTCGTCTGTTTGTTTGATTTTTGAATAGCAAACTACATATTCGTGTTCTGTAGCTATTTTTCCAGAATCGTTTCCACCCCCATACTTCTTTTGCCAAACAAAAGTACCACAGTGATTATTTTTCTGGAAAATTTCATCACAAATTAACAATAAATCAGATAATTCGTTTTCATCAATGGATATAAAAATTACAGCTTGGTCTGCCAAAAGTTCTTTGAGCAATTTTAATCTAGGGTACATCATACAAAGCCATTTATCATGACGACACAAATCTTCTGTTTCGCCCCCAACTATTTTTCCTAACCAGTTTTTAATTTTCGGAGAATTAACATTGTCGTTATATATCCAATCTTCTGCACCTGTGTTGTATGGAGGGTCTATGTATATGACATCAATTTTTCCACAGTAGTAGGGCATCAATGCCTTAAGAGCCTCAAGATTGTCTCCATGTATCACTAAATTTTGTGAATTTTCGCCAAGAGAACTAGATTTTACCTTTTTTAACAGCCTAAATGGTACTTCCTTGTCATGGTTTACAACGGATTCTTTACCAATCCAGTTTAAAACAGGCATAAATTCAGCTCATTTCTAATCCTTTGTGTTCGCTCAAGTTATCTTGAGTGTATTCTAGTTTTACAAAGTTAGAATATATAAAGCCGATATATCTGACTATGGCTACTGGTAAACTACCTATCAGAGACGTGGTACTACAGCCATACATTATAGAGATTTTGAAAGAATTAAAACAACCAAAACGATTTAAAGATTTACAAGATAGGATTACTACGCAACAAACACTATCCGTAAAGCTATCCAAATTGAAAAACTATGGTTTAGTAGCTACAGTTCCGATTATGGTTAATGGAAAATACGTAAATGGTTATGTATTATCAGAAACAGGAAAGAAAATAATAAGAATTCTTGAAATGCTTTAGTTTGTGTTATCCCCTACCTTCGCCATAACCTTACCATAAATCTTAATCTTCCTTCCTTCTCTTATGTGCTTTTGTTGATACCACAGCGTTGATTTGTTTACGCCTAACCTCTTGCGGTCTTCTGTTGTTAAACTGAGTATCCTATCCCTTACCTCTGTTGGGTCTTCCCTATTTATCTCAAATTTAGGTATGCTGAAGTTTAGGCTATTGGACTTGCCCAGTATGTAATTAGCCAATATCCTAACGTTTTCATATAGAATATTTTGATAGCTATGGTACTTGCCCTTGTAAAGCACTCTTGTATTGAAGTTTTGCCTTATCTTATCGATTAGTGCTTTTGCCGTCTTATCCCTGAGCCTGATATGATAATTCTCTGTTAAGATAAAATCAGATTTCTTTAGCTTCTTTTCCTCTAAGAGTTGTACTACTGATAGGTCGATTAGCCATCTGTAAAGTTCTTGAACATCATAGATAAGCGACGCTCTTGTGGTTGCGATTTCATGCAAGAAACTTATTGTAGTATCGAGACCCACAGCGTTGATATCTTTTCGTACCTCTGATTCTAGGATTGCATAACCATAATTCAACAAGGCGTTAATCTCATCGGAGGCGTTACGATTATGAGAGTTTAATGTATTGTTACGGCTAACGAAATGAAACTCTGGGCTTAGTGTATTGAACACCTTTAGAATCTGAGACCAATAATTATCTGCAACCCTACCTTCATAATTCATAAGGTTGAGATAATCGTAAGTAGACCTCAATTTGGAATTATCTCTTTCTGATTCCAAATTTACCTTACTTAAATTGACATCTTTGTAGTATTTCGATAGCTCATTTAACAGATTCACCGATTGGGCTATCTTTTCTTTGACTAACAGATGCGCAATGCCATATCTCTTTGAGGGGTTTTGATACGCTTCATACTGCTTTATCTTCAATTTAGCCGAGATTGGTTCTTTAGGCAATGTTACGTTAAGTAAATTGCCATTCCAGTTAAGCATAGCGATAGAGATATTGTGCTTAACTAACCATCTCATAGCCTCAAAACTTATACTTCCAGTATGACCATCTACTATTACCGAATCGTGTTTTATCTGATGCGGATAAAATTCATATCTTTGCTTTTCTAATCTGTTTTGGATTATGAGCCTTCGCTTATCTACAGTTATGTTAGTTCCAAATCCAGAGATTAATAGTGGGTTCATTTTGATTCACCTTTTTGTTTATTTTCAAGTTTCTTTTGCTCTCTCGTAGTCCATGCCATAGACATTTCGTTTGCCTTTTTTGATAGTGCTATTTCAAAATCATCGAGCTTTTCATAAAAGTTTATATCCCCATACCGAATTATCTTTGCGGCTTTAACATATCGGCTAAATAAATTGTTGTACCCAATGCCTTTTTCTATAGGGGTTAATAGTTGTTTGAATAACACTTTGTCATTCATAGGGCTTTTATCTTGTTTAAAACACGTCATAAATCTTTCGAAGAGGTTTGGGTCTACCTGAGTTAAATCATAAAACGTTTGGGCTTTTGAAAACTTATTTAAGAAGTCCTTAAGATTTTTATTAAAATTATCATCTGCCAAAAATGAAGAAAAGCCTATAAGAAAATCAAAATGCCATAGCTTATTTACTTCCTCTTTATCAAAATCTAATCTGTTATCTGAAAATATATCTTTACCCGAATTAATATCCTCAATAAAACTCTGTATTTTTATTAAAGTTTCTGCAAATTGGGGGAAGTCTATTTCAAAAGAAAGCAGTATCTTTCCTTCTGAGGGTTCAATTTTTAGAGCCTTTTCTTTAATCTGTTTAAATGCCTCAGCCATTATAAAGTCTTCAATCTGGGGTATTGGGGGCAATACAAAAGTTAATTGTCTATCTTTACCACTTATCACGCCATCGTGAGACAATCCGAAACTGTAGTAATTACTGCTTAAGCTATGTACGTAACCAGCGTTTTTATCTTTAAGTTCTAAAAGTTCGTGTATTAACCACCAGCTTTGATATTTTAGACCCTCAGTAGTGAGTTTATAGGTCTCTATCCGTTTTGTTACGGTTGGCGTCTCTAAAACCTCGCCACGTAAACCTTTTTTAATTTCTCCCTTAGAGATTTCTACTTTCACGTGAGTTTTTTCTATAAAACCCTCATCCTGTAGGCGTTGTAATACTTCACTCAAGCCCTTTTCAGATTTTATTCCTGTTCTTTCGCTCTGAGCTAAAAAATCCTTAAATCGCATAGTTTTATTTTCCTTTAGCAACGTGAGAACTCTATCTTTATGCTCTTCTTTGGCTCTTTTCTGCCATCCACCCTTATCTGCTTTGTTCTTCATATAGTATACTTTACTTACGAAAGTATATAAATATGCGCCAAAGCGCATTATAGCATAGTAAAAAGGTAATTTTATGCGATTCAGCAAAAGGTACAAAGATTTTGGTGCATGGTTTTCCACTCAAGATGGTCGTACTGGGTACATCAAGCGTATAGCTCGGATTCATTCGCTTTACCCCTCTGCGAACCTTAACCAGCTAAGGGGTCATGTTCGGATTAAGACCTCACCCACACCACTATACAAAAGGGCATGGGATACACTCAACAGCAAGGAGCAATCAGCTAGGGATAGGGCGTTAGGGGTTCTCAGCCATGCCAGAGGGTCTAACCAGTCGTTATCAAGACTAGCCAGAGAGCGTAAAATATCGGTTAGGTCTGTTCTGAGGGCTACCGATGGCTTCAGGAAGGTTGGGGGTCGCTGGAAGGCTACAAAAATAGACCATATTTCACGAATAATGAAGATAAATGAAAATGGCAAGGAGCTATTCATAGAAACAAGGGATTCTCGCAGTGCATCGCTCATAGGCAAGTACCACAGCGCAGTAAGGGAATACCTTAATACGGGCAATATTAGCGTTCTAGACGAGTTTAAAGGTAAGAGGGTGAAAGATAGCTCTGGCAAGTACCATACCCTAGAAACGAATCCTAATGCGTTAAAAGAGATTAACGCCAGAATCGAAGAGCCAGAATTCCAAGATATTTATCAGGTGAGCGCATGATGGAATGTCCGTATTGCGAAAGCGTTTTCAGTAGCGATGGGTCATTTAGGGTACACAAGCACAGATACCACGCTGGCTTGGAATATAGGAGACCCACACCCATAGAAGAGGATACCCCACCCACCGACCCAATCACACCCCCAATACCCACTCAAGAACCCCCCATAAGTCGACCCAACACACCAGTAACAATAGTACAAGTACAATCAGAATTTAAAGATAATCCTATGGTTGACGACGATAAAGGATTAAAGAAGGACTTAAAGAATGAGTTAAAGACGAAACCGCAAGACTGGGATGAGAGTATTGGTTGGGTTATCGGAATAGGTGCGGTTGTGGGTGCTGTTATCCTAGCGTTTCTCGGTAAAAGGTGATAACAATGTCGCAAAGTGTCAAAAAGAGGGTAAATTTGTTATCCCACATCCTTGATTGCTTCTTTGACTCAGCAGAAAGGCACAATTTGGATAACAAAATAGTGAATAAAGTTGTGAGGGATACGCAGTACCTCTTCAAAAAAGACCCCAAGCAGAGGGATAACAGGTGTTTTACATGCGGAGACGAATAGAATTACACCATATAGCAGGGGAAAATAACTCACGCATGACTGTTTCCGAGTGTGTGCCATGTCATAACGAGTTATCAAGGCATCAATACACATGGGATATTCGTTGGACATCACCCAATAACACAGAGGACTTGCAAAACGCCTTCATAATGCAAGGATTCCGAGAGCTACTTTTGCTAAAATATGTCAAAACACACGATTACACATACTACTGCCTAGCCGATTCTCTGTGCTACAGCATTGGTAAATCATTGGTGAGGGAATGAATATCGCTCTACGCTGTTATATCGATAACACACTTAAGCCACAAACCAATGTGGTTACACCCTATAACAAAAATTTGGTGCTTGTTTTTGATACCGAAACAACAATCGACAAGTACCAAAACTTGAATTTTGGTTCTTTTGGCGTATGGGAAAACGATGAATTCGTCGAATTTGTGTTATTCTACGACGACAATCTAGATAACAAACACGTCGAAACGTTATCAGATTATGCCAACAAAAAACACATGAAATTGATAACAAAAACCAAATTTCTAGACGTGTTTGCCGATTATGTCTATAAAAGAAGGGCAGTTTGCATCGGTTTTAACTTGCCTTTTGACATATCACGCATTGCGTCGACTTACGGCGTATCGAGAAACGGTAAATCAGGAAAGAATAACGATGGCTTCTCTTTCAAGCTTTTTGATAACATTTATCAGCCGAGAATTACTATAAAACACATCGATTCCAAGAGGTCATTGATAAATTTCTCTACCCCGTACTTCAAAAACTTTAAAAATTTCAAGAAAGCAAAGAACTCGCACAGCTATAGAGGTACATTCGTCGATGTTAAAACGTTGGTTTTTGCTTTAACCAATGAAAGTCATTCTCTCGAAAGTGCATGTGAACTGTTTAAAGTTGAGCATAAGAAGCTGAGGACAGAAGAGCATGGAAAGGTAACGCCAGATTACATACAATACCACATAAATGACGTTCTTGCAACTTATGATTTGTTTACTGCATTAAAAAAAGAGTTTTTACAATACGATTTACCGACTTCATTAAACAAGTTGTTATCACCAGCTTCTATAGGCAAAGAATACTTTAAAGCAATGGGCATTAAACCATTTTTAGAACTGAATCCCAACTTTCCTAAGCACATGTTGGGTTGGATAATGACTACCTATTACGGCGGTAGAACTGAGGTACGTATACGCAAAACACCAGTAAGGGTATCCTATATCGATTTTACGTCTATGTACCCAACCCAATTCGTATTATTGGGGTTATGGGATTATGTTATCGCTGATAACATCGACGTCAAAGAGGATAACAATTTTAGTAATGTATTGGATAACGTGCAATTAAACGACCTTACAGATAGGGACTTGTGGAAATTACTCAATGGCATTGCGTTAGTGGATATGGATAACGACATTTTGCCCCTGAGAGCCAAATATGGGGGCAAACTGGCATATAACATAGGGCTAAACTATGCAAAAGGTAAGGCTCTATGGTACACGTATCTTGATATCATAGCATCGAAGCTTCTTACTGGAAAGACGCCTAAGATAATCAAGGCGTACCGATTCGAGCCTAAGGGTAAACAGGGTAATTTCAACTCCATAAACTTGTTTGGAAAGAGGATAGACCCCCAAAAAGACGATTTTATACGCTACCTCATTGAACATCGACTTGAGGTAAAACAGAAATTAAAACAAGACCCCAACAACCAGAGCCTAAAGAAAGAGGACTTTATTGCGAAAATAATCGCCAACGCAACTTCTTACGGCATCTTTGTTGAGGTAAACACAGAAAACAAAATGAATGATGTTGAAATCTACGGCATAAAATCGATTAAATGCACGGTAGAGAAGAAAGAACAGTTTGGCAGAGCCTTTAACCCTCTTCTTTCAACCATGCTTACCTCAGGGTCAAGACTGATACTCGCTATGGTAGAGGCTTACGTAAAGGAAAATCGGGGTTATTTCGCCTATTGTGATACCGATGCCCTATTTGTAAATCCTGAGCTTGTGAACAAGATTCAAGCATTTTTCAAACCCCTAAACCCATATTCAACTAACGCTGATATGTTTAAAGTTGAACCCGATGAGAAGGGTAAACCCCTACACGATGTTTGGTTTTATGGCATATCTGCTAAGAGATATTGCTTATATCGTATTGAAGATAACAAAATTGACATCCTTAAACATTCTTCACATGGATTGGGGGGCTTGATAGGGTTAAGCGATGACGATATAAAGGGTATTTGGAAAGACATTTTGGAACACCATTATAACCAGCTCTCGAAAGAAGCAATAGAAACCAAATACTCAAACAGATTTGTAATGGGCAAACTTGCGATAACTTCCCCATTCGTCTTACGGCGTTTTAGGCACACCAACAAAGACAAAAAGCTAAAACCATTCAATTTTGTTATCGTAGGTATGGGGTATCGGTTAGACCCCTTAACTAACGAGCCAATAATACCAATGATACCTTTCACCAAGAACCATGATATTGTGCCGTACACCCCATTTACGGATTACAAAACAGGCAAAGGATACGAGGACAATACACAATTCTACTGGAGACCCCTATCTGAATTTCTTTTTAGCTACATAGACCACAAAGACAACAAATATGAGGGCGAAATAGGAGAGCTGAAAAGGAGACACATCGAGATTGATGACATAGAACACATAGGGAAAGAGTCGAATAACTTAGAAGAGGTAGAAGCTATTGGTCTTTCGGATGGCGATTGTGTAGTATACGATAACAAATCAGAGCAAAAGATAAGAGGGACTATCCAGAAAATGAAAACAAAAGACGCTAGACGTATTGGGCTATCGAAAAAGCAGTTGTTTAGATTGAAAAAGAAGGTTAAACTGAAAAGCCCGATAGTGTTAAAGAAGAAAACGTTAAAGAAATTAGCAAAGACACTGTGAAAGCATGGACGTAGACTCCAATACTCAGCAGAATAATATAAATGACCTGTTAGCGTCTCTGTCTAGTGGAACTGCTATGAATTATCTGAATGGGGTAACAGAAAAGATAAATGGTGCAAGAAACAAGGCGAAGGAGCTACAAAATGCGATTGTTGAAGGCAAAAAGATAACCGATTATAGCTATTACAAAGTCATTGAAGGGGTATTCTCAAAAATCTATAAAGGCATAAACTCTTACACGGTGCTACCAACTTTCGGTTTCAGTAATGATGAGATAGGAAATCTCGATAAAATAAAAGAGAAGCCTGTCGAACAAAGAAAAGCTGATATAAAAGATGTGCTAGATAAATTCGATATGGATTTATCTAAGATAGACTTTAGCAATCCACAAAACGTTACAACGGAGTTTCTAGGGCAAATAGGCAATAAGCTGATTTCTAGCAAATCGACAATGGAAAAGCTTACTGGTGAAATCTACTTTGAAGAGATAAACGACATGATTAAGTCAATAGAAGAATATGCGTATATCTCTACAGTAAACAAAACAGATAACGATGAAAAAAGACGTAGATTCGTATCTAAATCTTTGTATGAAAAAGCTTATGAAACTAACAAAAAAGTTTTAATAGACGTATACGAAACGGCTACACACACAAAAATCAATCTATACGAATCAGACCCAACAAAAGGTTTTATGTTAGTAAGGAACTATCTAAATACAAATCATCCTGAATTAATAGTTTCTATGAAGAATCCGCCTAGAATTGATGTAGCACATTCAAAATATGGCGACATAGATAACTATACTTCAGAGCAATTATCAGAAATGTCTACGAGGAACTTCATTACGGCGATAATAGGGGTGTTGATAAAAACAAACAGTATCGCCGATGCTTTTGAAAATTACGTTAGTAAAATCGAGAAATTTAGTAACTCATCTCTAGACTTGTCTAGTTTTATCGACAAAGGTACATAACTAATAAGCAATCTTTTTCTCAACCGCCGTCTGTGCAAAATCCCCTAAAAAGGGGACATTTGGTCAATCTGTATATAACCCCCCTTAGAAGGTGCTCCCACCGGGATTTGAACCCGAGTTTCGGCCTTGAGAGGGCCGCGTCCTTGACCGGGCTAGACGATAGGAGCCCGCGCTGAAAGTTACATCTATACTTTGAAGGACAACGTATTTAT
>Ga0307373_10006668_pt1 | contig 18270 bp, 13 predicted proteins | sample OX2MG_FD_202534 | JGI IMG/M metagenome (GOLD analysis project Ga0307373, IMG submission 202534) | Soil microbial communities from Risofladan, Vaasa, Finland - OX-2 | ecosystem: Environmental > Terrestrial > Soil > Coastal area > Acid sulfate soil | place: Finland: Risofladan, Vaasa | collected...
CGGGCGCAAATAGAGATGGTAGGTATTGGCCAGAAGCACCTGGACGCCCAGATCTTCGAGCGTCTCCTGCGTCAGCCCTTTGACGCTGGCCGCCGTGCCGACGGGCATGAACGCGGGGGTCTCGATCATGCCGTGCGGCGTCTCGAGACGCCCGAGACGCGCCCCGCTCGGATCCGTCTTGAGAATTTCAAATCGGAAGCCCATCGTCCTGACAGTCTAGCAGGACATCCCCCATCCCCACCCGAGGCAGCCGGTGGGCAAGCCCCTCGCCCGAGCGGCGCCGTCTTTAGCCCCCGCGCGCGCCGGGCAATTCCGGCACGGCGTCGAGCAGCGCGCGCGTGTAGTCGTGCCGAGGATGATCAAGCACCTCGGCGGCGTCGCCGACCTCGACCCATCGCCCCTGGCGCATCACCGCAATGCGCGTCGCCAGGCGAGCCACCACCGGCAGGCTGTGCGAGATGAAAATGTAGGTCAAACCGAACCGCTCCTGCAGCCGGGCCAGCAGATCCAGAATCTGCGCCCCGATCGACGGATCCAGGGCCGAAACCGGCTCGTCGGCAACGACCAGTTTCGGTCGCAGCACGAGAGCACGGGCGATCGCCACGCGCTGCCGCTGCCCGCCGGAAAATTCATGCGGGAATCGCCCGAGCGTCTCCTTTCCCAGTCCGACGGCCTCGATCGCCTCCTCCAGGCGCCGGCGCCGCTCGTTCCGGTCGAGGCCGGCCTCGTGGATTTCGAGCGGTTCCGCGACGGCCGAAGAAACCGGCTGGCGCGGGTCGAGCGAGCCATACGGGTCCTGGAAAATCATCTGCATCTGGCGGCGCAACCGCCGCAACTCCCCGCCGCGCGCCTGGAGCCAATCGCGTCCCAGAAAAACGATCTGGCCGCCGTCCGGCTCGAGTAGCCGGACCAGCAACCGGGCGAGCGTCGTCTTTCCGCATCCCGATTCCCCCACCACGGCCAGCGTCTCGCCCGCGCGCAAATCGAAATCGACGTCGTCAACGGCCGGGATTTGCCGGCCATCGGGCAGAACGAACGTTTTTTTCAGGTGGCGCACGCGGAGCAGCGGGGAATCATTCGGCGGGGAATCGCTCGAGGCTTTCGGCGTTGTCGGCGGCACGGTCAGGTCCTGGTCGCAGCCAGGAAAATGCAAGAGTGGGTGAATTCGATCTCCGGCTCGCCCGGGCCGTCCGCCGCCACCGTTCGCGGATGAAATCCGGAGGCATCCTCCGTCAATTCCTTTTCCATCAGCCGGCGCACTTCGCGCCAGACCGGATCGTCCGGTTTCCATCCGGCGATGTGCATCCACTGGCTGAAGCGGCGCGGGTCTTCGTGCAGCTCCATCGAGTGAATCCGAAAGCCGGCCTGCTCGACGGCCTGGCAAAATTCCGCGCGAGTGAATGTATGGCAGTGGGAGGCATCCCGAACCCGTTCGATGCGGTCGTTGACGCCAGGATCGAAGCCTTCGGGCGTATAGAGGTCGACCAGGGCCACGCGGCCGCCCGGAACGACCACGCGGGCCAGCTCGCCGAGCGCCCGCAGCGGGTCCTTCATGTGATGGAAGCTGTAGCCGGAAACGGCGACATGGATCGATTTGTCGCGAATCGGTATCGCCGTTGCGTCCGCGCACAACAGCCAAAGATTTTCCACGCCTTTCTCGCCGGCACGCTTGCGGGCCAGGCTCAAAAACGCCGGCGTCAGGTCCAGTCCGATGGCTTGGCGCGTCCGGTGCGCCAGCGGAATCGCAAATGTTCCCGGACCGCAAGCCAGGTCGAGTCCGATGTCTTCCGGTTGCGCCTGAGCCAGCTGCACAATCTTTTCGCCTTCGCCGGCACGCATCGAGACTGTCGTTTTCGCAAACGCCTCGGCGGTGCGCGTAAACCGCTCGCGCACCAGAGAATTCTGATCGGGATCGGGTCTATCGCTCATGGCACCAGGATACAGCGGGCCAAATGGTCCGGACCAGCCCGGCGCGGCTCGGGAACCTTCCGCGCGCATTCGGCGCGCCGGCGCGGGCAGCGCGGCTCGAACGGGCAGCCCGGCGGCAGGGCGTCCAGGCGCGGGACCATGCCCGGAATCGGCTCCAGCCGGCCGGCCCGCCGCGGCGCGGCCCGCAGCAACGCTTCCGTGTATGGGTGCGCCGGCCCGTCGAGCACCGCCCGCAGCGGCCCCTGCTCGACGATCCGTCCCGCATACATCACGACGAGCCGGTCGGCCAGTTGCGCCACCACCGCCAGATCGTGGCTGATGAACAGCAGCGCCAGGTTCGAGGCGCGCCGCAGACGCCCGAGCAGTTCCAGAATTTGTCTTTGCACCGTCACGTCGAGAGCCGTCGTCGGCTCGTCCGCAATCAGCAGACGCGGCTCGCCCGCCAGCGCCATGGCGATCATCGCCCGCTGGCGCAGCCCGCCCGAGAGCTGATGCGGATACTGCCTGGCGCGCTGCTCGGGCTCGGGCACCGCCGCTCGCTCGAGCGCCTCGATCGCGCGCCGCCACGAACCCGCCGCGCCGAGGTTCGGCTCGTGCGTGCGGGCGACCTCGGCCACCTGCGTCCCGATCCGCATCACCGGGTTCAACGCCGTCATCGGTTCCTGAAATACCATGGCGATCTCTCGCCCGCGGATTTTTCGCAGTTCCCGCTCGGGCAGGCTCACCAGATTGCTGGCCGGCTTCCCGTCCCGGCCCGCGAGCCACGCCTCGCCGCTTCGCCGTCCCCCGGGCGGCGTAAGCCCGAGCAGCGCCAGTCCCATCATCGTCTTTCCCGAACCGGATTCCCCCACCACGCCCACGGCCTCGGCCGCCGCGACGGAAAAGTCGGCGTCGTCGACCGGCCGCACAAACCCGGCGGTCGTCGGCAATTCCACCGTCAATCCCCGCACGTCGAGCAGCGAGCTCACAGCGGCCCTCTTCGTCCCGCCCGCCACCGCCTCGGCGGACCGATCTCGCTTTTGGCCTCTCGCCGCGGAATAATGGATTCCCTTCCGGCTCCCCCACGCGGGACCGCAGGAGAAAGAGAATACGGATGGAACGCATTCTTCCCGGCTGGCAGGCGGCCCTCAATCATCATCCCGTCTTCGTCCATTTTCCGATCGTACTTTGGCTCGGCGCGCTGCTGTTCGAAATCGCCGCGGTCTGGCGGCACAACGACGGCACGCATCGCGCGGCCATGTGGCTGCTTTGGCTGGGCACCCTGGGAGGCGCCTTCGCCGTCCTTTCCGGCCTGCAGGCGCAGAAACTTGTTCCCGCCGGGCCCGTCGGCCACGTTCTCGAAGCTCACGAGCAGCTGATGTTCACCTGCTTCTTTCTTGCCTTGGGACTTTCGTTTTTCGCCTACCTCGCCAGCCGCCGGCTCACGCGCGGCCTGCAGGTCGTTATTCTGGCCGGCCTGCTGGTCCTGGGGTTTCTCGTGACGGTCGGGGCCGACCGCGGCGCCGAGATGGTTTATCGCTACGGCCTCGGCGTGAACTGGTCGACGGCCGTCCGGCCGAAATAATCGCTCCGCGCGCGGTCCGAAAAGCAAAAGGCCCGCCCCCGCCGTCGCGGAGCGGGCCGCCACCGGTCCTCTCTCGGATCAAAAATCGTGCGGCTGCCCTTCGAGGAAGGCCCTCAGCTTGCGCGACCGGGACGGGTGCCGCAACTTCCGCAGCGCTTTGGCTTCGATCTGCCGGATCCGCTCGCGGGTCACCGCGAAGGACTGGCCCACCTCTTCGAGCGTGTGCTCGCTGCCGTCCTCGAGGCCAAAGCGCATCTTGATCACTTTCTCCTCGCGCGGCGTCAGCGTCTTCAGCACCGAGGAGGTCTGCTCCTTCAAGCTCAGATTGATGACCGCATCCGAGGGCGATACCACGGCCTTGTCCTCGATGAAATCGCCCAGGTGCGAATCCTCTTCCTCCCCGATCGGCGTCTCGAGCGAAATCGGTTCCTGGGTAATTTTCATGATCTTGCGGACCTTGCCTACGGGGATTTCCATCCGCTTGGCGATTTCCTCCGAGGTCGGTTCGTGTCCGAGGTCCTGCACGAGTTGGCGCTGCGTGCGCACCAGCTTGTTGATCGTTTCGATCATGTGGACCGGGACGCGAATCGTGCGCGCCTGGTCGGCGATGGCGCGCGTGATCGCCTGACGGATCCACCAGGTCGCATAGGTGGAGAATTTGTAGCCGCGCCGCCATTCGAACTTATCGACCGCCTTCATCAACCCGATGTTGCCTTCCTGGATCAGGTCCAGGAACTGGAGCCCGCGGTTGGTGTACTTCTTCGCGATCGAGACCACCAGCCGCAGGTTCGCCTCGATCAGCTCCTTTTTCGCCTGTTCGGCTTCGGCCTCGCCCCGCAGGATCAGTTGCAGGTTGCGCTTCAGCTCGGTCGGGCTCACTTCGCTTTCGATCTCGATTTCTTTCAGTTCGATCCGGCGCGAGCGCAATTCCCGCCGCGCTTCGGTGGCGTTTTCGCCCTTGGACGCCTCCGCCCGGCGCTCCAGTTTTCCGGCTTCCTTCTCGATCTCCTGGAGCCGCTCGACGGTCTGGCGCAGCCGGTCGATCAACCGTTTCCGTTCCAGCAGGTGAAAATCGATCGAACGGATCAGCACCGAAAGCTCCACGCGGCGTCGGCCCAGCTGCCATTTTCTCCTCGCCCAGGCCCGCTTCCGCAGCCGGGACGATCGGTCCGCCTTCTGCGCCGGCTTCAGCACCTGCTTCTGCACCTGCTTCAGCACCTCCAGGTACAGCTTCGCGATCCGGTCGATCAGCCGCAGCGTCTGCCGCGTTTTCTCCTCGACCTTCTCCTCGGTCAGCTCCTCGTCGTCGAACTGTACGATCTCCTTGATCGAGCGCCGGCCCTCGCGCAGATCTTCGCCAATCCCGAGCAGCTCTTTCCAGACGAGCGGCGAGCGCGAGATCACCTTCAGCACCGCCATCTTGCCCCGCTCGATCCGCTTGGCGATGGCCACTTCCCCTTCGCGGGTCAGCAGCGGCACCGTTCCCATTTCCCGCAAGTACATGCGCACGGGATCGTTGGTCTTCTCGAGCGTGCCCGGGCTCAGATCGAGTTCGTTGTCGGCCAGGTCGTCTTCTTTCTGATCGGGCTCGGCTCCTTCGAGCGCCGCGGCTTCGGCCCGCGCCACCTTTTCGGGGGCGTCTTCGTACACGTCGATTCCATGACGCTCGAATGTCGAAAAGAGATCGTCGATTTCGTCCGAGGAGTGCACTTCTGCCGGCAGAATGTCGTTGACCTCGTCGTAGAGCAGGTAGCCGCGCTCCTTGCCCATCGAGATCAACTGACGGACTTGGTCATACTTTTCCTCGATCGCCAATGCCTAACTGCCTCCCGATCCAGCCGCGGCGCTGGGCGCCGACACGGGCGCCGCCATTGACCAAGCCGTGAAACCGTAAAGAATGCGGGGCGGGAATCCGTCAGCCCTGTGACGGGATTTCCCGAGAGAGTTCTCGTTCGTTCCCAATCTCCTTCAATCCGGAAGATCCGCTGCCACGAACGCCTGGAATCCCTATTGTCTGCCGATAATCCAACCAAATTACCGGCGTTTCGTCAAAAGCCCCCCGGCCCCCGCGTAGCGGCAAGGTCACCCCGGCCGGCGTCCCTCTTCATTCTTCCATCTGCTCGAGCGAGAGACGCAACGCCTGCTTGCGATCGAGCAGCCGCGCCAGTTCCGCCCTCGGGCTCGATCCGCCGGCTCGCTCCGTCTTGAGCGCCTCGATTTCCGTCTGCACCGACCGCAGCTCAGGATGCGCCCCCGCTGTCCGGCTCTCCCTCTCCGCCGTCCTCCTTCCACTCCTGTTTCTTCCGGCGTATGTTCTGCTCCAGAGCGGCGCGGTCCTCGTCAGTCATTGGCCTAATCTCGTCAGCGTCCGCCCGTTCGGTCCCTCGCCGCCACTTGAGCGCCTTCAGGCAACTCTCTGCCTCTTCCCAACTCGGCTCGGTCCCGGTTTCGAACGTCAGCTCGAACAGCAGCCGCCGGTGCCGCTCTTCGAGCCGCTCGCCGAGAGCGGTCAGCTCGTCCTCGCCCGGCCTCCCGCTGCCGGCCGCATCGAGCAGCGCCGTGAAGATCGGTTCCGTATCCAGCCCGGGGTGCAGGCCGGCGCGCCGCATCTCCTCCGCCAGTCTTTCTCCCGTCGCGCCGCCGTCGAGCAGCATCTTCAGCAATCGCCGCTCGGCCGGCGTCACCGCCGCGGCCAGCATTTCCGGCCGCGCCTTCACTTCCGCTTTCCGCTCGCTAGCCGCCCGTTGCAGCAGGCCGCGCAACGCCGCCTGATCCACGTGGAGTTCCGATGCCACGCGGCTGGCCCATTCCGACCGCGCCAGGGGACTCGACAGCAGGCGCACGTAGGGCAGCAGGAAATTGACGCCGCGCAGTTTCCCTTCGATCGTTCCGGTGTCCATCTGCCGCGCCCGGCCAATCAGGTAGTCGAGATAGAGCGGCGAGCGGCCCAGCAGCTCGCGGTAGGCCTCGACGCCTTCCTCCCGCACGAACTGATCGGGATCGGCCTTGCCCGCCTCCCGCGCCGGCAGGGCCATCACGCGCACCTGGAATTCCTCGCCGAGCAGCAGCGAAAGAGAGCGGTCGGTCGCCGCCTGTCCGGCCGCATCCACGTCGTAGTTGACCACCACGTTTCGCGTGAACCGGCCGAGCAGACGCACTTGCGGCTCGGCCAGGCTCGTCCCGCAACTGGCGACCACGTTTTCGATTCCCGCCTCGGCCAGCGCGATGGCGTCCATGTACCCCTCGACCAGCACGACAAATCCTTCCTTCCGGATCGCCTCCCGCGCCCGGTCGAGGTGGTAGAGCACCCGGCTCTTCGTATAGATCGGCGTCTCGGGCGAATTCAGATATTTCGGCGGCTCGTCGCCGAGCGCGCGGCCGCCGAAGGCCACCACCTTGCCCGATTCGCTCGCGATCGGAAAAATGATCCGCCGCCGGAAACGATCGAAGACGTGCTGGCCGCGGTCGCGCGAGAACAGGCCGGAGAGATCCAGCCAGGGGGCCGGGAATTTTCCGCGCAGGTGGCGCGCCAGGGCCTCGCCGCCGGTCGGCGCCCACCCCAGCCCGAAGCGGGCGATCGTCTCCGGCTTGAGCCCGCGATCCTCGAGGTAGGCCCGCGCCGACCGGCCCTCGTCGGTCGCCAGCTGGCGAACGAAAAATGCCGCCGCATGCCGGTGAATTTCCACCAGCGCCCGGCGCTGATCGCTCGCCTGCTTTCCGCCCGAGCCCCCGTCGCGCCATTCCGGCATCGCCACGCCGCACTTCTCCGCAACGATGCGTATGGCCTCGGGGAAACTGATCTTCTCCATCTCCATGACGAAGCGGAACACGTCGCCTCCGGCCCCGCACCCGAAGCAGTGGTAAATCTGCTTTCCCGGATGCACCGCGAAGGACGCCGTCTTTTCCTGATGGAAGGGACACAAACCGACGAAATTCTGGCCGCTTTTTCTGAGCCGCACGTATTCGCCGACCACACGCACGATATCCGCCTGCTGCTTTACACGTTCGGCAACGGACCCGGGTTCGGCCATGGTCGTGGAGGGGGTAACCCGCAAAGTATAGCGCGCCGGGCCGCCCGCCGCCGCCCGGCACCCTCTCCATCCGTCATTCCGGGCCGGGCGAAAAATCGCTCCGGTCAAAACCGGCGCCGTTTCAGTCTTTCAGCGCGACGACCGTCACCGCTTCGCCGCCGCGCTCGCGCGCCTCGGCGGAAATCGTTTCCACCAGCGGGTGCGTCTTCAGAAACTCCCCGAGGCCGCGCCGCAGCGCCCCGGTTCCGTAGCCGTGAACGATGCGAATGCGCGCCTTGCCGGCCAGCGCCGCGCGGTCCAGAAAACGGTCCACGAGCCGGATTGCCTCCTCGACCGTCTGGCCGATCACGTTGATCTCCTCGCCCGCTTCGCTGCCCGCCTGCACCGTGATTCCCTCGCCGGGCGGTTTCGCCCGCGCGGCCGGCTCGCCCGCCGCGCCCAGAATATCCTCCACGGGGATTTTCATTCGCAACGGCCCCGCCTGTACTTCCACCATGCGGCCCTGCCGCTGGCGCACCACCACCGGCTTTTCCAGCCCGCGCACCCGCACCGCCGTTCCCGCCGTGAGCCGGTCCGGATCGATCGGAGGCGGCGCCGGCTCGATGGCGCCGCCCATCTCCTTTTGCGATTCGCCGCGAAAGGCGAGAACGGCGGCGTCGCTATCCGAGCGGGCCTCCGAGCGGATCGTCGCCATCCGCCGCGCCGTCTGCTTCTCGATGGCGGCCCGCAGCTTCCTGTCCTGCACTTCGGCCGAAAGGCGGCGGATCTCTTTTTCGGCGTTTTCGAGTGTTTCGCGGAACTCCCGCTCGAGTTCCTCGATGCGCCGGCGTTGGCGTTCGGTCCATTCGGTGCGCAGCTCGCGGCGCTCCTCTTCGAGCCGGGCGCGCTGGGCGGCGGTTTCCCGCAAGCCGGCGTCGAGCCGCTCGCGCATCCGATGCAGGTCGTCGACCAGCGTGGCCGCTTCGAGCGACTCCGGGGCCATTTCGCGCCGCGCGCGCTCGATCACTTCGGGTGGAAGTCCCAGCCGCTGCGCGATCGCGATCCCGCTCGAAGTTCCCGGCAGTCCGAGCAGCAACCGGTAGGTCGGCGCCAGCGACTGAACGTCGAATTCCACCGCCGCGTTGACCACGCCCTCGGTCGCCAGCGCGTAGGTCTTCAGCCGGTCGTGATGCGTCGTGGCGAAGGTCAGGGCGCGCCGCCCGCGGAACTCTTCGAGCAAGGCGACCGCCAGCGCCGAGCCCTCCTCGGGCGCCGTCCCCGTCCCGATCTCGTCGATCAGGATCAGCGACCGCTCCCCGGCGGTTTCGAGCATCGAGCGGAGATTCAGCATGTGCGCGGAAAAAGTGGAAAGATCGGCCGTGATCGACTGCTCGTCTCCGATGTCGGCCAGCACGCGGTCGGCCAGGGGCAGCTCGGCCTCGCCGGCCGCCACCGGAATCCCCGTTTGCGCCGACAGCGCCGCCAGCCCCACCGTCTTCAATACGACGGTCTTGCCCCCGGCATTCGGCCCGCTGATCACCATCACCGTGTCGGCGCCGCCGAGCTCGATCGTCACCGGCACCATCGCGCGCCCGCGCCGTCCGAGGGCCTGTTCGAGCACGGGATGCCGCGCCGCCGTCAGCCGCAGCCGCCCGTCCGGTGAAAAACGCGGCAGCGCGCACTCGAAGCGGCGAGCGAAGCGCGCCCGCGCGAAGATGGAATCGATTTCCCCGAGTTCCTCCGCCGTCCGCTCGAGCGCCCCGCGGCTCGCGCGAACGCGCCCGGTCAGCTCGTCCAGGATTCTCGCGATTTCCGCCGCTTCGGCTTCGGCCAGCCGCACGAGCTCGTTGTTCTGCTCGACCGCTTCGAGCGGCTCGACGAAGAGCGTCTGCCCGCTGGAACTGGCGCCGTGCACCACGCCCGGCGCCGACCGGCGGATCGAGGCGCGCACCGGAATCACGTACCGGTCGTTGCGCAGCGTGACGTAATCCTCTTCGCCGCCTGTTTCGCTCAGCCGCCGCAGCACGGCGCGCAGCAAATCGAGCGTTCGCTCGCGCACGCGCACGCGCACGGTCCGAATCCTCTTCAGCTCCGGTGTGGCGTCGTCGGCAATCTCCCCGCCCGGCAGGATCGCCCGCCGGATCGCCACCGCCAGCGGCCGCAGATCGGGCAGGCGCTCGCCCAGTTCGGCCAGCCGCGGCCACCGGGTCCGCAACGCCCCGAGCGTCGCCCGCGTGTCGAAGGCCGTCTCGACGAGCCCGGCCGCGTCAAGCAGTTGTCCGGCATCGAGCACCACGGAGGGCTGCGCCACCCGGTTGAGCCACGGTTCGGGATCGGCCATCCCTCCCAATCCCAGCTCGGATCCGCTCGCAAGGTATTCCACCGCGTCCCCGATCCGCGCGAAGCCGGCTTCGAGCGTTTGGCGCTCCTCGGAGAAGCGCAGCCTTCCGAGCGCGCGCCGGCCAGGGGCCGCTGTCGAAAATCCCCGCAGGATTTCGAGCAGCGCGTCGAATTCGAGAAGTTCCTCTGTGGTGCGAGCCACCGCTTATTCTTTTCCTTCGCGCGGACCCGCCATCTGCCCGGCCAGGAACCGGGCCGCATCGGCGGGAGTGCCCGCCCGGTATACCACGCGGTCGCCGCGCGTGCGCCCCTCGGTGCTGTTTCCCGTTTCCGCCTGGTTCACCTGTTCGATGACGGGCAGCCAGAAACCGCCGAGGACGGCCAGCGGCTTCGATCTCATCAATCCCTTGTTCAGCATCTCCCAGACGACCGCCAGTTCCACCAGCGTTCCGGTTCCCCCGGGGCAGACGACGTAGCCCTGGCCCCGGCGCACCAGCTCGAACAACCGCTCCTGCCAGCCATCCACCCGCACCTCGTGCGTCACCCACGAATTGGCCCGGCCGCGGAAGGTGCGCGCGGTCACGGCTACCGCTTCACCCCCCGCCTCCCGCGCCCCGCGAGAAACCGCCTCCATCACGCCTCCGTAGCCGCCCGAGCAGACCCCCATCCCGCTGGCCGCCAGGGCGCGGCCCAGCGCAAAGGCCTCGTCGTATTCGGCCGAGCCCGCGCGCACGCGCGAGCTTCCGAAAACCGTGATGATGCGACTGTTTTCCGGCGTTTGAGTCTGCTCGACTTCCCGATGAACGAACGGCATGGCTAGAAGCCGCCATTGCTCGCCCCGGCCTGCCGTGGCGAGCAATCTCTCCGTGTCGAATTCCTTCCCTTCACTATGGCCGCCTCCGCTCCCGGCGCTGTGGCCGCCTTACGGGCAAACGGCGCGGCCGGCCGCTCAGGTCCACGACCATGGCGTTGGCGATCTCGTCGATAACGGGATTGAACTTCACGCCCGGCGGGATGTTGTTCACCATGATGGAAAACACCAGCTGCTCGCCTCCGAGCGTCGTGGCGTAGCCCGAAAGCGAATGGTCGTGCATCAGCGTTCCGGTTTTCGCAAACACGCGCCCGCTTGCCGCCATCCGGCCCATGCGGTCATCGAGCGTTCCGTCACGGCCGGCATCGGGCAGGGAGTTTCTATAAATCGGTCCCCAGCTTTGCCCGGCCGCGTAGCGCAGCAGCGTGACGATCGCGCGCGGCGTGACCAGGTCGTAATGGGAAAGCCCGGAACCGTCGTAAAAAGCCACTTCGTCCGCGATTCCCAGCCGCCCGAGGAACTCCTTTTCGACCGCGAGGCCGTTCCTTTCCGACCCCACGCCGGTCTTGACGTGCGCCACGGTTCGCAGCAGGCATTCCGCATGCAGGTTCTGGCTCACCTTCAGCATGAACCGGACATCCTCGCCGAGCGTGGGCGACTCGTGCTCGGCCAGAACTTGCCGCGCCACCGGAGGCGTCGGCGTCTGGTCGGGCAGCAGGTGCACCGCGCGGGAACCTCCCGAGACGGCCACCCCCCGCTCGATCAGGATCTGTTTGAGCAGCGCCGCCGCGTACCGGGCCGGCTGTTCGATTCCGATAGAAAGCTTCTGCACCGGCGCGCCGGCGGCGATCCTTCCTTCGAGCCTCACGTCGAACGAGTCCGGTTGCTTCTCGAGCTTGAGGTCCGTCGCCGAGCCCGCCGGCCCCGTCTCCGCCAGGTTGGTGAAGTGATAGAACCCCGCCCACGGCAACACTTGCAACACCGACGCGTCGGAGGGCCACCGGCCCGGGCTGACGTCCACTTCCAGCGTATTGTCGTCGATCACGATCGCGCTCACCGGCGCGCCATATTCGGCCGAGAAATCGTCGATCGTCCATCCGGGCATATAACGGTGGTAGGTGAAGTAGCTGTCGTCGGCGACCACGTCCCCTTGAATCCGCCGGACGCCCTTGGCGATCAACTGATCGACCAGATCCTCGATGGCCTTGTCGGGCGGGCCGTCGAACTGCTCCTGTTCCCCGAACGGAAAGACGCGATTGGAAAGGTCCGGGTCGCCGCGGCCGACCAGCACCAGATTTCCTTCGAGTGTTCCCGCTTTGTCGATCCGCCCCGGGCTTTCGAGCGTCGTGCGCCACCGGTAGGACGGGCCCAGTTCGTCGAGCGCCAGCGCGGCCGTGAACAGCTTCGCGTTCGATGCCGGCGTGAAATAGTGCGTGGCATTGAGTTCGTAGAGCGTCCGGCCGGTTTCCTGGTCGGCGACCAGAATGCCCCAATTTCCCTTGGCCGCTTCCGGCTGCGCCAGAATTCGCCGCATGCCGGCGTCGAAACGCGCGATCGCCCGCCGGCCCGGCGGCGGCGCCGCCTGCGCCGTCCAGCCACAGTTCGGCGCCAGCGAACATGCCACGACGGCTATCGCGACCGCGTAGAAACGAAAAGAGCGCATGAGGGTCGACTACCTCGATTCTGAAGGCCCGTGCGCGATTATAATCCACTGTGGCTTCTGCCGCCGTTGCCGCAGGCAGCCAGAATCGCCCTATTGCCGTCCTATACTAGAGTGCAATCGGAAAGCACTCAGAAAAAATTAGCCCGGCGGCCAACCGCCGCTGCGAGGTGACACTATGAGACACACGTGGATTTTCCTGCTGGCCATGTTCCTGGCGGTGCCGGCCATGGCCCAAAAAGACAAAGTCGATCAGCGGCTCGAGAACTCCGGCGCAGTCATCACCGAAATCCTGAATATTCCCGACAATATTCCCCAAAGCCTGCTCGATAAGGCCCGTTGCGTCATCATTCTTCCGTCCGTCCTCAAGGGCGCATTCATCTTCGGCGCCAGTTACGGACGCGGCGATATGGTTTGTCGCCGCGGCAAGACCTTCGACGGCCCCTGGGGCCCGCCGGTGATGATGATGCTCGCCGGGGGAAGCTTCGGCTTTCAGATCGGCGGCCAGGCCACCGATTTCGTTCTGCTGGTCATGAATAACGACGGCGCCAAATCACTGTTGAGCAGCAAGGTCAAACTCGGCGCCGACGCATCGGTCGCCGCCGGCCCGGTCGGTCGCAACGCCGCGGCATCCACCGACGCCTACATGCGGTCCGAAATCCTCACCTATTCCCGCGCCCGCGGGGTCTTCGCCGGCATTTCTCTGGCCGGCTCGACCCTGCGCCCCGACAATGAGGCCGATGCGGCGCTCTACGGCCATGACGTTTCCCCCAACCGGATCATCGCCGGCGACGTGCCGATGCCCGGGAGCGCGGCCATCATGATTCGCGTGCTCAGCCACCATTCGCCGCGACTCAATCCGTAAGAACGCGGCCGACCCTCCGTTCGGCTCGGGCCGTTCGCGCCGAAATGTGCCATCATGCATGTTTCCAGTTCGAGGAGCGCGCCTTGGCCTGCCCCATCTGCCACACCCGCAAACCCAAACGCTTCTGCCCTGCCGAAGGGGAGAAAATCTGCTCCATCTGCTGCGGCACCGCGCGCGAGGTTACGATCGACTGCCCCTCCGACTGCCCCTATCTGATTGCCGCCCGCCGCTACGAACGGGAACACCGCCAGCCCGTTCCGGCCGATCAGCTTCCCTTTCCCGAAGTCCGCATCGCCGGGGGATCGATCGAGCAATATGAAGAGTTGATCGTTCTGCTGTCCCGCGCCGTCTCCCAGGCCGCGCGCGAAATTCGCGCCGTCGACGACGACGCCGTCGCGGCGCTCACCGCCATGGCCGAAACCTACCGAACGCTCGGGGCCGGTATTTACTACGAGCATCCGCCCGAAGCGCTCCTGGCCCGTGAAATCTACGCGGGGCTGGCCAAGGCCGTGGCCGACCTCAAGCAGGCGCAAACCCAGCGCGCCGGTTTTGCCTCCCTCAAGGACGGCGACATTTTCCTTGTCCTGGTTTTCCTGCTGCGTGTCGGCAAGACGGAAACAAACGGCCGGTCGCGCTCGCGCGCCTTTCTCGATTTCCTCCGCTCCTGGGTTCCCGCGGAAAAACCGGCAACCGAACCCAACCGCATCGTCACCGCCTGAGCCGGGGAAATTCCTTCCGCCCATTCTACAAGGCATTCGACAACCTCCGAGTTTCGGGGGTCGGCGCTTCAGCGCCGACACAAAGCCGCCAAAACCCGCAGGCTTTAGCCTCTGAAGGCCCGGCCAACAGTCATGCAACGGCCTTCGGCCTCTGGCATTCTGAACCCCTCTCATTCGCTCGGCGAAACTCGACGAGAAATCTTTTCCAGGGAAATGGCACGCCGGAGGAGCTGCGGCGATTCAGAATCGAGGGGACGGGGGAGAGTGAAACGTTAAAACCCCGTTTCGCCCGGGCGCGGGGGAAATCGAGGCAAGGCGCGCGATACCGACCAAGGGCGACGGGAGTGGGCAGCTCCCGCGGGATTGCCCTTGGCGCTCGGGCCGCTCTCTTCTGAGGAAAAAAGAGCCTTAGCGGCAGGTCGGGTCGCCGCCGACGGGGCGGCGGCATTTTTGTGGGGTGAACGACCCGAGCCAGCATCGAGCGCCTCGCAACGGCGCCAATATATTCTCCTTTTATTCGCCATGTCAAGAGAATATGTTCGCTATTTATTCGCCCCTTGAGCCACTCTATACCCCTACGTCCGACCCCCCGAGGATGTCATTCCGAGGAACCGCGGCAACACCGGGGCGACGAGGAATCTCTCCGTAACGGCTTGGCGCCAGGCTCCTAGCGGTGGAACAGGCCGATCCAGACAACCGAGCTCAGAAGATGCCCGTTCGCCGCGGCCATCACCTGCGCGCGGGTGGCCGTCTCGGGAAGGTCCAACATCGTATCGAGCGCGTAGAGATTGAATATGTAGTGATGGTCGTAGCCGGCCGGCGGCGCGCAGGGGCCGAAATAGACGCCGGTCGGACCGCCGCGGCCCTGCACCTGATGCGCGCCATCGGGCAGCGTGAGACCTGCGGGCACGCCTTCGGGCAGTGCCCTGGCGGTTCCCGGAATGTTCCAGATCATCCAGTGCGTTACGTCTTCGACCCCGTTGTTGTGATGTGCTTCCGGGTCGTGCACCAACAGAATGAAGCTCTTCGTTCCCGCGGGAACCTGCCTCCACTCGATCGCGGGCGAGACGCCGTGCCCTTTGCCGAGGCAGGAATTTTTCACGGGAACATGGCCTCCGTCGGGGAAGTCGAGAATCGTCATGCGCATGGGATGCATCTCGAACACTGGCGCAGCCGACATAGATGATTGCCCTCCTTGCCGGGCGCTGGCGCTGAGCGAGATGCCCATGGCGAGAACAAACGTCAAAGCGCAAACAGTCTTCTTCATGGCTGCTCGTTCTCCCTTCCTGCCGGGTTCAGGAGGCCGGTGAACTTTTCACCATCCGTTGCGAAGTCAAAAGCTCGTCCCAAAATATACGATTCGGCGCACGATTTGTAGAGGAACAAAAACATCCCGCCCAGCCCTGTAAACCAAGGCGTGGGACACCACCAACTGCATCTGCTGCGCGGAAAGTCGCGGTGATATCATGCGGCGCGAAACCTCGCGGGAGGACAACAGTGGGGAAGTACGACTGAGCCACCCGGCCGAAAAGCCCCACGCTCACAAACCGAGCATAGGGCACCCACAAACAACGTAGCCGAAATCAGGGGGCGCGATGGCACCCTGCCATGCGATGTTCCATTCCATAGGGAGCCGGGCGCGCAAAGGCTCGAATGCCTGGGCCACCCGCCCGATAACAACTGAACGCGATGAAATCCAGCTCGCCGCGCCCGTAATAGCGTCGTATGAGGATTGCGCATCGAAGACAAATCCGCACCCTTGAAGACGAAGGGTGCGGCACCCCTCCCTCTCGTCCACAAAGGATGGTGCCCGGATGATATACTCCCCCCGTGCCACGTCCCCAAGGCATTTCCTCCCGCACATCCTCTGCGCCACCCGCTCTTCCGACCTGGTCCGGTACCACGCTTGGGGCCTGGTGCAGAGGCGGCGCGGCGCGCGCGGGCGCCTCGCCTACCGACTGAGCTCGACATGACTCGAATGCCCGCGAATCCCTCTGCTGGAGCCGCCTCCGCCCGGACCCTCCCGCCCGTTCAGCCCGTCCCTCTCTGGATCAAGATCGCCGCCATCGCATGGGTCGCGGCGTGGATTCCGGCCAACGCCATCTATTACGGCTGGACCGATTTTTTGCATCTGAGCGATATCGCCATCGCGGTCACCGCGATCGGGTTGTGGACTTCAAGCCCCATGCTGCTCACGAGCCAGGCGATCTCCACCCTGGTAGCCGAAACCGTTTGGACGCTGGACGTGGTGTGGGGGGAAGCGACCGGGCGCATCCTGATTGCCGGCGTCGGATACATGTGGGAGACGAAGTATCCGCTCTGGCTGCGCCTGATGTCGTTTTATCACGCGCTGCTGCCGGTGCTGCTCCTCTGGGCGGTACGGCGCGTGGGTTACGACCGCCGCGGCCTGAAGCTTCAGGCCGCAATCGCTGCCGTGGCCGTCGTGGCCGGCCGCCTGTGGGGCAGCTCAAAACACAACATCAATTTTTCCTTTCGCGATCCTTTTCTCGGTCGCCAGTGGGGTCCGGCGCCGCTGCATCTGTTCCTGATGTTTGCCGGCGCCATGTTCATCGCGTATCTGCCGACCGATTGGCTGCTCGCAAAACTCTTCGCCCGTCCTCGGCCCGCGCCTGCCCACACCGCCTGACGGCTGCCTGTGCCGCAAGCAAGCGAACCAGCTGCGGCGCAACGGTTCCGTTTCTGGCGGGTGGCGCAGACGTAAAACGCCATGGCGGTCCTGGGTGCAGCACCCTTCGGTTCTAAGGGTGCGGTTCTTGACTTTTCTTCGGGTTCCACCTGCGTCCCGGGCGGGTGGCCCGGGCTCCGCGGTTTTGGCTTTTGCGGGTGCCCAACCCTCAGGTTTGTGAGGGTTGGGGAGTTTCTGCCGTGACCGACGCACGCACGCGCCCACAGCCCAAGAGAGATTCCTCCCGCCTTCGCCGGTGTTTCGGCGGGCAGGCGTTGCCGGGGCTCCTCGGAATGACACGAAACGATAGGCGGGTGGCCGAAGCCCGCTGCGGGGCAGGGGGGGACTGCCGCAGCGGGCTTCGCTCCATCCAGGCCGTGCATCCGCCGGCCGGTGGCGTGGTATAGCCGGCGGATTCTGTTCCGGATTCGCGCCGGAAATTCCTGGGTGCGTCACCGGGCTTGCGGGGCAACCCACTTTGCTGATATCTGGAAGATACCCGGCCCGTGTGAAAGGCCGATGAACCCCCCGTTAAAGCTCAGAAACAGTCCACGTGCCGAATCGGCGGCAAGCGCGGGGCCGGGAAGTTGACAGGCGAAAAACCGCCGTTTATCGTGGGAATAGAGATGCTTCGAGTCTTCTATTAGCCCTTGCCGCCCGGCGGACCATCCGGCCCGCGATTCCCGTTTGCCCTGAAACCGGACGTTTTTCGAGAAGGATTGAGTCATGGCCACTTTGTATGAAAAGCTCGACGATATTGAAACGCGATATGAGGATCTGACCGGTCAGCTTTCCTCGCCCGAGGTGCTGGCCGATTCCGCGCGCCTGCAGAAACTCGCCAAGACGCACGCCGAATTGACCCAGATCGTCGATCGGTACCGCGAATGGAAGCGGATCGAACGGCATCTGCGCGAAGCCAAGCAGATGCTCGCCGAAGCGGAGGACGCCGAGCTGAAGCAGATGGCCCATGACGAGGTGCATCAGCTCGAAGGGCAGAAGGAAGGGCTCGAAAAGGCGCTACGGCGGCTGCTTTTGCCGCGCGACCCGAACGACGAAAAGAACGTCATCATCGAAATCCGCGCCGGAACCGGCGGCGACGAGGCGGCGCTTTTCGCCGGCGAGCTATTCCGCATGTACTCCCGCTACGCCGAATCGCAGGGCTGGCGCGTCGAGGTGCTGAGCAGCTCCGCCTCCGACCTGGGCGGCCTGAAAGAGGTCGAGGCATCGATCCAGGGGGATAAAGTCTATTCGAAATTGAAGTACGAGAGCGGCGTCCACCGGGTCCAGCGCGTGCCCGCCACCGAGCAGCAAGGCCGCATTCACACCTCGGCCGCCACGGTCGCCGTGCTTCCCGAGGCCGACGAAATCGACGTGAAAATCGAGGCGAAAGATATCCGCATCGATACGTTCTGCTCGTCCGGTCCCGGCGGCCAATCGGTGAACACGACCTACTCCGCCGTGCGCATCACGCATCTGCCCAGCGGTCTGGTGGTGAGCTGCCAGGACGAAAAATCGCAGATCAAGAACCGCGCCCAGGCCATGCGCGTGCTCCGCGCCAGACTCTACGAAATCGAACGGCTCCGGCAGCACGAGGAGATCGCCGCCGAACGGCGCGGACAGATCAAGACCGGCGACCGGTCGGAAAAAATCCGCACCTACAACTTCCCGCAGAATCGCGTCTCCGAC